>Ga0137384_10001721_pt1 | contig 17324 bp, 12 predicted proteins | sample SagtaG_2_FD_104922 | JGI IMG/M metagenome (GOLD analysis project Ga0137384, IMG submission 104922) | Vadose zone soil microbial communities from Sagehorn Ranch, Mendocino, California, USA - Sage2_R_60_16 metaG | ecosystem: Environmental > Terrestrial > Soil > Vadose zone | place: USA... | reverse complement strand
GGCGGCGCTCGTCCGGCAGCGTGATCACGTAGCTGCGGGAGGCGACCCAGTCGGTCATCTCCGCCCGGGACAGCCGGTGCACCCAGTCCACGCTGCGGCGCTCCGCCGGCCCGAACGGCGGGCCGATGTCCGGGAAGTGCCGCGCGGAACCCGGGGTGCCGCGGCTGCCGATGATCGTGCTGAGCTCGGCGACCCACGCCTCTTCCTCGACCCGGCGGTTCCACAGCAGGCCCAGCCGCCCGCCGGGGGCGAGCACCCTGGCCGCCTCGGGCACCGCGAGTGCCGGGTCCAGCCAGTGCCAGGCCTGGGCCACCAGCACCACGTCCACGGTGCCGTCGGCCAGCGGGATCCGCTCGGCCGTGCCGCCCAGCACGGGCACCCCCGGTACCGCGCGGCCTAGTTGCTCCCGCATCCCGGCCGACGGCTCCACGGCGATCACGTCCAGGCCGCGCTCGCGGAGCTGGCGGGTCAGCTTCCCGGTACCCGCGCCGACGTCGGCGACCCGCCGTGCTTGCGCCGGGATCAGCCAGTCGATCGCCTCCTGCGGGTAGGACGGCCGGCCACGCTCGTAGATGTCGGCCACCGCGCCGAAGGAATTGGCCTGCGCCCTGTGCCGGTCGTCGAGAGGCATCCGTCCAGTCTGCCAGCTCGGCCGGCGCGGGCCGGTGCGCCCGTAGCGGCCGGGCGCTACGCTCGGGCCGTCGGTCGCGCAGCGGCGGGGGACAGGAGGTGGGACGTGGAACTGGCGGACGACTGGGGTGAGCTGCTGCGCGCCGAGGCGGAGGGCTACGCGCAGGTGGCACTCACCAACATCAGGCGCGAGTTCCCGTCCGGGGTCTACCACGACATGACCGCGCCCGGCGACTTCCCGTTCCGCCCCAAGGCGCGCACCCCCGCCTTCTACGGCAGCTATGACTGGCACTCGTGCGTGGAGATGCACTGGCTGCTGCTGCGGCTGCTGCGGGTCGCGGAGGACGTGATCCCCGCCAAGGAGATCAGGTCCGCGCTGAACGCGCACTTCCGGCCGATGGCGCTGGCCGCCGAGGTCGAGTTCATCACCAGCAGGGACGGCCTCTGGGAGCGCCCCTACGGCTGGGCGTGGGCGCTGGCCCTGGCGCACGAGGCGGCGTCCCTGGACGACCCGGACGGCAAGAAGTGGTCGTCCGCCCTGCAGCCGCTCGCCGACGCGGTGGCCGGCTGCTTCCTGGACTGGCTGCCGAAGGCGACCTACCCGGTCCGTTACGGCGTGCACGCCAACAGCGCGTTCGGCATGGCGCGGGCGCTGGACCACGCCCAGGCCCAGGCCGAGGCCGGGGACCGGGCGCTGCTCGATGCGATCACCGCCAAGGCCTACGCCTGGTTCGGCGGCGACACCATGTACCCGGCCGCCTGGGAGCCGTCCGGCCACGACTTCCTGTCGCCGGCGCTGTGCGAGGCCGAGCTGATGGCCCGGATCCTGCCCCAGGGCGAGTTCGGCATCTGGCTGTCGGTGTTCCTGCCCGGGATCGCGGGCGGGGAGCCGGCCACGCTGTTCACCCCGGCCGTGGTGTCGGACTCCGCCGACGGGCAGGTCGCCCACCTGCACGGGCTGAACGCCAGCCGGGCCTGGTGCTGGCGCCGGATCGCCGAATCGCTGCCCGCCGGGGACCCGCGCATCGGCCCGGCCGTCGCGGCCGCGCGCACCCACGCCGGGGCCGCGCTGCCGCACGTGGTCGGCGACGACTACATGGTCGAGCACTGGCTCGCCTGCTACGCGGTGCTGATGCTGAGCTAGCCCGGGCCACGCTGACCGCGAACAGCGGCGGCCGGGGCCCGGCGGCGCGTGATGATGGGCCCATGGGCGATGACAGTGCCAATGGCCGCCGGATCACCGATCACGGCCTTTACGCCGACATCCGCGGCGACGCGGGCGCCCCGGCGCTGCTGTTCCTGCACGGCGGGCCCGGGCAGGGCTGCTATGAGTTCATGGCCATCCAGGGCGACCTGCTCGGCCGGTCGGTCCGGCTGATCGGCATCGACCAGCGCGGCGTGGACCGCAGCGCGCCGCTGCCAGTGAAGGGGGAAGCGGAGGCGGGCGGGGCCGGGCTCACCGTGGCCGACCTGGTCGAGGACTGCGAGGCGGTGCGGGAGGCACTGGGCATCGAGCGCTGGGCGGTGGCCGGCCAGTCTTTCGGCGGGCGGCTGGCCCTGCGGTACGCGGCCGCCTACCCGCGGCACACCTCGGCGGTGATCTTCGAGAACCCGGTGTGGGACCTGGCGGCCAGCGCCCGAGCGGCACTGCCGCCCCTGGCCGCGATGCTGGCCGAACGGGGCAGCGCGGACGCGGCGCGGGCGGCGCTGGCTGCCGCCGCGCGGGACCGCGCCGCCGGCCCGCTGCGCGAGGCGTACCTGGCTGCCCTCCGTGCCCTCGGCGAGGACCGGGAGTCGTTCTTCGTCCCGGACGCCGGCACCAGGGCCCGGCTGGCGGAGATCCGCGCCGGCCGCGAGGCCGCCGGGCGGCCCGACGGTGCCGCGGGCGACGAGGGCAGCCTGCGCCACCACCTGGCGATCGTCGCGGACCCGGCCGCTGGGGAGCCGGTGCAGCACCTGCTGCCCGGGCTCAAGGTCCCCGCGCTGCTGATCGTCGGCGGGCACGACCCGCTGACCAGCCCGGAGCAGCGCGAGGCCTTCCGCGCCGCGCCGCGCAGCCAGGTGCTCGAATTCCCGGCCGCCGGCCATTTCGTGCACGCCGACGATTCGCTGAATTACGCCGGCGCGGTGTCGGGCTTCGTCCGTTCCGCTGCGGGGGATCTCAGCGGGACACCGGCGGGCCCGGTTCCCGCCACCGGTTCGTGATGGGAAGCCGCCGGTCCCGGCCGAAGTTGCGCGGGGTGATCTTGGGCCCGGGCGGGTACTGGCGCCGCTTGTACTCGGCCCGGTCCACCATCGTGACGACCCGCTCCACCAGCGCCGGGTCGTGCCCGGCGGCGACCAGCCCGGCCACCCCGAGGTCCTTGACCACGTAGTCGTCGAGCAGGGCGTCGAGCACCGGGTATTCCGGCAGCGAGTCCGAGTCGAGCTGGCCGGGTGCCAGTTCCGCGCTGGGCGGCTTGGTGATCGAGTTCTCCGGGATCGGCGGGGTCTCGCCCCGCCCGGCCGCCTCGGCGTTCCGCCACCGTGCCAGGTCCCACACCAGGGTCTTGGGCACGTCCTTGATGGGTGCGAACCCGCCCGCCGAGTCGCCGTACAGGGTGGAGTACCCGGTGGCCAGCTCCGACTTGTTGCCGGTGGTCAGGGCCAGATGCCCCTCGGCGTTGGAAAGCCCCATCAGGACCACGCCGCGGACCCTGGCCTGGAGGTTCTCGGCGGCGAGCCCGGCCAGGTCCAGCTCGGCCTGGAAGGCGTCCACCATGGGCTGGATCGGCACCGTGCGGGCATGCACGCCCTGCCGCTTGACCAGGTCCTCGGCGTCACTCACCGAGTGCTCGGAGGAGTGCCTGCTTGACATCAGCACGACGTGCACCTGTTGCGGGCCGATGGCGTCGGCCGCGATTGTCGCGGTCAGCGCCGAGTCGATCCCGCCGGACAAGGCCAGGATCACCGATGAGAACCGGTTCTTGACCACGTAGTCCCGCACGCCGGTGACCAGGGCGGCGTACACCTCGGCCAGCGGGGACAGCCGCGGCCAGAAGTGTTGGTCTGGGGGGACGACCCCCCTGGAACCGCCCTGCTGGCTTGGGGAACCAACCTCCGCCGGGCTGGCGGGCGGGAGTGGCAGCGCAACGCGGTGGATCGTCATCCGGGTGCCGTCGCGCGGATCGGCGGGCGCATCCCCGGGCGGGAGATCCGGGTCGGCGGCGGGCAGTTCCAGGTCGGCGACCACCAGCGCCTCCTCGAACTGCGGCCCGCGGGCGAGCAGCTCGCCGCCGGCGGTCACGATCACCGAGTCGCCGTCGAAAACCAGCTCGTCCTGGCCGCCCATCATGTTCACGTAGGCGAGGGTGGCGCCGGCCTCGGCCGCCCGGCTCACGCACAGCTCAAGCCGCGCGGTGTCCTTGTCCCGCTCGTACGGGGAGGCGTTCGGCACCACCAGCAGGCCCGCCCCGGCCTGCCCGGTCACCGCGACCGGGCCGCCGTCCTGCCAGAGGTCCTCGCAGATGGCGATCGCCACGTCCACGGCGTCCGCCGCGCCGTCCGGGCCGCAGGGGAGGCGGAAGACCGGCAGCGTGTTCCCCGGCACGAAGTACCGGTACTCGTCGAACACCCCGTAGTTGGGCAGGTGGTGCTTGGCGGAGGTGACCGCCACCTGGCCGCCGTACAGCAGCGCCGCGCAGTTCTGCGCCGCGCTGACCGGCTGGCCCACCCGGGGCGCCAGGCCGGTTTCCCGGCCCAGGTACCCGGTGACCACGGCGACGCCGCCGAGGCCCGCGGCGGCCAGCCGGGCCGCCGTGTCCCGCAGCGCGGCGAGCGAGGCGTCCACGAAGGACGCGCGCAGCGCGAGGTCCTCCACCGGGTAGCCGGTCAGCATCATCTCCGGGAACACGACCAGGCCCGCGCCTCGCCCGGCCCCCCGGCCGGTCCAGTCGACGATGGTCTGGGCATTGTTCGCCAGATCGCCCACGGTGGAGTTCACCTGGGCGAGCGCGATTCTGAGCCTGGGCACGTTCCCACCCTAAGCGAGTTCGGCGTCTGTCCTGGAGGCGCAGCACGCGGCTGGGGGAGGCGCCCGACCGGTACCAGGGCGGCCTGGAACCGGGGCGGGTCAGCCGTCCGTGGCCGGGTGCCAGCTCCGGAGCATTGCGCCGACGCTGTGGCTCAGGTAGTGACTGTAACCGGCCGGCTCCGTGACCTGTACCAGGTAGACAAAGCGGCCGTGCGCGATCGACCATTCTTGGACGGCGTTGCCGGCCTGGCCGGGGCGCCGGACATGAAGCCCCCGCATGCCGTCCAGCAGGACAGGGCGGGCGCCCTGCTTACGCAGCAAGCCGTCCAGTGGCGCGGCCACGCTGGCGGGGAAGGCCAGAATGTCCAGCCGGGCCGTGGGGTACACGGCGTTGACGGCGACCATCCGGCCACGGTTGCCGGCCGGGGTGGTGTCATACCAGCCTGGGAAGAGGCGGACGTCGTAGCCTGGCCCGCGTACCCAGCCATCGTTGCCGATGCTGCCCAGCACGGGGGTCCCGGGTGCGCTCGCCTGGGCGGCCCGCAGCACGGACCCGCCGATCACGGCCACGGCCACCGCACCGGCCGCGAGCCACCACAGTGGTGTCATGCGGCTTCGCTCGCGGCGCCGGCGAATGGCGAGCGCGCGTCCGGCACTATGCGCCGCCGGGACGAACAGAAGGCTGATCACGACCGCTTCGGCGCTCACGGACAGAACGCTTTGAGCAAGGTAGCTCCCGCCATACAGGTTCTGGCACAGGCTGGCCGGCGGGCGGGCGTACAGGATGCTGAGCGGCGTGACGCAATAGCCGATCGGCGCTATGTTCGCGGCCACCAGCCCGCCCGCGGCCCCGGCCACGGCGGCCACTGCCAGCGCCGTGGTCTCCGCCCGCGCCGATCTCAACGCCGCGGCCGCGATCACGGCGAATACCACGGCGGCGGCGGCAGCCACCTGAAAGTCGTAGATCTGCAGGCTGCCCAGGAAGAGCGGGTCCCACCGGACCGGTGCGGCCGTGTGCGCACGCGCCACGGCGGCGACGGCCAGGGCAGCGGCGGCCGCGGTCAGCGCTCCCGCCACGCACAGCAGTGCCCCAGGCCTGGCCTGCCGGAGCCACGATGCGCGGACCGCGGCCCCGCCCGCCCGCGGCCGCCGGAGGCCAGCCAGCAAGGCGGACAACGGCACCGCGAAGAACACCAGGGGGACCACCCGCGACTGAGCCGACTGGTCGACGCCGGCGGCGAACATGAATGACTGGATCAGATCGTTCGCGACGCCGCGGGCGGAGCCGCCGTTGCTGACAGTGAGGTAGCTGCGCTGGATGAGGCCCAGGCCGGCGGACAGGACCACCCAGGCGCCGACGGCCGCGACGAGCAGCCCGCCGCGGGCCGGGACTGGCGCCCCGGCCCGCCCGCCGGGACGCTGCCACCAGTCCGCCCAGTGCCCGATCCATACCGGGAAAGACAGGAACAGGAACGTGATCAGCGCGAGCCACATCGCCAGCGCGCCGGCTGTCCTCAGGCTGAGGCTGTCGGGCGCGACCGATTGATCCAGGGCGGCCGACAGCGTGACGACGGGCCCCAGGGCCAGGCCGAGCCCCAGCCCCAGTCCCGCGGGCCAGCCTCGTCCAGCCGCTGTCTCCGGTTCTCCGAACCGCATCCGCCAGATGGCCACCGCCAGGGCCGGCCCGCAGAAGAGCGCGAAGATGGCACCCGGCAGCAGGCTCCCGGTCGGGTTTACCGTGATGAGGAGGAAGACCATCTCTTGCGCGGCGGCGGCCCCGATGGCGGCGACAAGCCCCACCGCCAGGCCGTCCCAGAACCCGCACCGGTACAGCGGCGCCGGATTCAGCAGCGCAGCGGCCCGTTCCCGGCCGGAAGGGTGGAACCGGCCCAGATGCCACGCGCGCCGGCGCGGCGGCGGCAGGTCCGCGAGCACCGTGCCCAGGCTGGTATCCGGGTCGATCTCCCGCACTCGCGCGTCCGCGTCGAACTCGCGCGACCGCACGATCGAGTCGCGCAGCAGGTACACGATCAAGCCCAGCGCCGCTGCCCGCCACAGCACATGCTGCGGCGGGCCCAGCACGCGGCTGAAAATCAGCAGCCATGCCATCGGCAGCAGCACGGCCACCACGAACGCCCGCCAAATCGCGAGAGCAAGGTAGGTCTGGTCGATATCCCGGTTCTTGATGTGGGCAAGCTCATGCAAAACAACGGCGTCGAAGGCCGCCGGCTGCCTGACCGCCGCGACCACCGCCCCGCCGCTGATAGCCACATAGCGGCGCCGGAAACGCCCGAACGCGAACGCCGACAGGTGCAGGTTCCACGGCTGCTGGAGCCAGGTAACCGGCCCGGTCCCGGCGCGTGATCGCAGGTCTTCCAGCCGGCCCGCCAGCGCGGCGCCGGTGAGCGGGGAGAGCCGCAGCCGGCGCCGGTACCACCACGGCTGGGCGCCGTACAGAACGCCTGCCAGCAGGGCGAGCACGCCGATTCCGGCCAGTACCCACACGCCCTCCACGCGTTCCGCCCCTGCCTCGCAGGCCCTGGCCCGCGCATCGGCACGGGCGATCGCGAAGATGCCGTGCGGCGCCGGCGACATCGCATGCGCATGGCAGGTCAGGATCAGTTCCTGTAATGCCGGGCCGCGCGGCGTGGCGGAGTAGATGCCCCCGTAAACCATGATGCTGGAGGCCAGCACCGCCGCGATGAGCAGCGCGAAGCGGAAGCTGGTGCTGGCCGGGAGCGCCAGCGCGCCGCGGCGGGTGCCGGCGGAGCCCGGCGCGGTGGGACCGGGGCTTGCCGGGAGCGCCCCAGGGGAACCGGTGGTCATGAGACCGGAGGAGCCGCCAGGAGCCCCACCATCGCATCGGCGAGCAGTTTCGCCTGCCCAGTGGGCACCTGGAGGCGGTCGGCCTCCCGCTCCGCGACCGTTCGGACCAGCTTTAACTGTTCCCCCGTGAGCGGGACGCTGCCAGGCACGTCCTGCTGGCCGGAACGCCCCACGTGCAGGTGCTTGAGCACGCCATGGAGGGTGGTTTGTGCCGCTTCGGCGATGAGCGCGTCCCAAAAGCCGCGGGCAAAGCTCAAGATCACCGGGGTCAGCAGGACCATGGTCTCGCCAATTCCGAAGCCGAGAATCTGATCACGCGAGGACGCCTTCCCCCGGCCGCCGTTCTTGCCCTCGAACTGGCTGAGCAGCGACGGGTATAACGGCAGTTCCTCCGGGGCGAGCCGCAATACCAGTTCGCGGCCCAGTGACCCAACGATCTCCGCAGACTCATCTGCCATCTCACGCCTCCTTCTGGTGGCGGAGCACATGCGGGCGGCCTCTACCAATAGAGGGGACGGGCCCGAATAAGTTCCCCGTTCGGTATATGTCTCATCATCCGCTCCTCCGGCTTTGGCTACCAGATCCATTAGCTACCGATTCGGCGGCTTTCGCTGGCGGACGCGGGCCGGCTGGGCTTGCTGGACGGCGGCGGCCGCGAAGGCGGGACTGGGCCCTGCAGCGGGGCCTGTAACCTGCCGGAAACAGGGGGGCGGCAGACTGTGAGCGAGAGCCCGATCCGCCGGGACCGGGGCCGTCATGATCCGCAGGCGCCCGGCCGGGCTGCTGACCAGCGAGGCAGGAAAACATGGACAGGCAGGAAGAGTTCGTGCTCCGCACGCTTGAGGAGCGTGATATCCGTTTCGTCCGGCTGTGGTTCACCGACGTGCTGGGCTTCCTGAAGTCGGTCGCGGTGGCACCCGCCGAACTCGAGGGGGCGTTCGCCGAAGGCATCGGCTTCGACGGGTCCGCGGTCGAGGGTTTCGCCCGCGTCTACGAGGCCGACATGATCGCCAAGCCGGACCCGTCCACGTTCCAGCTCCTGCCGTGGCGCGGCGAGTCCGGGGTGGGCCGGATGTTCTGCGACATCCTGATGCCGGACGGGTCACCGTCGCCCGCCGACCCCCGGCACGTGCTCAGGCGCGCGCTCGGCCGGGCCGCCGATCTCGGCTTCACCTTCTACACCCACCCCGAGGTCGAGTTCTTCCTGCTCAAGGAGAAGCCTGAGCCGGGCGTGCCGCCCGTGCCCATCGACTCGGGCGGCTACTTCGCCCACACCCCGCACAGCATCGCGCACGACTTCCGGCACATGTCCATCCAGATGCTGGAGCAGATGAGCATCTCGGTGGAGTTCAGCCACCACGAGGGCGGGCCCGGCCAGCAGGAGATCGACCTGCGCTACGCGGACGCACTCACCACCGCCGACAACGTCATGGCGTTCCGGCTGGTGATGAAGGAGGTGGCGCTCCAGCAGCAGGTGTACGCCTCGTTCATGCCCAAGCCGTTCACCGAGCACCCGGGCTCGGGCATGCACACCCACATGTCGCTGTTCGAAGGCGACCGCAACGCGTTCTACGAGCCGGGCGCGGAGCTCCAGCTCTCCAAGGTCGGCCGTGCGTTCATCGCCGGCCTGCTCAAGCACGCCGCCGAGATCACCGCCGTGTGCAACCAGTGGGTGAACTCCTACAAGCGGCTGTGGGGCGCTGCCGAACGGACCGCCGGGGCCGGCGGGGAAGCGCCCTCCTATGTCTGCTGGGGCCACAACAACAGGTCCGCCCTGGTCCGGGTGCCGATGTACAAGCCGCACAAGGGCAACGCCACCCGGATCGAGTTCCGGTCGCTCGACTCGGCCTGCAACCCCTACCTGGCCTTCGCCGCCATCCTGGTGGCCGGCCTCAAGGGGATCGAGGCGGGGTACGAACTGCCGCCCGAGGCCGAGGACGACGTGTGGGCGCTCACCGACCGGGAGCGCCGCGTTCTCGGCATCCAGCCGCTGCCGCAGAGCCTGGACGAGGCGCTGAACGTCATGCAGGACAGCGAGCTGATGGCGGAGACGCTCGGCGAGCACGTGTTCGACTTCTTCCTCCGCAACAAGCGGGAAGAATGGCGGGACTACCGCCATCAGGTCACCGCGTTCGAACTGGACCGCTACCTGCCCGTCCTGTGAGCCGGGGCGGCGGGCGGCCGCCTGGAGGGCCAACGTGAGCACGCAGCATGCCCGGCTGCCCGCCGGGGCGTCCGCCGGCCACTGGACCGACGCGCGGGGCCAGACCGGGTGCACGGTGCTGCTCGTCCCAGGGGGCGCCGTGGCCGGCGTGGACGTGCGGGGCGGGGCGCCGGGAACCATCAACACCGACGGGCTGCGCCCGGGCACCGTCACCGAGCGGGCGCACGCGATCCTGCTGACCGGGGGCAGCACGTTCGGCCTGAGCGCCACCGCCGGGGTGCTGCGCTACCTGGAGGAGCGCGGCATCGGGCTGATGTTCGGCTCGGTCGCGGTGCCCATCGTGGCGGGTGCCGTCATCTTCGACCTGCTGGCCGGCGACCCCGCCGCGCGGCCGGGCCCCGACGCCGGCTACGCCGCGTGCGAGGCGGCCTCCGCCAGCCCCGGGCAGGGCGCCGTCGGGGCCGGCACCGGGGCCAGCGTCGCGAAGGCGGGCGGCAACGCGCCGCGTCCCGGCGGCGTGGGACTGGCCAGCGCCGAGGCCGGCGGCGCGGGGTTGGCCGCGCTGATGGTGGCCAACAGCCTCGGCGGGATCTGGGACGACGACCGGCACGAGTGGGTCGCGCCGCTGACCGCCTGGGATTATTCGTCGCCGATGATCCCCGGCGGGAACACCACCATCGGCGCCGTGCTGACCGACGCCCGGCTCACCAAGGAGCAGGCCATCCGGGTCGCGGCCGTGGCGCACGACGGCATCGCCCGGGCGGTCCGCCCGGCGCACACGCTATACGACGGCGACACCATGTTCTGCCTGGCCACGGGCACGGCCGACGCCCCCGTGGACGCGGTCGAGGCGGTCGCCGCCCAGGTCGTGGCCCGCGCCATCGCCGCCGGGGTCCGCGCCACCCGGCCCTAAGGCCGTCTCGCCCCGCCATCAGCGCACCCGGCTGCGGCCGTGAATCCGCGCGCCCGGGCCGGTGATCACGCCGCGTACCAGCGCAAATTCATGCTCGTGTCGATCTTGCGGCTTTGACTTGTATTTACCAACATCTGACGTGCTCTGTAACTGCTGAGGGGGGCCAGGCCGCCCTGCGGCCACGGGGGCAGACCGAGCTGCCTTCGGGCCGGTGAGTCTCGAAGGAGTCCGCATGAGAGTCCGATTGTCCCTACGGCGGCTGCGGCTGCCCGCAGGCCTCCTGGCGGTCGGGGTCAGCGCCGCGCTTGCGCTGCCCGCCACCGGTGCCGCAGCGGCACAGCACGGCTCGCCGCCGACCTCGCAAACGCCGCTGCCGGTACGGAACGGGTCGGCCAGCAACCTCGGGCCCTACAACCCGGCCCAGACGATCCGGCTGGCCATCGGGCTGCAGCCCCCGCACATGGCGGCCGAGGAGCAGTTCCTCCGCCAGATCCAGGACAAGCACTCACCGCTGTTCCACCACTACCTGACCCCGGCGGCCTGGACGGCCCGGTTCGGCCCGAGCGCCGCCGCGCAGCAAGCGGTGGTCTCCTGGGCCCGGGGGGCCGGCCTGACCGTGACGCACCTGTACCCGAACCGCCTGGTCGTGGACCTGGCCGGGCAGGTCGGCGCTATCGAGAAGGCGCTGGGCGTGCAGATCAACACCTACCGGCTCGGCACCAAGACCTTCTTCTCCAACAACCACGACCCGGTGCTGCCGGCGTCGGTGTCGGGCATCGTGCGGTCGGTGGACGGTCTCACCAGCCTGCAGCAGATGTTCCCCGCGTCGCCGACGGCCCACGAGCCGGCCAGCCCCGCGTACGTGGCTGGCCCGCCCGTCGCCAACGGCCCGCACGCGGCAGCCAACGGCAGCCGCGCGAAGCTGCGCGCGGCGATGCGGGCCTCCCGTGCCAAGCTGCGGGCCTCCCGGTGGCGCGAAGGTGCACATCACCGGCGGCGCCTACGACCCGACGGACATCTACAGCTCGCGGGCCTACGACTACAGCGCGCTGTACAACCAGGGGCACTGCTGTAACCCGCTGGGCAACCCGAACAACTCCCCGGCCCAGACGTCGATCGCGATCGCCACGTTCGGCCAGCAGCAGGTCAGCGACATCGCCGGGTTCCACAACCAGTACCCCTACCTGGCCTACAACTTCCAGGAGTTCTTCATCGACGGCACTCCGGGGTGCTGTGACGCCGAGGGGACCATGGACGCGGAGTGGTCCACCGCCATGTCCAACAGCTTCGGCGCCCTCCAGAACACCTCGAAGGTGTACCTGTACGACGGGGCCAACTTCAACAACTCCACGTTCACCGACATGTACAACAAGATGGTGTCGGACAACCTTGCCCGGGTGTTCAGCACGAGCTGGAGCTGCACCGAGAACTTCGGCTGCAGTTCGTCCACGATCGGCACCCGGCACGCCATCTTCGACCAGATGGTCGGCCAGGGCTGGTCGCTGGTCGCCGCGTCCGGGGACCGGGGGGCCTTCGACGACTGCTCGCACCTGTCGGTCGCCTACCCGGCATCCGACCCGGACGTGGTCGGGGCCGGCGGGACCGAGCTCAGCCTGAGCTCGGGGCCGCTGTACAACTTCGAGGTCGCCTGGTCCGGCGGGCCGGACGGCTGCGGCTCCAACGACGGCGGTTCCGGTGGTGGCTGCAGCGCGATCTTCACCGCCCCGTCGTTCCAGTCCAACCAGCCTTGCGGCAGCGGATCCCGAGCCGTCCCGGACATCTCGCTGAACGCCGACTGGTTCCACACCCCGCAGAACTTCTTCTTCGGCGGATCCCTCAGCGGGAACGGAGGCACCAGCATCGTCGCGCCGGAACTGGCGGGGTTCTTCGCCCAAGAGGACGCCTACCTGCTGTCCGAGGGGAACATCTGCGGCTCGGGCTCGGCCTGCGGGCCGATCGGCAACGCCAACTTCGGGCTCTACCAGGCGGGGTTCGGGAATACGCCGCACCATCCCTACTACGACATCACGTCCGGATGTAACAGCAACGACATCGGCACCGGCTTCTGCGCGGGCACCGGCTGGGATGCCGTGACCGGCTGGGGCTCGGCCAACATGCTGCAGCTCGCCTGGGGGTTCAACTGGCGCATCATCCCCGAGGCCGGGCGGCCGGTCGTGACGTTCTCCGGGCCGACACCCGGGGTCTGGTACAACACCGACCAGACGATCGGGATCTCGGTCGCCGACACCGGCGGTAGTTTCCCGCCGAGCGGCGTGGCCGGGTTCAGCGACGCCTGGAACTTCGACCCGGGCGACCCGCTCAGCGCGGCGACGCCGGGTTCGGGCAACTCCTTCTACAACGGCCCCGAGTTCAAGAACGCCACGAGCGGCGCACTCGACCTGGCCGCTGAGGGGCAGGGGTGCAACACGGTCAACGTGGAGGCCTGGGACAACATGGGCTTCCAGTCCGGTGACGTCACCCGTGGCCCGCTGTGCTTCGACTCGGTGGCGCCGACCATCACCGCGGCGCCGAAGGTCAGCCTGCGGAACAACACCGGCCCGGTCACGAAGGCGGACCCCGTGACGATCTCGTGGAACGGGACCGACGCGACCAGCGGCATCAACCACTTCACCCTGTTTGAGAGCAAGGACGGCGGCGCCTACACCCAGATCGCGTCGCAGGCCACGCCGAGCTTCAACAAGAACCTCGGGCCCGGGCACACCTACCAGTTCGCGGTCACCGCGACCGACAACGCCGGCAACACCAGCGCGGCGCGGGCGGGCATCGTGTACAAGCTGTCGCTGTTCCAGGAGAACACGAGTGCGGTCAAGTACTCGACCGGCTGGACGCGGCAGACCCTCAGCGGCGCCAACGGCGGCTCCGTCGACTTCGCCACCGTGAAGGGCAAGACGGCGACGCTGACCTTCACCGGCTTCCAGGTCGCGTGGATGTCGACCCAGGGCCCGACCCGGGGCTCGGCCACGGTCAAGCTGGACTCCGGTACGCCGGCGACCATCAACACCAACACCAGTTCCCTCAAGACGGCGGAGATCGTGGACGTCGTCACGGCGGCGGCCAACGGCTCGCACAAGCTGGTGGTCAACGTGCTCGGCACGTCCGGCCACCCGCGGATCGACGTCGACGCGTTCGTCGTCCTGTCCAAGTAACCGGCAACTAGGGGAACCAGGGCCCGCCGGCAGCGTTGCCGGCGGGCCCTGGCAGCCGCTCTCGGCGGCGGCGCATATGCGCTGGTGGTTCCGGTGACCACAAGGGACCGGGGGCTGCCGCACCATGTCCCGATCCGGTCACCTGAGTCAGGCCTGAACCGGCCGGGCTGGGCCCGCACCGAGGACATCCGTGCGATCTCCACCGCCCGCCTCACCCGGGCAGCGCCGCTGGGCCGGCTGGCGGACAGCGAGGCCGAACAGGTCCGGATCTGGATTCACCGGATGCTCGGCTAAGACCGACCGCTGGCGGCCGGGAGCATAGCAGCGGGACAATCCCACCATGCGACTGCACTGGGACCGCGGGCCGGGCCTGGATGTCACCGATCACGCCCAGCTCGACCACGCCCTCGACACGCTGCTGGCCGGGCCCGCCGCCGAGCGGCCACTGATCGCCTACCTGGTCGGCGACGCCGGTGCCCTGGGCCTCGGCCTGGACACGGCCGGAGGCGGGCTGCTGCTGTTCGCCCCCGCCGGCCGCGGCCGCCCAGCCCTGCACGGTACCGGCCAGTCCCCAGACGGCGACGACCTCGTGTTCTCCGTCAGCGGGCGGCCCCATCACTTCTCCCCCCACTGCCGGGTGCCGGCGCCGACCGTCCGGGACGCCGCGCGGCAGTACCTGGCCACGGGGGATCTTCCGGACTGCGTCACCTGGGAGCCCGAGCCAGCCTCCCCGCCCGGGTAGCGGTGCCCATGCAGGCGCGCATTCTCAACATCACCGTCGACTGCGCGGACGCCAGGGCGCAGGCCCTGTTCTGGGCTGCGGTGACCGGCTGGACCGCGCAGGAGCGGGACGCCATTCCCGGCCACGTCGAATATGCCGTCGTGCCGCCGGCATCGGGCGCACCGGCGCTGTACTTCACCACCGTGCCTGAGCGCAAGCAGGTCAAGAACCGGATTCACCTGGACCTGATCCCTCCGGACGACGATCAGCAGGCCGAACTGGCCAGGCTGACCAGCTTGGGCGCCACCGTGCTCGATGACCAGCCGCCCGGCGCGGCCTGGATCGTCATGGCTGACCCCGAAGGCAACGAGTTCTGCCTGGAAGGCTGACGCGGACGTGCGCCTCTGCCCCTAACCTGGCTGGACCTCGGCCAGTACCCCCGAGCTGTCGTGCCCAGCGATCAAGGTGAACCGGCGCTGGGGATCCGACGGCCCCGTCCTGGTGGTCACCCCCGGGGACTGGCACGTGTTCACCGCGACGGTGCAGGCGGGCGCCCTCGGCCTGCGCTGAATCGTGACTGATCACCCGATCCGCTGACCGGCGGGGGCCGGGGGCGCGCCGTACCGTTACGGTGCTGGGGTGAGCGTGCCGCGCAGGACCACCGCTGCCGCACGGCTGGCCCGGCTGGGTTTCGCCGACCCGGCACGGGCGGAGCTGCTGCTCACCGGGGACCTCGCGGAGGACGCAGGCCGGGCGGGCGACGCCTTGATCGACGCGCTGGCCACCGCCGCGGATCCCGACCTGGCGCTGGCCGCCCTGGCCCGGATGCCCCGCGACGCCGGGCTCACCGGGGCGCTGGCCGGCGATCCCAGGCTGCGCGCCCGGCTGGCGGCGGTGCTCGGGGCCAGCGTGGCGCTCGGGGACCACCTCGCGCGGCACCCGGATCACTGGCGGGTCCTGTCCGGCGACGGGGACCTGCCCGCACCGGAGCCGGGCCAGGTACGCGCCGGGCTGCTCACGGCGGTCGGCGCCCGCCCGGAGGATCCCGAGCCGGTGGCGGGCACGGCCGGCCGGGCCGGTGCCGACCCGGTGGCCGCGCTGCGGGTGGCGTACCGGCGGCGGCTGCTGGCGCTGGCGGCGCGGGACCTCACCGGGGAGGCGTCCCTCGACCAGGTGGCCGCCGAACTGGCCGACCTGGCGGCGGCGGCCCTGGAAGCCGCCCTGGCGATCGCCCGGGCGAACCTTCCGCCCGGGTCCGCGCCGTGCCGGCTCGCGGTGATCGCCATGGGCAAATGCGGCGCCAGGGAGCTGAACTACGCCAGCGACGTGGACGTGATCTTCGTCGCGGAGCCGGCCGGCCCGGGGGAGGGCGGGGGAGAGGCGGCCGCGCTGCGCAGCGCCACCCAGCTCGCCGCCGGCCTGATCCAGGTGTGCTCGCAGAGCACCCCGGAGGGCGCGCTGTTCCCGGTGGACCCCAACCTGCGGCCCGAAGGGCGCAGCGGCCCGCTGGTACGCACCCTGGCCAGCCACCAGGCGTACTACCAGCGGTGGGCGCAGACCTGGGAGTTCCAGGCGCTGCTGAAGGCCAGGCCGGTCGCCGGGGACGCGGCGCTCGGCGGTGCCTACGCCGCCGCGATGGGGCCGCTGGTCTGGCAGGCGGCCCAGCGGGAGAACTTCGTCTCCGACGTGCAGGCGATGCGGCGCCGGGTGATCGGCACGCTGCCGGCCGCGACCGCGGGCAGGCAGCTCAAGCTGGGCCCGGGCGGGCTGCGGGACATCGAGTTCGCCGTGCAGTTGCTGCAGCTCGTGCACGGCAGGCTGGATGAGTCGCTGCGCGAGCCTGCCACCCTGCCCGCCCTGGCCATGCTCGCCGCGGGCGGTTACGTCGGCCGGCGGGACGCGGCCGAGCTGGCCGAGGCGTACCGGTTCCTGCGCCGGGTCGAGCACCTGCTGCAGCTCAGGAACCTGCGGCGGACCCACACCATGCCCGAGGACCCCGCCGCGCTGCGCATGATCGGCCGGGCGCTGCGGCTGGCCGGCGCCGGTCAGGCCGCGGCGGCGCCCGGCGGGGGGGCACCGGGGCCGGACCAGGGCGGGGACCGCCAGGCGCGGGACGGCCGCCGGGGGAGGACGGGCGGCGCCGCCGCGCGGCCGGATCCGGCGGAGGAGCTGCTGGCGCAATGGCGCGAGCATGCCGGTCAGGCCCAGCGGCTGCACGAGAAGCTGTTCTACCGGCCGCTGCTCGACGCGGTCGCCAGCCTGCCCGGTGAGGCCGCGCGGCTCACCCCGGAGGCGGCCGAGGCCAGGCTCGAGGCGCTCGGCTACGCCGATCCGGCCGGCGCGCTGCGGCACATCGGGGCATTGACCGCCGGGATGACGCGGCGGGCGGCCATCCAGCGCACGCTGCTGCCGCTGCTGCTCGGGTGGTTCGCCGATGCGGCCGACCCCGATGCCGGGCTGCTGGCGTTCCACCAGGTCAGCGATGCCCTGGGCAACTCGCCGTGGTACCTGCGGCTGCTGCGGGATGACATGACCGTGGCGCAGCGGATGGCCCGGCTGCTCGCCTCCAGCAGGTACGCGGCCGGCCTGCTGCTTAGTCAGCCGGAAACCGTCGCCTGGCTGGGCAACGACGCCCAGCTCACGCCCCGGGACCGTGCCGCGCTGCACGCCGAGGCCACCGCGCTGGTCGGCCGGCACGCCGAGGCCGCCGACGCGGTGGTGGCGGTGCGCGCGCTGCGCTGCCGGGAACTGCTCAGGACCGCCATGGCCGATCTGCTCGGCCGGTCCGGGCCGGAGCAGACCGGGGAGGCGCTCACCGCCGTGGCCGCGGTCACCATCGAGGCCGCGCTCCAGGTGGCGCTGCGCACCGTGGCCGACCGCCGGGGGGACTT
>Ga0137384_10001708_pt1 | contig 17374 bp, 10 predicted proteins | sample SagtaG_2_FD_104922 | JGI IMG/M metagenome (GOLD analysis project Ga0137384, IMG submission 104922) | Vadose zone soil microbial communities from Sagehorn Ranch, Mendocino, California, USA - Sage2_R_60_16 metaG | ecosystem: Environmental > Terrestrial > Soil > Vadose zone | place: USA... | reverse complement strand
GCCATGCGTTACCTTGCTCACCTCGTGAAGCGTGGCGACGCGGGCCAGCCCTATCACTATCGCTCCTGCCGTCTGCAGGACTGGGGCACGCGCAACTTGGGCTGGCGGCAGGTCAAGCAATTGGCAAGCACCGGCGAGCTCGGCGACATGTTATCGCACCGGGTTGATTTTGCGCACCTGCTCCTCGGCCCCATGCGGCGCCTCGTGGCGAGCACCAAGCGATTTCACCCCGCCCGCCAGGGCGCGCCGAGCGACGTCGATGATTGGGCGGCCATTCTCGCCGAATTCGCCAACGGGGCGACTGGCGTGCTGGAAAGCAGCAAACTCGCCAGCGGCCGCAACGAAGGCTGGCGCAGCCTCGACTGCGTTGAACTCAATGGCAGCGAACGCTCGTTCGTCTTCAGCACTGGCGAGTGGAACAAACTCCAGACGGGGGCGGCCGGCGGGCCCGGCCTCGAAACCCTCGTCATCCCGCCGGAATTCTGGCGCTGGCCCGGATCGCCCCGCGACCCGCAAGAAGGCGACCCTTTGATCACGTTCCGCTACGACCAGGCCTTCGAGTTTATCGACGCCATCCGCAATCAGCGCCCGTGCGTGCCGAGCTTCCACGACGGGGCGCGCGCGCAGGCCGTCCTCGACGCCGCGGTAAAGTCGGCCGCGGCGAGCCAGTGGGTCGAGCTGCCGGGAAATTCCTAGGTGTTCTCCAGGCTGCGGCGGGCCAAAGGGCTATGAACAAAACTGCGGTCGTCACTGGCGCCGGCAGCGGCGTGGGCCAAGCCACGGCCATCGCGCTGGCGGAACAGAACTGGCGCGTCGCCCTGATCGGACGCCGCGCGGACTTGCTCGAGGAAACCGCCGCTCGCGTCCGTAAACCGCCAGCCCGCCTGCTGGTTTGCCCATGCGACATTGGCAACGCCGCCGCCGTGCAAAAGGTCGCTCGGCGGGTCCTGGCGAATTTCGGCTCGGTCGAAGTGCTCGTGAACGCCGCCGGCACGAACGCTCCCCGGCGCAGCCTCGAACTCCTCTCCTTGAAGGATTATCATCGCATGATCGACACCAATTTGAACGGCGCCTACTACTGCCTCCAGGCTTTCCTGCCCTTGATGCGCAAGCGAAAATCCGGCACCATTGTGAATATTGTCTCCGACGCGGGCAAACTGGCGAATCCGAAAGCCGGCCCCGCGTACGTCATGTCCAAATTCGGCCTCGCGGGCCTCACCCAATCCATCAACGTCGAGGAGCGCGGCAATGGGATTCGGGCCTGCGCCATCTTCCCCGGCGACATCGACACGCCATTGCTCGACCAGCGCCCACAGCCTCCTTCCGTGGAAGCGCGCAAGAAAATGCTGCAGCCCGAAGATGTCGCTGCGTGCGTTCTGCTTGCCATCCAACTGCCGGACCGGGCGATGATTGAAGAAATTTTGATCCGGCCGAGATAAGCATTGCCGGGCGCCGGGGCTACGACCGTGCACGCAAGAGCTTCCATACCCGGAGAGCCTCGGTCGCGGCCCAGGCCTGCGCGTCGCAGCCCCGTTGGGCATGGGGCGCGTCGCCATCGAGGATTTCGGGAAGTTGGCCCAGGCAGCCCTCGGCCAGCAGCCGGTCCAGGCTGCGCAGATACGCCCGGGCCGCAGCGACGGCCGCGGGATTGAACTCCCACGCGCGCGCGAGCGCTTCGCAGAAGCTCGGGAAGGTCCAAGTCCAGGCCGTGCCGTTGTGGTAGGCCGGTTTGCGCCGGCTGTCCTCGTCGCCTTCGTAGCGGCCCAGGTAAGGTTCCTCGGGATCATTTAAGAGCTGGCCCGCCGAATCGTAGATCGGCAGCGGGGGCGACACGCGCAACGGCGCCAGGCTTCGCAACGCCCCCGGCACCACCAGGTGGCGAATCGCCGCTCCAACGGCGCGCTGCGCCCGTTCGCCGGTCAACAGGCCCAAACTGATTGCAAAGAGGTAGTTGCTGCGCAGGGCGGTGTCCGCCGTGGCTTGCTCCGCCGGCTGGTTCGGTTTGGCGATCAGCAGATCGGCCATAAATCCCCGCTCTTCCAGCCAGAAGAATCTATCCAGCGAGACGGTGGCGCGCTGGGCGAGCAATTCCCAACTTTCGCCGCTGCTCTTCGCCCCGAGGCGCGCGAGTTGGCGAAGCAGGCGAATCCATAAAACCTGGATCTCCACCGGATAACCTTCGCGCGGCGTCCCGGCCGGATGATTGGTGTCCATCCAGGTGAAATGGCTCGGGCTCCAAATCAGGCCCGAGCCCCCGTCCATGCGAATGCCGTTGGGGGTGCCCGCGCGGTAGCCTTCGCCAATTTCTCGCAACACATCCGCGACTGTGCGGCCGCGGCGGTCCACGATGGCGTCGTAGAACGCGGTTTGCCCCGGGCCTTCGGCGGCGCCCAGCCCGGCCAGTTCCTCGCACGCGATGCCGTACCACAGGGGCGCGTCACTCGTGTCGCGATCGGAGGCGTCTTCGCCATGAATGATGTTCGGCAGCGTGCCTCGGTCGGCGAAGCGGCCGAAGATCATCAGCAATTGCCGGACTTCGTCGGCCATTCCCGCCGCGAGCAGGCCCCGCGCGCAAATCAGCGAATCCCGGCCCCAATCCAGAAACCAGGGATAACCGGCGATCACCGTTTTGCCCTCCTCGCGGCGCGCCACGAAAGCCTGCACCGCCAGCGCCAATTGCCGCCCAAATGCATCCTCCTCCGGCAGTTGCGCCCGTTGCACGGCCTGGCGGTTCCGGGCCAGGCGTTCCTCGACAAACCCCTTCACTTGATCCACGGCGGGTCCTTCGGTCTCGACGCTCGCCAGCAGGGTCACGCTGCTTCCTTTTCGCAGGGGCAACTCGAACCAGCCTGGGCTATAGGCGTCGCCGCGCGCGACCTGGCCGCGGCTTTGCTCGATCGGATGCGGGATATTTTCACTCCATTCCGCTTCGTGATGGTAAAACCCGGCGTCGCTGACCACCCGCAGTTGCCGGTCGGGCGCGGGGGTGAAGGCGAAACCGATCCGCCCCTCCAAGGGGCGGGCATGTGTCATGAAGTGAGAATCCGCGCCGGGATTGCGATGGGTCTCGTGATGAAAGTTGCGGTCCTCGATATCAAAACGCACCGTCAGCCGCACGTCGCACGAATCGGGCAGGGTGTCGCCGTGCGCCGGGCGCGTGAAACGCAACACGGTGGCGTTGCGTTCGGGGATCATATCCACGGTTAGACCGAGCCGCACCGTGCGTCCGTCACCGGCGCCGGCTTCAAAACTCCACTCCGCCGGGGGGCCGGCGGTGAAGGCTTCCAAATTCTCAGCCCGAAGCGGCGTGATGAATCCATCGGCATTCACCCAGACCCGCATGCGTTTGACGAGGACGTGACGGTCCACTGGCACGCGCGGATGCAGGTTCGCCGCGAGCACGCAATCGTACTTCGACTGCACCGTGCCGAGATCGAGATGGATCCGCGCCATGCCGCCGAGGCCGTTCGTGAGCAAGGCCACCGAACGCGGGTCTCGCGGGGCGTTTGGGGGAGCGGTTGGATCGCTGGAAAGGAAACGGATGCGCGCCACCACCTCCTGATCCTCGGCCGCGTACCGTTCCAGGATCAAGTCCACCTCCAGACCGCCGGCCGCAGCCGCGACCGGCGGAAAGCAGGCCGCGTGCCCGTCACCCGCTTCGATCGATTCGATGTGCAGCGGCTTTTCCTCCAGTTTCAAAGTCGCCCGAAAAGGCGAGCGATCCTCCAGCAGGAGCCAGTGGCGAGGCGGCACCAGCGTGACGCGCTTGCAATCGGCCAAACTCCACTCGACGACTTGGGGAAATTGAATTACCGTACGCTGGAGAGCGCTTACCGGGTCTTTCCGCGCGGCGCCAGGATCAAGCCAGGGGACGGTGGCGAGCAAGTTCCTGGGGCTTCGGCTGGCGTGTTCGGCCAGCTCGCGCCACTGGTATGGACCGATTTCCTCGATCGGCAACACCTCGTTGAGCGCAGTCAAGGCCCAGGCCGCCTGCGCCCGCGCGCGTTGGTAGTCCCGTCCGGCCAGACCTCGCGGCTGCGCGGCGTCCGCCAAACAAAAGCAAGCCCCCGGCGGTAGAACAAACTCCACTTGGCCGTCGCTCGCTTGGCGTTTTTCCGGAGCGGGTTGCCCTAGCAATTCCGCGTCCAGCGCGGCTGCGGCTTCCAGCGATTCCGGGTCGAGAGCGATCCGCCCCGGCTTCCCGACGTCCGTGTTGATAAGAACCAGAAGGTGATCGCGCCCTTCGGCGGAGTCGCGGCGCAAGGCGTACACCGCCGAATCCTTCGAGCTGAGCCGCGTGAGTTTGGCGCCATCGTAGAAGCAGGGATGCCCGGCCAGAAGGCGATTGAGCCGGCCCAGTTCGCCGATCAGATTTCGCTCGCTTCCCCACGCCAGGTCGCGGCGCTGGTGGACCTGGATTTTCTCGCTTGCCAGCCATTCCACGCCGCAGGCAAACCCGAAGCCGCCGCTCACGCTGGTCAACGCGCAGAGGCGGTTGCGGAGCAACGACCAGGCGCGGCCTTGCTTCGCCAGCCGCTCGTTGTCGTGGGTTTCGCTGTAGTGAACGTAAAGGCCGGTCCGCTGGCTCTGGCGCAGGCAGTAATCGAGATAATTCGCCACCTCGGCGCCCGCATAATTCTGGAACAGCTCCGAATAGGCCCACTGCATTCCGCCTTCGGTGAGCAAATTCTCCGTGGCCGACCAGGGACCACCCAGACCTTCGAGCAGAAAAATCGTGTCCGGAAACTCCTCCAGGACCCGCGCGGTGATGTACTGCCAGGCGGGCATCGGGACTTTGTACCCGGCGTCGCAGCGAAAGCCGTCCACCCCGCGCCGGCACCAGGTCAAAAAAACCTCGGCCAGATAATCCCACAGTTCGGGATTGCGATGGTCGAACTCGCTGAGGTCTTCCCAAGTCACGCCCCACGCCCCGGGACTCACGAAATTCCCGGCCTCGTCGCGCAGATACCACTCCGGATGAGTTTCCTGCTCGCGCGCGGCCCAGCCGGTATGATTGATGACGATATCGAGAAAGATTCGCCCGCCTTGGAGATGCGTGGCGTAAGTCAGTTCGCGAAATTGATCGATCCCGGTGGTGCGCCGGTCAAACTCCACCAGCGCCGGATCCACCGCCAGCAAGTCCTGCGCCGCGTACGGGCTGCCGAACCGGCCCATCCGCGCGTACGTCGTCGGGGTCGGGTTGACCGGCAGCAACTGCAGGATCCGGCAACCGAGGGTGTCGATGATGTGCGGCAGTTGTTTGATCAAGTCGCGGAATTTTCCCGACGGAGGAATCACGGTGTAACCGTCCCGGTCGAGCGTGGCGAAAAGGTGTTCCAGCGGATCGTTTGGGGGCGCGGGGCGCGAGGCGCCGAACATTCGCACGAAAGCGCAATAAATCGTGTTGCCCGCGCGATAGGCGTCCGGGTGGACGCTCACGCCGAAATCAGGGCCTTCCGGCCAATGTTGCCGGCCCTCGCCGTCAACCGCGTAAGCCTTGCTGCGAAAATAACCGGGCTGGGTCAGCGGCAGTTCGATCGACCAGCCGTTGGCTTCCCGCTGCATCGGCAGGTCGTGCCAAAACGCATCCGGCGAGCGCAGGCCGCCGCTGCGGGTCTTGATGATCTCCTGCCGCAACACCGACGCGCGGCCCAAACTCGTGCGCAACGCGGCCCGCCATCCGTCCGGCCATCCCCCGCCGCCAGCCATGCTGAGGGCGAAACGGAGCCGGTCCCCAACGAAACGCAACGCGCGTTCCCCCGTGCCGGGAGTCATGATTAAACCTTGCATGCGCTGAATGCTTCCGGCCGGGAACGCCGGCCTTGCGGGCCTGAGAATCTTCAACTCGTGCCGTGAATGCAATTCTGGAAATCAAGCCAGTGGGTGGCCAGCAAAATGGATTGGGGAATCGGTCCGAACGCCGCACCCGCCGAGACCACGCGGCGCAACGGGCGTTCAGGCCCGGTTGATCTGCTCGGCCGTTGGCGTCGGATTCGGGATTTACCCCGCCTGGAAAACCTCGAATTTTGACCCGATCGAGTCCCTCCGGCACGAGCGACCCACGTGGCACAAGTGGCCCAAGCCGAACAAGTGAAACAAGTGACACGATCGTCGCGACCGGCCCGCGCTTGCTTCGCATCCGGCTTCGTTGGAGAAAGTCCTCCGGCACAACCCGCGGTGGGCTTAGAGCGTGTTTCAAAATTCCAGGAAAGCGCCGCGTGAGGGCACGCGGCCTACAGGAAACACGGCGATTCTGGCCCCAATGTAGGCCCGGTCCCCCGACCGGGCGATTTTTAAAACACGCTCTTAGCCAACCATGCTGGCGCCCCAAACCCTCGCCGGCCGTGGCTACCGCGCTCAACCCCAATTGTTCTTTGTTCACAGTCATTAATCTTTTTGACCCCAGCCTAACACCAGGGGTTGGACAAATACCGTCCAACCCCTAAATTTTTCCGGAACATCCTAAGCCCTTGTTACTCAGGCCCTAAGGCCAGGGGGAAGGCTCCGCGGCGTCCTGCCGCGAGAAATTTTCGTGCGAACAGCCCGCCGCGCCGCCCGCGCTCCTGCGGCGAGCCACCGTAGCGGCCCTCCGCAGGAACGGCGGAGCCGTTGCGCCATTCATCTGCAGGCCGCGTGCCCCCGCGCGGCGTCCTTGTGCCCCCACGCGCTTCAGCCCCAGCGGGGCGAAATCGTTGTAGCTTTGCGAACCCCAACCAATTCAAAGCTCCGTCAGGAGCGGCATACTGGCCGATATCTCCTACGGAGCTTGCGGATTTTCCGGCGGCCAAAAGCCACCGAACGGGGAGCGCGGCCGTCCCGGTCGCATCCGTCGGCGTCCCGCCGACGGAATCTGACGGCTATATTGTTCACCCATTAGTGATCCCCTTCCGCCCCTTGCTGATGTTTGTAAAGGGGTCACCCATTAGGGCGCGCGTTTTAGCTATTGACCGATTGCCGCTTTTCCTGGCGGCGAGAACCATGCCGGCCCCGAACTGGCGGAGTCCGACGAACAGAAAGCCCTGAGGATTGTCGAACAGGAATTGCGGCGCCGCCGCTGGACCCGGCAGCAATTGACAGGGTGGCGCAAAGGGGATAAGCGGAAGGTGCGGATCGCGTTGCGGCTGCGCCGGGAGACGACCATGACACTCAAGTGGGTGGCCGAACAACTGGCGATGGGCACTTGGGCAAACGTGGCCCGTCGATTGTATGAAGCAAAACCTTAAAAAGCGTGGGCGACCCGAATGGCGCTTAGTTAAGGAATAGCCACATTTTATTGGGGTTTTGGGCCGTTTTTGCCACCACCGGGCAAACAAGGCTAAATAGTCCTTTTGGATTGCTCAACAAACGCGCGCATTTCATGAAAAATGCATTCGGGGGTGTTGGGAATCCATATTATGCAACTCGTTGATGTCGTGAGTTTTACGCCTATCTAAGCGCCATTCTTGACTGACCCCTTTAAGCCATTGCCCGTACAGCAGAACCCGGCTTGGCGTTTATTGCCATTCCTTGCGCGATTACCCCTTGCCGCCGCTTTTGTAAAAACAACCGAACGAGTGTTGCGTCGAGCGGGGCTTTGTGCTTCAATCGGTCTGTTCCGAAAAAGACGTATGTGAACCGAATTATTTAACAACAGATCTGCGGCTTCCGCTGCTGTCGAATCCAACGCTGGTAATTTTGACTTACAGGACGCGGTTCGAGGTACGGGCACGATGGGCGTGCCTGAAAGCGTTCCTGCGAGGCCATATCAGTCAGTGCCTGGATTGGGTGCGCGAGTACGTCACGCCTCCTTTTTCTAATGGACAGTAGCAGATTCAAGAAATCGAAACAATCAAAAATACTATGCCCTCTTTTTTTGGCCGACCCTGCCACTCCCCAATTCCCCGATGCGCGGCTGTTACGCTGGTCGCATTGGCTTGTAGCAGTGTCGCTTTCGGAGGCGAAATTCATGAGGCAGTCCGCGGTGGCGACTTGGAAAAAGTCAAGGCGCTGCTCAAAGACAATTCTGGTCTGGTTGACAGCAAAGACGATAGCCGGTGCGCGACGCCCTTGAACTTGGCGGCGTCCTTGGGCTACAAGGACGTTGCTGAATTGCTGTTGGCCAACAAAGCCAAGGTCAATGCCACGAACATCAACGGCTGGACGCCTTTGCACTATGCCGCGCGCCAGGGCCACAAGCAGGTTGCGGAATTGCTGCTGGCCAACAAGGCCGAAGTGAATGCCGTGTCTGTCATAGGCTATACGCCATTGCACTTGGCCGCGTACGAGGGTCACAAGGACGTCGCGGAATTGCTGCTGGCCAACAAAGCAAAGGTCAACGCCAAGGACGAGCAGGGCGTGACACCTTTGCGCATGGCGACGGCGGAGGGTCACAAGGACGTGGCGGAATTGCTGGTTCAGCACGGCGGCCATGAATGAACAAAATATGAAAACGGACAAAGCGATTTGGTTATTATTGGCAGCGTTCGTGCTCATTGGTGCGGCGGAAGCCCAACCGACAGGTATCTACGAACTCGATGATAAATTGAGTTTCAACGTCCTTGACGGCGCATTGCTGAACCGCACAAACGGACAAATTACCCTCATAGGCCACTTTGACCCGAAGTACAAAGGCAAAATCGGGTATCTTCAGAATTTGGCTACCCTGCTGGAGTCGCCCGCGCCAAGATTTTCGTTGGAATGGACTCCCAAGTCTGACGCCGCCGTGAAGGCGCTATTTCGCCGAATGGACTCGAGGGAAGAGATGCGAAAGATGGCGCGCCAGTGGGGGCAATGGTTTGATGACGAAGGAAACGTGACCTCGACGGGACGGTATTTTTTGACTGCACTCGGAATCCGACCGCGCGGCGGTTCATGGGAGGGAATGGACCGATTCGGCAAAATCGAAACGGTTTTCCGGGCTGCAGGGAATAACAAGGCCGCAAACACAATCGCCGCGTATGGGCGGTTTCAAAATGCCGTCGAGAAGGAAAGCGCCGCTAGCGCCCAAGCCGCCACCTTCAACTTGTTCGCCGCCGCTGGCAAAATCGACGATTACCAGCGCCTTCGCCAGCGGGCCGCGAACTCTGAAATCACGGAAGCGCAAGGTGAGGATCAGATGTTCCGGTTGATCGGTGAGGCCATGGATGATGGGCTAGGGATTATCGGCCGTCCGTCCGTTGCTTCGTATGATAGCGCGCGCGCGCGCGGGATTGGGCCGGAAAATGCCTACGATACTGTTATGATCCCTGAAATGACTCGACAGGTCAAAGCGGCGTTGGCCCCTGCAATGAATTCACTCTTTGATCACCTCGATGAGGTGCAGGTACCAAACGAGATACTGGCCCCCTTACTCAAGATTCAGCCAGAAGTGGTTCCCGAATTTCTTGGCCTCGATGCACACTCGCAGCTTGCCCGCGTGCTTTTTGAAAGCGATTATCTGGGGAAGACACTCGTAAATAAACTGGAACTCCGAAATAAAATTCCTGGGTATGAGACTGCCTTCGGATTCGAGCGCCGCAATCCTGCGGGGAGGGGGTCGAGCACGGAAGCGTCCTGCCGCATCTGGATTAGCGTGGACCGGCTTGATCTTGTTCCTTCGTCTGACGGCGATTCGCTCGTAACGACGGGGGTGAAAATGCGAATCAACATGGAGAACAAGTCGGGCTCGGGATCTGACTGCGCGGCCGCGTACGGGAACCTTCTGACTTCACTTTATGACCAGCTTGCCGTCGAATTCGGCGTTCTCCATGAGCTTAGTGAATGCGCGAAAATCGCCGCCGTCGCGCGATGGCTTAAGGAAAAGGAACCCGATCTGACCTTGCCCCAAACCGGTCGGGTGGCTTGGAACGCACCGAGCAAAGTTTCAGGCCTCCTGTTCGTACAATGGTCACCAAAGCGGCCAAGGCCTGGTGCGCCAGCCGTTGCCATGGAAGCTATGGGCGGCGTGTCATTGGTAATCCCGCCTCCAGGCTTGCAGGCTCCGAGCACGTACGTGCCCCCTGGCACTCCAGTTGATTCTTCGGTTGTCGATCTTCGTACTTATGGATGCGAAGTAGCGCCGCGACTTTATGACGAACGGCTGATTAATCGCCCAAGTGTAAGCACCCCTGGGTCTCCCCAAGCCATCGCGTGGGTCACCGAGATGGCACAGGGAGAGCACATCGTAGAAGGCGTATCGTTTTCCCCAAAATCGCTCAACCGCGAACCACGAATTGTCCCTCAGTTTAGCGGCCCATACGGAGATTACGCGACGGTTCTCTGGGACCAAACAGAAACGCAAAGATCAGGTTCCGCGCTGCGAGAAGCGATAGAACGCGCCAAATCGAATCCGGAAGGCGGCAGCGCGGCTCTGCATATGTGTCTAGGCGAGACCTACCTGCAGACCGGCGAAGCTGAGAAGGCGAAGCAAGAATTCCAAGAGGGCGTAAGGCTCATGCCGAACGATGTCCATGTCTTATCTGCCCAAGCTCACGAATTGGTCGAACAGGGCAATCTGCACGAGGCTGTCGAAGTTGCCCGACAACTCGTTGCTCTATACGCGCAGAATCCATCGGTAGCGAATGCCTTGCAAAGACTTTCTTCGTTTCCACGAGGTGGGGTATTGCCCGCTGACGCCGGCTTAACCTCGAATCCTTCTCCGATAGCGAGGGCGGCGGTGCATAATGCCTTAGAGCAACTCGAAGTAATCGCGCAAGTTCTTCCCAACCTCGCCCCGGTTAAGGAGGTCAGCGCCGAACAGGCGAGATTGGGATTTGATAAAGAGCCACCAGGCCAACCGCACGGCCTAAGCGTGCCGCCTGTGGGTCCATCCGGTCCGGTGAAGTCCTTTGATCCAAATACCGCGCCAGATAGCATTAAGAGCAAGCCGGAATTTATTAAGCTAAATACGCAATGGAAGGGGTTGGTATCCAAGCAAAAAGAGTTGAATGATGACCTGACACAAATCCGGCAGCAAGAGGCAAAACCCGGCGCAGATGTTCCCGTACTACAAGTGCAGGAAGTGAACATTAAACAGTCATTGAACCAAAACGAATACGACACCAAGGTGATCGAAAAGAAAATGCTAAGCTTCATGATTAACGTAAAGGAAACACCAACATCGGCACCAAATTCCAATCCAAAGTAAATGACCAGGAAGTCTATGGCCAGAGCCAGAATTGTTACATTCATCGGCGCATTAACTTTCTACGTTACCTCGTCTTATTCCGCTTTCGCACAAATCCCACCAATCGTGGAGGTGTCGAAAACATTGCCGGTTGTGACTTATGAAGAGTTGAGCAAGGAAAAAACCTCACTCCTTGACTCGAAGGAAACTCTGACAGCGAAAGCCCAACGACATAATGAGAAATGCAGCAATGTTCAGGAAGGGACATCATTGGCCGCAGAATGCGGCAAAGAGCAGGATGAGCTTGAAAAGGAAAGGCAAGAATACGTCGAAGCGGTTACGCGATTTAATCGAAAAGTTGGCGAGATTGGGAGACTAGAAATTGCCAGTCAGGAGGGCCGCCCGACACCGTTAGATTTGGCAAAAGACCCTGAACTGGCCAAAAGCAGTCGTTTACGGTTGGAACTGATAAACAGCCAGCTAGAACGGCTGCGGAAAGCGATCTACATCCTCGGAGATTCGAATCCAGAATGGCACAAAGAATGGGAGGAACTTCATGAGGATCAAGTCAAAGCCACGCATCAACTCATGTGGAAAAGTCTGGACTTGGTAACGCTCGGCATAGCTGAAGCCTTTAAGGTACCCACAGAGGGTCAATTGGAGAAAGCACAGGAAGCCTTCAAGGGGCAGGACTTCAGCTCTTTGATTCTATGGAGGGACACCCTCGTAAAAGGGCGCGAACACCTGGGTTTCAGCATTCCTGCCTGGGATAAAGAGATCGACTCGCTGAATCGCCTAGAAGCGGCTGTCAATAAGCACAATACCGTGGAAGCAATTGCAAAGCTTCGCGACGCGGTGTTTAGTGGCAAGGAAGCTTATGAAGAAATCCGAAAGGCCGGGTTAAGCAAAGACGCCATGAATCAATTGCATCATGGCAGTTTGGCGCTCGGCGGCGTTGCGGTTTCGCTGGTTGGGGGTGTTGGCGGCAAAGTTGCCGCCCCGGTATCTACGGTGCTCACTGCGATAGAAGCAGGCCTCACTGCAAAATTGGTTCGTGAAGAAAGCCGGCAGTTCGATGCGTTATCCGAGCAGGCCTTTGAACGTCATCAAAAGAAGCTTGAACTCATGCAGAAGCAGGCTGAACTGGAAACCCAAGCCAGTAACCTTGCAATGGTGTTGCAGCGTTCAGAGGGGCTGAGAACCAAATGATGGTGGAAGCCGCCCCCAGGAACGGCCATCACAATGATCCAATCCTAGGTCGTCTTTGATTCGCTGAAAAAATAGTTCGATATGATATCTGAAGGGAGCGCCGATCTCACGCTCGGACGACTGGGTGTTTGGCCCGCAAAATCTTTTGCAGCCATGCTTTGAGAACGCTTGCGGCAGGTGCAAGACCTGCATCGAGACGTTCTTCTGTTCAGTTTTGGCCTTGGGGAATGTTGAATATCCTTCCGGCGGGACAGACCACGGCGAGTAGCTCGCTTGAATGAGGCCCCCCTCTGTGAGACGGTCAAGCTCAGGCCAGTGGCGCGTAAAGGGGTCCCGCGCATTTTAACTATCGACCGATTGCCTCTTTCCCTGGCACGCTGTCCGCATGGCTCGCAACTTGCGCCTGGAATATCCGGGTGCCATCTAAGCAGAGATTGAAAAGGCAACCAATGCAGATGCGCCATGACCTATATTCATTCCGAACGCCTCAACCCAAGGGCCACCCGCATCCAGCGTTGTCCAGGTCAACCAAGAGGAGATTTTAGCGCGGGCTTTTTCACCGTGAGATCTCCAGCCAACCGAGTTAGAGGCGCGACCGATTCCGGCTCTGTCAACATTTTTTGCAACAGACTCAGATTCCCGTCAACCGGCAACCTGCGTGAACAGGGTGGATCCAGGAATCGCTGCGAACGCCGTGGCCGCCGAAGCAACGAAGAGCCTTTAACAGGAGCAAACTGAGGTAACGGAGATAGAGAATTGGAGCCTCTGTTTGCTCCGTTTGCTCCTGTTCAACTTCTGGGGCCGGGTGGACTTACGAATGTTCACAGCCCTCTGCTGGGAGAGAAAGTGGCACGGCGCAGCGCCGCGGTGAGGGCGGTGCTCACGCTGGTTTGAGCAATCGCTGCGAGCGCCCAGCCAAACGAGGCGGAACGGACCTGATGGCAAAATCCGCCTCATTACTTCGGCGGCTACGGCTGCTTCCGTCAGCCCTGCGCTCCGCGCCTGCGCGACAAAAAAATCTTGGCGACGGCGGCGGAATCCGATGGGGTATGCCGAATGACCAAACCGGACCTGAACTTTCCAAGCTCGTTGTTGTCGGCGCTGCGCGAAGCCCGCCACGTGGTAGCCCTCACGGGCGCCGGCATCTCGGCGGAGAGCGGCGTCCCCACCTTCCGCGACGCGCAGACCGGCCTCTGGGCGAATTTCAAGCCGGAGGACCTCGCCACGCCGGAAGCGTTTCGCCGCAATCCGCGCCTGGTTTGGGAGTGGTACGAGTGGCGGCGGCAACTCGTCGGCGGCGTGCAACCCAATCCCGGCCACCTGGCGCTGGCGGAGATCGAGCGGCGCGTGCCTGACTTCCTCCTCATTACCCAGAATGTGGACGGCCTGCACCAGCGCGCGGGAAGCCGGCGCGTGATCGAACTGCACGGTAACCTCACCCGCACCAAATGTTTTGAGGAAAACGTGGCCCTCGAGAATTTCTCGGCCACCAAAGACGTCCCTCCACGCTGCCCGCGCTGCGGCGGGCACGCGCGGCCGGATGTCGTCTGGTTCGGCGAATCGCTGCCGCCCGGCGCATTCGAAGCGGCGCTCGCGGCGAGCCTGGCCTGCGAATTGTTCTTCTCGATCGGCACTTCGTCCGTCGTCTATCCCGCGGCCGATCTGCCCTGCGCCGCACTACGCAACCGCGCGATGCTGGTGGAGATCAATCCGGCCCCCACGCCTTTGACTCCCGACGCGACCCACATTTTTCAACAAGCCGCTGGCATTGTTCTGCCAGCCCTCGTCCAGGCCGCCTGGCCGAGGTGAGCGACCGAGGCGGCATTCCGACGAGCCGCCGCTTTCAAAGGAAGTTCTACACTCCTTAAGCTGAGGACTTTCGATTTCGCGGATTGGGGTTAACTTTAACGAGCGATTATGAATCATGATTCTGCGTTGAGCGACTTCGAGAATGCCGATATTCTAGGGAGGCAGGGGAGGAACTATTTTGCTCCCCGGCGTTTGAGAATCCTTGCCCGCGGGTCGGTTCCCGGGGCATCCTGATGTTATGCTAAGCTGGGCTCAACCGAGTGCCGTGCGCAGCGTCGCAGCCAGAAATCCACTGGCGGTGGCGCTCGGCATTTCGTTGATGATTCATCTGGCGCTCTTCGGCGGCTGGCGCCTGGGTAAACAGCTCGGCTGGTGGAACCACCAGGCCACCTGGCTGCTTAATCTGGGCAAGCACCTGCGGCCGCGGGTCCCGCGCGCCGACCTGGCCAGGCTGCTGGAGCAGCAGCAGAAGAAAGCAATCCCGCTGATGTTCGTCGAGGTGGACCCCAGCACGGCCGTGGCCGAGGCGCCGAAGGACACGAAGTACTACGGCGCCCACAGCTCGAAAGCGGCGAACCCGGATCCGGTCCTGGATTCGAGCGTGCCGAAGGTCGATGGACGCCAGAACAAAGTCGTTAAGCTGGAGGACGTTCCCAAACCCAAGCCATTTCCCCTGCAGCCCACCCCGCCGCCCGAAAAGGCAAATCCGCGCGACGCGGCCGAGTCCAAACCGAAGGCCGCTGAACCGCCGGGGGACCTCGCCAAACTCAAACCGGAGGAGGTCCGGAAGCCGGGCGACGCCGTGGCCGAAATCGTTACCCACGAACGGCCTCGCACCCTGGCCGCCGCCCGGGAGCAGAAGCACGTGCTGGCCGGGGAAAGAATGAAGCAGGAGGGTGGCGCCCCGCAACGCGGACGCGCCACCCTCGACGTGGCCGCCACCAAGTTCGGCGCTTACGACGCGGCCTTCATCGCCGCCGTGCAGGAACGCTGGTTTAACTTGCTGGAGGACACGCCTTTTACGCAGCGAACGGGCAAGGTAATTTTGGAATTTCGCTTGCATTACGATGGACGCATCACCGATATGAAGATGAATGGAAACGAAGTCGGCGAATTGCTGGGCTTGCTTTGCGAACGGGCCGTGCTGGATCCCGCTCCGTTTGCGACCTGGCCCGATGACATGCGGCGTTTGATGGGTTTGACTCGCGACGTATCGATTACCTTTTACTACGACTAGACCGCCGGCCAAGCCCGCGCGCGAACTGGCGCACCGAACCACCATGGACATCTTTTTCATCATTGCCCTGATCATCACCTCCATCGTCGCCGTGACGTTTATCGTCGAGCGCGGGATCGCGCTGCGGTGGAAAAAAGTCATCCCGCCCGCCGTCGAAAGCGCGGTGTTCAACTACCAGTCGGGCCGGGACCTGCCCATGCTCCGCGGCATCTGCGAGCAGCATCCCTCGACCCAATCGCGCTTGCTCCTCTTCGTCAGCGAGCATTTCGACTGGCCCAAGAGCGAAAGTGTCGATGTGCTCGAGACCCGGGCGCGGCACGAGGTTTCCAAACTGGAGCGGGGCCTGGTGGTGCTGGAAATCATCGTGGGCATCGCGCCGTTGCTCGGGTTGGTCGGCACGATTTACGGATTGATCACGCTCTTCGGCAGCATGGGCGCCACCGCGAACGTGGATAACTCGAAGTTCGCCCAAGGCATCAGCCTGGCGCTCAACGCGACGCTCATGGGCTTGCTCATCGCCATCCCGGCCCTCGTGGCCTGGAGTTATTACAGCAAGAAGGTGGAAAACCTCGCCGTCGAAATGGAGTCCTTGTGCGATGAATTGCTCCGCAAACATTACCGCACCGCGGAGATGGAGGCCATGGCGGTCGCGGCCGACCGGAACGACGCCGGCTAGCTCATGCGCTTCCGGGGCAAAAAGCAGCGGCGCACGCCTTCGGTCATCATCGTCTCGCTCATCGACGTGTTGTTGGTGGTGCTGATTTTCCTGATGGTCACCACCACCTTCAAAAAGATGGAACCGATGCTCAAGCTGGCGCTTCCCGAATCCAAACAAGCCAAAGCCGGCGCGGCCGACGCCAAGCCATTCGTCGTGATCGTGACGACAAATGCGCCCTACTTTTTCCTCGACGACAAACCGGTGACGCTGGACCGCTTGCAGAATGAGCTGAACTCCGCCGTGAAAAAGGACCCCAAGACCAGAGCGGAAATCCGGGCGGACAAACGCTCGCCCGTTGGCGAAGTGGTCAAGGTCATCGACGCCGCGAAAGAGGCCAACGCCGCCTCCATCAACATCCTTACCGAAAAGCCGGTCCGTTAGCAGCCCGTTAAGAAAGTAGCAGCCGACGTGAGGAGGCTCTAAAATCGCTTCGGTTTCCGAAGAAATTTGAGCCTCGTTGCCTCGGCTGCTACGGGAAGCGGCGTTTTTCAACGGGCTGTTAGCCGGACTTCCAGGTTCACCCGCCTGGGTGCAACGGGGCAAACAGTCGCCGCTCGCGCTTTACTTCAGCAATTCTTCCGCAATCTGCACGGCATTGAGGGCGGCGCCTTTGAGCAGTTGGTCGCCCACCACCCAGAAACAGAGGCCGTTTTCCAGCGCGCAATCCTTGCGGAGGCGGCCGACCTCGCAGTTGTCCCTTCCCGCGGCATGGAGTGGCAAAGGGTATTCCTGGTTGGCCGGATCGTCCACCACGTCCAGACCGGGCGCGTGCTTGAGGACTTCGCGCGCCGCTTCCACCGTGACCGGCTGCTCGAATTCGGCGGAGACGGCCACCGAATGGGCGCGATAGACCGGGACCCGCACGCAAGTGATGCTGGCGCGGAACGTCGGATGATGCATGATTTTCCGCCCTTCACTTTCCAGTTTCATTTCCTCGCGGGTGTAGCCGTTCGGCAGGAATGAATCCACCTGGGGGACCACGTTGAAGGCGATCTGGTGGGGATACACTTCCTTCGTCACGGGCTGACCGGAGACGATTTGCTGGACTTGGCGCTCCAGCTCCGCGATGGCTTTCGCGCCACTGCCGGAAACCGCCTGGTAGCTCGAAGCGAAGATGCGCCGGACAGCGAATGCCTGGTGCAGCGGGTAGAGCGCCATCAGGGTGACGGCCGTGGTGCAATTCGGTTTGGCGATAATGCCGCGGTGATGTTTCAGGTCGGCAGCGTTTATTTCCGGTATCACCAACGGCACCTCATCGTCCATCCGGAAGGCGCTCGAGCTGTCGATGACCACGCAACCGGCCCGGGCGGCGATAGGG
>Ga0137384_10001705_pt1 | contig 17400 bp, 10 predicted proteins | sample SagtaG_2_FD_104922 | JGI IMG/M metagenome (GOLD analysis project Ga0137384, IMG submission 104922) | Vadose zone soil microbial communities from Sagehorn Ranch, Mendocino, California, USA - Sage2_R_60_16 metaG | ecosystem: Environmental > Terrestrial > Soil > Vadose zone | place: USA... | reverse complement strand
ACCATGTTCATCCTGCTCTTCATGCTACGCCGCCTGATTGGTAAGCTCGACCTTCTCACCCCTCCACCTGAGTTGCTGCGGGCGATAAGGAAGCTGGACATAGGTTCATTGTTCAGTATTCCCTATAGCCTGCGCCAGCGGATCGCCCTCGTTGGCATCATGATAGCGACCTTTGCAGCCGGGGTTGGTGGCGTCTTTTGGGACTCTGTCTATACCCTGCGTATCTCCCTGGGATCTCTCATCCTGCTGGCCTTTCTGCGCTATCGCTATGCGCTGGTGATCGCCTGGGTGATGGTCGATGTATTCATTGGTTCAACACTGCAATTATTCAATGGCAACAAATTTGACACAGCCTTGACGGTACCAACCCTGCTCTTGATGACTTGTATGCCAATCAAACAAACCTTACAGCGTATGCCTGCGCTAACCATCCTGCTTCTCTACCTTGTATGGGCGTTGGTCGGCATCGGCGTATCCCCTCTCGGCACTGCATCATTCCTGTCACATTGGACGCTCATACTTGATTATGTGGCGATTAGTGTGCTGACGATCAATGTGCTGACTACGCGGCAACACCTGCTAAGACTCATCGACGCCATTCTCATGCCGGCGACGTTTGTTTCGCTGTATGGTATCTACGGTTACTTCACCAGGCAAAATGGAGTGGAAGATGCTACGACATCGCTTTTCCGCATTTACTCTATCATGAGTGCAGCACCAGAGCTGGCTTTATTTCTCTCCATAGTAATTCCACTTGCGATCTATCGTGCATCCACATTGCATGGTTTCAAGCGCCTGGGTGTATCGACACTGGTGTTCGTCTTTCTGGTGGCGATGGCGCTCACCTTCTCACGCAGTGCCTTTATTTGCCTTCCCTTGAGCCTCATCATTATGATCCTGTTTTTACCATCACGTAAGACGAAAATTGGCTTGCTCGGTAGTAGCCTGGCGCTGGCTGTTGGGGTGGCTCTATTGGCGACAGTCAGCAATGTTTCCATCTTCAGCCGCTTTTTTAATCAGGATATTGCAACGCTTAATGGACGTACCTACCTCTGGCAGGCACTCCTCGACCGTTTTGACCCAACACAATTGCTGGGCCATGGGCTTGGGGCTGCCAATTTTTTGTTGGTTAATCTGCGTGTAGGTTTTATAGGTGTAATCGCTACTTCGGCCTCGAATCTTTTTCTTGCTGCCCTCTACGACCACGGGATCATTGGTCTGACCTTGCTCAGCCTGCTGTTTATCGTACTCGGTGTCGGCTTGATTGCAGGCATGCGAAAAGCTACCGGTGAGCAGCGGACACTGTTCGTAGTGGCATTGGTAGTCCTTGTCAGCATGGTTTTGCAGTCTCTTGAGCAGAACGATTTTTGGGAACAATCAATCGGTATTTACTTCTGGATCGTTATGGCGCTCCCATTTGCAATCTGCTGGTCCACGACGAAACAATCATCCAGGACCGATAAAGAGGCTCTTGATGAAGTGATGGAGCCACGAGTGGAGGCAGTACAACAGGCAAAACAGGAGCAAATTACTCGCCTCTAGATTCTAGAACGAGGAATGAGAAAATGTAGCAAGGAGTGACTTTGTGGAAGATCGTATTCGCATATGTTTCATCGCTTTTCTATTCTGGCCCGATGTCGGTGGTGCACAGGTGAGAACGGAGAAACAAGCGCGTCAGCTTCAGGCGCTTGGACACGATGTGACTGTTGTCACATTCCGGCATTATAGGCATTGGAAACGGAAAGAAACGCTTGATGGCCTCCCAGTTGTACGAGTGAGTGGAATATACAGACGTAATGGACAGCTAAACACTGGTAGGTTGGGATATCTGCCCGACCTCATCATGATGTTCCTGACGCTCTGGCGCTTGCGTCACTCCTATGACGTGATTCATGCTTTCCAGCTGTCAGTGCCTGCTGCACTCATCGGCCAGCTCACACATAAACCAGTCGTTCTGAGCATCCAGAGTACGGGCCCAGGCAAGGCACAACGTATGCAGCTTGATGAACGTGGAGCGATGTTGATGGCCGACACCCTGACCGAAACGTCTTTCCTGAAAGTCGATTTGAAAGACTGGGCACCAAGCGCAGGTGATATCGGCCATCTTCCCCGATTGCCATTGGGCAAGGCAATGCTGAACTTCCTGCGCAAATCGAACGCATTCTACCAGATCCTCAGCACGCGCAGCTACTCCTACCTCTCCTCGCACGGATTCCGCGCCGAGCAGATTGTACATATTCCGGGCAGTGTCGATACGCAGAGGTTCCAACCGGCACCAGAACGACGTCCTGATCCGGCGAGACCGGAGCGCGATATCATCTGTGTAGCACGGTTGGATTATACCAAAGGAGTCGATGTACTGTTGCATGCGTGGGGAAGGATGCTACGTGAACCCTCTGAATGGCGTGCGCATCTGAAACCCAGGCTACGCCTGGTTGGCGAAGGTGTGTGCAGAGCGCAGATGGAGCGTATTGTTGCCGGGCTAGGTATCCAGGACAGCGTGGAGTTTCTGGGACTGCGAACAGATGTCATTCAACTTCTCCAGCAATCGTGGGGTTTTGTGTTGCCCTCGCGCTGGGAGGGCATGTCTAACGCTTTATTAGAGGCTATGGCTTGTAGCCTACCTTGTGTGGCTACACGCGTGAGCGGAAGTGAGGACATCATTTCTGATGGCGTTAACGGCTTACTGGTGAACCCGGAACAACCTGCTGAGATGGCCCAGGCATTGCGCCGCCTCATAGAAGATACCGAGCTTGCGCAGCGATGCGGCCAAGAGGGACGCACATCAGTGGTCCGTGATTATCAATTGATTTGCGTTGTCAAGCAGTGCCTGGAACTTTATCGCTGCCTGCTCACAAGAGGCAAAAACAGAAATCTTGCGTTAGCAATGAGGAGAGAGAAGTGAGCAATCCACGTATTTATATCGCAATTCCAACCTTTCATCCATTGGTTGGCGGAGCTGAAACACAGACCTTGGCACAGGCCCGAAACTTATGTGAGAAGGGGTATGCGGCAACCGTCATTACATTCCGCCACAACAAGATGTGGTTACCAGGTGAAGTGATCCAAGGAGTGCCAGTTATTCGTGTAGCTGGCGCTTTACTGGGAGGCCGGGAGAAACTACCAAGGCTAATTCAGCGGCTGTTGTACTTATTAGCCCTGCTGGTCATGAGCTGGACATTATGGCACCAGCGCCGGTGCTACGATGTGCTGCACGTTTGTCAGCTCAACTTGCTGACGTTGCCTGTAGCAATAGTATGCTGGTTGACAGGCAAACCAATGCTCATTGTAATAGTTAGTGCAGCAGGATCGGGCTTGGGTGAGGTAACAAAGTCGCACGGCAAAGCCTCACTTATTGCCGGGCCGCTTGATGCTACCGCATCGTGGCTGCAAGTCGGTCAGCAGGCCCTGGTCGGCGGCGATTTAGAGGCATTGGAGAGCTTTGGGAGGCCCGTGGTACGACTTGTTCGCTTTCTGCTACATAAGTCATATACCCCGATAGTCATACTTAGTTCGCGCATGAGGGGCTACCTTGCAGCACATGACTTTGACCTGCCTGACGTACAACTCATTCCCAACGGAGTAGACATCACCCGTTTTAACCCTGTTCATGCAGATACTTCTATCGATGGGCGAGAGCAGGTCGTCGTGTGTGTCTCTAAATTGCGCTACGAAAAGGGCATTGATGTGCTACTGCAAGCATGGCGGTTGGTGTATCAGCAGGCCCCGCAGGCCCGGCTGATCATTGTGGGCAGTGGTTATCTCCAAACCCAACTCGAATGTATGGCCAAGGAACTCGGTATTGCGAATAGTATCGAATTTACGGGTCTACAGTGTGACATACCGGCCCAACTCCACCGAGGCAGTTTAGCAGTCCTTCCTTCCCGATGGGAGGGGATGCCCAATGCTCTCCTGGAGGCGATGGCGTGCGGCTTACCCTGCGTGGCAACACAGGTTAGTGGAAGCGAGGATATTATTCAGCATGGAGTCAATGGCCTGCTTGTGGAGTCTGAAGATTATCAGGGCATGGCCCAGGCACTCCTTACCCTTCTGCGTGATCCGGTGTTGACCCGCAAGTATGGTCTGGCTGCCCGCGAAACGATCGAAAGGCACTACTCATTTGAACAAGTTATGGATAAGTACATAGAACTCTATCACAGAATTACAGTTGGCCGATGGCAGGTCGCAGGGGATACGCCAACCTCTAAAACTTACCATCTGCCGTCTTAGTAGTATTCCTTCTATGCTGTAGAAGCACGGAGTACTGTTCGCCACGAAAGGATGGAAGAAATGTGTGGAATAGCGGGATTTATTGATGCAGAGCGTAGCCGGGAGAATGCGGAGCAGCTTATCGATCGGATGTGTCAGGTCATTCGCCACCGCGGACCAGACGACCAGGGAGCCTGGGTAGGTGATGGCGTTGCCTTAGGCATACGCCGTCTCTCAATCATTGACCTGGCTGGCGGTCACCAGCCGATTTTTAACGAAGATCAGAGCATTCTCGTCGTCTTGAACGGGGAAATCTATAACTACCGTGAACTGCAAAAAGAGCTCCGGGAGCGTGGCCATCACTTCCGCACGAATAGTGACACCGAGACCATCGTTCACGCCTACGAAGAGTACGGTGATGAATGTGTCAAGCACCTGCGCGGGATGTTCACCTTCGCCCTCTGGGATAGGAAACGCCAGCGCTTGCTGGCTGCCTGTGATCGCTTTGGCAAAAAACCCCTGAATTACTACTGGGATGGGCAGAGACTGATCTTCGGCTCGGAGATCAAATCCATCCTGGAGGCTGGCATCCCGCGCGAAGTGAATCAAATCGCCCTCGACGAATACCTGGTATACCAGTGTGTTCCTGCACCAAATACCCTCTTCACGGGGGTGATGAAACTGCCTCCTGCCCATATCCTGGTGTACGAAAATGGGCAGATCAGCACGAAGGGTTACTGGAAACTCCCCTTCAGGCCAACCTGCCAGGACGATGAAGCAACGGCCATCGAGCGGATACGGGCGCTCCTGAAAGAGGCGGTGGAAGTTCGTTTGATGAGCGAGGTTCCCTTAGGGGCATTTCTCAGTGGAGGGATCGATTCGAGTTTAGTGGTCGGACTGATGAGTTCGATGATGTCTCAACCGGTCAAAACTTTCTCCATTGGCTTCGAGGAAGATGATTTTAGTGAGCTTCCCTACGCCCGGCAGGTCGCGAAGCATTTCGGTACCGATCACCACGAGTTTTTTGTCCGACCAGAACTTATTTCAGTGCTACCACAATTGGTCTGGGCCTATGACGAACCCTTCTCGGATGCTTCGATGCTCCCCACGTACTATGTCTCCAAGCTGGCGCGGGAACACGTCACCGTCGTCCTTACCGGAGATGGGGGTGACGAAATCTTTGGCGGCTATCCGCCCTATAGGCGTGAATGGTTAATCAGCCGCATTCCTCCCATTCTCCGCTCCTTGCTGGGATTTGGCAGCAGGTTTATGCCTGATGGCATGCGTGGTAAAAACCGTCTCGGTAGCTTGACTCGTGATCTTCCCACTCGTGCCGTGCAGTCCAGTATGCTCTTCGCCGCTAACACGCGTTCCTCGATGTATAGTCCAGAATACTTCGCTCAGATAGGTGACCATAATCCATACGAACGGCTTATGAGTGAATTCCGAGCAGTATCAGATCTCGATGTAACGGCACAATTGCAGTACGTTGATGTGCGGGCATATCTCGCCAATGATATTCTGGTCAAGGTCGATAAGGCCAGCATGTTCAACTCCCTGGAGACACGCGCTCCCTTGCTCGACCAATACCTGGTTGAATATGTTGCATCCCTGCCCGCAACCATGCGTATGCGCCATGGTGTATTGAAGTACCTGCTGAGAAAGGTCGCTGCAGATTTGTTGCCTGCCGAAATTTTGACTCGAGGCAAACAGGGCTTTGGGGTACCCATCAAGCACTGGTTCCGTGGTGATCTGAACGGGTATGCCTATGAACTGCTCCTTTCGCCACGGGCGCAACAACGTGGCATCTTTAATCCAGAGTTCGTTCGCAACCTGCTACAAGCACATGCCAGGACAACACTGGTGAACCACAGCAGGGCAATCTGGACCTTACTTTGTCTGGAGCTCTGGTTCCAGATCTATATGGATGAGCCATCCATTTCTCTTGAGAAGAGTACGCAAACATCCATAACACGTAACCGCTAGTGGAAGGAGAAAAGCCGATGTGTGGGATTTGTGGTGTGTACAATGTCCGGAGCGGGGAACCGGTCTCGCAAGAGCTAGTTGAGCAGATGACTCGCCTGATCGCTCACCGGGGACCGGATGATAGCGGTGTATATCTTGATGGGAAGGTAGGCTTGGGTGTGGTACGCCTGAGTATCATAGACCTGAGTGGTGGACATCAACCAATGTCTAACGAAACTGGCGACATCTGGATCGTCTTTAATGGCGAGATCTGGAACTATAAGACCCTGCGCAAAGAATTGATCGAGAAAGGTCACCACTTCCGCACAAACAGTGATACCGAGACCATTATCCACGCATATGAAGAATACGGCGTGGACTGCATTGCACGTCTCCACGGGATGTTCGGCCTTGCCATCTGGGATAGCCCTCGTGGACGTCTCTTACTGGCCCGCGACCGCGTTGGCAAGAAGCCCCTCTATTATACCCGTGTCGATGGCAATTTAATCTTCGCCTCTGAAATCAAGGCATTGCTGTGCCATCCTCAAGTCAAGAGAGAAGCCGATGTTCAAGCACTCGCCGATTTTCTCAGCGTCCGCTACGTCCCTGCCCCAGCAACACTCTTTGCGAATATCTATAAGGTGCTCCCTGGTCACTGGCTGCTCTGTGAAAACGGCACACTACACGAAGAATGCTACTGGGATTTCACCTTCGGCAAGACTGAGCGCCTTCCTGTCGAAGAGTATATCCGGGGTATACGTCAGCACATCGATCAGGCCGTCGAAGAACGGTTGATGGCTGATGTGCCACTAGGGGCAATGCTCAGTGGTGGAGTGGACTCCAGTATTATCACCGGGACTATGAGCCAATTGATGACGGAACCGGTCAAAACGTTCTCAGTTGGCTTCGATGTGCCAGAATCCCAGTATAATGAATTACCGTATGCTCGTCTCGTCTCGCAACACTTTGGCACTGAGCACCACGAATTGGTCCTGAAGTGCTCAGATCTGACGGACTATTGGCCACTCCTTACCTGGCATCGCGATGAACCGGTGAGCGAACCATCTGATCTGGGGGTCTACCTGATCTCTAAATTAGCTCGTCAGCATGTGAAGGTAGTGCTCTCTGGCGAGGGAGGAGATGAACTCTTCGCAGGCTATCCCAAATACCTTGTTGATTGGCTGGCTAGGTACTACCACCTGCTTCCCGCTCCAATCCGCAATCAGGTGATTACACCCCTGCTTGATCGTCTGCCCTACGGCATGCGCAAAGTCAAGATGGCTGCTCGCGCCTTGTCGCAACCCACCCTGGAACGCTGGATGAACTGGTTTGGTGTCTTTAATGGGCAGTTGAAAAATCATCTGCTCTCTGAGAGCACCAGGGCCAGTATTGATATGGACTCCAGCCGTGCCTTCTTGCGCTGGCTAGAAGGCAATCCACAACGCGACGACCTCTCCTCGATGCTCTACCTGGACACCAAGATCTGGCTCCCTGACAATTTGCTGATGAAGGGCGACAAAATGACTATGGCTGCTTCACTCGAGGCACGCATTCCCCTTCTTGACTACAAACTGATCGAGTACGCAGCCAGTATTCCTTCGGACATCAAGGTAAAGCGGTTTCAAGCTAAATATCTGCTCAAACGTGCCTATGAGGACTTTCTCCCTGGGCCCATCCTGACTCGCAAGAAGATCGGCTTTAACGTCCCGATCGGCACCTGGTTCCGTGAGGGACAACGTAACCTCATCTCACAACTCCTCCTCTCGGAGCAGGCTCGCAGTCGGGGCTTCCTCAACGATGCATTTGTAGCGCGTATATTGCGCGATCACCTGGACGGCCGAACGCAATATGCAAACCAATTATTCATCCTGGCCAGCCTGGAACTCTGGTTCCGCATCTTTATCGATAATTCGCGTCTGGAATGTCCTCAAGCATCTTTAGCAGATCTATTGGGAGATAAGTCGATAGTTCCTAGCCTATTATAGTGAGGTACTTGTACGGAGAAAGATTAGGTATCTGCTATGTCTTTTACAAGCTTGAAGCAACAAACTATAAAGAAACCATTTCATGTTTTAGTAGTAACAGGAGCCTATCCAACGGAACAGCTTCCACACTCGGGTACATTCATCAAGAGCCAGGTTGATTCGCTCATTGCGGCCGGTCTTGAAATAGAGGTTATCCACCCAAAACCCAGACCAGTACTACTCCGTTATGCTGCAGCAGCCATGCAGGTTTTTCTTAAGACGCTGACGGGGCATTTCGATGTTGTGCATGGACATTATGGACAATGGTGTCTAATTGCACGTATGCAATGGACAACACCCGTGGTGGCTTCCTTTTTAGGAGATGATCTGCTAGGTACGGTGAGCGCTAATGGGAGCTATAGCAATATAAGTAGACTAATTGTACGTATCAGTCGCTGGCTCTGTCACCGGGTTGACGCTGCGATTGTCAAATCTGAGGGGATGCAAAAGGCTGCGTCGGGAGGCAACACCTTTGTCATTCCCAATGGGGTAGATATTGAGTTATTTCACCCTATTCCACGTGCGGAGGCTCGCGCTGCACTAGGATGGGATCTGGATCGCTGCTATGTTCTTTTTGGCAATGACCCCAAAATACCTGTGAAAAATTTTCCACTGGCGCAGGCTGCCATCGAACGACTGCGTAGTAGAGGAGTTTCTGCTGAACTGGTGGTTGCCAACGGTTTGCCACAAGCAAAACTCGTGCAGTACATCAACGCCAGCAACGCGCTCATCCTCTCATCGATTGCCGAAGGGTCGCCTAATGTTGTTAAGGAGACAATGGCTTGTAATGTGCCGGTCGTCTCCACTGATGTCGGTGACGTAGCACAAGTCATTGGTCGCACTGAGGGTTGTAGTGTATGTCCCCAAGATCCCGCTGCCTTAGCAGCGGCACTCGAACAGGCGCTGCGACATACAGCACCGACAACCGGCAGAACCGACATTATGCACCTGGAACGCTCAGTCGTAGCGAAGCAGGTTATAACAGTCTACGAACAGGTGATCAGTAAAAAGGCAAGAGGGGAAAGAGAACCTTCTTTACAGTACTTATAATCAACATCCCGGCGACTTTTTCTGAGAGCCGCCTTCTAAGCAAGTGTATCATCCAGTAGTGCGAATAAAAGGATTTTGTCTGATTAGACATTAGAGAAGGTCAGCGCCCATGACCACAACCGGTAAAATACTGATGGTAGTAGAAAATCTTTCAGTACCTGCGGATCCTCGCGTCTGGATTGAAGCCACTACGCTACGTGATCGTGGGTTCCAGGTGAGTATTATTTGCCCTAAGGGGTCCTCTCGACATCGAGAATCATACATCTGTATTGACAATATTCATATTTATCGCTACCAATTACCCAGGGTCGCTAACAAATACACTTCCTACATCGCCGAATACGCTGCCGCTATAATCAAGACATTCTGGTTGAGCTTTACCGTCTTGATTCGTCATGGCTTCGATATAATTCATGCTGCCAATCCCCCCGACCTGTTCTTTATTATTGGATTCTTCTATCGACTCCTTGGGAAAAAATTCGTTTTTGACCAGCATGACCTTGCCCCAGAAATGTTCCAGGTGAAATTCAAGGGCCGCATGAAGTTACTTTACAGGCTTCTGCTCTTTTTAGAACGGTGTAGCTACCAAACAGCTGATCTGATTATCGTAACCAACTCATCGCAGAGACGGATGGCTATCGAACGGGGTGGCCGCCCAGCTGAAAAGGTATTTGTAGTACGCAATGGGCCTGATTTGGAGCACCTGAAGTTGGTCACGCCTGAGTCTGAGCTGAAAGGAGGACGGTCTTATCTGTTGGCTTATGTAGGTGTAATGAGCCTTCAAGATGGTGTTGAGTACGCTCTCTATGCGCTCCATGACCTTGTTTACAAACGAGGCCGCCGGGATATATCGCTGGTTCTCATGGGAGACGGTGATCAAGTTCCTACACTGCATGCACTGACCCATGAACTACAACTAGATGAGTATGTCAACTTCACCGGTTGGGTGTCAAGGGGAGACATCGTACGTTATCTGACCGTGGCAGATGTGGGGCTCTCGCCCGACCCACAAAACGGATTGAATGAATACTCCACAATGATCAAAACAATGGAGTATATGGCGATGAGGAAGCCTGTTGTGGCTTTTGATCTGACTGAGACACGCTTTTCAGCACACGATGCAGCTCTCTACGCCACGCCAAATCTTGTAGAAGACTTCGCGAACAAAGTTGAAATCTTACTCGATAACGAGGAACTCCGCCTCTCAATGGGGACAGTTGGGCGCAAACGTATCGAAGAGGAGCTAAGTTGGGATCATTCGAAAGAGCATCTCTTGCTAGCTTATGAGGTGCTCTTCTCCAAGAGTTCCGACCTAGCGAAGCTATCGGTTCCTGTTGAGATTGAATAAAAAACCAGAGAGGTCTCCATGGAAGAACTAACGATTAATCTTCAGCCGATTGTTAAACATCAGTTGCTGGTTGATAAGTTATTGAACGATCGTCGGATATATTGTAGTCAAAACTTAGAAAGAGATAGATATTGCTCCAGATGTCAGCAAGGTGATGTATCTTTGGTTGATCGGGGGAGGGAGTACTCGACGGCTGATTAGTAGAGTGAGCACTAGACGTGGATGTGGGTTCGATAAAATCATGACCCGTTCCCGATGCAATAAGCGTCTATATACAAGGAAATGTGAACATATGATTGGCACAGTCACTTTATCAGAGTATGGCATAGTTGCTCAATAGAGAGTAGGAGGTTGCAGGTGGCAACAGCACACTATCTCGTCACCGGGGGGGGCCGGTTTCATTGGTTCGCACATTGCCGAGGCACTGCTCGACAGAGGGGAGTCTGTACGCGTATTCGATAACCTTGCCACAGGCAGGGAAATCAACCTGGCTGCACTTAAAGGACGTGCCCACTTCATTCGGGGCGACCTGCGCGATCACGCTAGCGTGAGGGCTGCCATGCAGGGCGTCGAGGTGGTATTTCACCAGGGTGCATTGGCTTCGGTCCCAAGATCTATTGTGGACCCGATTGGGTCACTGGAGACGAATATCAACGGCACGCAGAACGTGCTACTTGCGGCAGGGGATACCGGCGTACGGCGCGTGGTCTACGCTAGTTCCTCATCGGTTTACGGCAATACGCCGACGTTGCCCAAGCGTGAAAATATGCCAACCCATCCGATGTCGCCTTACGCCGTTCAAAAACTTACGGGAGAGTTGTTATGCGGGGTCTTTACACGCATTTATGGGCTTGAAACCGTAGCGTTGCGCTACTTTAATGTCTTCGGTCCACGGCAAGACCCTGCCTCGGAGTATGCGGCCGTGATCCCCCGTTTCTTGACTGCACTTATCGAGAAACGGCGTCCCATTGTCTTTGGTGACGGTGAGCAAACACGCGATTTTACCTATATCGCTAATGTCGTGCAAGCAAATCTGCTAGCGGCTTCATCACCTGATGCCGTGGGTTACGCCCTCAATATCGGTTGTGGTGAGCAGGTCTCCCTCAATACGGTGTTACGCCTGGCGGGGGAACTTCTGGATGTAATCGTTGATGCTGACTACCGGGAACCGCGCCCTGGTGATGTACGCGACAGCTGCGCCGATATCAGCCTTGCCCGGCGCCTCTTAGGTTACAAGCCGAGCGTCAGTTTTCATGAGGGACTGGCACGCACCCTGGATGCATTACGCAGTAGCAGTGCCTGAACTGCCCAAACAGACAGCTGCTAGCGCAACAAAAGAGTAGCCTGGGAAGATTGGAAGAGTTTAGATTTTAAACGTCACAAGTTATATCATTCTTCGAAAGTAATTGTGGCAAATTTTAAACGATTGTTAAAAAACGATTAGAATTGTTAAAAGATGATTAAAATTGATATTGACATCTGTCTATGAAGATGTTATTCTATACAAGAGCTAAAAATGCTGAGGGGGGCATTTTAGCCGAGCAAAATTTTCAAGCCGGACAAAGTGGTGCATCAGCACCACCTTGTCTTGCAGCACCTAAGTTAGTGTTACTAGCAACAATCAAAGGAGCCCACCCATGGTTGTTCAGTCACCACCTGCGCGCGGGATCAGTTTTGACCCTGCCTATCTGCGAGCGAAACGTGCTCTAGACATAGCGTTTACACTTCTCATGCTACCTATCCTGGGCATCACCTGTGCCATCGTAGCAGTGGCGATCTGCTTGGATTCAAAAGGCCCCATCCTTTACCGGCCGAAACGTATCGGACAAAACGGTCTTGCATTCGAGATGCTTAAGTTTCGCTCTATGTACGTAAATAGCTGTGAGGGAGTCCATCGCGAAGCGATTAAGAAGTATATGGATGGTGAGAAGCTAAATAGTGATACAAGAACTGATTTAGCTTATAAACAGGTCAACGACTCTCGTGTCACCCGCATTGGCCGGTTTATTCGGAAGACCAGCCTCGATGAGCTCCCTCAATTCTGCAATGTTCTACGCGGCGAGATGTCGCTGGTTGGTCCGCGACCACCACTCCCCTACGAAGTCGAATTGTACAGCTCACATGACTGGCTCCGTCTTTCTGAAAAACCGGGATTGACAGGCTTCTGGCAGATTTATGGTCGTAGCCGAGTGACTTTTCAAGAAATGGTCGAGATGGATATTGCTTATCTTGAGCACCACTCTCTTTGGGAAGACCTCAAGCTCATGGCCCTTACGCTTCCTGTGATGATAAAGGCGAAAGGAGGAGCATAAAAGGGGGGCGACCTGGTTTTCCCTCCCTGTTATCGATTAATACCTGCTGTTGACTTAGTATTTCTGTGGGCATGAAAGCAAGCTACCAGGCAGACTGATAGGATGGAGTGAAAAAAGTAGATCATGCATATGTAGAGCGTCAACGTTACTGTCACCGGCAAGCACCTGTAGGTAGTAAATGTAGTTGTTGTAACAAAACGCATCCTGAAATTTGAAAACTCGAGTGAAGCATTTATAGTGGAAGGAAACCATAATGCAGATAGACCTGAGTTTTGGCGTCATTGGTTGGGGATACTGGGGCCCCAAGATAGCTCGGAACCTGGATAGCTTGCCGCAAGCAAAGGTGACTATGGTAGCAGACCTGGATGCTCGTCGCTTAGCACCTTTGTCAATGAAGCACTCGGGAATCCAAACGACGACACAAATCGAGGATGTGTTCCGTTCGGAAGTCGATGGAGTGGTTATTGCAACCCCTGTACGGACACACTATCAACTCGCGAAACAAGCCTTATTACAAGGTAAACATGTGCTCGTCGAAAAGCCTCTCACCGCCAACGTTGCAGAGGCGGAAGAACTGGTTGCCCTGGCACAGGAGCAGCGACGCATTCTAATGGTGGGACATACATTTGAATACAGTCCTGCTGTCAACGAATTGCGTAAGCTAATACAAAGGGGGGAGCTGGGCAAAATCTATAGTATTGAAGCAGAGCGACTGAATTTAGGATTGTTTCGCAACGACATCAATGTCATTTGGGATCTTGCCCCTCACGATGTATCGATTTTATTGTATCTACTTGGCAAAAGACCAGTGCAGGTTGAAGTGCAGGCTCATGCTCATCTTCAACGACATATTCATGATATTGCTCATCTCAATCTTGGATTTACAGATGGGATGACGGCTCATATTCATGTGAGCTGGTTACATCCGTGTAAAATTCGCCGCGTGACGGTGATCGGCGATGCGAGAATGGCCGTCTATGACGACACCAATCCGGCTGAGATGCTCAAGATCTACAATAAAGGGGCTGATGTTCATGCTGATCCCGGAGTTTCGTATCGCTTTGGGGAGGTTACGATTCCCTATATTGATTGGATTGAGCCCCTACATCTAGAGTGTGAGGATTTTGCCACTGCTATTCGTACGGGAGCACAGCCACGCGCTCATGGAGGTGTCGGCCTGGAGGTTGTGCGGGTGTTGGCAGCCGTGCAGGAAGCATTGGAGGTCCAGGAAAAGCGGTCGCTTTCCGTCCCAAGTTATCCTCATTTGTCATTGTCTGTGTAGCAGGCCTTATCTGCCATTATACATCCCTTGTGCATTGCACGTATCGTGGGGATGCTGCAAAGAGCGATCTGGAGCCACTTCATTTGAGCGCGACGGCTCGTTGCGCATCCCGTGGGCCCAACAAGGGCACTCTGAGCACATCGGCGCACAATTGGTAATGTTGTGAATGAGTCATGACTCCTATAACTGTGTTGCCTGAAATGACGTAATTGTTGTGATAGTCCCACTCTGTTGATGTGTCCTGATGCCACATTGACCCGAAGCGAATGTACTATCCGTTGCCGTTACCATCCAATCGGCGGGTTCTGTTGTGCCTGTTTGCCAAGCTTTAGCTGAGAGGGTTGTGCCGTTTGCATTAAAACGAATGGTGTAGGACGTATTGGGAGAGGCAGGAAAGGATGTGCTTTCTAGTGTGGTAAATGATCCGTTCACAGCTCTTTGAATGACCAGTTTACTTCCGGTAATAGCAGCACGATAATAATTAGACTGATTGCTCCATCGCAGGACTACCCCTAAGGTATTAACTCCTCCTGCTAAAGCTGTCATTGATCCGCTCATGAAAACCTCAGCATTGGCAACAGATAATCCTAACACTGCATTGAAATTTTCAGCAGAAGAGGGTTCTATCAAACCCGTGTTATTGCTGATTGAAAAACTGCTTGAACTATCCGCATTGCCTCCCCACGTCATTCCATTTGATGCAGTTCCCCAATAGGTCTGGTCTGGTCTTTGAAAGGTATCCCGCGCCCAAAAAGCAGGTGGAGGCGTACCTGTCGGACTTGGTGAAGGAGTAGGAGTTGGTGTTAAACCACCAGATGTAACAAAGAGATCAGAGAGATCAGTAGCAGAAGAAGCATTGGCAAGAAGCGGGGAAAGACCAAAAATCGTCTCTACTGTTCTGACAAAAGAAGAGTGGGAGTAGAGGGTGGTGTTGGTATACCCGTTCCCTTTGGCAAGAGGAGACAAGACAATCATCCCGATGGGGTTGTTGGTGGTTGAACCTGAATCCTCATCCCAGGTAATGAATACGGCACCGCCATTTTTGTAGGCTTGAGAATTCAGAATGGTTGGCAAATTGTTTGAAAGCCAGGTATCTCCCTGGTGAATTGGATCATTTGATCCAGTGCACGAGTTATCGTGCATATCATCACAGAGGTTTGGCGTGATATAGGAGTAGGAAGGAAGAGTGTTGTTTTGCACGTCTTTTACAAGCTGAGTAAACGGAACGACATGCGAAGAACAGTTAGTATTTGTTGCGGAGGGAGGGTTACCGGACACGTCTGTAAAGAAGACAAACGGATTATGTTTGGCTGCATAGTTGCCGGAAGAAGTGATAGGACAGCCAGTAGGCATACTCTCCTGGTAGGCTCTCCAAGAGTGGCCTTTGTTTTGCAGCAGGGTGGAAAGGTGGCTGGTGGAGGTTGTATAGTTCCCGCTTGTCGCATCGTTGTCAGTGGTAAAAGTGTGGTCTGCGAAACTGTTTGTTCCTGCTTCAAGCCAGATATAGTTGGGCTCTGATGGATGCAGGTGCCCATTTGCAGTTTCAGGTGGCGCAACGTTATGATAGTTTGATGCATACGATGCATCAGATCGAGTGAGCAGTGAATTAATGTACGGAGCAGAGGGTGTATTTCCCTTGATCGAACTCCAATCCTGGTTCTCCATGACAATCATAAACACGTTTTTGATACCAGAGGGGTAGGTGGCTTGCGGCTGGGGCGTTGGCGTCTCTGTGGAAAAACAGCTGTCCCCTGTCCCTGTGGGAGTGCAGGATTGGGAAAAGATGAGCTCATCGACTTTCACGCCTGTCTGATTGCCAACCATGGTAATAGTATGCGATCCTGTCGTTAACGCAAGAGTAATTGGTGCACTAGTAACCCAATCCCAAGAATTTGTTCCTATGGTATCTGAAACAAGATACGGACACCCACTATCAACCTGCAAATAGTAAGAATTAGCAGAAGAAGATGGCACCATCATACGAGTCCATAGCGCATATGTTCCTGTTGATGGAATAGTAATCGTTGTTGTTGCCACACCGGTACCTGAAGGAAGCGTAGTGGTACATGCAGTGGTTGGAGAAGGCGTTGCCGTTGCTGCCCCTATAGGGGTAGGAGTTACTGGTGTGGTGGGGGTCGGAGTAGGTGTTGTACCTGCAGGAATAGCAACAACAGAGATAGCATTCGAGCCAGTATCTACAATCCATGCTTGTGAACCAATTTGGGCAATTCCATGAATATCGCTAAAGGTACTATCGGTGATGGAACTACCTGTTGCCACTGTCCCGTCGAGGTTAAAGGCAGAGACTTGACCTGAGGCATCCGGTGCCCACACCTGCCCTCCTGCAAGACCCAGGGACTCCACATTTTCCAGTGAGTTACCGGTAATTGTTGCTGCAACTTGATTCCCGTTGGTATCAAAGCGGTAGATGCTGCCTGCATGTGAAGGTATCCACACCTGTTGAGTGCCGTTGACGGTTACCACGACTCCTCCTCGTGGATTTGCAATGCCTGTCAAGGCAGCTCCTGCAGATGTGCCATCTTGATTAAAGCGCGAAATCGTACTATTGCCATCGTTTGCTACCCAGACTTGATTGCGTACGACCATCATGCCTTTGGGTGTTGCTAAGCTATTGCCAGAATACGGACCAACGCTTGCGGCTGATCCATCGAGGTTAAATACTGAAATCGTACTGTTGCCTGAATTTGGCACCCATATTTGATTACCAACCAGCGTTGGCTCATATGGAGCAGAGAGGCCATTGCCAGAGAGGGTCTTGAGGAGGTTCCTATTGTCATCAAATACAGAGATGGTACTGTTTCCCCGGTTTGACACCCACACCTGCGATTGTACGCCGACAACTCCAATGCCAGAAGGGGAAGAAAGCGAACTATTCGTAATTGAGTTAGCTACTCCTGCCACTGCTTGTATTAAGTCTCCCCTGACCACGCTTGCTCCTGTCATTGCTTCGGTGGTATTTGTTTGCGTGCCACCTGATTGGGCAATAAAGGTTGAGGAGGAAAGGAGTAAGACCACTCCTGAGTGGACCGGAAGAGTGTAGGAACCGCTAATGGTGTTGCCGTACAGATCTTTGTATTTACCAGACGGGAGAGACACAGAATATTGCGTCGTTGAGGAAGGATTGACCATCACCAACCCATTGGTAAAATCGCGCATATACACATTTTGTGAGGAATAATAGGAGGTGGT
>Ga0137384_10001704_pt1 | contig 17403 bp, 14 predicted proteins | sample SagtaG_2_FD_104922 | JGI IMG/M metagenome (GOLD analysis project Ga0137384, IMG submission 104922) | Vadose zone soil microbial communities from Sagehorn Ranch, Mendocino, California, USA - Sage2_R_60_16 metaG | ecosystem: Environmental > Terrestrial > Soil > Vadose zone | place: USA... | reverse complement strand
CGACCACTCAGCTTAGAGCCGGCCATAGAGTTTGCGGGCGTTGGCGCTGAGCAGCTTCTTCTGCATGTCCTCCGGGATGCAGTCCGGGTTCTCGACCACCCAGTTCGCGGGGTCCATGGTCTGGTGCGGCCAGTCAGAGGAGTAGCAGAACAGGTCCTCGGCGTGACAGAGTTCGAGCATCCAGGCGAAGTGCTTGCGGTTCTTCGGCATCGTGATCGGCTGGGTCGAGAACCGCACCTGGTCGAGGATGTATTGGCTCGGCAGCTTGTGCAGAACGAGCTCGCCCGCCGCGAGCTTGCGCTCGACCAGCGCGATGTCGCCCGAAGCCATCATGTAGAAGTCGTCGAGCCGCAGCATCAGGTCGGGGATCCACCAATAGCCCCCTTCCTGGAAGATGACCTTCTGGCTCGGATATTTGTCGAACATGCCCTGCACGATCATCGCGGCGAGGTGCGCCATGGCATTACCCGCAGGCGCGTTGCCGAACAGCTCGATCCAGGTCCGCGCGCCGGTCCACAGCGGCGTGAAGTGGGGAAACCAGCCCTCGCTGTGGGCGGTGAGGACGAGATCGAACTCGGCCATCGCGTCGAGGATGGGGTCGTATTTGGCGGTGCCGATCGGCTCGAACAGGGCGCTTAACGAGGTGAAGACGCCGACGAACTGCTTGTGGCGCCCGACCCGGCGGATCTCGGCGGCGCCCATCTGCGGATCGCGGTGGCAGATCATGAGATTGGCCTTGATCCGGTCGCTGACCGGAAAGACCTCCTCGATGAGATAATCGTTGTGGGCGGCGGCGATCGCCGCGATCACCGGCTCATTGAAGATCGCCTGCGGGCGGTTGTAGCCCGGGTTGAGCACCACGATGTCGGTGCCGAACTGGTCGAGAATGCGGATGACGTCGGCGCCGGTCGCGGCGGTCCCGTGGGTGTCCTGGCCGACGCCTGGTTTCTCGTTCGCCGGTTCCGGATTGTACTCCATGCTGCCGAGCGGGAAGTGAAACAGCCGGCTCTTGAAAGGCTCCTTGAGATAGCGCCGCAGCGTGTCCCAGGTCGGCGTGAAGTGGAAATCGGTGTCAATCACCTCCATCGTCCGGATCTTCGGATTGATCGGGTCGGGCGAGACCGCCTCGGCCTTTTCCAGCTCGAAGCCCGAGTGCCGTGGTTCATTCATGGCCGTCGTCCTCTACTTATGCCGCTCGCACAGGCTGAACGGCATTTCACGCGCACAGGATCACCAGATCGCCGTCCATCCTCACTTCGAAGGTCCGAAGTCTTTCCGTTCGATCCAGGCAAAGCTCGCCGGTCTCGAGGTCGAAAGCCCAATTATGCCAGGGACAGCGCACGATCCTGCCATTGCGGCTGATCTGACCCTCGCAGAGCGATGCACCCTTATGGATGCAGCGGTTGGCGACTGCGTAAATCTTCCCGTTGGCGCGAAACACCGCGACCGTTCTCGCCCCGGCCTGGAACGCGCGGCCTTTGCCTTCAGGGAGGTCCTTGAGCTTGCCGATCAGGTATTCTTTCATTGCCGCCAAGCCGTTGAGACGCCGACGCCGCCAGTATAGGCGGCACGGGCCGTGATTGACAAATACAGGCCGGCGAGTTTCCGATAGGATGAATCCCATCGAGGCGGACATTGCGAGTGAGAGCGGATCGTCCGGGATACGGGTGTCGAATCCCGAAGCGAGGGAAGTGAGGCGAGGTGCATGGCGAAGCAAGAGCAATATGATGGTCTGCGCTCGTTCCTGGCGGAATGCGAGAAGCACGGCGAGGTGAAGGTGATCCGGGATGCCGACTGGAACCTCGAGATCGGCGCGCTCACCGAAACGGTGTCGGAATTGATCGACGAGCCGCCGGCGCTGATGTTCGACGAGATCAAGGGCTATCCGAAGGGATTCCGCGTGCTGAGCATCCCGACCGCCTCGCGGGTGCGCATGGCGCTCGCGCTCGGGCTCCCGCCCGACACGCCGAAGATGGACATCGTCCGCCACGCGGCGAACCGCATCAAGCACGCCCCGCCGATCCCCCCGCAGGAGGTCGAGACCGGACCGGTGATGCAGAACGTCATGCGCGACAACGAGGTCGACCTGCTGCGCTTTCCGGTGCTGCAGGCGCACAAAGGCGACGGCGGACGCTACATCGGCACCGGCGACACCTTCATTAACCGCGATCCGGAGACCGGCTATGTCAACATGGGCACCTACCGGATGCAGGTGCACGAGCGCAACCTGCTCGGCATCTGGCAGAGTCCCGGTCAGCAAGGCCGCCTGATCGCCGAGCGTTATTGGAAGCAAGGCAAGGCCTGCCCCGTGGTCGCGACCTTCGGCGGCGACCCGCTCCTGTTCTTCCTTTCCCACACCAAATTCCCCTTCGGCATTTCCGAGCTCGATCGCGCCGGCGGCATGCTCGGCCGGCCGGTCGAGGTGATCAGGGGCCCGCTGACCGGCCTGCCCATCCCCGCCGATCCCGAGGTGGTCATCGAAGGGGAAATGCCGCCGCCAGACGTCGAGTCGCGGCTCGAAGGTCGCTTCGGCGAATGGCCAGGCTACTACACGGTGGGCACGAAAGGGACCGCCGACGAGCAGCCGGTCATCCGCGTCAAGGCGATCTATTACCGCGACGACCCGATCCTCCTGAACATGGCCCCGCAATGGCCGGGCGCCCCGCACCATTCGGTGCGCTTCGAAGGCGGAATTCTGTGGCAGCAGCTCGAAGCGGCCGGCGTTCCCGGCATCGTCGGCACCTATGTCCATCACTCGTTCCTGGTCGTGGTCTCGATCAAGCAGCAATATGCCGGCCATGCCAAACAGGCGGGCATGGCGGTGCTCGGCTGCGCCGCCTCCGCCCGCAATGGGCGTTTCGTGGTGATCGTCGACGAGGACATCGATCCCTCCAACATGGACGAGGTCGTCTGGGCGATGACGACCCGCGTCGATCCCGCAACCGACATCGAGATCGTGCAGAATTGCTGGGCGACGCCGCTTGATCCGCGGATGCCCCCTGAGCAGACCGCCAATGGTCCGCACACCAACTCGCGCGCGATCTATTACGCAGTGCGGCCGTGGGCCTGGAAGGACAAATTCCCGCCGGTCAATCGCATCGGCAAGGATCAGCGCGAGGCCATGGTGAAGAAGTATTCAGGGCTATTGCCCTTCCCGCGCCGATAGACGTTCGCTGCCGGCCAGCCGTTTCGGCCCGGCACAGGACGCCCATACCTGCAAGGAGGTTTGCGAGGAGGACTTGTCCGTGGCCAAAGACGCACTCGCTTCGAATGAACTCGCGCAAAAATTCGCGACCGAGAAGGACACGCCTTACCTGCGCTGGGTGCGCGGCGAAGGTCTCGACATCATCAGCGCCAACTACATCTCGAGCCTGCGCACGGTCGAGCTGAAGCCCTGGCCGCGCCGCGGCGGCAACGCCGTGTTCATCAATCACGAGGCCTCGCGCACCTCGAACGACTGCTATGTATGCGAGATCCCGCCCGGCAAGAGGCTTGCCCCGGTCCGCCACCTGTTCGAGGAGATGATCTTCGTGCTCGACGGCCGCGGCTCGACGAGCGTGTGGAACGATGCGGGGCAGCGGCTCACCTTCGAGTGGAAGGCGGGCGCGCTGTTCGGCATTCCACTCAACTGCTGGCACCAGCATTTCAACGGCTCGGGCCAGGCGCCGGTGCGCTACGTCGCGGTCACCAATGCGCCGCCGGTCATCAACCTCTACGAGGATCTCGACTTCGTCTTCGGCACCGAATTCGATTTCAAGAACCGCTTCTCCGGCGAGCCCGATTATTTCGCAGCGAAGTCCGAGCCGCAGGGACTGCGGCTGGAGACCAATTTCATCCCCGATGGCGTGAACGTCCCGGTCGCCGACACCGCGGAGCGCGGCGCCGGCAGCCGGATGGTTCGGTTCAATCTCGCCAAGGGTGCGATTCCCGGCCACATCTCGCAATTTCCGGTCGGTACCTACAAGAAGGCGCATGCGCATGGGCCGGGCGCCCATGTCATCATCCTCACCGGCGAGGGTTATTCGCTGATGTGGCCGGAAGGCGACGAGCCGCGCCGCTGCGAATGGCAGCCGGGGACGATGATCGTCCCGCCGAACATGTGGATGCATCAACATTTCAACACCGGCCCGACGCCGGCGCGCTATCTCGCCTTCACCCTCGGCTCGCAGCGCAACGCCCAGGGGGTCATGATGTGCTGGATCAGCCGCCGCATTGGCGGTGACCAGCTCGATTATGCCGACGAGAGCCCGCGCGTGCGCGCCATGTTCGCCGAGGCGCTGGCCAAACACGGCCTCAAGCCGCGCATGGAGGAGGCCTACCGCAAGGAGCTCGAGACGCTGCCGCCGCTGCCGGGCGAGGAGGCGGCGGAGTAGGTCGCTCCATCGATATCAGTGGCAATCGCAGCTTTCGGTGACCAGGTGCCCACAGGCCTTCACCGCCTTGATCACCTCCGCCTGCTTGCGCTCCTCTTCGCGCTGGAATTCGGGATCCTTTTGGTCCTTGGCCGACGCCTCGCTCGTGGCGTGGCCGTAGAGCCCATCGACGAAGCCCGAGTCGTCGAGGCGGCGGATGTGGTGCAGGCCCCACAATTCCATGGGATTGATCCTCTCCGCATCGGCGTCCACGCGCTTGGCCTCCTCATAGACGTTCGCGATCGCGGCCATGCTCGGATAGAGCTTCGGCTCGAGCCGCGGCGCGAGGTTCTGGTAGATGTAGGTCGCCTGCGCCAGGTTGAGCTCACCCTCCTTTGTGTAGCGCCGCCGGATGATGTCGATCGACTTCTCGGGCTCGGTCTTGAAGAAGTGAATTCCCTCGACCGTCCCCTTGAGAAAGCGCTCGACGATGTCGGGATGTTTCTCCACGAACGGCAGGCTCGACGAGATCGTAGTGAACCAGATCATCGGCAGCGGCTCGATGTCGATGACCTTGAGCCCCGCATCGCTGGCAAAGAGGTGGGAGGGCGCCATCAGCAGCGCGGCGTCGACCTTGCCGTCGCGCACCCAGTGCCAAATCGGCTCGCGCTTCTTCTTTTTGGCCGCCTCCGCTTCCTCCCCTTCGAGCTGCGAGGCCGCTTCGATCGAGATCGATCCCGGCACTTCCCGCGTGAGCTCGATGTCCTCGCGATCCACGTCGAGCCCGCGCTGCTTGAGCAGCAGCCAGTCGTTGAGGCCGGGGTGGTGGCCGCGGGTGCCGATCCTCTTGCCGCGCAGATCGCCGATCCCGTTGATGCCGGAATCGGGCCGCACCACGAGCTTGGGATCGACCCGGTTCAAGGTCTGCCCGAGATAGACCCATTTGTCGCCGCGCGCCCGATGCCCGTAGGTGGAGATATGATTGCCGCCGACGAATTCGACTTCGCCGCTGGCGACCGCGCGGTGCGCGTCCGATTTCGAGATCTGGAAGTCGTAATCGACGTCGAGCCCGTGCTTGGCCCACGACCCGGATTCGGCGATGACGTGGAGGAGATTGAGATGAGTCGACGCCCGGTACGGGAATGAAATCTTGTCGATGTTGCGCATCATGTCCTTGTCCTGCGCCGCCACCGCCTTCTCCCGCGGCGCCTGGCGGAAAGCTCTCGGTGATCGACGAGCTTATCCCACCAGGCCATCGGTTGCGACTCGTTAGACCTTATCGCGCTCCTCGCCATATTCGGTCCGACGGATCGACTGCACGTAATCGCCGATATTGACTCCGGTCTGGTCGCCCGGCCGCCAGGCGGGATACTTGAAGCGCAGCCCGCCATCGACCGGGATGTCGATGCCGGTGAGGAAGCTCGACTCCTCGGAGGCCAGGAAAACTGCAGCCCAAGCGAGGTCGGAGGCGCGCGGAAAGCGCTCGAGCGGGATGCTCTTGAGGAAATCGTCGCGCGAATAGTGCGGGCGGTCCTTCCGAAGGACGAACTTGTCCTCCTCGATCTCCTCGCGCATATGGGTCCACAGCTGGTGCTCCATGGCGCAGGGCGTGATGGTGTTGACGCGGATCCCGTGATGCGCCAGGTCCATCGCGGCGCAACGGGCGAGATTGAGCAGCGCGGCCTTGGCGGCGCAATAGGCCGCGCCCGCCGGCTGCCCGAAATGCGCCGCGGTCGACAAGAGATGGATGATGCTGCCGCGGATGCCGCCAGCGATCATCGCTTTGGCCGCATGCTTGGTCGTGAGCATCCCCGCGGTCGGAAAGCTCAGGACCGCTTGGCGCCAGTCCTCGATCTCCATGTCGAGCACCGAGGACCAATGCACGGTGCCCGCCATGTTGACGATGCAGTCGATATGGCCGAAGCGGCCGACCGTCGCGGCGACGATGCGCGCGACGTCATGCTCGTCGAACGCGTTGCCGGCCAAGGGCAGGGCATCGAAGCCGCGCGAGGCCAAAAACTCGGCGGTCGCGGTGGCGGCCGTGACATCGATGTCGCTGACTGCGACCCGGGCGCCTTCGCGGGCGAGGAAATGAGCGATCGTGCCGCCGATATTCGGTCCTGCCCCGAAGACGATCGCGACCTTGCCAGCGAGCCGGTTCATCTCAGGCCGGCGCCTTTTCGCGCGGGTCCTGGACCGGCATCGCTTCCGCATGTTCGAGCCGGCGCCAGGCCTTGGTCGGGCGGCCGTTGCGCATCGCCTCCATCTCGCGCCAGAAAATCCGGCGCAGCAGCATGATGCCCGCGTCGGATGTCCCGAGCCGCTCCTGGGTGCGATCGGCGATCGCGCCCTGACCCATCATGGCCACATAGTCCTGCGCCGGCGTCAATTGCAGCGAGGGATCTTCCGGCCATGCCTTGTCGAAAAACAGCTCGTCGTGGTGGTCGGCCGGATTGTAGTCGCCATTTTTTTCGAAATGTTCGAGCATCGCGCGATCCTCCTCGGGACCCATTGAAGGAATGGCATAGATGCCGACCTTGTAGGTGCGGGTATCGTCGACCGGAACATTCCAAACCCCGCGATGCACCCACGCGGAGCCTTTGGTGCGGCCCGGGGTCACGATGTGATTGTTGTTCGGGAACGTCCAGTCGCTGATGCGGACATTGTTCGCCGCGCGGGTCGCGACCTGCCTGATCCCGGCGTCGGTCTCGGTGTATTCGAGCTTGGGGATGGCGGCGGTGACCGCCTCTCCGAATGGTCCGACCCTGCCGGCGAGGTGGACGAAGCTCACATGCACCGCGTCGAGCGAGTCCGCGATCATCTGAAAAAAGTTGCAGGGCCACGCCTGACTGCGGGCGAGCACGATGAGGCCTCCCTGCTCGAACGCCCGCTTGCGCGGGAGGTCGAACTCGGGCGCGGCGCCGCCGCCCAGATAGGCGAAGATCAGGCCGCAATATTCGTGCACCGGATAGCCGGCGATCCTGATCCGCGCGGCTGCCGCCGGGCCTTCGGCGGGCGCCTCGGTGCACTGGCCCGAACCCGCATATTTCCAGCCGTGATAGATGCAGCGGATTTCTTCGCCCTGCACCCAGCCCGTATGCAGCACGGTGCGGCGATGGGCGCAGCGCCCGCCGACGAGATGGGCCTCCCCGCTCTCGCCGCGGTAGAGCGTGAGGTCCTCGCCCAGCACGCGCAGCGGCCTTGCCGTGCCAGGCTTCACGCTGTGGGAGACCGCGACCGGCTGCCAGAACCTGCGCAGGAGTCTCCCCATGTCGGTATCGGGACCGGTCTGGGTCAGGAGTTTCAGCCGCTCCTCCATCGCCGTGGCTTGCTCGACTTGCATGGCCGGCCCTCTCGAAAAATGCCGCCGATCGCCCGCGCTGCAGCGACAATGCGCCGCCACGTGCGGGCGGGCAATCCCCCGAACAGTCTTGACCACACCGGATCATCGCCTACCGAATAGTCCGCGGACCGTAGGTTGGGTCGAGCCCCTTCGCGAGACCCAACGCTTCGGAGCGGCGCCCCGACATTGTGGCCGCGGCCGGCGTGCTAGCCGCTCCGCCCGGCAAGGGGTGCAACACCAAACAGCATCGGCGCCGATTCATGTCGGCCATTCGCGGTGATTGTGATCCGTGAGGGTCGTGCTAGATAATCGAGCCGTGATCGATCAGGTGCAAGAGACGCGAGCGAGTCTCAACACAGAGTGTCTCGATGAATCAGGGAATAGGCCAGCCGGTCCGGCGCAAGGAGGACGCGCGGCTGCTCGTCGGTGCGGGTACTTTCAGCGACGACGTGAGCCTGCCGCGCCAGGCGCGAGCCTTCGTCATTCGCTCGGTGCATGCGCATGCGAGGATCAAGGCGATCGATTCGACGCGGGCGAAGGCGCTTCCAGGTGTGCTGGCGGTCCTCACCGGCGCCGATTTCAAGGCCGACGGCTTGCAGCCGATTCCGCCTGACCCATCGGTCGTCGCCCCGGAGCGCGCCGTGCCCGACGTCGTGCTGATCAATCGGGATGGACCGATCAAGCCGACGCCCTATTACCCGCTCGCGGTCGACAAGGTCCGGTTCGTCGGCGAGGGCGTGGTGCTGGTGGTCGCCGAGACGCTCTCGATTGCCCGCGACGCAGCCGAGCTGGTCGAGATCGATTATGAGGTGCTGCCTGCCGTGGTCGATACTGCAAAGGCGGCGGAGCCCGGCGCGCCTCTCGTTTGGGAGCACGCGCGCTCGAACGTCCTGCTCGATGCCGAAATCGGGGATGCCGCCGCTGCCGAGCGCGCCTTCGCCGCGGCTACCCATGTCGTGCGGCTCGAGACCTGGGTGCAGCGCGTCACCGGAGTGCCGATGGAGGCGCGCACGGCGCTGGGCAACTACGATGCCCAGAGCGGGCGCTACTTCCTGCATGCCGGCAGCGGCGGCGTGGTGCGCCAGAAGGGCGAGCTTGCGGGCATGCTTGGCGTGCCGCCGCAATCGGTGCAGGTCGTCGCGCGCGACATCGGCGGCAATTTCGGCACCAAGAATTCGCTGTTCCCCGAATTTTCCCTGGTGTTGTGGGCGTCCCGGCGGGTCCGAAGACCGGTCAAGTGGGTCTGCGAGCGCGGCGAAGCCTTCCTCAGCGATTACCAGGGCCGCGACCTCGTCGCCAAGGTCGAGCTCGCGCTCGACAAGAATGGCGTTTTCCTGGCGATGCGCGGCTCGCATCTCAGCAATGTGGGAGCCTTCGGCGCCTCGATCGTCCCGCTGCGCAAGGGCATCAGCATTTTCTCAGGCCTCTACCGGATTCCGGTCGCCCACTACCGGGCCTATGCGGTGCTGAGCAACACTGCGCCGACGACTCCTTACCGCAGCGCCGGCCGGCCCGAGGCGATGTTCATCATGGAGCGGCTGTGCGATCTCGCCGCGTTGAAGACCGGCATCGACCGGATCGAGATCAGGCGCCGCAATCTGATCGCGCCGCACCAGCTGCCCTACCGCACCGCGCTCGGCGTCACCTACGACAATGGCCACTACGAACAATCCATGGACAAGGGTCTGGCGCTTTCGGATTGGAAGGGATTTCGCCAGCGGCGCGCCGAATCGAAGAAACGCGGCAAGCTGCGCGGAATCGGTCTTGCCAATTATGTCGAACTGACCATGGGCTATCCGCGCGAGTGGTCGAAAATCACGGTCCTGCCGGAAGGCGAGGTCGAGGTCGCGGTCGGGACCTTGTCGAGCGGGCAGGGCCACGAGACGAGCTTCGCCCAATGCGTGAGCGAGTGGCTCGGGGTGCCGTTCGAATCGGTCCGGCTGGTCCAGGGCGACACCGATATCATCCCGGTCGGCGGCGGCTCCCATTCGGGCCGTTCGATGCGGATGGCCGGCCTGTGCATGGGCAACGCCGCCGACGGCCTCCTTGCCAGAAGCCGCAGCATCGCGGCCCATATGCTCGATGCCGAGCCCGGCGAGGTCGAATTCTCGCAAGGCCGATTTAAGGCGCGTGGCTCGGGCCGCGCCGTAGGCCTGTTCGAAGTCGCCCGCGCCGCGCAAACCCTCAACGATCTCGACGATGCGCTACGCGGCCCGCTCGCGGCCGAGTGCGACCACACCTTCAGGGACGGCGGCTTTCCTTACGGCTGCGCAGTCTGCGAGGTGGAGATCGATCCCTTAACCGGCGCGACCGAGATCGTGCGCTATTGCGCCGTCGACGACGTCGGCCGCGCAATCAATCCGATGATCCTGCATGGCCAGACTCATGGCGCGATCGCCCAGGGCGTGGGGCAGGCGCTGTGGGAGCAATGCGTCGTCGATCCCGACAGCGGCCAGGTGATGAGCGGATCGTTCATGGACTACGCGATGCCGCGCGCCGACATGCTGCCGTTGTTCAAGACCGAGCTGATGGAGATCCCCTCACCTACGAATCCGCTTGGCGTGCGCGCCGGCGGCGAAGGCGGAACGACGCCCGCGCTCGCCGCCGTGGTCAATGCAGTGGTGGATGCGCTCAAGGATTTCGGCGTCACCCACATGGATATGCCGGCGACGCCCGAGCGGGTGTGGCGGGCCATCAACAAGGGGAGGGGGCTCGGCATGGGTGGTGCGGGCGGACCGGAAGTCGTGGCACCATCCTGAGGGACGGGGCGAAGCGCAGGGGAGGGGATGATGAATAATGATGACTCGCTCGCCGGGATGTCCGTTCTGGAAGACGAGGATGATACGAGCGCTGCTCGCGCTGGAAGTATTCATTCGCAATATGGAACTGGTGAAAGAAGGAAATCGGTCGAGCGGAACAGCCTGAGCACATTCACTCCCGCAACGTTCCGCGGGCTGGCAAAACCAAGTTCCCGTCCCTTGCTGGCAGCCTTGGTGCTCATGTCCTTAAGCCAGTTCGCCAAGGGGCAAGTGCCGCCGCCTCCTGGCGCCAATCCAAGCGATCCGGCATGTATTGTCACGCAGACAGACCTTGCCTCTTGGTTCGAAGCGGGAACCGTCACGGCAAACGGCGCCGTCAAACCCGCAGACAGTGTGAGCTTCCCCAACATCCCGAATTGCAGCTTCTACAAATGGTCGGAGCAGATGTTTCTTTGGCTGACCTCCCCAGCACCGGGCGGCGGCGGACGGGTGTTTGAATCGTCGGAATTTTACAACATTTCGGGTTTGGGGGCGGATGGCAAGCGGACTCTTGTTCCCAATGCGCCCGGCAAGCTGGACTTTGCCTTGCGCAGCGCCCAAGTCGGGCCACGCGGAAGGCCGGTCGTGTTCGACGGTGATGGGAACATGCACTCGATCATACGTCCATTGACCGCAGCAGACGGAAAAATGGAGGTCCGCACCAGGTCAGGCGCGCTGGTCGAGGTCGAACGCATCGAGCTGCGAGACGGAAATCCAGTCTTTCTGGACAAGTCGGGCAAGGTGATCGGCGTCCGTATGGCGCAAACGGGAAAACCCATCGTGCTCGACGAGACGCGCAAGCCGATCGAGATCCGAAGCACCAGGAAGGCGCGAAATGGAGCGCTGCTTCTTCTGGACGCGTCGGGCAACGCGATCGGCGTCGGCCAAGCAAACGGAAGCGGCGTCTTGATGGCGCAGACTGGCTCGCTTGTGTACTACGCAAGCGAAGTCAACGAAGTGTATGCCTACTTTCTCACGGGAACAAAGAACGGTGGAATAACCCCGCCCCCCACCCGATTTCCGACCACGCAAACAGAATTGGACAGGATTACCGCTTTCGCCCTGTCGCACGGGAAGACATTCCTCCACCCCAACGTCCTGGCCCTCGAGGTGAAATCAGCATGGGTCGAGAGCGCCGGACTTGACGTGAACAAGTACATCACAATGACTGCGACAATACCGACCTATGACAAATCGGATCACCGGCACTGGGTTCTGACTGGGTCGAGGTCCGCAAAGCTGGCCTTGGTGGGCCTGCACGTCGTTGGGAGTGCAAGGGGGAATCCAGAAATGATCTGGGCGACTTTCGAGCACATCGACAACTCGCCCAACGCGGCCTACTCTTATACCAATGCGAGCGGCCAAACGGTGACGGTCGTGCAGAATACCGCCGGGAACTGGTTGTTCGCTGCGAGCAGCCCATCGGGCGCGTTCAATGTGCAACGCATGAATGCCCGGACAGGGTCTAAAATCGACGCCGAACCTGATCAGACCATCGGCCCCAGCGACACCCTTCGCGAAAATGCCTGGGGAAGCGCCGGCAATGCTTTCAGGAATACGGAGATCATCGCAATCAACAACAGCGTCTTGGGAATGCTGGGGATGCTGGCCCCCGCAGACGTGCGCAAGAATTATTTATTGGTCGGCGCAACCTGGACCTTAGGTGGCGCACCGCCTGACGATACCAACCAATTCGGGGCCAACCAACTGGCCAATACCACCATGGAGACGTATCATCAGCCCAGCAATTGCTTCAGCTGCCATCGAGGGCCGCGCAAGGATGGTTTGAACCCCCAAGGTTTGAGCCATATGTACGGGACACTGAAGCCGCTTTTTCAACAGCAGAAGGCGACACGCCGTTATGGCGAACGACATGTGCCCTCCGGCCCATGACGGCGGCTGCTTTCTGCAGCTGCAGTACACTCGGACTATTCTCCACTTCATCGGTTTGAAATGGCCAGATAGCTCGCTTGCGACGCTCGTCAAGCAGTAGCGCGATCGCCGGCACTGCTCGCCGGATTGAGACGTGCTACAGTCACAAGCACGGCTGTTGCCAGTTTTCGGGGGAGGATCAAGTGACTCGAGTCGGCGTGTTCATGAACCTGGCAAAGGACGACCCGGAAGCGAAGGCCCGGATCACGGGGTTGCAGGAAGGGCTGGAGGCTTTGGGCCACACCGGCCTGCAGATCGAGTGCCGTTACGGCGCGGGCACCGAAGAAATGCTTCGCAAAAATGCGAAGGAATTGGTCGATCTCGCTCCGGACGTCATTCACGCCGCGAGCGGCACCATGTTGGACGCCTTGCAAAAGGAGATGCAACAGGCGGGTCGCACCATCCCGATCGTGTTCGCGGGGGTGATCGACCCGGTCGGCACCGGCAAGATTGCCAGCCTGGCAAATCCCGGCGGCCACGCCACCGGTTGTGGCTCGATCAAGTTCAGCATCGGTGCCAAATGGCTGGCCCTGCTCAAGATTGTCGTGCCCGGCCTCACGCGCGCGGTGGTCGTTGGGGATCTGGGCGCGGATTCGGGCCGTGGCCAGCTCAATTCAGCCGAGAGCGGGGCGAAGACGCTCGGGGTGAAGCTGCGCCCAGTCGATGTGAATGATGCCAGCGAGATCGAGAGAGCCATCAGCTCATTCGCCGATCAGGCGGATTGCGGCCTGATCGTGACGGCGGCCTCGGCTGCGGCGGCTATTCGCCGGCGAATTATCGCGCTTGCGGCCCGGCACAAACTCCCGGCGGTCCACCCTAACCGCATGTATGCAACCGACGGAGGCCTGATCGCATACGGGCCGATTACGGTCGAACTGTACCGGAGCGCCGCAGGCTACGTCGACCGCATCCTCAAAGGCGCGAAGCCCGCCGACCTTCCGGCGCAGCTGACGGCGAAGTACGAGCTCGACGTCAATCTCCAGACTGCGCGGGCGATGGGCCTCAGCGTGCCGCCCGCACTGCTCTTGTTCGCCGACAGGGTGATCGAATGAGAGGCGAGGCGATACGGCGAGGGGATGTCAGTCGACAGGGCCGCACCCGCAACTAGCGTCACTCACTTCTTGCCAGCACTGTTGTTCTGCATTTGGGTTTCGCCGCCACGGCAATACGAAAGGCTGTCCCCGCTCGTCTGCTTCTCTTAAGGCGCCGCTGATGCCTTTGGCTGGCTCGCGGATCGCCAGAACTTCATTCAGATTATGCCTTTCGTTCATCGTATTCTCCCCCGCAGGAGCTCGACCGGTTAAAGCTCCTTCAATCAAAAGGATACCCGTTTCTCCAGGTCGCGTAAAGGGTAGTCATTTCGAATCCGGCAATAAGTCGGGTCACTCCGTGAGGCCGTATAACTGCGCCGAACTCGACCTGGCGTGGGTTCCTGAGGGTTGAACCGGTGGACCGGACTCTCCTTGAGTTTGCTCTACCGCTCGCCGTTCCTTGCCTGGCCCTCCAATCGGCGCCTGGCATCGTCCCCCACCCCCCGCGGCACGAATTTTGCTTGGTATCGTGTGAACAAGCTGTCACACTTTCAGATTGAGACGTGCTATAAGCACGTGTCAATATTGTGCCGTAGGCACGGACATTACCACTTTTCTCAGGGGGAGGATCAAATGGCGCTCGTTGGCATGTTGTTGAACCTGACCGAGAAGGACGGGGAGTCAAAACCCCGCATGGACCGGTTCAAGAAGGGAGCGGGAGTGACCGACAGGGACATCGAAGCCTTGTACGGCGACGGCGATTACAACAGTTTCAATCTGAAAGCGCAGGAATTGGTCAAACTCAATCCGAAGGTCCTCTTTGGCACTTGCGGCCCGAGCACCTGGGCGCTGGATTACGCGCGTCAGGACGCGGGCGTCGTGGACAAGATACCCCTTGTGTTTGCGGCGATATTCGATCCGGCCAGCACGGCCAGGGAGGTGCCCCGCAACGCCACCGGTTATTACTCGTGCGATTTCAGCCACTGTGGGAAATGGGTGGAGCTGCTCAAGGCAGCCGCGCCGCAGATGACACGAGCGGCGGTCATCATGGATCCGGGCCGGCCCGCCGGGATGGCCCAGCTTGGCGCCCTCCAGGCGGCGGCGGCACAGCTCGCGGTGAAGTTGAAGGCGATCGACGTGCGCAACGCCGCTCAGCTGGAGCAAGCCATCAAAGACTTCGCGGGCCAGGGCGCCGGCGGCGGCCTGATCGTGCCAGGGAGCGGGTTGACTACGACCCGCCGCAATCAGATCATCGCGCTAGTGGCCAAGGACAAGTATGCGATGCCCGCGATCTACTCTAACTCCGTGTACGTTCGGGACGGCGGCCTGATGTCCTATGGCCCCAATACGCCCGATTTGTACGAGAGTGGAGGAGTCTACGTCAAACGCCTCCTCAACAACGAAAGCATCAGCAAACTTCCGGTGGTACCGAATAACAAATTCGAGCTGCACATGAAGGTCGCGACTGCCGGCGCCTTCGGTATCCCTGTGCCGGACAAGCTGCTCGGAATTGACGTTATCAAAGTCTGATAAGGTGGCATGCGCATTCGCGTACCCGGATCACGGAAACGGCGACCCGTCGGTTCTACCGGGTTTGCGGATGGAGTTTGCAGGTCCACGTAAGCCCATGCGCCGGCGGGATTTCATCGCGGTCCTTGGGGCAGCCGCGGCCGGCTGGCCGCTCGCTGCGTGGGCGCAGCAATCCGACCGGACGCGGCGCGTCGGCGTGCTGATAGCCGCGGACAATCCCGAGTTTCAGGGCCGCATCGCCGCGTTCCGGCAGAGTCTGCAGGAATTGGGCTGGACCGACGGCCGCAACGTGCGGATCGATTATCGCTGGGGCGCGGGCAACGTCGACCTCTATCGCAGATACGCGAAGGAATTGGTCGCGTCCACGCCGGACGTCATCTTGGCGAGTGGAGGCCTGGTCTTGGCGCCGTTGCGAGAGGCAACCCGCACCGTGCCGATCGTCTTCACCCAGGCCAACGACCCGGTTGCCCTCGGCTACGTAGCGAGCCTTGCTCGGCCGGGCGGCAATATGACCGGATTCAGCAACATCGAGTACAGCTTCAGCGGAAAATGGGTGGAGCTGCTCAAGCAGATCGCCCCCCGTGTGGCGCACGCGGCGGTCCTTCGGGACTCTGAGGTTCCCTCTGGGATCGCCCAGTTCGCTGCGATACAGGCCGCTGCGCGATCGCTGGGGATGGAGTTGAGCTCGGTCGACGTGACTGACGCCGGCGAGATTGAGCGCTCCATTGCGGCATTCGCTCGCGGGGCGAATGGGGGCCTGATCGTGACCGCGAGCACGGTGGCCGCGACTCGTCGCAATCTGATCATCGGCCTTGCGGCCCGGCATCGACTGCCCGCGGTCTACCCCGCCCGCTTCTACGTCGCTGACGGCGGGCTGATCTCCTATGGGCCTGTCGTTACCGATCAATACCGGCGCGCCGCAGGTTACGTCGATCGCATCCTCAAGGGCGCCAAGCCGGCCGACCTGCCGGTGCAGGCGCCGACCCGATACGAGCTGGTGATCAATGCCGCGACCGCCAAGTCGCTGGGCATCGAAGTACCGCACAAATTGGACACCATCGCGGACGAGGTGATCAATTGACGCGCGGAGATCTCATCGCCCTGGCGCATATGCGGTCGGTTACGGCGAGTCGATTACGGTGGCTGGTATGAGAGGTGAACCCATACGCCGGCGGGATTTCATCACACTGCTCGGCGGCGCCGCGGCCGGCTGGCCGCTCGCCGCGCGGGCGCAGCAATCCGACCGGGTGCGGCGCATCGGCGTGCTCATGAATCTGGCCGCGGACCATGCCGAGTCGCCAGGCCGCGTTGCTGCATTCCTGCAGGGTTTGCGGGAATTGGGCTGGACCGAAGGCCACAACCTGCGGATCGATTATCGCTGGGGCGCTGGCGATGTCGCGCTCTATCGCAGATACGCGGCGGAATTGGTCGCGATCGCTCCCGACGTCATCCTGGCAGGCGGGGGCCCGGTCGTGGCGTCGTTGCAACATGCGACCCGCACGGTGCCGATCGTGTTCACCCAGGCCATCGATCCGGTTGCCCTCGGCTTTGTCGCGAGCCTCGCTCGGCCGGGCGGCAACATCACCGGGTTTAGCAACATCGAATATGGCTTCAGCGGAAAATGGATCGAGCTGCTCAAGCGGATCGCGCCGGGCGTGACACGCGCGGCGGTCCTTCGGGACCCCACCGTCATCAGCGGGGACTCTCAATTCGCTGCAATCCAGGCCGTGGCGCCGTCGGGGATGGAGTTGAGCCCGATCAACGTGCACGACGCCCGTGAGATCGAGGGCGCCACCACTGCGTTCGCGCGGGAGACGAATGGCGGCCTGATCGTGACGGCGAGCACGATGGCGACGGTCCATCGCGACCTGATCATCAAGCTTGCGGCGCAGCACCGGCTGCCCGCGGTTTATCCCAACCGCTTCTACGTCGCTGACGGCGGCCTGATCTCCTATGGGCCGGTTTTTCTCGACCAGTACCGCAGCGCCGCAGGCTACGTCGATCGCATCCTCAAGGGCGCGAAGCCGGCCGACCTGCCGGTGCAGGCGCCGACCAGGTACGAGCTGGCAGTCAATCTGAAGACTGCCAAGTCGCTCGGCCTCGAAGTACCGCGCATCGTGCTCGCGACTGCGGACGAGGTGATCGAATGACGCGCGGGGATTCGATTATGGTGACGCCGCATTTGATCGTCCATTACGCATCATAATGAATACCCGCTCGGCGCAGTGACCAGCGCCCCCGTGACATCAGAAGGATACAGGCGTTGACCGGGCTGTAGGTTGGGAGGTTCAAGCCACGTCGTACCTACCAGCACGTAGTTCTGCCAGATCGAATCAGGCGTCAGAACCTTGCTGTGCACGCTATCATTCAGATATATGGGATATTTGACGCCGGGATCATTGGGTGCAGGGGATGTT
>Ga0137384_10001702_pt1 | contig 17407 bp, 14 predicted proteins | sample SagtaG_2_FD_104922 | JGI IMG/M metagenome (GOLD analysis project Ga0137384, IMG submission 104922) | Vadose zone soil microbial communities from Sagehorn Ranch, Mendocino, California, USA - Sage2_R_60_16 metaG | ecosystem: Environmental > Terrestrial > Soil > Vadose zone | place: USA... | reverse complement strand
CGCAGCGCACCGGCGTCGACGGTCGGAGGAATCGAGTTGAGCGGCATGTCGATGATTGTCGTGATCCCGCCCGCGGCGGCGGCCCGGGTCGCGCTGGCGAAACCCTCCCACGCGGTGCGGCCCGGCTCGTTGACGTGCACGTGGGTATCGACAAGGCCGGGCAGCAGCACCTCGTCCCTGGCCAGTTCGACCTCGCGCGCCCCGGTCACGGCTGGCCGCGCCCCCGGCGGCTGGTCGCCGGGCCGGACGGCGGCGATCCGCCCGTGCCTGATGACCGCCGCGCCCGGCCTGATCCCCTCGGCGGTGAGGATGCGGCCGCGGATGACCAGGTCAAGCTCCGGCTCAGGCACTGTCCCCCCGCTCGGCCAGGTCGAGCCCAGCCAGGTCGAGCCCAGCTGAGCCGGGCCCAGCTGAGCCGGGCGAGCCTGGGACTGCGGAGTCGGCCGTGATCATGGAAATCAGCCGGTGCCTGTGATGTGTTCGGGCCGGATCGGTATGCGGGTGAGCTCCTTCCCGGTCGCGGCACGGATCGCCGCCGCCACGGCCGGGCCGGACGAGAGCGTGGGCGGCTCACCCACGCCGCGCAGACCGTAGGGCGCGTTCGGGTCGGGGTATTCGAGCACCTCGATCCGCATCGGCGGCATGTCGAGGGTGGTCGGGATCAGGTAGTCGGTGAACGACGGGTTCCTGATCTGCCCGCCCTCCACCAGGATCTCCTCCATCAGCGCAAGGCCCAGGCCCTGCGCGCTGCCGCCATAGATCTGGCCCGCCACCGCCTGCGGGTTCATCGCCTTACCGACATCCTGTGTGCAGGCGAGTTCGACGACCTTCACCAGGCCGAGTTCGGTGTCAACGTCCACGTCCGCGCGGTGCGCCGCGTAGGCGTACTGCACGTGGGCGAAACCCTGCCCGGTCTCGGGGTCGACCGGCTCGGTGGGACGATGCCGCCACTGCGCCGTCTCCTCCACCGCCCCGCCGTCGAGCACGTCAGCGAGCGACCCGAGCGGCCCTTCGGCAGCGGACACGACATGACCGCCGCGCAGCTGCAGATCGGCCACCGTCCGGCCGAGCCGGCGCTGGGCCAGCGCGAGCACCCGGTCACGCACGCGTTCACAGGCCGCCTTGACAGCCCCGCCGGTCACGTACGTCTGCCGTGACGCGGACGTCGAACCACCCGACCCGACCTCGGTGTCCTTCGGATTTGTCACGACATGGTCGACACCGAGCTCGGTGCGGCAGATCTGCTGCTCGATCGTGACCAGCCCCTGCCCGACCTCCGCCGCGGCGGTGTGCACGATCACCGTTGGCTCACCGCCCGCGACCTCGAGGCGCACCCGCGCGGTGGAGTAGTCGTCGTAGCCCTCGGAGAACCCGACGTTCTTGTAGGCGACCGCGTAGCCGACCCCGCGCACCACACCCTCACCGTGTGTGGTGTTGGAGGCTCCGCCCGGCAGGTCAAGCAGCCCGAGCGGGTTACCGTCGGGCGGGCCGGCGAGTGCGGCGCGCTCCGGCGGCGGGGGCAGGCTGGCGAGCCGGCGGAGCAGTTCGGCAACCGGCGCGGGGCTGTCCACGACCTGGCCCGTGGGCGCCTCGCAGCCCATGCTCATGGCGTTACGGCAGCGCAGCTCGACCGGGTCCAGGCCAAGCTTGGCGGCGAGCTTGTCCATCTGCGCCTCATATCCGAACGCCGCCTGCACGGAACCGAAGCCGCGCATGGCACCGCACGGCGGGTTGTTCGTGTAGGCGCCGTAGGCGTCGATATGCACGTTCGGCACGACGTATGGTCCGGCGCCCATCGTGCCGCCATTACCGACGACGGCCGGGGTGCTCGACGTGTACGCGCCGCCGTCGAAGTAGATCTCGGCCCTGACATAGACGAGGGTGCCGTCGCGTGTCGCCCCGTGCTCGTACCGCATGGTGGCGGGGTGGCGGTGCACGTGCCCGAAGAACGACTCCTCGCGGTTGTACACCATCTTGACGGGCTTTCCCGTGCGCAGCGCCAGGAGGCAAGCATGCACGTGCATGGCCAGGTCCTCGCGGCCGCCGAACGCGCCGCCGACGCCGGCCAGCACGAGCCTGACCTGCTCCGCGGGCAGCCCGAGGGCGGCGCAGATCTGTTTCTGGTCGGTGTGCAGCCACTGGGTCGCCACGTACAGGTCGACCCCGCCCTCCCCGTCGGGGACCGCGAGGCCGGCCTCCGGCCCGAGGAAGGCCTGGTCCTGCATTCCCACCCGGTAGTGCCCGGTCACCACGACATCCGCGGCGGGCTCGGGATCGCCTTTGCGGATTTTTACGTGCCGCACGAGGTTCCCGCGCGGGTGCAGCGCCGGCACCTCGCGTGGCCTGCGGGCGGGCCTCATCTGATCGCCGGTTTGTCGCGCGGCTTGGTCTTCGGGCCGGTCAGGCGGCTCGCCCCAGGGCGGCTCGCCCCAGGGCGGCAGGCCCAGCGCGGCGCGTGCCTCGGTGACGGGCTCGAGCACCTCGTAGTCGACAGCGATCTTCTTCGCCGCGCGCAGCGCGATCTCCGGATGGTCCGCGGCGACCAGCGCGACCGGCTCGCCCTGGTAGCGCACGACGTGCTCGGCGAGGACAGGCTGGTCGGCGAGTTCCAGCCCGCAGCGGTTCGCGCCGGGGATGTCTTCGCAGGTGAGGACGGCATAGACGCCCGCCGTGGCGAGCGCCTCCCCGATGGCGATGGACCGGATCCGCGCGTGTGGATGCGGGCTGCGCAGCGTGACGCCCCAGATCATGTCCTCCATCCACAGGTCACTGCCGTAGGCGAAGGCGCCGGTTACCTTCAGGGTCGCGTCCGGTCGGCGCGCGCTGGCGCCGACACCGCCGCCCGCACCGATGCCGCTGGCCGGATCGGCAAGCTCCCGCGGCGCGCCATCAGGGACCCGGGCCGGGGACCGGGTCGGCGCGGTCATGACGTCACTCCAGCCCTGGCCAGGAGCGTCTTTCGAGCGGCGCGCGCCGCCGCCGCGACGGCGCGCTCGTCGACGGTGAGCGCGCGGTCCCGCTCGACGACCGCCCGGCCCTGTACCAGCAGCAACTCCAGCGGCGGGGGCGAGCCGAGCACCAGCGCGGCCACCGGGTCGTCGATGTCGCCGTGGGGCAGGGTGTCAAGCCGCCACAGGGCGACATCGGCGAGCTTGCCCGGTTCCAGGGAACCGATCTCGGCGTCCCGGCCAAGGATGCTGGCCCCGCCCAGGGTGGCCAGCTCAAGAGCCGTCCGCACGCTCATCGCCTCCGCACCGCCGGCCGCGCGGGCGAAAAGCACCGCGTGCCGTGCCTGTTCGAGCAGCGAGCCCGCCTCATTGGACGACGCGCCGTCCACGCCGAGACCGACCGCGACGCCCGCGCCGAGCAGGTCGCGCGCACGGCAGATGCCGGCGCCGAGCCTGGCGTTGGAGGAGGGGCAGTGCGCGACCCCGGTGCCGGTGGCCGCGAGCCTGGCGATCGCCGCGTCGTCGAGGTGCACGGCGTGCGCCACCCACACGTCGCTGCCGAGCCACCCCAGTGCGTCGAGGTACTCGACCGGTGAGCAGCCGAAGTGGGACACGCAGTACTCGTCCTCGTCCGACGTTTCCGCGACGTGGGTGTGCAGCCGGACCTGCGCGCGCCTGGCCAGCTCGGCGGCCTGGCCGAGCAGGTTACCGGTCACCGAGAACGGCGAGCAGGGAGCGACGGCGACCCGTAGCATCGAATCGGGCGACGGGTCGTGGAAGCGGTCGATCGCGGCCGCCGTCGCCGCGAGGATCTCGTCGGTATCCTCCACGGCATCGTCAGGCGGCAGTCCTCCCGCACTGCGGCCGAGGTCCATCGACCCGCGGGTGGGGTGGAACCGCAGTCCCACCTCGCGGGCCGACTCGACGGTCGCGCCAAGCAGATCACCGCCGCCGCGCGGGAACAGGTAGTGGTGATCGGTCGTGGTGGTGCAGCCGGTCCGGGCCAGCCAGGCGAGAGCGGCCGTGGAAACGGCGCGCACGATGTCGGCATCCATGCGCGCCCACACCGGATAAAGCGCCTTCAGCCAGCCGAAAAGGCCGAAGTCCTGGGCCAGGCCACGCGTAGCCCACTGGTACAGGTGCTGGTGGGTGTTCACCAGGCCCGGTGTGGCCAGGCAGCCGCCACCGTCGATGTAGCGCGCTCCTGGCACCCCGCCGGGCGCCGGGCCCGCCCCGACCTCGGCGATCCTGTTGCCGTCGACGACGATGTGCCCGCTGGCGTACTCGGCGCGCGTCGCGTTCATGGTGATCACCGCGCAGCCGTTAAGTATCAGGGTGGTCACGACGGGCCCGCCAGACGGTCCGCGGCGAGCCGTACCGCCGCGAGGATCTGCTCGTATCCGGTGCAGCGGCACAGGTTGCCGGCCAGGGCTTCGCGGATCTCCGGGTCGGTCGGCCGCCCTCGTCGGCGGATCAGGTCGTGCGCCGCCACCAGCAGGCCGGGCGTGCAGAAGCCGCACTGCACCGCGCCCGCGGCCGCGAACGCCTCCTGTACCGGGTGCAGCGTGCCCTCGTTGGCCAGGCCCTCGACCGTAACAATGTCGCGGCCCGCGGCCTGACCGGCCGCCACCAGACAGGCGCAGACCACCTCGCCGTCCAGGTACACCGTGCAGGATCCGCACTCGCCCTGCTCGCAGGCGTTCTTCGAGCCTGGGAGCCCGAGCCGTTCCCGCAGGACATACAGCAGGCTCTCCGCCTCCCACACATCGTCGGTGTGCCGCTGCGCGCCGTTGACGGTCATCGTGATGCGCACGTCAGCACCTCCCGCTGTGCCAGCCCGGGGGCCCAGCGTCCCCCCGCCCGCCGGGCCCGCCCCGGCGGTAGTCGTGCCATGCCCAGGTCAGCGTGCGGCGGGCCATCACGGCGAGCGCGTGCGACCGGTAGGCGGCGGTGCCCCGGACGTCGTCGATCGGTGCCGCCGCGGCCGCGACGAGCGCGGCGAATTTCGTGACGACAGCGGCGGGCAGTTGCTCGCGCGACTCCCACAGGCCCGCCTCCTCCAGTGCACCCGCCAGGAACGCCTCCGCGGCCACCGCCCGCCGGGGCGTGGGAGCCGCCGAGCCGATCCCCGTGCCGACCGTCCGGCCATCATGCGCCGCGCTACCGCGCGCCGCGCCACCGGGCGCTGTGTCGCCGGGCGCTGTGTCGCCGGGCGCTGTGTCGCCGGGCGCCGGGGCGGTCGGGTGGACCCGGGCCGCGGGATGCAGGGCCAGCCCGAACGCGGCCACGGCGATGACCATGGCGTTCCGAGTCCCGATCTTGCTGAACTGCTGCGGGCCAGAGGGCGGTGTGATCAAGATCGCCTCGATCAGCTCGTCCGGCGCGAGCGCGTTCCGCTTGACCCCGGTGAAGAAATCCGCCACCGGAATGACCCGGCTGCCCCGGGCGGACGCCACCTCGACCTGCGCACCGGCGGCGAGCAATGCTGGATGGCTGTCGCCCGCCGGCGACGCCGCGCCGAGGTTGCCGCCGACGGTGCCGCGGTTTCTTATCTGCGGAGAACCCACCGTCCTGGCCGCCATCGCCAGGCCGGGCAGGAGGGAGCTGAGTTCGGCGATGACCCGGGTGTAGGTGACGCCCGCCCCGAGCCGCACCCGCCCATCGTCCATCGCCCATTCCGCGAGTTCGGGCACCCGGGTGAGGTCGAGCAGCGCATCCGGGCGGTGCTTGTCGAAATTCAGCTCCACCATGACGTCGGTCCCACCTGCGAGCGGCGTCGCACCGGGGTTTGCCGCCCGGGCGGACAAGGCGTCGGCCCAGGTGGCCGGCTGGAGGAAGTCCATATCAGCCCACCGTGCTCAGATGAACGCCTGGGCGGACTGCCAGGCGGGTCCGGGCGGCGGCGCATCGTCGCGCGTCACGGCGCACTGGATCAGGCCATATGGCCGGTCCGCCGCGTAGAAGACCTCCCCGGGGTTGGCCAGCCCAAACGGTGCCAGGTCGGCCAGGAAGTGGTGCTTGTTGGGCGCGGACAGCCGGATCTCCGTGACCTCGCTTCGTGCCTGCAGCACCGCCTTGCCCATCTCCCAGAGTGTCTGCTGCAGCGCGCGGCTGTGCACCTCGGCGAAGCGTTCGAGCAGGATCTGGCGGATCTGCGTATGTGCGTCGCCCCAGGAGATGCCGGCCGCCGCATGGCCTGGACCGTAGAGCCAGCGCGCCGTCAGCGAGGTGGCCATGATCCGGTCGGTCGTCTCCGGCAGGGTTGTGTAGCGGTCTTTGAGGAAACCGGAGAATTCCGAGCCCGTCGACTTGAGCACCACAAGGTCGGTCAGGCCCGACACCACCCAGATCCGCTGATCACGCCCCTTTCCTTCGGCCGTCACCGCGGTCGTGCGGACGTCCTGCCCGGCCCGGACGAACGTGTGCGCCTGCCCGGTCCCACCGGCGGTTACCCGGTCCCATCGGTATTCGTCCACGTCGACGCGCGCCCCATGCACGAACTCCACGTCGTCGACAAAGTGGCGCGCCAACTCGGTCGCGTACTCCTCGATTTCGCCCACACCTTTCTGTTTGGCGTAAGCGAAACAGGTGTTCTTCTGCGAGTCGGTGGGCAGTACGTGCGCCTGGTTCCCGCTCGTGTGGGCGTCGGTGAAATCGCCGCGCAGCGATGTCGAGACGGACAGGTCACGGATTTCATGCCAGTCACTGTCACGGCAGATGCGCACGACCCGCGTCTCCGCCTTCCCGTACTGGTAGCCGCCAAGAACGATGGCCATGTTCAGCTCCCCCGGTAGGTGGCGTAGGCGAACGGGCTGAGCAGCAGCGGCACGTGGTGATGCCTTTCGGCGCCATCGATGGTGAAGGTGACGGCGACCTCGGGAAAGTACGTAGCGTGCTGGTGGCGGGCGAAATACTCCGCGGTATCGAAGACGAGCCGGTAGGTGCCCGCGGGCAGCTCGGCGGGGCCAAGGTCGTTGATCCGCCCGGCCGAGTCGGTACGGGCCCGGCCGATGGCGCGGGCACCAGGCAGTTCCTCGAGCCTGACGCCGACACCCGCGGCTGGCACACCGCGTACCGTGTCGAGCACATGGGTGGTGACGGCGCTCACGCGACGCCCTCGATCAGCTGCCGCAGCCTGATGCGGTTGATCTTGCCGAGCTCGGCCCGTACGGTCCGCCACTCCGCGGCCGGATCGTTGGCCAGCCGCACGCGCAGGATGCCCAGCAGCTCGGCCGCGTTCTTGCCGGTGGCGCTCACCAGGTAAATGTGACCAAACCGCCGTTCGTAGGCGTCGTTGGACGCCTGGAGCGCATGCAAAACCGCCGGGTCGCCGCCGTCAACACCGGACTGCTCCCGGCGTGACGCGCCGCCGCCGGATCGGGCACCGATCCGCGGGTGCCCACTCAGCGCTTCCTGGAGGTCCTCAGTTGTGAGCGCCGCGACGGCCGCATCGGAAAGCCGCAGGGCGGCATCGGCCGACGCGTACGGCCTGGCCGTCGCCACCTGCTCGGCCCAGCGCGTAGCCGAGCAGCAGGTCAGCAGCGCCCGCCGCGCTTGCGGCAAAGGCATGGCGTTGAGACTGGCCAGGCCGGCCAGCTCTCCGCCGTGCCCGCTTCAGCGTGGCCGCACACTCATGAGCTAAGGGTCTCGTGTCGCCGCCAGCATGAGCAAACAGACCCGGCGCCCGGCCACTGGTACGTCAGGGGCCAGAAATATCGCGAGCCGGCTCTCGGTTCAAACGATCAGTACCCATTCATCGGTCCGGACCACGTGGCATCAGATCAGCGGGGGAGCCCATGGAGGGGAAGCCGGAGCTAGCCACGGTTCCGCCGCGCGCCCGCGCGGCCGGAAGGCACGGGGCCGGACCGTTTGCGCAGCACCGCGGCCTGATCTTGTTCGCGACCGCAGGCGCGATGGCCGAAGCGGCCGTGCTGTGGGCCGTGGCTCCCGCGGCGCGGACGCTGGCCCCGCAGGTGACGGCGCTTGCGCCATTCGCGGTCTACCACGACCTGCGATGGCTGTTCGGTTATCACAGATCGTGGTTTGGCTTCACGATCGGCCTGGCGGTGCTGATGCTGGCCCGATCCACGGTGAACACCGTGCTCGTCCGGCTTGCCTGGCCGTTTGACCTGCCGAAACCAAGCCTGGCCGGAACGCTGCGGTCCAGCGTCGCGCTCACCGCGCTTGTCGCCGTGCTGATGTCCCCGATCGTGGCGCTGATGTTCGGCGTGGCGTTGCTGCCATTCTCCTGGCCGTTCCTGCCCGCGGTACCGGCCATAGTCCTCATCGCGTTGCCGCTGAGCCATGGCGGCGTGCTCAGTTCATGGTGGCGGACCCTGCCGCCGTTGCGTGCTGTGGTGTGGGTGCTGGCCAGCTTTGTGTTCCTGTCGGCCGCGTCCGCGATGATCGCCTTCCTGCCCGCGGCCGGCGCCGTGCCCGCCGCGGGGCTGGCCGGGCTTATCAACGCGCGCGCCTGGTACGGGGTGACCGTGGCGGTGGCGAGGTGGCGCCCGCAGGACGCGCCTCATCCAGCGTCATCGCTGCAGGCGCCGGGGCGACCACCGGTGTCCGCGTGGCTTCGGCGGCTGGCCAGGTTCCGGGTGGCCGGGGGAATTCGCGCGCCCATCCGCCTGGCTCCCGTATCTCCCGTGGCCGCCGTCATGGTTCTTGTCCTAATCGTCGGGGCCACCCGCATTGTGTTCACCGAGGCCGCTGGCGCGCCACGCGTATCCGTCGCGGATGCCGGGTCCGCCGGGTTGGCGGGGGCGGCTGGATCGGCGGGGGCGGCTGGATCGGCGGAGCCGGCGCAGTCGGCTGGGACCGCGGGGCTGGCCGCGGGGCCGGCCCGGTCCGCTAGGCAGTCCGCGGCCGCGGGGCGATCCGCGGCCGCCGGTACCGGCGCCCTTGCCCACAGGCCGCACGGCCGTCCCGCACGGACGGCCTCCCCGGTGCTGTTGATCGAGGGATTCGGCTCATCGTGCTGCCGCAAAGCCGTTCCGCTTCAGCACGCGGAACCTGGCGCGGTTGTGCAGCAGTTCTCCTACCTGGGCGTGGACGCCAAGGGCAGTCCCATCCCGCACGGCCGGGCCGCGAGCGACCTGCTGCTGCCGCTGCTCGGCGACCGGATCGCCGCGCAGGTGGCGCGGCTGCACGAGGAGACGGGCAAGCCCGTCGACCTGGTTGCCGAGAGCGAGGGAACCCTGGGCATCGATGCGATGCTGGCCAGGCACCCGGACGCACCGGTCGGTGCCGTCGTCCTCGCGAGCCCGATTGTCGCTCCCGGGCAGGCCAGCTTCCCCGCCGACGACCGTGACGGAAGGGGGGTCGCGTCGGGGTACGCGCTGCACGCGGTGGCGCAGTTCATCGGCCGGCTGTCGCCGTTCGGGCCGTCCGGGGCGGTCACGCTGATCGACTCGGTGAACAGCGTGGGTGCCCGTTATGTCGCGATCGCCGCCCGGCACAGGCCGGTGCGCTGGCTCGCGGTCATCCCCCTCGCGGACGCGGTCACCCTCCCGGTGTGCGAGCTGCCCGCAAACGTTGTCGTCGTGGCGGCGTTTCACGGTGGCCTGCTCGGCATACCGCGCGTGCAGGACATGGTGCACAGCTTCCTCACCGGCCTGCAGGTACACGGATATGCGAAACTCAAGGACGCCGCCGAGATCCTGGCCGCCGCCGGCTCGGGCTGGCGGATGCCGGACATCGACCCACCCTCGCCGCCGTGCCACGGATGAGCGTCACGGCGGGGCGGGCAAACGCCCATTGTCCTTAACGGCTGCCGCGTGGCACGCCCAGTTCGCACATGATCCGCCAGCTCCGAGGATGAGGCCGGTTTTCCGGACCCCTATCGTCGGAGCTGGCGGATCATGCGGAGCGCGCGCGATCGTGACACGACGGCGCGCTCTCAGCGTGTCGTGGCATCGTCGAGGTCATGACCTGGCTTCTCGCCACTGGCGGCCAGTTGGTGGGTCAGCCGGGTGAGGAACGCCATGAGCTCCGGGTGCTGCTCGGGTTTCCAGCCGTTGAGCAGGCGGTGGATCCGGTCCTGGCGCGCCTTGAACAGCGCGTCGTGTGCCTGCCGCCCCGCGCTGGTGAGTGACACTGGCTCGCTCAGGGCGGCCAGCGACTGTACGTAGCCACGCTCGACCAGCTCAGCGAGGCGGTGCTCGAGGTCGGCGTCGGTGAGGAACAGGTGCCGCCCGAAGTCGTGGCGGCTCCATCCAGCGTGCTCGCCGACCCGCAGGAGCAGCCAGCCCGCGCGGGGCGAGCCGTCGATGCCCGCGTCGCCGACCATGGCCTGATAGACCTCGCGGCGGCGCTCACGGGCCAGCAGTGAGGTCAGCGCGCGCTCCATTTCCTGCGCCGATGTCCGGGTCGCCGGCCTCGCGGTCGGCGCGATGGTGTCGGCCGGGTCCGGCGCGCGGGTCGTCGTGCGCAGCGGAACCTCCTTGAGGGTCCAGCTGAGCAGGAAAGCGACCGCTCCGACCGGGACGGCGACACGGAAGACGGTCTGCAGCGAGGCCGCGTATCCGGCGACATAGGCGGTGTGCACGGCCGCAGGCAGGTGCGCCAGCACCGCCGGACTGGCGCCGCTCGCGGCGGTCAAGCCGTGGGGCAGTGACAAGCCATGCAGCGCGGATGTCAGGTTGCCCCCGAGCACGTTGGCGAAGATGGCGCCGAACACGGCCGTGCCGAACGACCCGCCGATGGACCGGAAGAACGTCGCGCCGGAGGTGGCCACCCCGAGGTTGGCGTAGTCGACCGTGTTCTGCACGGCGATGACCAGCACCTGCATGGACGCGCCGATGCCCGCGCCGAGCACGAACATGTACAGCGAAGCCAGGCCGCTGCCGGTGTTGACCTGCAGGAGTGAAAGCAGGTACAGGCCAAGGGTAATGGTCGCGGTACCGATGATCGGGAAGATCTTGTATCGGCCCCACCGGCTGACCAGTTGGCCGGTAGTGATCGAGGTGGCGAGCAGTCCCGCCATCAGCGGCAGCAGCCGCAGCCCTGACGATGTGGGGCTCACGCCCTTGACGATCTGCAAGTACTGCGGCAAGTAGGTCAGCGCCCCGAACATGGCGAAGCCGACAACGAAGCCGATGGCGCTTGCGGCGGAGAACACCCGGTTGCGGAAAAGCCCTAGGGGCAGGACGGGCTCGGCGGCGCGGCGCTCCACCACGGCGAATACGATGCCAAGGACGACCGCCGCGGCGGCCAGGATGCCAATCGGCGCGGACGACCACGGGTAGGTCGTCCCGCCCAGGGAGGTGAGCAGCACCAGGCAGGTCACGGTGGCGGCGAGCAGCGCCGTGCCCGCGTAGTCGATCTGGTGGTGCGTCCGGCGCAGGTTCGCGGGCAGGACCGCCGCGACCACGACCAGGGCGACGGCTCCGATCGGCAGGTTGACGTAGAACACCCAGCGCCACGACAGGTTGTCGACGAAGAAGCCGCCGATCAGCGGCCCGAGGACACTCGCCACGCCGAAGACGCCGCCGAAGATGCCCTGGTAGCGGCCGCGGTCGCGGGCGGGTACGACGTCAGCGACGATCGTCTGCGCGAGGACCATGAGGCCGCCGCCGCCCAGGCCCTGCACCGCGCGGAACGCGATGAGCTGGACCATCGACTGCGAGAGCCCGGCGAGTACGGAGCCGACCAGGAAGATGACGATCGCCGCCTGGAAGAGCCTCTTCCGGCCGTAGAGATCGCCAAGCTTGCCCCACAGCGGGGTCGACACCGTGGAGGCGAGCAGGTACGCCGTCACCACCCAGGACAGGTGCGCCAGCCCATGCAGGTCACCGGCGATTGTCGGCAGCGCGGTGGCGACGATCGTCTGGTCGAGTGCGGCCAGCAGCATGCCGAGCAGCAGGGCGCCGATAATCAGGAGAATCCGGCGGCGATCGAGTTGCGGCGGCTCGCCGTGCTCGGCGCTTGCGGTCGAAGTCTGCGTCATGGCTCTTCGCATCAGGTGGTCGGCGGAGGGCCTGCCCGTTCTGCCCTGTCTTCGATCTTGCCCGCAAAGCCAGCTTTCCACGACAGGTTGCCGGTGTGCTTTGCCGCTGCTTTCCGGCCGCCGCAGGCTCCCGCCGCGGCCTCGCTCAGGCCGTCTGCTGCGCGCCGTCGTCCGGTTGGATGCCGTGCTTGAGGAGCAGATTCTGCAGCCGGGCGACCTCGTGGTGCAGCCTTTCGAGTTCGTCGCGCATGGCCGCGACGTCCACGCCCGCCGACCATTCCGTGATCCGCCTGTCCCGCTCGGCCAGCAACTGCTTCTCGGTGTCACGGAAACCGGCCGCGAGATCGAAGTCTTTGGCATCGATCGCGGCGTCCTTCTGGCGCCGCGCGGCCGCGATCTTCTCGTCGTAGTCGCCTAGTCCAGGTGGCGGCGCGAGTTCATGGCGCGGGCGTTCGTGGTCGGCGCTTAGCCTGACGACCGCGTGCCGGATCTGGTCGGTCTGGGCGCCGAGCTTGGCCAGGATCATGGCCGCGAGCCCCTCGCCTTCGCGGAGCATGCCGAGCAGGATGTGCTCGGTGCCGATGTAGAGGTGGTCAAGCTGCATCGCTTCGCGGAGCGACAGTTCGAGCACCTTCCTGACCCGCGGCGTGACAGGTATATGTCCGGATGGGGTCCGCGTGCCCCGGCCGATGATTTCCTCGACCTGCTGCCGCACGGCCTCCGCCGTGATCCCCAGCGACCCGAGTGCCCTGGCCGCCACGCCGTCGCCTTCGCGCAGCAGGCCGAGACGGATGTGCTCCGTGCCGACGTAGTTGTGGTGGAGGCCCCGAGCCTCCTCATGCGCCAGGGCGACCACCCGTCGGGCCCGGCCGGTGAGCCGCCCGGATGCCCCTGGCGCCGGGTAGCGCCGGGCGGTCCGCTTTCGGCCTGGCAGCCATCCTCGCATCGGTGCCTCCTCGATGATCGGTTCGATGTCGGGTGATAGCCGTGGCGACAGCCAGGCTGCGAAATCGGCTGTCGTCAGCCGTCCGGCGGCTAGGTCGGAGATAGCTGATCGGGCCGCTTCGGGCGGATCAAGATCGGCGTGCCACCCGTTGAGGGTGAGGAACTGCAGCGCGGCAACGACCGCGATCTGCTCATTACCGCGGCGGAAGGGGCGGTGGCGGATCAGCGCGTGCAGCACCGCAGCCGCACCCGCGGCCGCATCCGCGGCTGGGTCGCTGGCGTCGCCGCGATGGCCGCGGCGGTCAGCCCGGCCGGTAGCGGCCTCAGCGGGGGCGGTGTCGGCAACGGCGGCGTCGGCGGTAGCGGCCTCAGCAGTAGTGGTCTCGGTGGTGACGGTCTCGGTGGTGGCAGCCTCAGCGAGGGCCGTCTCGGCGGCGGCGACGTCGAGCAGGTCGAGCGCGGCGCTCGTATCCAGGCTCAGGGTCGCGGCCGCGATGAGGACGAGATCCGCGAGGTCGGGCCGGATCATGACCGGCCGTCCCGCAACAGATCGAGGATGCGCTTATGCTGGGCCAGGTTCTCTTCCAGCAGCCGGATGAACCGCTCGTCGGTCCGCCTGCTCTCGACAAGCGCGGCGATGGCCTCGCGCACGACGTCCGATACCGAGCGGCCCTCCACCTCGGCCACCGCTTCCAGGCGTTCGGCGAGGCCGGGATCGAGCCGCAACACCATGTTCTTGGTCCGCACCGACGCGCTCTCAGCCATAGTGATATCACAGTATCACGATATCGAGTTGGCTCCGTTGTGGAGATCGTCGTGACCGCTTCGTGCCACAAAACTGGCACATTCCGGTCCCGACGATCTCCACGGCCAGAGCAGGCGCCGGTCACGACGATCTCCACAACGGGGCTGGTGCCGGTCCCGATGCGTTCCGCGGTCCACAAGTGGGCGCGACACGCTGCGGCAGCCGTTATGAAAAGGATGGGTTAAACGCCTGCTGACGGCGTGCCGCCGCCGCGCCGGTCCCCAAGGTGTCACCGCGCGTTTGACTTGCCGTCGCCGTATGGCCGCATGACTTGGATACCCAGGACCGGGCGGGCGTTCGGCGAGTGATCAAGCGCCCGACAGGAGGCGACGATGCGAATCGGGCAGGTCAGGCAGATCCGGCGGGTTGCTGCCGTCGCGGCGGGTGTCGCGGCCCTGATAGCCGGCGGCGCTCTGGCGTCGGCGGCGACAAGCAGACCAGGCGGCGGGTCAGGCAGCCACCCGGGGGGCGGCCGGATTGGTCATGTGCTGCTGATCTCGGTCGATGGGCTCCATCAGCAGGATCTCGCCTGGTACGTGAAGAACTACCCTGGCTCGGCGCTGGCCGCGCTGACCCGCAGCGGTGTCGAGTACAGCAACGCGCAGACGCCGATCCCTTCCGACTCTTTCCCCGGGCTGATCGGCCAAGTGACCGGGGGTGACCCCGGTGTCACGGGCATTTACTACGACGACACCTGGAATCACGCTGTCTTCCCGGCCGGGACCACGACGTGCGCGGGGCCTCCGCCAGGTGGCGAGGTCGCTTACACGGAGGCGGACGACGTCAACCAGAATTCGATCGACGCGGGCCAGGGCCTGAGCGGGCTGCCAGGAACCATCCTGCAGATGACCGCCAACCCGGTGGATGTGATCAACCCCGCGGCGCTGCCGGTCGATCCAGCGACCTGCAAGCCGATCTACCCTGGCCAGTACCTCAAGGTCAACACGATCTTCGAGGTCGCCCGGCAGCACGGCCTGAGGACGGCCTGGTCCGACAAGCATCCCGCCTACCTCGCGGTGTCCGGGCCCTCGGGTACCGGCGTCCAGGACTTCTTCACCCCCGAGATCAACAGCCAGGCGATCGGCTATCCGGCCGGCGAGGACTGGACCAACGACAACGCGGCCACCATGCAATACGACACGTACAAGGTACAGGCCGTCCTGAATGAGATCGACGGCTTCGACCACAGCAGGACCCACCACGTCGGAGTGCCTGCCATTTTCGGCATGAACTTCCAGACGGTCTCGACCGCTGAGAAGCTGCCTACCTCGGACGGCCTGACCGGAGGCTACCTGCCGGGCGGCACCGTCCCCGGCCCGCTGCTCGTGCGGGCGCTCAACTACATCAACACGCAGATCGGCGCGATGGTCCGTGGGATCCGGGCGCAAGGGCTGGCGAAGATTACAGCGATCATCATCTCCGCCAAACACGGGCAGTCGCCGACCGACCCCGCTGACCTCGCCCGCGTGCCCGACGGGCCGATCATCGACGGCATCAATGCGGCGTGGACCGCGGCGCACCCCGGTGCGGGCGATCTCGTCAGCTTCGCAACCGATGACGACGTCATGCAATTGTGGCTGAGCGACCGGTCGCCGGCCGCTGCCGGTTTCGTGCAGAACTACCTCGCCGCGCACGCCGCGGCCGGGAACGATATCAACGGCAACCCGATCACCGTCCCGGCGTCAGGGCTCACGACCGTCTACGCGGGAGCATCCGCGGCGGCATACTTCGGCGTCCCGGGCGGTGATCCCCGCCATCCCGACATCTTCGGCATCGTCCAGCACGGCGTCGTCTACACCGGCGGCAAAAGCAAGATCGCTGAGCATGGCGGTGCCGACCGGCAGGACCGCAACGTGCCCATCCTCGTGGCTGCACCGGGCCAGGGAAACGGGCACGTGGTCGCCGCTCCCGTCGAGACCACCCAGATCGCCCCGAGCATTCTCGAGCTTCTGGGCCTCGACCCTGGCAGCCTGCAGGCGATCCGGATTGAGCACACGAAGGCACTCCCGGCGCTGCCGTAGGTCAGCTGCGACGAAGGGCCCGGCGACGTCGCCGGGCCCTTCGCCCGCCTTTCGCTGGCCTTCGCCCGCCTTTCGCTGGCCCGCCGTCGATGGCTGAATGATGGTCAGGATGGCCGACCTCTGCGCGAGCACGGCGCCCCCACCCACGAACTCGACCGTGAGCTGGAGCTGGGTCGCCGTACAGCCGGGCGGCATCTCGACGCCGAGGCTCGCGCTGTACCTCCCGTAGGGCGCGAAGCTGGCCTGCAGGGCAAGCGGATCGAGGGCCGGGCACCCTGGCGGAATGCCCCGCCTGCGCTCGGATAGCTCCACAGCCAGTACACCGTCGTCTGCTGGGTCTGCCCCGTGCAGTTATGCGCCACCACGCTCGGTGTGGATATCTGCCCCGGCGGGACCGCACATCCTGGTCCCGCCGGGTGAAGGATGTCCTGTGCCCTAATTGGCCGCGCAGCCAAGGCGCCTGTCGCGAGCGGTACGGCGTTCGTCGCCGAAGCCAGACGGACTGCGGAACTCGGGGGCAGGCCGATGAGTTTTGCCGGCGTGGTGGGTCATGACGAGGGGAAAGCGAGAACCTCTGAAGGGGCATCCATGACCGAGCCGAAGACTCACACCCTGGACGTGCCGGGCGCCGTGCTGCACTACGACGTCCGGAGCAACGATTCCAGTACCCAGCCAGTCCTGCTGCTCATCGGGTCGCCGATGGGGGCCACCGGATTCGGTACCCTGGCCGGACATTTCGCCGACCGTACGATCGTGACCTACGACCCCCGCGGGGCGGAGCGCAGCAAACGTACCGACAACGCGTCCCAGTCCACGCCCGACGAGCACGCGGACGATCTGCACCGACTGATCTCCGCGCTGGACGCCGGGCCGGTGGAGATCTTCGCTAGCAGCGGTGGTGCCGTCAACGCGCTGGCCCTGGTGGCCAAGCACCCGGAGCAGGTCCGGACACTCGTGGCGCACGAGCCGCCAGCCACCCAGGAGCTGCCGGACCGCGAGCCTGCGCTGGCTGCGTGCGTGGACATCCAACAGACGTACCAGCGCAGTGGCTTCGGCCCGGCGATGGCGAAATTCATCGCGCTCGTCAGCCACGATGGCCCGATCCCGGCCGGTTTCGCTGACCAACCCGCTCCGAATCCCGCCGTTTTCGGGTTGCCGACCGAGGACGACGGCTCCCGGAACGACCCGCTTGTTGGGCAGAACATCATTTCGTGTAACTACTACCAGCATGATTTCGACGCGCTCCGCGCGGCATCGACCCGCGTCGTCGTCGCCGTCGGAGCGGAATCGGGCCGGATGATGGCTGGCCGCGCGGGCGTGGCCGTGGCCGAACGGCTCGGGACGACGCCCGTCACCTTCCCGGGCGGCCACGACGGATTCCTCGGCGGCGAATACGGCCGGACGAGCCATCCGGACGCCTTCGCCGCCACCCTGCGCAAGGTTCTCAGCGACTGACGGCCTCCTTCTCCTCGGGCGACCGCTCGTGATGAATGGCGTCGCCCGTGCCAGCAACGACGCCGCGAGAGCTGCACCTCGCAGTGGCGTTTGGGAAGAAACCGTCACGATCGCATTTCATTTAAGCATCAATTCTCACTAGCTTCGGTTTTGGGACTTCGCCCGGCGAGCCAGATCGGCCGCGCGCTTGTGGATCCGGCCGGTGTTCCCGCCCGCGCGGCATAGCCCGCGGGCCTCCGCGGCCGCGGCACACATCTCCTGAGCAGCAATTATGCGCCGCGAT
>Ga0137384_10001698_pt1 | contig 17444 bp, 17 predicted proteins | sample SagtaG_2_FD_104922 | JGI IMG/M metagenome (GOLD analysis project Ga0137384, IMG submission 104922) | Vadose zone soil microbial communities from Sagehorn Ranch, Mendocino, California, USA - Sage2_R_60_16 metaG | ecosystem: Environmental > Terrestrial > Soil > Vadose zone | place: USA... | reverse complement strand
CCGCTGCCGAGCAACGTCTCCCGCCTGCGCGGCGACGTCTCGCACAGCCAACCGGAGACCCCGCTCAAAGCTGCACCGCTGGCGCCGTCGATGCCCGAGGCGTGGCTTGACTCGAAGGCCTCCCGCTGGAACACGGCCCGGCGCCGCATCTGGCGGGCCACCGTCAAGGAGCTGGACGGCCTCGGCATCCTCGCCCGGGCCGATCTCGAGGCCCTCAAGTCCTTCGTCGAAGCTGTCGTCCTGCGCGACCGCGTGACGGCCGAGCTGGACGACCAGGAACTCATCCTCATCGACGAGGACGGCCGCTCCGCCCGCAACCCCAATCTCGTCACACTCAACCAGGCCATAGCCACCGTCGACCGCCTCGCCCGCCAGCTCGGCTGCTCCCCGTCCGCCCGCCTGCGCATGCCCCGCCCCGAAGAACCAGACGAAGATCTCAGCTTGTGATCCCCCTGCCCGCCGTCTTCCCCGAAGGCCTCGAGGCCATCCGCCAAGCCAACCAAGCCCGCCTGCTGAGCTTCCAGGCGCAGGGCGTCAACGTGAACATCCCGTCCGCCCCAGCGCCGCTCGTGGAGCTCCTGATTGAGGCCATCGCGGGCCCCGCCAACTCACCCGAGTGGCTCGCCTTCATGCACGCCTACGAGGAGCGCATCGCCGTCATGCTGGACGCCGTGGAGAGCCAAGTTGCCCGGGCGAAGCTGACCGCCCCCGGCGCCGTGCCCAACGGCGTCCCCAGAGACCTGCTGAGGCCGTAGATGCCCACCGTCCCCGCAGTTGCCCAGCAAGGAGGCGTAGCCGTCGCAGCGGGCACCACAGCCACTTCAGACGTCACGCTGACCGACGTCGCCGGGCGCAGCCTCGTCGTCGTCCTCTCCACCACCACGGCGAGCGGCGGCAACACCGTGCAGGTCACGATCAACGCCGTCACCGCCGCCGGCTACACCTACGCCCTCGTGACCGGCGTCGCGGTCGCCACGGCCACCACCACCATCTACCGGATTGGCTTGGGGCTCACGGCCACCGCCAACCTCACCGTGAGTGACGTGCTGCCCCGCAAGGTCCAGATCGTCGCAACCGTCGTGGGCACCGTCGCCTACGGCATCGACTACTTCGTCGGAGTCTAGGAGGTGCCTGTGGACAGAGCATTCGTGCAGAGCCAGATCGACGCCGCGGGCCCGGTCGGCCACCTCGTGGTCTCGTTCCGGGACTACCGCACGCCCGTGCTGGACGATAACGCCGAGGCCGTCAAGGACGATTTCGGCGAGACTGTCCACGCCCATGATCCACTCGGCCACGTCCGGGTGGTCTCAGGCTTCCCCGTTGCCCTCATCGACACCCACGTCGGCATCGGCCCGGGGCCGGGCAAGCCGATTCACCAGCTCATCGCCTTCACTGACATCGACCGCATCCACCCCGACGCCGGCGAGCTGCCTGACGGCAACTTGGCCCACCTGGCCCCCGTGGACGTCCCCGAGCCTGCCCCGCCAGAGTCCCCGGCCGAGGTGCCCCCGGCATGATGGGCACGATCATCATTGACGAACGGATCTATCCCATCCGCTCGTTCGCTCTCGGCGAGGGGGCGATCCTCGCGGTGGTCAGCATGTCGGTAGCGGACGCCGTGGAGATCCCGCGCAGGTTTGATTGGAGTCTCCACGCTCCCGATGGGTCGTTTGTCTGCCGAGGACGGCTGGACTTTGGCCAGCTCTCGGGACTCAGAGACCGCGATGCCGTGGAGTTGACCTTCCGCTTGGACGTTGAGGGGAAGATAGCCAACTCAGTCAAGGCATCAGCATGACCAAGGAAGTGAATGCCATCGCCGAGACCGAGTGGCTCGCCACCGTGGAAGCCGTCGTTACCCGCCGGTCGCACTGCCCTGACCACGGCTTCGGCACGGAGGATCCCGACCAGCCTGGAGTCTGTCGCTGCGGTCAGCCGCTGGCCGGTATCGAGCCTGTCAAGGTCGACATGGGCGTGCTCAGCGGCATGACCCGGCCCTGCAGCATTTGCGGCTACACCAACGACCCCCGCCGGGATACCTGCAAGCGGTGCGAGACCCCCCTCACCGAAGTTGAGCCCACAGAGACCGCCGACCGAAGCCTGCTCGGCCAGATCGCCGACGCCTGGCGGCGCGGCTGGACAAAAGGAGGTTAGGCCATGCCAGCGACGGTCGTGACTCGGAAAGGCCGGGAGGTCTTTACGGGAAGAATGATCGGTTCATCCCCCACCCAGGCCGAGCCTAAGATCCTCGCCTGGGGCCTCGACCCTGCCGACGCCTACGCCGCGGCGAACACCGACGTGGCGCTCTTCACGGAGGCTCCGGAGGCCCGCGTGACCGGCACGTCCAGCCAGGTCACGACCACCACCACTAATGACACCTACCAGGTGACGGGCACCATGACGGCCTCGGCTGGCCGGGTCATCACGGAGGCGGCTCTGTCCGACTCCACCACCCAGCCCGCGGTGGCAGCAGTGGCAGCAGCAGGCGTCGTTGGCTCAAACTCGAACACGACTTTAAACACGTCGGCAACCTTCACGCCGGGCAACAACAACTACATCCAGATTCGCACCGAGGTCATGCAGGTCACCGCTGGCTCAGGTTCCACCGCGCTGACGGTCGTGCGGGGACAGAACGGCTCAAGCGCCATCGCCACAATCGCCGTCGCTGACAACGTGGCCCCCGGCAACCCCCCCGGCCAGACCGGCATCACGGGCGGCTCGTTACTGGCTAAATCGGACTTTGCCGCGATCAACTTGAACACGTCTGACTCGGTGGCCTTCACGTGGAAAATAAGTGTGTCGTAATAGTCGGCAGATTTAGGAGACCTATCGTATGGCCGGCAGTCTCTACGTTGTGCGCACCGGGGCCTGGGCGCTCACCGCCAACGCGACCAAATCGCTTCTTCTGATCCCCCCCGGCGCCAACTCCTGGTTCACGGCAACGGAGATCAGCGTGTCGATCGACGACTCGGCGGCCAAGGCTGGCGTGGGCATCGTGCTCTACGCGGTGACCCCCCTGGGATCACCGGCGGGAACGACCTTCACGCCGGTCCTGACCCGGCGAGGCGGGGGGAACGTGGCTCAAACGGGGGCAGCCCTCACGCAGCTCACGGCGGAGCCGACGACTGTGGAAGTCCTGAAGGACTGGTATGTCCAGCCGTTCGGCGGGCTGATGGTTATTCAGAACCCGCTCGGCCGTGAGCCCCAGTCAGCGAGCGGCACCACTCTTCGCTTCGGTCTGCGCTACGTCAACCCGACCGGCGGCTCGACTGCGAACATCCGTGCCTACCTGGAGTTTGAAGATTCGTAGAAGAGAGGGGACATTCATGAGTCGTGTTCACTGGATGTGGGTACTGCTGGCGGCTGTCGTCCTGACGGCCGTGGTCGTCGGGTACTCGCTGCCCAGTGCTGCAACGGGGGTGTTCGATACCCGGACCTCGACGGCGAACATCATCGACTTCGGCGCCAAGTGCAACAGGACCACCGACGACTCTGCCGCCATCCAGGCGGCTATCAACTCCATTCCCCAGTCGGGCTCGCAGATCGGGGGCCGGCTCGAGATCCCGGCCGGCGGGTGCCTGGTCAACTCCACCCTGACGTTCAACGGGCTGGTAGGCATCCGGGTCGTGGGTGAGGCAGGCTTGTCCTACCAGGAGTCATCCTCGAACCCGTTCGGAGCCGCTCTCATCGCCGGGACGAACAACGAGACCATGATCTCCATCGACAGCAGCTCGTTCGTCAACCACTGGGGACCTGAGTTCGACAACCTCAACCTCATGATCAAAGCGGGCAAGACCGGGGTGACGCTGATGAAGATCCGGGACACCAACCGCATAGCCGTGAACAACACCACGTTCCGTGACGCTGCGGTGGGAGTGTCGATCGACTCCGCCCTCACCCAGATTTCCGGTGGCGATGCCTCTTGGGAAATGTTCGAGAATGACCGCTTTATCAACAACGGGATCGGCATCGACTCCATTCAGTCCTACGGCTTCACGGTCGACGGGGGGGACATTCAGTCCTCAGCGGGGCAAACGGGGATCAAGATCGATGGTTACGCGGGTGCGGCCACCTCCATGCACGAGCGCATCTACGGGGCCAAGTTCGACGGCGGCGCGACCTGCATTGACTCGGTCGGCGGCGGGGTGGAGATCACCGACAACAACTTTGAGCGGTGTTCCACGGCGGTGTCGATCCACGCCCTCTCCCCAGCCACCAACGAGAGCGGGATCGGCAACATGCTCGCCTCAAACACCTTTGTGGGATCTGGGGTAGAGACCGGGATCAACATCCAGAGCGGGGCCATCAACACCAGGGTCATCGCTGCGGACTACGTGAACATGGGAACCAACCTCATCAATAACGGGACGGGGACGGTCACTCTCGGAGCGTGACAGCGAGAGGACTTTGCCCATGGGAGTCCCCGTTGCGATTTCCACCGTTGGCTCCATGGCGACAGCCAACAACAATACCGGCCTTGCCACGTCGATTGCCCTCACGCCAGCAACGGTCGGCAACATCATGGTTCTGGTCATCGAGGAGAAGTACAGCTCGGGTTCCAATCTCCAAGTGGCTCCAGGGGGCATCTCTGGAGGCGGGGTCACAACATGGCGGTCTGCCTTCCAGAGGTTCATGGTCGACGGGGTTCACGGCGTCGATGTCTGGTGGGGCGTTGTCACTTCCACCGGCTCGCTGACCGCCACCGTCACGTACAACTCCACCACCGGCCAGGCCGCCGGCTCAATCGACGGCTGGGAGCTCACCTCGACCGCCGGGGCGAATACCACATGGCGGGTGGACCAGACTGGATTCACCGACCCGAACACCAATGCCACGACGTTCAACTATCCAACGCTGACTTCCGCTCTCGACAAGGAAGCCTACATAGGCTACCTGGCGATTGCCTCCTCAGCCTCGGCCGGCTCCGGTTCCGGCTGGATCTATACGACGGACCTGCGCAGCAACTGGGTGGCCAGCAATCCCAACGTCGGCGTCGCCGGGACTGCCGCCACCACCTCGCAGACGTCGGGAACGAGCCAGGTATGGTTTACGGTCGGGGTGTTGTTCCAGGCACTGGCGACATGGGCCTTCGTTCAGGCGATCGCCCCGGCAGCGACCACCGGCACAGGTACAACGCACTCGGTAACGTTTTCATCGAACGTTGCGGCTCCCAACCGGATCATCCTCAAGGTGGAGCTCAACGAGTCCAACGCGCCGGCCGGGACGCTGGTCAGTGTCTCGAACTCGGGCACGGCCACCCTGGGCACATGGGTCAAAGCCTCGGAGGCGGATGGGTCAGCGTCGGGATTCTCGCTGCGAGGTGAGACCTGGACGGCGGTCGTGCTGGCCGGGGGATCCTGCACGGTCACCGTGTCGGGCCTGACCGGAACGGATACGTGGCAGTTCGCGGTGGCCGCTGCCGAATACGCGGGCCTCTCGACAGCCAATGATTCGTCCTGCGTCGACGTGAGCAACACGACCACATGGGGCACCACCTCGACCGTGACATCCCCGGCGACGACGGCCGCGAACGAGCTCGCCACGGGCGGTTACTACGACGACGGCCAGTCCAAGACGATCACGGCCGGGAGCGGCTTCACTCAGCGCGGCTTCACGGGATCATCGGGGACCTGCGAGGCGGCAATCGAGGACAAGGACTCGGGTGCATCCGGGTCGACCGTGGCGGTGACATTCACCGGTGGTGCGACCAGCGGAGCCGCGACGGATGTGGTGGTCTTCAGGCTGGCCCCCGCCGCTCCTCCAGGCCAGCGACCCGGCCAGCCCGTGCAGGCAGTGAGACGCGCGGCCATCTACTGACATGGCCATTTCCGGTGTCGGCACCAACTACTACCAGGCGGGCACCCCGACCTTTGCGGTGAACGTGAGTCCTGCCGCGGTCGGCAATTGCTTCCTGCTCTATACCAACTTCAACGACATCACGAAGACCGTGACGGGCATCGCCGGGGGCGGTGCTCTCAACTGGACCAACGTCGCCTCCTACAACGCCGCCGTCTACCGGCATGAGCTGTGGCTGGGCCAACCGGTCAAGACTCTCGGGATCCAGGCCGTCACGCTCACCTTCAGCGGGCCGATGACCACGACCAACGTGGAGATCGACGTTCAGGAGTTCACCAACGGCAACATGGCGACCGTGTGGGCGGTGGACGGCTCGCAGACCGGCCATGTGAACGACGCCACCAATCAGACCACGATCACGTTCGCCAGCCTGACTCCCTCGCTGACCATCGCTGAGCTGTACTACGGGGCGGCGCGGGATGGCACGGGCACCGCCGTGGCAGGCTCGACCACCGGCTACACCTACCAGATCAACGCCGCCGGCAACGTCATCCTCTACAACGAGAACGTCACGGCCGCCAGCTCCCCGACATGCACTGAGAGCCCCGCCGGCCCCTACACTTCTATCTCGGCCCTCATTACGGCGACTGTCTGGGGAGACATCCAGGGAGGCACGGCAGGACCGAGCGCCAACGCGCAGCCAGGCGGTATCGCGTTCGCCTTCGGCAGCGACGTCACCATCGACAACCGTATCGAAGCCAAGGTTGAGCTGAACGAGCAGACCGGGCCGGGCCAGATCAGCCTCAGCAGCTCCGGGACCGCCACGATGGGCCAGTGGATCCGGGTCACCGAGGCTCACATCACGGTGTCCGGCTATGATTGTGTGGCTGAGTCCTGGACGGCCGTGGTGCTCGGGTCGGGCAGCCTCACCGTCACGGCGAAGGGGGCCGACACCTCGCAACAGTGGCAGATGTCCATGTGCTGCCGGGAGCGCAGCGGCCTCTCAACCGCCGACGACATCACGTGCGTGGACACGTCGGTTATCAGCGCCTGGAACGCCAGCCCGTTCCAGGTCACCTCCCCCGTCAGCATCAGCGGGAACGGGCTTGCGTCAGTCGGGTACTTCGACGTGGGGTCCAATCACACCATCACGGCCGGGACGGGGTTCACCCTTCGCAACTTCTCGGGTGCCTCCGGGACGTGTGAGACCGCCCTCGAGGACGTCGGGTTCGGCCCGGCTGGCGCAACCGTGACGGGGCAATGGAACGGCTGGGATCCGGGCACGAGTCGTTGTCTCGACGTCGTGTTGTACCGCCAGGTCAACGACCCCGGCCCCAACGTCGTGTATCCGGACGGCGATGCGGCGGTGAACTCGTGGACTACCGACACGGGGGCAACAACGAATCTGTGGCAGTCCGTCAGTGAATCGCCCGCCAGCGACGCCAACTATGTGCAGTCGCCCCAGACACCGACAACCAGCCAGTACTACGAGGCGCTTTTGCAGGGGCCAACAGCTGGGCCAATCGCTACGCAGGGCATCGTGGCCCACTACCGATACGAAGGTTCCACAGCGGCACCGTTGGGCATGAGGACAGAGCTGATCCAAGGCGCAATATCTGCTCCCGCCTTCGCTACGGTAGGCGCTCTTGTGGACATATCCGGGTCCGGAGTGTCTACCGTTTCGGTGACCACGCATGCGATCGGCAACGCCTGGCTCCTCCTGGTCAGGATCTCCGCTGCTTCCCCGATCGCAGTCGCAGGTATCACCGGGGGAGGGGCCACGTGGCAGCGAGTCGCCGGTCCTTTCTATGACAACTCCGGAGCAGCAGACGAGGAGATTTGGCTAGGGATGATCACGAGCATCGTGGCCTCGAACAACATCGTCGTGACCTACAACGGCAGCGTCACCGGAGTGACCATTGATCTCGACGTTCAGGAATTCTCGTCTTCTCTCGGCGCCACGGCCGTGTGGTCGGTCGATGTCTCCGGGACCCTCAACAATCCGTCTTCCACAAACCAGTTCTGGCCCTCGCTGACCAACACCGGCGAGAGCCCCGAGCTGTACTTCGGCTATTGCCGGGTGCCGGGGTCGATGACGGGCACGCCTCAAACCGGGGTCGTCTTCACCACCGACCTCAGCACAAACGTGGTGGTGTGGGACCTGAGCATTGCGGGCCGGGCGACACTGCAGCCGAAGGGCACTTCAGGCTCTGCTCAGCTCTCCTGGTCGATCGCCGTCCTCATCCGGGTAGGCGTCATTGCGGCATGGACGGTATCGAGCCTGACGACCTCGTGGGCGCAGTCCGACCAGGCGCTCACCGCAGCGCAGGGAGCGAGCATCCTGGACTTCACCAACCTGCGATACCGGTTCACGCCCGGCGGGGGGTACAACAACATCCCGGACAATGAGCGCATCGCCCCGGACGCCATCCTGCTCCAAACCAACCTCATTGGCGCCGTCTCCGCAATCCAGGATGACCCGACCGCCCCCGATGCCACCTGGCTGACGGCAACTTCCAACTCTGCCGCCTCGATCCTGCGAGTCTCCACACCGACCCCGGCTGCCACTCCCATCGTCGGCGCCGGCCTCCAGACCTTCCGGGCGTGGCTGCGAAAGAAGGGCGGGACAGGAACTCCCACAGCGACCTTGGAACTTTGGGAGAGCGGTTCCCTCAAGTCAACGGTGCTGGCGGCCACCAACATCACGTCGACCACCGGCCAGCTCATCAGCGGTACCTGGAACGCCTCATCCCTCACCACGGCGTCAGGAGTGAACGCTGAGATCCGCATCACGGGAACCGTGGGCGGCTCAGGTGGGCAGGTTGCCACGATCGAGGTCGGGGCGGTCGACTGGGTGTCAACGGAAACGGGTCAGGTGCGGATGTCGTGGGCCAGCCTGGACCTGCCAAGCGGGGCCATTCTGCGAGGCAGGGCGGTCCTCCAGGCAGTGAACCGTTCCGGGAACTACTAGATGCCCCGCGCCGCCCGGTCGTTTCCGTCCCATACGATCAGCCGGTCCCACTTCGGGCCGATCGTTACCGAGGCTGGCCTGACCTCGAGTTTCACGGACACGAATGCGACCAGCTACGCCACGGCGTCGATCACCCCGACCGGCAATCAGCTTGTCCTGGCAGCAGTGATTTCCACGGTGGCGGCCAGCGGACCCCCCAATGCGCCGACACTCAGCGGGAACGGGCTGACGTGGGTACAGGTGGCGACGGTGACATGGAACACCACCGCGCTGCCGCTCTCGCGCCTGAGTGTGTTCCGGAGCATGGGGGGCGCCCCGTCCACGGGGGCCGTCACCATCGACTTCGCCGGCCAGACTCAGACCGAATGCCTGTGGTCCGTCACGCAGTACGCCCATGTGGACACGTCGGGAACCAACGGATCTGGCGCCGTGGTGCAGTCAGGCACTAACCGAGTAGATACCGCCACCTCGCTCACTGTGGCCTTGAGTGCGATCTCGAATGCCAGCAATGCGGGCTGGGCTGCGTTCGGCACCAACCTCGGTTCGACCCAGACGGTCAAGCCCGGTTTCGCCAAGCTGGACGAGCAGACCTCGACGGTTCCTGCCACGGACCTCATGACGGAGTGGCGCTACGTCGGCGACGATCCCAACCCGCTGAGCACTTTCAGCACGGCATCGGCCGGCGGCATCGGCCTCGAGATTCGCAACGGAGTTCCGGCCGCCACGCAGACCTATACCCAGACCCTGACGGCCTCGCTCGTGACCGTGCCAGCGCTGAGCCGGCAAGTGGGAGCATTCAGATCCGCAACAGCAGCGACGGCTCCCGTCGTCGTCAAGGGCGTCGGCTTCACTCGGGCGGTGTCTTCAACCACATCGCCCGTAGTGGTGAAGCAAGCACGACCGACTAAGTCGGCCAGCGTGACCTCTGCGGTGCAGACTCCCGCCCGGTCGGCGGGAGTGAACCGCTCCGTGGGGATCACAGCCGCCTCGAGCATCGGCCGTTCCACCTCCGTCAGGAAGACTGCCGCCCTGACCTCAGCCCCCACCCTGACGAAGTCAGCGGCTCATGCGCTGCCCACTGGCGTCACGGCCGCCCCAGCCCTCAGTCGCAGCGTGGGCAAGATCCTCGCTCCCAGCGTCACCACGGCGGCATCACTGGCGAGATCGGTAGCCAAGATGCTTTCGGCCGCCCTCTATTCAGGTCCTGCCGTCGCGAAGTCGGTAACACACCCGCTCTCCGCAAGCTCGACGATAGTTCCCACCGTGGGGAGGCAGACCGCCAAGAGCATCAGCATGAGCGCGACAGCCGTTCCTACCGTGAGCGCGATCAAGGTCAAGCTGCTGGCGATCTCGACCAGCATCACAGCGGCTCCCACGCTCAGCCGCCAGACGGGGCACAGGCTGACCGCTGCCCTTACGGCGTCCCCCACTCTTGGTCGGGCAGGGGGCTGGGCTCGCAGCATCGTCGCCACCGCTGCCCCCGTCCTCAGCCGCAATACAGCCCACACATCGACGGCCACCGTTGCCAGCTCGCCGGCCCTCAGCAAACAGGCGGGGGCCATCAGATCGGCATCGCTGACCACCGTCCCCGTGCTCAGTCGGCAGACAGGCCGAGGCCTCGCAGCCGCCCTCGTGTCGTCAGCCTCCCTTGGCCGAGCGATCGCACGGGCGCTCAGCGCCGCACCGTCCGTCATTCCCACGCTGCGCCGCAGCACGGCCCGGAATGTCACCACGGCCGCCACGACAGCCTCCAGCCTCACCAAACAGGCTCAGCGCAGCCTCAGCGCCGGGCTTACCGCCAGTCCCACGCTCAGCAAGGTTGGCCTGGCTGGCAAGGTCTTTGTCGCCAGCATCACAGCGTCCCCGACCCTCGCCCGGGCCATGTCGAAGACTCTCAGTGCAACCGCCACCACCGCGACAGGAGTGTCCCGCAGCATCGTCACCGCCCGGAGCGCTGCGGTGTCCACGGGCGCCACACTCGGTAAGGCAACGGCCATCTCACGCTCTGTCGCTGTCTCTCTCACCGCCGCGCTGGGCAGGCAGCCGGGCAAGATCCTCTCGGCTTCCGTCACCGCGGCGCCCACGCTCACTCGGGTGCGGGCCCAGGTACTCACGGCGGCTCTGGGGGCCACGGCCAGCCTGGCGAGGGAGATGGCGAGGGTCCTGACTGCCGCCGTATCCGCTGCCCCTATCCTCGGACGGCTGCCATCCAAGAACTTCAGCGTGGCCGTCGCGCTCTCGCCGAGCCTGCGAGCGGCGTTCGCCCGGTCCTTCGAGCTCATCCTTGGTGCCCCACTGCGGGCCTGGCGGGCGGCGCAGGCCTTCGTCGGCTGGCACACTGATCCCGACCAGCAATCCTGGAAAGGAGGTCCTCCGCAGTGAGCAACCTTGCCCTCCGCATCTCCGTGCAGTCAACCGAATACGTCCGCATCCCCGTTTCGGCCCGCTCATCCGGCGCTTGGGTGAACCCGACCACCGACGTCGTGGCGATGGCGCTGCCCTACCGCGGCGTAGCCCCCGTATCCGGCGACTGGAAGACGGCGAGCTGGGAGACCGATTCGACCCAGAGCCCGGCCACCTACTATGCCCGCCTGCTGGTCGGCCCGGGCGGCACTGCCTACCTGCCCGGCGACTACGACGTCTACGTGAAGGTCACGGACAATCCTGAAATCCCCGTCCTGCTGTCGGGCGAGCTTGTGTTTTTCTGAGGTAGGTGCCGGTCTTTCCCGGCTGTCAGGTCCTGCCTCGCCGACCAGGCGCCGGGGCGGATATCCCGGTCTCGCTCTGAAGAATCCTCTGTTGCCCCGAGCGGACTCAAACCGCTGACCTCCAGCTTATGAGGCTGGCGAGCTACCAGGCTGCTCCACGGGACGGCTCCAATCCTACCTCACGGCAAGTCCGAGAGCGCCGGGTAGAGAAGGGTCGGCCGCCTGTGACGCTCAACCCACTCGGCCACGTCGCACCATTCCCACACCGGCCCCATTGCCAACTGGATGGGCTCGGGGAAGTCCGCATACCGCTTGCGCCACTTCCAAATCGTGTCCTTTTCCACGCTGGCCCGGTCGGCGATCTCTTGGGCGCCGACGGGCTCGAAGGGGGTCATCGTCCCATCCAGGACGGCACGCCGCTGCCGCCCACAAGGCCAAAGCGCTCGATGTAGGCAACCTTCGAGGGGTCGAAGAGAAGAGGGAAGGACTTGAGGCGAACGTTGTTGCGTCCAACCTTGGCCTCCGTCTGGAGGATGACGCCCTCCGGGCCGACGTAGGTGACGGTGCCGAAGAACTGCCCCGTGCAGTCGGGGTCATCGTTGGTGTTGATGAAGATGTTGTCGCCGGGGACCAGGTTCATCGTCGCCATGGTGATTCCTCCTTGTGGTCGGTTCCTTCGGTAGAACCATTGTCCCACGTTCTAGGACACATGTCAAGAGATATGGGACGGGAATGTTCCTCCCGTCTACCGTGGGTTGACTCTTTGGCTCATGGAGACGAGGTACAACGAGGCCCGTGCTGAGCACACAGTCGACTTCTTCCGCAAGCACCTCAAGCACACAAAGGGCCGCTGGCGGGGGGCGCCGTTCATCCTCGAGGACTGGCAAGCCGATGACATCATCCGCCCGCTGTTCGGCATGGAGCGCCTCACCGACGAGGGGCTATGGGTGCGCCAGTACCGCAAGGCCTTCATCAAGCTCCCCAAGAAGACGGGCAAGTCCGAGCTCGGCGCCGGGATCGCCGTCTACGCCCTCTATGCCGACGGCGAGGGGGGCCCGGAAGTTTTCAGCGTGGCGGCCGACAAGAAACAGGCCGGTCTCGTCTTCAACGTCGCCGCCGACATGGTGGACCTCTCCCCGGTGCTCTGCCGCCGGTCGACGGTCAACCGCTCCCGCATCGCCCACCACGGCCTCATCTGGGACCGTCCGAGCAACGGCGTCTACAAGGTGCTGCCCGGGGACGCCGCCAGCATCGACGGGATCAACCCGTCCGTGGTCATCCTCGACGAACTTCACCGCCAGCCCGGCCGGGAACTCTACGACCTGATCGACGAGAGTTTCCCTGCCCGGGACCAGCCGCTCTACGTCATCCTCACCACAGCCGGCTTCGATGAGCCCGGCAATGTTGAGTGGGAACTCCATAACTATGCCTTAGACGTTGTTCGAGGAGTCATCGAGGACCCTTACCTTTTCGTCTACATGAGGTTTTGCTCACCCGAAGAGACCGAAGGCGACAAGTGGCGTGACGAGAAACTCTGGCGCAGAGTCAACCCAGCATTGACCAGCTTCAACCCCGGCGCCATCGACGAGTTGCGCCGGGTAGCTGCCGAAGCTGCCCGCTCGCCGGCCAAGGTCGTCAGCTTCAAGCGGTTGTGCCTGAATGTCTCGCTGCCCCGGGCGGCCGAGCGCACCGACAAGCTGGTCACGCTCGAGGCGTGGGACCAGGCCGCCGGCATCCGCAAGGACCTTGACGAGCTGGCCGGCCGCATCTGCTACGGCGGGCTCGACCTCGCCGGCAGCGTCGACGTCAACGCCCTGATCGGCCTCTTTCCCAACGAGCCCGGCACCTGCCCGGAGCCCGGCTGCCAGGGCTCGAAAGAGACCTGCTACCACTTGCTGGCCCGCTTCTGGGTGCCCGAGGAGGCTTTCGGCGACAACGCCCGGGAGTGGGCCAAGCCGCTCAAGGAACAACTGGCCAACTGGGGGCGCGAGGGGTGGCTGAACGTGCTGCCCGGCCGGGTGATCGACGACCGGGACATCCAGAGCGAGATCGACCTGTGGGCCCGGACGGTGAACCTGGTGCGGCTGGCGAAGGACCCCTGGCAGTCCAAGCAACTCGGCGTGCTGCTGCGGGAGGAGTACGACCAGCTCGACGTCTACGACCTGCCCCAGACCTTTGCCAAGCTGGGGGAGCCGACCGACCTGTTCATCCGGCTTGCCCTCGCCGGGCGGATCCACCACGGCGGCAACCCCGTCCTGCGCTGGATGGTGGGCAACGCCATTGCCGCCAAGGACTCGGGCGGCAACCAGAAGCCCGACCGCAAGCGCTCAGCGGGCAAGATCGACGGCGTGGCGGCGACGGTGAACGCCCTCGCAGCGGCGACGAAACCTGATGAGGAAGGGGAAGTTTGGGCGATGGCAGTCCGACACTGAGCAACATTCCTTGCGCGGTCTGCCTTGTCTCTTCTTCCTGAGCCCCTGGGGCTTTCCCTCATCCGGGAGGATCGGTTGCCGAAGTCAGGGCATCCCCCCCTAGCCCCCACTGAAAGTGGGAGTCCGAAGTGGACTGTTGGACTAGGGAAGGAAGCTTTGGGTGAGTCCGTATCCGGTGTGGATTCGGCGCCTCGCCTTGGGCTAGCAGGGTCCCCCTTGGGTCCTGCATGCCGGGGGGTGCTCACGCTGCCCTCCGCTCGCCCCGGCCTCCTTGACCGAACGGGGGGCGCGTGGCACTACGGTGGAATGGTTACGGAGGTGAAGGTTCTGCGGGTATGATGTTGCAAGTTCTGCCGACCTTTCTGGCGAAGGTTTGGCACACGGCCCCGGGCGTCCTCACGCTGCGGGGCCTTTTCTTGGGGGTGATCCTACTCCGACCCCCGTTTTGAGGCAAGACGGCTGGGTAGGCGTCTCACCCCTGTGTACGCTTTTCGCCAACATGCCGGATGCCGTGAGATACCGCCAGCGCCCCGTCCGCATGCGCGCGCTGCCCGACGTCGTCGAGGGTGCTGTTGAGGCCGTTGCCAGCGTCTACGGGCTCACCTACGACGTCCAGGACTGGTTCTGGGAGACGAAGGAGCGCATCGCCCCGGGCGCCTTCACGGACTCGATCGGCGAGGACCCGCTGGCCCCCTATTTCTGGATGCACGGGTGGGAGGACGGCCCGATCGGCGACGGGACGTGGACCGACTCGAGCACCGAGCTACGCAACCGGGGCCAGCTCTACATCGACGACGGCTTGGCTCTGCGGATCTGGCGCGGACTCAAGTCGGGCGCGCTCAAGGAGTGGAGCATCGGCTACCTCGCCCTCGATACCCACATCGAAAAGGAAGACGGCGAGGAAGTCGAAGTGGTCGACAAGGGCCAGCTTGTGGAACTGTCGTCGTGCGTCATGGGGGCCAATCCCGGCACGGAGACGATCAGTGTGCGCCGGGCCGGCGGGAGGCTCGCCAAACGCGGGCTGACTCGTTCCGGTCACGGCGCGCTACTCCTGCCGCGGGGGGCACGGCGGCGTGACGTGGAGACCGCCGAGGACGACGACCCGGGGGCCTGCGCTCAGGCTGTTGATGCTGCCATTGACGAGGCCCTCGATCTCTTCGCAGCCGGGGAGATCGAACAGGCCATTGCGCTCGTGCAGGCCGCTGATCTCTCGGTTGACACGCTGTTGGACATCCTCGGTGTTCCCGATCCCGACGAAGACGGCCAGACCAGCGTCTACCGTGCCAAGGGGCGTCGGGGGAAGGTCATCCCGAATGTCGGCGGCAAGGTGCCCACTCGCACTCGGGGGGCCATCGCAGCGCATTCCACGGACACCAGCGACGGGGCGTGGGGTGAAGAGGTTGTGGAGTCTCGAATTCCCGATGATGCAGGCGAAGACGTCCTTCGGAAGATGTATGCCTGGGTAGACCCCACAAAAGACGCCGATACGAAGGCGGCATACAAGTTCCCCCATCACGCCGTTTCAGAATCGGGCACGGTTGGGGCCGCCAACTTACTCGCATGTAGCGGCAAGATCGGCGAGTTGAACGGGGCTCACGGCCAGACGCCCGATATTCCTGATGGCGATCGTCAGGGTGTCTACAACCATCTTGCGAAGCACCTGCGAGACGGCGACAAAGAACCCCCCGAACTCCGCACCCTCGAGGACATCGAAGCGGAGAAGAACCGCAGCGCTAACTCTCTGACCCTCAGCAGAGAAGACTTTGAACGACTGCTCAATCTCACCGCGAGCGGCGCCCTCACCCGAGCCGACGCCTACGGTGCCATCCTCAAAGGACTATCGGCGTAGCCGGAAAGGAGGTAGCGCACATGCCAGTGCTCGACCAGACGGACCTGCTGAAGCTCAGTGAGCTGATTGAGAAGGAGGAAGCCGAGGCCGCCCGCCTGCGAGTCGATGCCGACAAGATGCGCGACGCCATCCGCACGGCCGACAAATGGACGCCCGACGACCTGAACCGCCTTGACGAGGCCTACAAGCCCTCCGACCACAAGCGAGACCAGATCGTTCAGATGCGCCAGCAGTACAACCGCCTGGCCGGCACGCCCGCCGACGGCACCCAGCTTCCAACGAACGGCTCGACCGCCACGTCGCCAGCATCTCAGTTCTCACCCTTCGACCCCGGCGAGCGCTTCACCGGCAGCGAGCCCTACCGCCGCTTCCGTGAGGTGGTCAAGGCCGGCCGCAAGCTCGACGTCGCCTGGCTGTCCGAGCTCAAGGACGGCGTGGAAGTCATGAACCGGAAAGAGTCGAAGGACAGCAACTTCGGCGTTCGCCAGCGTGCCGTCACCCTGACCAACCTGCCGTGGTCCGAGCGTCAGCCCGACCAGTTCGTTCCCCTGGCCGCCCGGCCCGTCGTCCTGCTGGACCTCATCTCGATGGCGACGACCGACGGACCCAGTATCGACTACCAGCAGCAGACAGCACGCACCGATGCTGCCGCCGCCACCGCCTACGGGACGCTTCTCCCCGAGCACTCGCTGACCATCATCAACGTCAACGTCGTGGTCAACCGCATCGGCACGTGGACGCCCGCCACCGAGGCGCAGCTACAGGACGAAGGCCAGCTACAGGACCTCATCAACGCCGACCTCATGGGCGACTACCAGCGTGCGGTTGAGTACCAGATCGTCAACGGAACCGGCACGCCATGGAACGGCATCCTCAACACGTCGGGGATCAACACGCAGGCGAGAGGGACGGACACCTGGCTCGACTGTATCCACAAGGGCATCACGCAGATCCGCCTGGCCTTCGGCGAGCCCAACGCCGTCGGCCTGCACCCGACCGACCTGCAATCCGTGACGCTGCAAAAGGATGCCATCGGCAACTACTTGTTCCGCATCGGCGAGCCCCCGAACATCTGGGGCCTGCAGCCGGTGCCCACCCCCGTGTTTCCGCAGGGAACAGGCGTCGTGGCCAACTGGCGATGGGCAACTCTCTGGACCAGGCAGGGAGTGGCCGTAATGGCTAGTTCGGAACATTCGGACTACTTCCTCAGAGGTCAGGTAGCGGTCAAAGCCGAAGGCAGAGCCGCCTTCGGCTTGAAGCGCCCGATCTGGGCCACGGCTTTGACCGGGCTCTGAGCATGGCCGTCATCCTGATCGACCTCCCGTGGTCCGACCGCTCAGGCCGCAAACCCAAACCCAACCCCAACCCCAAGAAAGGACGCTGAGCATGGCAGTCGACACAACCGGGCTGACGAGAGTTCAGCGAGTCGAGTCCCCGATCGAGGGCATACGGGACGAACAGGTTGCCACGGTGAGGATGCACGTCGACCTGCCCGACGGCCGCACCATTCTCGTCATGCCCACCGGTGACATCCGGGGCGTGGTGCCGAAAGACGCTGTGGTCCGCTGGCATGAGCGTATGGGGCAGACCCCCCAAGAAACCGAGCTCGCCGGCCGAGCTCCCACGTCGGGCGCCGAGGTGACGCAGCCGCTCGGGGGCCTGCTGGGGGACGCTCATACCAACGCCCGCCT
>Ga0137384_10001689_pt1 | contig 17496 bp, 11 predicted proteins | sample SagtaG_2_FD_104922 | JGI IMG/M metagenome (GOLD analysis project Ga0137384, IMG submission 104922) | Vadose zone soil microbial communities from Sagehorn Ranch, Mendocino, California, USA - Sage2_R_60_16 metaG | ecosystem: Environmental > Terrestrial > Soil > Vadose zone | place: USA... | reverse complement strand
GGTAAAACGAGCACCGGCGAGTAACCAATCAAAGAAATCCTGGGCGCACAGAGCCAGCAGGCGTTTGGCGCCACTATCGTAGGGTTTATCCATACACAACCACCATCCCTCTCCACATATGTTGCTTCTAGTATATCAAAATATTCAATAAAATGCTATATATCGCCGAATGTACCAAAAATACACAAGTCAATGCATTTTTATTGTGAGAACGGTTGCTCTCCAGCGCAAGAGGTGTATATAATGGACATAATCGGAGCAATGACCGGTTTGACCTATATCGCAAATAATGGAGTAGAATGCATGTCCACTGCTGCTCATCGCGTAGATACGTTTGGCACAACGATTTTTACCGAAATCAATGAACTGGCCCTCAAACACAATGCGCTTAATTTAGGGCAGGGCAAGCCCGATTTTGACGCCCCGCCTGATATTGTCGAACACGTGGTTCAGGCATTGCAGGCGGGGCGTTATAATCAGTATGCACCCGGCCCTGGCACCCCCGCACTACGTAGAGCCGTTGCCGAACATAGCGCACGCTTTTACGGCATCAACATCGATCCATCGGCCAATGTGGTCATTACTTCCGGGGCAACAGAGGGTATCTTTGCCTCTGTGCTTGGTCTGGTCGATCCCGGTGATGAGGTAATTGTGATTGAGCCATGCTATGATTCCTATGTACCCAACGTTATCATGGCCCACGCTGTCCCGGTCTACGTTCCCCTTCATACGCCTACGTGGTCGTTGGATATGGATGAATTGCGGGCAGCTTTTAGCTCTAAAACACGCGCACTCATCTTGAATACTCCCCATAATCCTACCGGCCGTGTCTTTACGCGTGAAGAACTGACTCAGATCGCAGCTCTGTGTATTGAACATGATGTCACGGTGATCGCGGATGAAGTCTATGAGCATCTAACCTTTGATGATGCCCAGCATATCCCCATTGCAACGCTACCGGGGATGTTCGAACGTACCGTGACGGTGAGCAGTTCTGGCAAACTTTTCAGCGCGACAGGGTGGAAGATTGGTTGGGTCTTCGGACCAGCAGACCTGGTAGAAGGAGTCGCACGCGCGCATCAATTCATCACCTTCGCTGTGCACCATCCCACGCAGGAAGCGATTGCCTATGCCCTGAATCTTTCCGACGCTTACTTTGAGGGCTTTCGCCTCATGTACGAGGAAAAGCGTTCACTGATGATGACGGCTCTGGCTGGCAGCGGCCTGCGATGTTCAGAACCACGGGGGACATATTTTATGATGGTCGACTACACACAGGTCTTTGATGGTACGTCGCTAGAGTTTACACGCTATTTGACGACGGAAATCGGGGTTGCCTGCATACCTACCGAACCCTTCTACTGCCAGCAGCACTCCCACCTGGGGCAGGGATATGTGCGACTCGCTTTTTGCAAGAGCGACGAGATGCTACGCCAGGTAAACGAGCGGCTCACGAAATTAAAACACACCCGGTAAGACAGGTTCTCCTTGAAGTTGTCTCCAGATGCGCCTATGGCCCGTACTTATATTATAGCTATACGCAGGTCATGATTAATCTGATCGAAAATCTTTTTTCGACCTAATGGCAAGCTGATAGTATTATGTTACTCCTGTGCTTCCACGAAAGGAGCGACACGTATGGGTCAGACAGCAACCATGCTATCCTTCATGGTTTTTGTGATCATTTTTATTGCTATTGCCATTTTTTTTACTCTCTCTCAACTACAGTGGGTCAGATGGCTCCGAAAAAATGGCACTCCCATTGAGGCCGTCGTTATACGTAGCGAGCAAACGCGTATCGCCCGCTACTACGAAAAAATATTCCCACGGGCAAGTTCGGTTCGTCCGGCAAGAAGCTTTGTCAGAGCACAGTGGACTGATCCACAGACGCAGAAAACCTACATATATCGTAGAAGAAATTATCGTGGCTCCGCTATGAATGATGGTGACTCCATCCAAATAGTGGTCGATCCAAGAAATCCCCGGCGCTATCGCACGCGATAGCACTTCTGTGTTCTCTTCTCTATGGCCTTGCTGGCGCAGAACAAACGGAATAGTATTTCCCAATGCTATACAGTGTATGTTATATTCTATCCATCATAATATCCGTGTAACTATTTGAAGGTGTATGCTGCCCTGAAAAGGCAACAAGGAGATTGCATGGCATGAGCGTGATTGAGGTACAGGGGTTGGTGAAGCGCTTATCCAAAACCCTTGTTATCGACGATATCAGCTTCAAAGTCGAGGACGGTGAGTTCTTTGTCTTATTAGGACCCTCCGGCAGCGGCAAAACGACTATCTTGCGCCTCATCAGTGGATTGTTGATACCTGACGCAGGACGCGTCCTGATCAATGGTCAGGATGTTACTCAAGCTGACCCTTCCACTAGAAATGTTGGTATGGTATTTCAGGATTTCGCGTTATATCCACATCTCAATGTCTATGATAATATTGGTTATGGTCTGGATTTACATGGCATGGGTCGTGATGAAATCTCTATGCGTGTATTGGCTGCTGCTGAGAAGCTAGAACTTCGGCCCCTTCTCAAACGATCGGTCGAGGGCCTCTCTGGGGGAGAAAAGCGCCGCGTCGCGCTGGCGCACGTACTGGTGAAAAATGCTGATATCTACCTCTTTGACGAGCCTCTTGTCAATCTTGATCCCCGCTTGCGCTTCGAGGCGCGCCAGGAAATGATGATGGTACATCATATTAAACAGAAGGCGACTATCTATGTAACGCAGCAGCAGACGGAGGCTTTCTCTATTGCCCAGCGTGTTGCGGTTATCATCCAGGGAAAACTCTTGCAGGTAGGGACGCGCGAGGAATTATTCTATCAACCTGTCAATGTATCAGTAGCGCGCTTTGTCGGATCTCCATCAATAAATATTCTTACTGCACATATACAGCATAATGATATGCGTTACACTTTATATGGAGATGGCCTTTATTTTACGCTGCCCGCTGCATGGCGAGCTATCCTGGAACAATATCCCTACCCCACTGTCCAGGTCGGCTTCCGGCCGGATACTATTGTGCCCGAGTGGGCTTTCCACACGCTGGATCGCGGAACTTGCTTCTTTACCTATGCTCAGGTAATCTACATAGAACCTCGCGCCGAACAAAGTGTAGTCGCCCTCAGGATAGGCGTGGGCACGGAAATTGTAGCCTTGCTCAATAATCGCCGGGACATCCGGCTTGCACGGGGACAGGTCATCAATATAGCTATCCCTTCTGAGCATCTATACCTGTTTGATTCCTCTACAGAATTGCTCCTCGACAAGGGCAGGCAGTGTTGAATAGCTATGACGCGAAACTTTTGACCCTGCTTCCGGTAGAGCATAACGTATAGCAGATGTTGAAGAAAAAATGACCCTGTTGAAATGCAGACAGCAGGGTCTCAGTTCATGCAACTGTTCACTCAAAAGATGTATTTGCTGCTTTAGTCTGAAAAACTCTACGGTTCCTCCTAAACCTCTTCTTCTGCATACACAACAATATGCATCAAGTCAGATTTATCGAAAGCGCATGCGCTTTGTGTCTCTTGTACTATCTGACTAACTAATTTACCTCTCGTTCGTATAAAATGTTAAGGTGATACTGCCAGAGCGTTCGCACCAGGGCGACGGATCTCTTGCTATACATCGTCTGGCATGAGAAAAAAGTACTAATCAGGAAGCTCTTTTTTTGAGAAACTGTTCCAATATTCACATTTGCATTTTTCTTCGTTTATGATAGAAATAGAAGCCTTTTTGTTGATAGCATATACATGAGAAACAGATACACTTTTATCGAAAAGTGTCTTTTGTTATATTTCGATCAATTTAGCATGCAGACAATATAAATTTCTATTGAAATGTGAAGACTGATATAGCTATATTGACACCTTTTGGCGAACTTGACTTACTCTATTTAATTGCCCTATTCTAGCTGTGTTTCTTTACAAGCATCGTACAATGTTATACAATGCATACACAATGTTTTCTTGTGTATGCATTATTATCACTTAGTACACTGCATGCACTTCAAGCATTTCATACCACAAGTCCTATGCACATCTGTGGTGAGTAAGGAAGTGAGGAATATCGTATGAGCGAACTTTTAACCGTTTCAGAGGTTGCTCGTATTCTACGTGTTGACGACACGACGGTACGACGCTGGGTAAAGCAAGGGGCACTGGAGGCGGTTGTGCTGCCGCATGTTAATTCAAGACAAGCATACCGCATTAAAAGAGAAACCCTTAACAGGGTTCTGGGAGCGCAGGCGGAGAACGGAACAGACAGCCAGTCAGAAGCCACTGTGTAACAAAAGCACTGAGCGCTGTCCGTGAGGGAGTTTCTATGTCGCATCATAGAATATTATCTAATGCCGGGGGATATACCTCACGGACAGCGCTGAGATGCCGGTTCTCTTCTCTTGCAGTTTTTGCATTATCTGGTCTTGCGTTACTGAACTGGCTCTAGCGGTCTTTCGCTGCACTACACTGATGTCCTGTGAACTGTGCGTCATGGGCTAATGGGCGTATTTGCTGTGGCCCCGCTGCTTGCCTATAGTACAGGCGAATCCCTGATGATTCTTGCATAATTAGCGTAAATTGTGAGAGGAAAGTCGGGTTTCGTACCTGAATATGTTGTGCTACAAGATCTGGTGGATCATTCAGGCTTCCAGTTGTTCCTGGCTGCATGATGATCCAGTCTACATTCGTGGTGGGATTACGTAGCGCTGCCTGCCATTTGGGGCCGCTGTTGGGATCGATCACATTACGCAGATTGATACCAGCTTCAGCCTGGTCAATTTTTGTGGAGTAGGTATCTTGTAGGATATTTCCTCCCGCGTAATGTTGTGCAAGATACACGGTAATTTCATGGGCTGGTGCGCACGAAACTCCCCTCAGCCCATCCTGCAAGACAATGACTCCCTGTAAGGTGATGATGATCATCTGTGCCATGATCAGCCCAACGTAGGTGAGATAAGCGACCTTCTCCGCGCTTCTGCTAAAAGCGGTTTTTTGCCAGTTCCAGTCTCCTATCAATGTCGCTATAAAGATAGCCGCCGCAGGAGCCATCTCTACTCCATAGCGTGCATTAAATAGTTGCTGTGGTGCCTCAACTGGCAATGCTGCAGGCAATAGGAGGACTCCCTGGCCTGTATAGAGCGCTATAACATAAAAACCAAAGGGCACAAGCAGTGCCAGCGTGGCGATTGCCACTGGTCTGAGCCGCTGGCGTATCATCCACACCACCATCGCCATCAACGCCAGAAATGCTGGTAATATCCCTATTACCTCTATGATGTCAAATATGTAAAAGCGCAGCGATTGCCACAAATTATGATAGGTATAGAGGCGGTGTACCTTAATGAGTGGCATCTGCTGAGCCATAGCAGAGTATGGGTTGTGCAGAAAGTAGAAGGGGTCACCAAATATATTGATGTTCCAGAAGAGCCATAGCCCAATTCCCAGAGCTCCTAGCAGCAGGAAGACCAGAAAACTGCCCTCAATGTATGCTCTGGGCTGTCGCTTTACAATCCCAAGTAGTACTACCAGGCCAGTAAGAGCCAGGAATAATCCCCAGCCTTCATACCGCGTCAAGGTTGCCAGTGTGGTCCCGATTGCCGCGAAGAGTAAATCTTTCAATTGGTCGTCTTGTACCCAGCGTACAAAGTAATACGTTGTTACCGTAAAGGTTGCCAGGAATGCTGGTTCGCTCAGCGGAGTGCTCTGCAGATAGAGCATATTAGGGTTAAGGATAAAAACGAGCGAGCCGATGAAACTCGCGAGGCTGTTATTCGTAAGACGGCGCGCTAGCAGGAAAATGGCCAGTGCAGCTACAATATAGCATGCTATTGAAGGAATGCTGCCCGCTAGCCCACTGCGCCAGAGATAATCGTTCCAGATGAATGGCACCATCAGCAGATGCTGAAGAGGTAGCCAGGTGCTTCCGATCTGCGTAATATCAAATGGGATGGTGCTGTCGAAGATGCGCCGTGCCAGGTTCAGGTGCGCTTGCGCGTCGCTATAGATACGGATCTGGTGCTGCTGGAAAAAATATCGGCAGGCGGAAATCCCGGCAATAGCCGCTGTAGCAATAATAGCAAACGGCCAGAAGTCTCTTTTCTCAATGTGCTGAGTCTGCCGCCATGCCTGTCGTTCCGCTTCCGAAAACGCTGGCTTGCGTTGGGCCACCATCGCTTCTATAGTGGCCTGCACCGAGACAACCGGTACGGCCTCCAACCGCTCATAGCGCTGGACTGGTGAGGGAAGATAAATTCCCTGGAGGCTATCTGGCAGTGGTACGAAGGCTAGATTGTCCGCGAAGTCAATCAGCTCATCAGGCGTTAATGTCGACAGTGCTGCCTGGCTCTTGAGGTGCAGGCCATGCTCTGTCTTTTCCCAATAGTGGGGTTTTGTGATAAGCTGTTGCAGTGCCATATATGCCGCGATACTCCCCATAATCCAGTAGAGAGGAATCAATAGCATCCATTTCACCAGGGCATATTGTTGCCTTCGCATACAGCCAAGCAAATACACATAGCCATAGAAGAAGTTGCCCAGCACCAGGCATGTGGCACTAATGTAGAGGATTGGCCGGGGCAGAACGTGCCCATAGGACTCTCCCAATATCTGGTGTAAGGCAATAGAGAGGATGAGGAAAAACCACATCAGGGGGTTAATAAGCAGTACGGCTGCTTTGCCGCCGATGACCAGTTGCAGTGAGATAAACTCTAATAGACGTTTATGACGTAGATAATGTAGAGGCTCGCGCATATGCACCAGATAGGTCTGCATATATCCCTTAATCCAACGCGAGCGCTGGCGAATCCAGTTTTTGAAACGTGAATTCGCCTCTTCATAGGTGGTTGAGTCGAGAATAACGGTTGTCAGACGAAACCATGCTAAGCGCAATCCCAGGTCGCAATCTTCCGTGACATTGAATGCATCCCAGGCTCCAAGTGCGCGTAGCGTCTGGGTTGGGAAATGGTTCGAGGTGCCACCAAGTGGAATAGCCAGTTTTGATTGCTGAAGACCCGGCAAAATCAGATCGAACCATAGTGAGTACTCAGATGTGAACCAGCGTGTAAGCAGATTTTGTTGCGGATTATAGAAATTCAACTTGGCCTGAACGCATGCCAGGTCAGCGCCGTGGTTGGCGAAGGTTAACACTACTTTTTTAAGTTGTAAAGGATCTGGTACATCCTCAGCATCATAAACGACGACATACTGGCCCGTAGCCTCAATCAGCCCGTAGTTACATGCGCGTGGCTTGGTACGTGGTGAACCATCGGGAACAGTAACAACGTGAAAGTGGGACGGTAAGCGCAGGGCCAGAATGGCATTGCGTGTCTCTGCATCATCAGCTTCTGTCAAAAAGAGAATCTGCAATTTATCGGCAGGATAATCCAGATTTCTCATCGCTGCGACGAACTGTGGCACGACCTGCGCCTCGCGATATAGGGGACAGAGTATAGTATAGCGTGGCCAATCTGCGCTACGCAGCGTATATATGATCTCATCGTTGATATGCTCTTCTGACGGTTGCCGGATAGCCGCGAGTGCCAGACCAAAATCAAGCACGAGATGAACCAGGTATCCCAGAGCGATGATGGTGATTATCACGACTGATGCCTGCCGCCAATCCCAGATAAACCCTAGTACCAACACCAGGGCAAGAGCTCCCACCAGCATAGTTTGTTTCCATGTGATTGTTTGTAGGGCTGAGTATTTGTAGCGGAAAGGGGCAAAACTCTGGATCCGTTTCTCCCCGATCTCTACGATCTTCGTTGCTCGTTCTCCATATTCGTTGCACTCACGCGTGATATCGCTGTTCTCTCGCCTATCTTGCTGTGAGAGCCAAAGTCGATAACGCTCGACTTGCTCGATTAGTGTTGTAGCGGTCGTCTCTGCGTGCGAAGTATCGGCATTGTTTTGCGTGCGAGTCTGCCGGATATGCTCATGCATAGGAGAACTCCTGGGATTGTTGCCTGGCTTGCGCCTGGCTATACCATTTTAACAGTACCTGTGCCGCTGGACGGTTCTTGATGGTAAATTGGTCCACATCATCCCACCCCCAGAAAAAGATGCCACCAATTTGAGTATCCGCGAATGTGTTGGCAAGTGCAGCATCGAATGCTCCAGCCTGCTCCTGTGAGTCAAGAGCCGCATTTGAGTGCGCTTCCCAGGTGCGATAGAGAGCATCGCTAGTATTGCGGTATCCAATCTCCGAGATGAGCACTGGTTTACCAACCTCTGTTGAGAGGGCATCCAGATGGACTCTGATTTTGTTTTGCCAGAGTGCAGGCATATTCTGTGGGTCAATGCGTTGTGCTACATCGGTCAGTGGAATATATGATGAAACACCAATCATTGCTAGCTCTGGATTCTTGAGCCACTCAGGCTGCGGCTGGGATTGGCTCAGTGAATACCAGTTCATGTCATAGGTCAACGTATTCTTGAAGATTGTCCGTATTCGCGCTATAAGCTGGTTCCACTTGGGAGCTGCTACAGTTTTTTGCAGGGACTGCAACTCGGTGCCGATAGCCATTTGCTCGACGTTATCATTTGCCGCAGTCTGCACGTAGGGTCGCAATGTGTTCCAATAGCTGTTAAACCATGCCTGCTGTTGTTGATCTGTCTTCAGGTCAATGCTGCCTGACCAGCCTCCTGGTTCTCGCACGCTCATTAAGGGAACAAAGAACACTCGCAGACCAAGAGCATGTGCAGCATGCACACCCGCGCTAAAGGCTGCCACATCGACCGTACTCTGTGAGTGCTCAACTACTGTTGAGTGCCCGTTGGCCTGTGAGAAGAGTACCGGAATTTCTATCCACTCGGCGGCAGTTTGCTTTTTGATAATATGTAGGCTATTTTGCCAGTCCTTGTCTGCCGATCCGTATCCACCAGGAAACCAGCGTGGAAATATAATCCCTTTCTCCGACGCTGTGCGCACAACGTTCGGTCGGGTAGCGGTCGTTGGCGCCGAGGGTAGCTTCGCCTCTGATGTTTTCAAATGCAGATCTGGTAAAAGTGTCACCGATGCTACGAGGACCAGGATTATGATCAATGCTAGCAGAGAAGCGCCGACGCTGAGCAGGGCATTCCTCCTAATTGGATAGCGTGAACCGGTCGGCTGTGCTCGCGAAAGGGAAACAGGTGGCGGAGTGCTCTTTTCTGGCCCAGATTGCTGACCGCTTCTTTTCATGGGTAGTTTATGGTCTTTCTGCTTGCGCTCTCGAATAGAAAGCGCTGTCAATAAGGCGAGTATTGCCAGTAATAATGCTAGCATAGCGAGTCGAGGATTCCCCTGTAATCGTAACGATGATTGCATTGCCTGTACTCCATAATGCTGATAGAAGCGCCCGCCTCCTCATAAGCCCAGCTCACTGCTTCCGCCCGCATACGGCCTTAAACGCCCCTTCATGCTATGTAGATATTTCTGCTGTTGATACACTACAGCTATTTTCATCATATCAGTCTATAAAAACTGAAGATTCTGTATGTAAATAGAAATATCGAAATATGAAATTAGAGCTGGTCTTTATACTTCAATTGAGCAAGTAAGCTGCAATTAGGCTATATCTTTTGTAACTATTCGCTTCACTTTATATACAGGATCTACTTGCACTGCTAAGCGGTCTTGAGCAGGTGATAGATAACATGAATAGTTACAATCTTTCAAGCCAGCTTGACTGGCTATTTTGAGTTGAGCTAACAGAGGACAAATGGTTCCTCTGTATTCCACTCATATAAGGAGGAGTAGTCAATGGGCACAATTCATATTAATACGGACATGCTGAGGCAACTCGGCTAGTTGTTTATCCAGCTTGATGAGCAGATTGACAACAACATCAGACCACAAATCCAGAACTATACCAGCCAGTTGGAGAGCGACTGGCAGGGCGTGAGCCGCCAGCGTTATGAGCAGATGTTTGAAGGGTGGCGCAGCGCCGTGCAGCAGTTAGCGGCTAGCGGAGAGGATATTGGTCGACACCTGCAGGATACGGCTACCCGCTTCGAGCAGGCCGATCAAAGCCTCTAAGTTGATTGATAGGGAATTGTGAGCAGGACATAGGTACGTAGTGTTTATGCTCTGCTCTCTTTTTGTTTCTCGTTTCCCTTATGGCCGTGCTAAAAAGGTTGCATCAGTTGGCGCTGCATGAGTAGCTGCTTTGCTATTCGCTTCACTTACTTCTGGTGACTGGGCTAAGCGCTGTATCCAGGGAGACAGCATATCGGGAGCGAGATGCGCTACTTGCACGATGTTGCGCTGATTGCGTCGTACCAGGTGTCCGCGCCCGGGAGGGCGATCTGCTATCCTCACTCCCAATACTTGGGGATCATTGACATCCCCTCCCAGGATAACTCCCGTGCGGAACATGCGGCATTGCTGGGTAATAGGATCACTTCTCATGATATCGGAGGGTGTACCCACGACAACCAGGTGCAGGTGTAGATCACGCGATTGTAACAAAAATTCCTTCAGGTCGTTGAGCGGATTACGTGTCAGGGCGGTGATCTGCTCGTAGTCATCGATCATCAACACAATAGGGGTCATATGCGCTCCAGGGAGCTGCTCACTGTCGTCCGGTAAGCGTTCAAGCTCTTCTCGGAACTCAGTCATACGCTGCCGGAGTTCTCCTTTGAGCGTCTCGACTGTCGCTATCAGTTGCTCTTCTGAATCAGCATACAGCCACACATTGGGCAGTCGCCGCAGGCGACGCGAGGTGCGGCGGAAGTCGACCAGCACGACCCTGGCATGCCGATTTTGCGGGGTTGCTAGCATGAGCAGTAAGGTATGCAGCGTATTCGTTCGTCCACTGCTGGGTCCACCTGCGATCAATGCGTGAGGCGTATCCGCGTTTAGTTCTAGAGCGATTAAATGCAATGAGAAGTCTTCTATCCCTAAATCGAGCTTTAATACTTGCGGCGCGTTTCCAACGGCGTGGTTACCATTTTGTGCTGTAGTGTTGGTACATGCCTCCAACAAAAGAGCGTGTGCGGGCACATCCTCTGGCAGTAATTGGATCGGCTGCGGTCGAGATGCTGTAGGGATCTTGGTCAACCGCGCGAACATCTGTGCCATTTCATCCAGCTTATTGGTCATTTCGTCATCATCCTCACTGGCAACCGGTATGGCAATCTGTATCTCGTCGAGCGTCTTACCGCGTATATATCCCCTTCCAGGCACCCCTGGATCGATATGTGCGGCGTCATTTTTCCCCAACAATAAGAGCGAGTCTGTGACTTCCACCAGCCGTAGGCCGATACGGATCTCTATCTGACTCATTACTTGCATCGGTAAAGAGGCCGGTCGATCGGCAGAGAGCACCAGGTAGATACCATATGTGCGACCCCCGCGGGCGATGGCCAGAAGCTGATCGATCTCTCTATCGTAGGCCTGCTTGAACTCGATAAACTTATCTATCACCAGGATGATTGCTGGCATCTCCGCTATATCGGCCCTCTCCAAGCGTCGGCGCTGATACGCTGAGAAATCATCGATCTGATTGCTTGAAAAAAGTTGTTTACGCTCATCGATAATTACGTTGAGCTTGTGCAGCAAGCGGCGAATATATTCTTCGTCGGACTCTGTGAAGAAGCCTCCCACATGTGGCAGCTTGTCAAAGACGCGTAGCGCCTGGCCTCCAAAGTCAATAATATACATGTGAAGTTGCGCAGGCGAGTGTGTCTGCGCAAGCGATGTAATCAGGGTGCGTAGAAAGACGCTCTTGCCGGAACCTGATGCTCCACTGATGAGGACATGCCCCCCCAGGCGGATAACATCCAGAATCCACGGCTCCTGTCGCTGCTCCATTGGTAGGTCGATCATACCCACAGGGCACGCCAGCCAGCCAAAGGGCGGTGCCGCGCTTTGAATTTGACTGGCGGGAATAATTGCTAGTGCTCGCTTGTAGACCTCGGGCAGGCTGATGCGGTGTGGCAGAGGTGCCGGCCAGGGCTTAAAGAGGGTGATGCCGATGGTATCGGTAAACGGCTCGATGGTGTCCATCAGCACAACCTGGTCGTTGACTTCCCCCGCTCCTATTTTAGCTTGCCTGATTGATATTGCTGATGCATTCGCCACCCTCGCCTCCTGTGAAGTTCTGGCACTCTGGAAGAGTTCGAACGTCTCAGAGCCGATCTGAAAGTAGCCGCGTCCCGGAATGGTGCTGGGCAGCAGGGCGGCTTCTGAGCGTCCAAGCATGTCTCGGCTATCTTGCAAGGATGCGACACGCAGGCAGATACGGAACTTGAGATTCGACCAGATCTTGTCGCTGACGGAACCCCCAGGCTTCTGGGTTGCTAAGACAAGATGCACGCCCAGGCTACGCCCTTTCTGCACAACGCTGACCAGCCCTTCCATAAACGTTGGATGCTCTTTCGCCAGTTCGGCAAACTCGTCAATGATGATGAAGAGGTGCGGCATTGGCTCATAAGCGTTTGGGTTCTGACTGCGTAGCGCGATATATTCAGCGATTTTGTTGGCGTTGGCTTTGCTGAGAATATGTTCGCGCCGCCGCAATTCACTTTTGAGCGCTACCAGTGCCCTCTCGGTCAATTTGCCGCTCAGGTCGGTGACAAATCCGACAGTGTGTGGGATATTCTCGAACGCTTTGAACGCGGCACCTCCCTTAAAGTCGACCAGCACAAAGTTGACCAGGTGCGGATGATGCGTCATCGCCAATCCGACGATCAGCGATTGTAGCAGTTCGCTCTTACCGGAGCCGGTCGTACCCGCTATAATGCCGTGCGGACCATGCATATTCTCGTTTAAATCGATCCATACAACGCCATTTTGTCCTATGCCGATTGGCACGCGCAGCATGCCAAAACGTGGTTGCGTCCACCATTTTTCTGGATCGAATTGGTCCGCGTAAGTGAGGTCGATCAAGTCTAGAAAGCGCACATTGGTTGGCAGCGCTGATATATCGTCGTCGTCGTGCACGATTTGTATTCTGCCTATCGCGCGTGCAATATATGTGGCATGCTCCAGGTCCAGCATGTCGGCATTGACGTTCTCCAGCTTTTCTGCATCGGAACCGATGGCGGCGTAGGTCAATTGACCGTCATCCTCCAATTGCACGACGCCGCGACACTCGCCTGGTATGGCCTGGTGTTGCGCTACCAGGTAGATCACCGAGACGCCTAGCTGCTCTCCCAGTTTAAAGGCATGTGTCAGTGCGGGATGCTTGCGCACTTCAACATAATCATGCACAATAACCACAATATGCGGGATGGTGATAGACGGGTCCACTCCTGTCCCTCCTGAAGAGGTCTCGGCGATTTTAGAGGCTCGCTGGCTCAACTCTTCCAGCAGGAAGTGCAGCAGTTCGTTCGCCTCATCCTCCCCCACCGCTGTCAAACGATCGGATTTGCAGCCACGCAGCGGCAAGGTATGTGGCAGTTCGCGCAACCATTCCCAATCCTGCCGTTGCGAGGCCGGATAGATGCCCAAAATGCGTACTTCTTCTGGCGAATGTTGTGTGGCAATCTGACAAAGAATGGCACGCGAGAAAGCCGCTACGTTGCGCCGTGCACCGGTGAAACCCAGTGATTTGGCATCCGTGAGCGAGATGCTACAGGGGATATCAGGTACCATGCGAAACTCTTGTTCCATCCGCTGCACATCTGGAACAAGAGGGTCTATAGCATCTAACTGAGGCATCTTCACTTCTATCGAGAATGCGTGCATGCCCGTGCCGACACGTACCGCAAGAAAGTCCTCATCTTCGGGACGACGTTCCCAAAGATATGTGCGCTCACTGATCTGCGCCTCCAGGTCACCTGGGGCAGGATCACTAAGTAAAGCTACCTGTCGCTGCTCTTCAGCCTGTTTTTTTAGCTGCCGTCGAATCTTCCCCAACGCTTTGCGGTACTTTTTATCGTTTTCTTTGTTACTGCTGTTAATAGCTCTCGTTTGCTGATAGACGGTGAGCCAGTTACTAAGGGGATACATAAGCGTGAAGATGGCCATTGGTATTAAAAACGTAACCTGCTGCATCGACGCGTGACTGATACCAATAGTAACGCCAAAGAGCACTGCGATCATTATAACTGGCATCAACAATGTCATCAATCCCGGCTTCTGTGGTGTTTGGTCACGTTTTGGTAATTCGGGGATCTCTACCGTTCCTTGTGGTGCAGGCGTTAGAATACGTGGCGGGCGGTTGAAAGCTTCCGCCTTTGTATCAGTGGTCTGGCTACCCTGTAGCTGTGGCTTATACAATGTTCTATCCTCTAATCCTACAAATTAGCTCACGCCATGAAGAACATCTGTTACTCTCACATCTACTTTGAAGGAGGAAATGCCTGGCGAACAGAGTCAAAAGTCCCCAAATTTTTACCAGGTCACATTGAAATTCCCGTTTGAGATCACATGTATCATAAAAATATACCCGAAACCGTATAGCAGAATATAGTGAGAGCGCCGCGTGACAAGCATAGTAAAAACAAACCCAAAAAAGATATATATCATAGCCTTTGGCTTGCTCGTCGCCCTCATCTTCGCCTTTTCTATCCCTTTACAACCGGCACAAGCTGCTGGAGAGACAGCGACAATCGTCATCCAGGGGTCCACCGCGCCACCCGGCTTTACACCCTCTCTTCTCACTATCCATGTCTACGATACCGTTGTCTTCGTCAACCGCTCCTCGCCCCCTGCTAACTACGCGGTGAGCGCCAGCGATGGTAGCTTTTCGGCTCCTGCTATTGTCCCCAACCAGCAGTGGAAGGTCACATTTAATAGCGTAGGTGTGCATGAGTTTCACTCCGCCTCCGCTCCTCAGCGCATGATAGGGGAGATCCTCGTTGTCGATAATGCTGTAAGCCTGTTGCCAACTTCTGTGCCCTCTGTCAACGCCACGGTCGTCGCACTTATCCAATCAGGCCACGTTCCGCCAGATAATCTGCTGGTTGCAACTCCAGCTCCAACTTCGCTGGCAAAACACGCAACAAAAAAAACATCCACCACGACGCTGCCGCTTTATGTATTCATTGTGCTAGCATGCATAGGGGTGCTGCTGCTCTCTGCTCTCGTCTATCTGCTGCTGAGGCTGCGTAAATACCTCGTCAGCCGCAAACGTCGTATGGTCTCTGAGGAAGAAGATCAAGAGGATATAGCGCTAACCGAAACGACCGTTCCCATGCGTATGGGTAAGGAGAAAAAACCTGTGCCGAGGCCTGCTGTCCATATCCCTAACCCAGGCAACGCGCCGCTCTTGCGGCTGCGCAGAGTCCATGTGAAGGATGATGAGGACGATGAGGATGAATAGGCATCCCCCACACACGCTCACGACCGAAGGGACCGTGCAGCGCGTATTGCGCGTGCCCTGTCTGCTGCTGGTAGTGGTAGTGCTCTTCCTATGTGTCAGCAGAGTCGACGGTAGCACTTTCAGGGATGCGGCGCTGCCTCCCTATACGGTATCCCTCTCTACGAGCAATTTTAATATTCAGATGCTGACGGCTGTCGCGGACGACTTGAACGATCCGCTGCAGGCGAAGTTTAGTCTGCGCAATGGTACCCATCTCTGGTATGGCATCAGTCTGCAATCGACGCCTGCTGGCATGCAGTTATTACCCGCCGAGCAAAACGGCGATCTGGTGACGACGACGTTTATCAATGCAAGTCCCGTATTGCCCCCAGCCGAAGTATTGCCCTTCGATCAGGATAATGCTTCTCACAAGTATGCGCAGCTTCGCCTGAAGGCAGCCTTCTCAGGCCCTGATCAGCGACTCCAATTAAAGGTTGATCCTGCGGATGTTCACGCGCTCACCCTGGATATCTGCGATCTGCTGCTGCACTTGCTTGGTCAGAGGAATAGCAGTGTACAGATCGGCCTGCTGGCGCCCGGCACTTTGAAAGAGCTGTTTGACACTACCAGCAATCTACGTGACTTCTCCACGCTGGTCAACGACTATAGCCAGCTATTATCGGCTGCTCCCGACGAGTCTGCGCTGCTGGCTCATGCATACAATTGTGCCGTTGATCTTGTTGCTCTGCTGGCTGACCCTACCGAACAGGCTGTCATAGCCGATCAGCTATGGAAGATCCAGGGCAAGGCCATTTCCCGTGCCAGCGTCCTCAAGGTCATGAGCGATTTCACCCGTACACAATCCGGTCTGGCCGTTGAAGGGTATATCAAAAACATTGTGCTATCATATGGTACTGCTCTAGTACCCCAAAACAATCCGGTTGTGTTGCTCCGCACAGCCAGCCCTGCCAAACCCACGCCGACCCATGCTCCAACTCCCACGCCAACATCCATTCCTGTACTGCCGGTTGTACCAACAACGATGTCTTCTCCCACTCCTGTGCATACTCCCATACCTGCTACACCCTCTACCAGGCCTGTGCTCCCACGCGACCCTCCTCCCAGGCACAAGCTCAAACATACGCCTACTGCCATGCCTACTCATACACCTGAGCCGACTTCGACGGCTACACCCGAGCCAACTCGGATGGCTACATCTACCCGCACTCCCCTGCCATTCCCCACTGCTGCGGACCCACCCAGGCCCATGCCTTCTCCTGCTGTCGCTTACAACTTCCATACCTCCGCATTACTAAACACTGCCTCGGTAGAGCCGGACCCATCCGCAGATAGCAAACTGTAGGCGGCAGCTCCTACGTTGCCGCTGCTATATGCGTTTGTTGTGACACTGGTTACGCGTTGCATGTTGACATAAAGCTCTAGCATTGCGCCACGGGCAACCACGGCCACAATATTGCTCTGTCCTCCTCCCTGGTGAATGGCCTTGCTTATACCTGCGCTGAGCCTGGCTGTAGGACCATCGCTCTGGTTCGAGTAGACGTTGATACCATAGCTACCGTCTGGCCCGATGTAGCAGTAGTAAAAGCTCTTCGCATCAGGGTTCCCACGCACCGCCAACCCGGCGGAACTCCCCTTTAGAATGACGACCTGAGCCTGGTAAGCAAAGTCGCTGACGCTTACCGCACGGCTGAAACAGTATTCCAGCCCTTGCAGTGTCATCGTGACGTGGTAAGCCCCCTGAATGAACTGACAGGCTCCGAAGGTATCGCTTTCTTGTCGCCAGGATGAGTGCGTGCCGTCTTGCAGCGTATCGTTGAGCACAAGTGTTCCACCATGTGGCGGGTAGGGATTGTCGCTGGCATTGCCGGTAGTGGTTGTGCTGCCCGGCGTGTTGCTCCGCGTCGATATTGCTTGATTGCTCCTCGTGAAGTAGAAAAATCCCAGGCCGCCAGACACGACGACAATAATGGCCAGCGCGATAAGCAGCACCGCCCTACCACGACCAGCTTTTTGTGGACGCGCTATCTGCGCCCTATTCGCCTGTGAGATATATGTTTGAGCCTCAGGTGCGGCCGGTAGACCTGGCCGTTCCTGCGTGCTTACCGCAATGGTCAGTAGAAGCACACCCGTCGCATTGGTATCTACTGGCCGTCCACTTTGTGGATCGATGCGTAACACCTGCCCATTATGTATACCAGGGGGGACCTGCATGGGCATCTGTCTTCCTCCTGG
>Ga0137384_10001678_pt1 | contig 17549 bp, 32 predicted proteins | sample SagtaG_2_FD_104922 | JGI IMG/M metagenome (GOLD analysis project Ga0137384, IMG submission 104922) | Vadose zone soil microbial communities from Sagehorn Ranch, Mendocino, California, USA - Sage2_R_60_16 metaG | ecosystem: Environmental > Terrestrial > Soil > Vadose zone | place: USA... | reverse complement strand
TGATCGAATTGTAACCCGGAAGTGAGCGAGATGCCAGAGAGCGCACCGACAGAACCGGAAACGGTCAGGTTATTAGTGAGCGTCACGTTACCGGAAATCGCCACGCCAGAGAGCGCTGAAAGCGACCCGGAAGCGGTGACATTGCCCACGATGTTGACATTGCCCGCGTTGCCTTGCGGGTCATTAATAACGGTCAGAGAACCCTGCACACGGACATTATCCGCAGTGGTTAAAACATCAAGAGGCATAGTAGTAAACTCCTTTTATACAGCATACCATTGATTGGAATCACTTGGATTCCAGATGAGAATTTGAGCACGAAAACCGCCAATCGTCGTACCAGTGCCATTGATGACATTACTGGTAGAGTGGTCAGCAAAAGTAAGACTATTGGTACTGTGATTGAAAAGTACGCAGACCTGACCGGCAACGGTCCCCACCGGCATCTTCAGACCCGTAATCGTGCCTGCTGCTGTCACCTGGTTGCATGCAGCCACGCTTGAAACGGTCACCGTTGCGTTGTTGGTCAACGTTTGCACAGCAGTCGCTTCCCCATAAGCAAAGGCCCCCTTGCCTACCAGGTTTTGTACCGTGAGATTACCAGAGCCATCTGATGTGATTTTAGCGTTATCAAAGGAGACAGAGCCCGGATGGGTGCCATTACCTATGGTGAGGGTGCCATCATTATTGAGATTGACCGCGGGCGTCCCGTCCCCCGATACCGTACTGGCAAGGATAGAAGTACCTGCTGCATTACCGGTATTGTTAATACTGGTTGCAGCGGATCCCGCTATGTTTGACCAGGCCGTCCAGGTGATAATCGCGTTGGCTACTGAAGAGTTGGTAGAGCTACGGACGGCAACTGCCCCTGTGATGAAAGAAACAGCGCCCCCAAAGTCAAACTGATAGGCGGTTGCTCCCCCCGTCATATATCTATGATTAGACCCATCGAAGTAGTTATTCTGCTTGAATAACGCTCCCTGTTCCCCCGCTACGACCGCAAAGGTAGCACTCTCAAAGCCTGCATCAGTGGACCCATGCAGCCCTTTGCCAAATCTCGTGGTTACACCAGAGGCGCCTGGTAGTCCCCCCAGGCTATCAATGGGAGTTGTACTTGAGATATGCGCAGCCGTGAGGGTGCCCGCACCATTACTGGTAATAAGAGCATTATCAAAAGAGACAGAGCCAGGGTGGGCCGCCGTCCCCAGCTTGAAAATAGCATCATTGGTGAGGCTGACCGCGGACGCCCCATCACCTAGCACAGTCGCTTCGATGAACTGGGTAGCCGCTGCGTTCCCATCGTTGACAAGTGTACTCGTACCAACCACCGCCGTCTTGATCGAATTGCCTACGTTTGTCTGTCTGACGAGCGTAGCAGGAAAGATATTAAGGATGCATTCTTGTGCGCCGTACGCTTCGATAATCACCAGTGAGATAGGGGCAAGCAAACTGGCAATCACGCTTTGCTGAGCCCAGCGTACCACCTGCCCCCCGAAATTGCCGCAGTAGATGGTCGCCACCCAGGCTGGCAAGTAGGCAGATCCCCCGTTCTGGAAGCTGAGGATCAGGGCCACATTGCTCTCATTATAAAAGACCAGTTTGCCCGCCCCACTGGACTGCGCTATGGTGATCTGCCCACTTGCGGAGAGGCTTGGATCAAAGCTTGCAACTACTTGCATTATACTATGGTTCCTACTGAGTTCCCTACATTACTTTGCCGCGAGAGCGTTAAAGGAAAGGTCCCCGGTACAAACTCGCCTTGTGCATACGTCTCCACAATGACCATGCTTAAGGGAGGATTACTTGAATTGAGTATCGTATGCTGTACCCAGGTGATATTGACGGTTCCTGGTGGCGTCGGGTAGAGCATTGCCATCCATGCTGGTACGTATGCGGTCCCCCCGTCCTGGAAACTGAGCGTCAAACTAATGTTACTCTCATTATAAATGACGATTTTCCCGTTTGCCGCGCTGCTTGGTACAACGAAGATATCACTGGTCAGCACGCTTGGGTCAAATTGTGCTACGACATTCATGCGAGCGCCGCCAAACTGACCGCACTTTGCGCAGCGGATCCTACAGCTTCCCCGATCGCCTCGTAGTCGATAAACTCTCCGACGACTTTTATTAGGACAAGTGTGCCGACAATGAGAAACAAAGAGCGTAACAATGCAGCACTTGTGTCATAAAACAAGTTCGTCCCGAATTGTTCTACCCAGGAAAAAGGGTCTGTAAACGTAAACGTCGTCACCCCTGGTATCCCTATGGTGTCCTCTGGAATGGCCCCCATGTTCTCTGTGAACGGATTGTTGATAATCATGGCCTGATCGAGCGCTTGCAAAGCCTGCGTCACATCAGCAGTGGGAACCAGCGTGATCCTGGTACCAGCAATAGGAATAAAGCCCGCCCCTCCGAAGATCGAAGTCAGGCCGGCTACAACAGGAGCAACTATTGGACCCACAACAGGGATCGTCGTGATCGGGTTGGTGGTAGTGCCCCCTACCGGGGCAGTCGGATGCCCATTGGCCCCCACGTATTTGGCGATCTCTGTTGCGAGCGGGGGACCACCAAACCAGGTAGGTGAGCCGGTGGTACTATTCTGCTCAAACTGATTGGCAAGCACGACCCCCGCGGACGCCATACCCTCAAGCGCTGCAATGCTCCAGGTGTTCACGTAGGCGGCATTTTGTGCATAGGCAATGACGGGGGAATGCCAGTCTACATTCCATTCAGTAATGGCTATCGGAAGTGGCTTCCCAATAGCCGCGACTATTTGCGCCTGTATGGACTTCGCATCATTGCCAATATTTTGTGCTTTGGTGGAGCAGACTGCTGCTGTTGGCTGTGAGCCGCACGGGTAATCATGAAATGAGACAGCATCCGGGAGGTTGCCCGCCGCGTTGACCAACTTGAGGAAGGGGACGGCGTAACTCCCAAAGTTTGAGACCGCACCCAGGACCGGGCCAATAAAGGCGGCTTTCGGGTTAATCTTGCGCAGCGCGGGTACCCACGTATTCCACATGGCTGCATAGGCGGAGCTGCTCATATTGTTGAGATCTGGCTCATTGGAGAGCTCATACAGCAGGCAATTAGTGCCTAAGTACTGCACGGCATGTTGCGCAAATGTCTGTGATTGATGGGGGAGTATCCCCAGCATCAGAGCCCCTGATGCCCGGCACCCGGTCACCAGATTTGCGAGAGCCGCGTCAGAGAGAGGATTACCGCTCTGATCCGCCAGAGGGATGCGCAGAACCGTGACGCCGGTGCGCTTCAGGTTCGCCTGGCTCGCTGCGTTGAACGAGGAAAAGGCGTAATTCATAATGTTGGCGCCAAAGAGCAGGTTACTGACGCCGCCGCTATTGTTTACTTGTCCTGGTAGAAGTCCCATGTGTCCTCCTCCCGTACCAGTTGTGCTTGTAGACGTGGGGGGAGGAGGACCGCCGCCACTACTACTAGAGCTTGGAGGAGGAGGAGTTGTGCTAGTAGTAGTAGTGGGAGGCGGGACCAGGGGCCCTGTATGATGTTTAGGCGGGACCAAAGGGCCGGTAGGGTGTTTGAGGGGACCACTTTTTTTTTTGGTGCGTCGTCATCACCCGGCAGTGCAAAAGCAGCAATGCCAAGGAAGGCACAATAGGCCAGGATCACGACGATGAGAAAATTAATCATGCGGTTGTTGCTCCAATCTGATTCCCGTTCCCAAGATGAATACCAAGGAGGGTGAGGCTGTACGACAGCCCCGCGCCCACCAGTGCCATTGCATACGGATTAAGGGCCTGACTATTCATCATTTCCACACTTAAAATGACTGCCGCGCCCAGCAGCACACAAAACAAAAAGAGTGTTGCCAGAAAGCGGGCAAACGCGCCAGTGGTAATAAATGCAGAAAAGTTGTTCATAGCTATACCGCCAGCAGGAGTGGTAGCAGACGTTCTACAAGGGCCCCGTAATCAATGAACTCATTCATCACCTTCAGGATAAGCCAGGTTCCTACTATGACTAAAGTAGCCCGTAGCACCACCGCGAGGCTATCAGTATACAGATTGGTACCAAAGCCCGCGAGCCAGCTAATTGGATCAGTAATGGTGGTTCCCCCTATTATACCACTGGCGGCCACATTGAAGGGGTTATTCACGATCATCACACTATCAAGCGCAACTAGCAGCTCAGTCACATCAGCAGATGGTGCAAGCGCGTGCGTGATACTCCCGGTGATAGGCGTACTGGTTGGTGACGGCGTCCCAGTGCCACTCACGGGAGGAGGCGTACTACTCCCTGCTGTGCTTGCCCCTATTGCTCCAAACACACTGGCCGGGTTGATCCAGGGCTCTAACCAGGACGTCGTACCCATGCTCCAGGTGCCGGGCGCGGCATATCTCACTTCAATATGTGGCCCTGTTGAGTACTGGTCAACGGGTAGCCCGTTCTCCAGTCCGACGACCGTCCCCACACTCACCTTGGCCCCGGTCGCAAGTTTGCCGGTCAGGTGTTGGAACAACCACACCGAGCCATCACTCGCCTGGATCTCGATCACGGTCCCAATCGAGTTCAGGTTTTGCGCCACGCGCAGCACCGTCCCCGCCACGGGGGAACCTACAGGTGTCCCGAACGAAGACGCATAATCGATCCCCTTTTCATTCACCCCATCGAAGGGATTGGTGCCGGGAGAAGAGTACCACTTCCAGAGGCCCGCGGTGGTAAATACCTGGTCTACTGTGCTCACGGCTTGCCCTCTATCACCAGCGTTTCCCCACTATGCACGGTAATGGTCTGAGTCGGTTTGGGCAGTCCTGCACCCACCAGGCCAACCAGAAAGGGCACCGGGTTCAGCTCCGGTTTGCCGTCATACTGTGCCCAGGTAGGACCGTAGCCGTAGCACGCATCATGATAGAACGCGAAACCAAGCGCGGCTTTCTGAGTCCCCAAAGCATGTGGACCACTGCCCCCTGTTCCTATCACTTGCCCTATGCTTACACTACTTCCTATCTTCAATCCCGCTGCAATACTGGACAGGTGCAAAAACGCGATGTGATCCGCTACGCTATTGTAAGGAACTGACAATTTGATCGTGACCACTGCTCCCCACGCCGGTAGCAACCCATCAGGCGCATTGATGCCTGAGACAACACCGGCAAGTGGGCTCGTGATGGGCGTATTCTCCGGGCAGAGGATGTTACTGTCTGGCTTTGGAAAGCCGCCGAAGGGATCGGGTGCGCCGTAGTTGTCAATACGCGGGTACGTGTACCATGCAGCCATTTCTTCACCTCCACTCAATAAAGCCCACTTTTTGAGCGTGGCGATAGACTTCAAGCAAACGATCAACAGCCGCAATATGACGTGCTACCTCCGCCCGTTCGTGTGCGTTCAGTGCTGCTTTGTGAAGGAGTGCCAGGAGTCTTGCCGACTCTTCAAGACTTCGTATAATGGGTGTGAAATCCATCAGAGCACCACATCAATCAGCAGTAAGTAGGCAATTCCAATACAGAACAACGCAATGTACAGTTCGTAGTCTCTCCTGCTCATGCCCTCCTTCTTAGGTTCGCTCTTGACGTTCTTTACCGGAATCTCTTTGGGTTCCTCTTCGTAGTCTTGTTCTTCACGCATCATACACCTCCTAAGGCAAGATCACATAAGCCAAAATACCAGCCAGCACCCATTTATTTTGCACGGTCAAGGCCAAAATAATAGCAAGAGTGGCCACCAGAATAAGCAAGATGCGCAGCGCCGTGACATCATACTCACCCGCGAGATCCTGATGCAGTTGCTTGCCTGGATGATCCAGGATCTCCTTCAGGTTCATATGGTTGGCCCACTTCTTGGATACTGTTTCTGTATCGCAGCTATCGCTGCCTGTAGGGCCGCCGCATTGCCACTACCCGGATACTTCTTTTCTGCTGCTAATATAGCGGCATCTCGCGCCGTATCATTGCCAATACCCGCCAGCACGACTTGCGCGACAGATGCACTATTGGTGATTGTGTTCGTGACAGTGGCAGTCGGTGGCGTAATTGTTGTCGTGATAGGTGGCAGTTGTGTTGTAATCGAATTGGTCACGGGTGTCAGTTGTCCAAGCGCCGCCAGAATGGTGGACAACTGGTCAGTCTCGGTCGTTGGCGTGTTCGGGTCTGTCGTGACAGCCGCCTTCGTGCCATTATTCTGCTTGTAGACATAATAGAGAATGGCAAGCAGGGCAATGACAAAGACAATGACAACGGCTTTGTCACGCGCCCACAGATCCCTAAGTAGATCCATTGTCCGCCACCCCCTGCGCAGCCGTGACCATACCATAGACAGGGATAGCCGCAGTCCCGTTACTACTCGCTTTCGCTTGTGGCATACCTGCCAACACTAAAGAAGCACTGGTGTTCTTAGAGTAGTAGACACCGATGACAAAGCCGACTATCAAAGCCATTACCATCCACAAATGCTCGCGCTTGACTGTCATGAAACACCTACTTTAGATTCAATGGCATAGAGGCCACGTCGCTCTAGAATTTGCGCAAGTGCAAGTAGTGCCTCCTCTTTATAGGAGAGACAGGTATGATCTGCCATCAGTTCAAACCCGTATTCTCCTTTGAGTTCAGCAATGATCTGTGCCGCAAGTGTTTTACTCAAGTCCCATACGAGCGCTTTTTCTTCTGTTGGAAACATCAGCTACACCCCTCTTCATGGACACCGGTATAGACACCTGACGTTGGTGCCTGTCCAATCGGCGCCTGTCCTGCTGTATACAGTGGCGTGGCCTGGTACTGATAATTGATGCCCTTCTGCCACGGCGTAGGTACCGTGATGTAGCCGAGAAAGGTACTCTGAAGGGCCATGTACCCCGCCCAGTACGCGGTCCCCCAGGGCCCGTTATCCACATTCACCAGTTCCTGCGGGGAGAGGTACGGCCTCCCTTCCCTGACAGAGTAGCCAGTTATCCCCAGGTTATCCACATCGGTATGTGACTGGTTGGTGCCATGATCTGCTTCAACCAAAGCCGCAAAAAATCTATTGCCCATGCTCCCCTCCTTATTTCGGGTACGCGGCGAATTGACCCTGAGCGTTACGGCCTGTGGCTGTGAGATCCAGGGTATTGACACCGCTGAAGAGCGTGCCCAGGACCGCATTAGAGCCTGCCCAGTAGGCTACTACAATCAGGATCAGCGAGAGTATAAAGAGATACGAGATGGTTCGATTCAAAGTATCCATTCTTTTTTATCCATTCAACTGTAAAGCACTAGGATTGACCAGGCTTGTCAGTTCAGTAGCATGTGAGACAACGAGCAGCACCACCGCCAACCACAGCGTATAGTAGACAATTGGCTTGCCCCAACTGGTACCGGCAAGCGCCACAAGGACGGCGATCATAATCAGCCAGGTGACGATCCAGACAAACGCCCCTGTCATAAGATGTCCTCCACCCCGGTGAAGAGCTGTCCTAAAAAGTTGGATGGCGTTGAGAGTGGCACCAGTGGCACCAACCCGGACGGCAAAGGTGGCAGTGTCGTAGGTAGTGACGGCAGTCCTGCCCCAGGTGGCGTGACAAGTGGCGTGACAGTTCCCGTGACTGGCGTGTTGGCGAAGCTAGCACCCGCGCCCGATGTCAGACTGGCGTTACCAGAGAGCGTCAGCCACAGCCACATCAAGCGCGTATGACCATTGACAGCAATCAGCGCAAAGAAGAACAGCAGCAAAATGGACAGTGGCAAGAGGAGATCACCAGGAATCGGCACGCCTGAAATGGCACCCCCTAGTCGACTGGCAGTCCCTTTTATAGCCTGTCCAACGGTCACGCCACTGTCCTGAATTGATTCCGCCACCTGGCGTGTGGCTCTCGCCACCTCTGATTCTTCTTCCCTCTGTCGCTTCGCTTCTGTCTGTGCCGCCCGCATCTCGCGGATGGATGCCCGTTCTTCCTCTTCGTCCTGTGGCACTACTGCCGACTCCGCCGATACGTGCCCGCCCGTTTTATCTTCTATTTCCGGGGCACCGACCGCCTCAGTTGGCGCAGACGTGTTGACAGCGGGCACAGATGGCGGCGCTTCTTGCTTTGCCTCTGCTATATATTGGTCAATGTCCGCCATCTGTGTGGTGCGTGTCATGCTGTCCTCATATTTGCCGGGTCAATGATAGCGCCTAATACCGAGCCAAGGTTGCCTTGCAGGCCAATCAGAATCAGCAGGAGGCCAATTGCCACAAAGAAGAAAATACCTCCTGCTTTCATCTTAACTTACTTTCAATCCGGCTGCATTTTCACTGATGAGAAAGGTTTCCACGCGCGGCGTACAGGGGGCAAAGCCTGCAATGGTCGCCTGATACGAATACGAGTTCATCTGGTAGCTATGGGTCGCCGCCGGGAACCCACCAGCTGTCATATTGAGGGCCTGCGTCCCGTTGCGGTTATCCGAGTCGATGATATTTTTGGAGACACCGGCAACCCAGGGGATCACCCCATCATCGAAGTCCTGGCCCCAGATCCTGCGGGTCTGGTTGAATTTATCCATAATAGCAACGTTGTTGCTAATATTGTAATTTTCGAACGTTTGTTGCCCCACCTGGTCCGGGCCAATTGTGAAGCCGAGGATGTTGGCAAGGGAGGCGAACTGGGTGGCACCTGTGGTGACTGCGCCGTCGATGACCAGGGAAATCACGTACCAGTGTTTGAGCTTCGTAGAGATGGTCTGGCGTTGAATGGTATTTTGGGAAAACGGCGTGAGCGGCGTATCCCAGTAATACTGAACCGTGGGTTCAGTCTGCCAGTTCAAGCTGTAGGGAGAAGGGCTGTTCAGATTGGTCCCGTCCACGTAGACCATGTCTACGTTGATTGAACCCGTGAGGCCCGTCATCGCGTGGCCAGTACCTGCTACGGGACTCATCACATTGAGCAGGGGATCTTGACCAAGCCAACTGGGGGTGCAGGTCAGCTTCAACTGGGGTTTGTTGCCAACGCCCGCGATGGGGAGTACACCAGGGACGGTATCACTGCCCAGTGCATTGAGCGGCAAGTACATTTTGCCGGTCCAGGTGGTGTTGGATCCTACCACAAAGTTCGTTTGCCCCACGATCGCCGCGGCAATGGTGGCATCATTGGACCCGGCAAGGACTCTATTTTGAGCGCCCCTGGTGAAACCCAGCATCTGATCCATGACCTTCATCAGGTAGGGGTGGGTTCTAATTTGTGGTCCATTATAGAGGACCTGGAGCTCGCTAAAGATCGACCAGGGGGCAGCTGCATTCACGGCGTAGGTTGCGCTGGATCCCGCAGCGGGGTTGACCGTGAGTGAGTACGTGATGAGGATGCCCTTCGCAAAGCCAGGGACGGTCGGGAAATCGAAGTACAAGGTGGTACCAGCGGAGTACGTAGCACTGACACCAGAGCCGCCTGTGACCGGCATATAGGCCACGCGCTCTATCGAGTTGCGCATAAACTGGCGGTTGGCGGAAATGATCTGGTTCTGCACTTCCATTGCAACTATTTGTTGCTGGCTGGGGGTCAAACCCTTCATATATTGGGCTTGCTCATTGGGTGGAAGCTGTGCAATTTGTGCGGGGGAGAGCGTCATCAAACTAGCATTCATGCCTTGTGTTGCCATGATTGGACCTTCTTTCTTTAGGGGGTAACCGCGCCAGTAACCCAATCCGAGAAGGTCCCGAATGGTCCGCCTGAATTAGCATTAGAAACCCAGTGCAGCAGTGCCAGGCCCACAATGATTAAGAGAAAGACCCAGACGATGCCCCAAAAGAAATGCTCTGTGAATGTGATAATACCCTTCAAGATACTACTCCTGATCTCTGCTCTATCAACGCTCGCTATCCAACCCGTAAACCCATGTGGGGACAATCGACTTGCAACCATTGACAGAGCACAAACTAGACACCTAAAAACTTTTGAATAGTCGAATAATAGCGGGGATCACCCCGCCCGTTTATGTGTTGATAGTAGACGCCGTGTTCATCCGGCGGCTGTTCAATTTTGCCCTCCACTTTGAGCATGTCATTGCGTATTAATTTATCATAGCGCCCTTCTAAATAGAACCCCAACCGATGAACCGCCTGCTTATAGGCATTACTTGGAATTTTCGATAGCTCCTGCGTGAGTGTGATGGAACCAATTCCAAGTGAGCGCCCAGTCTTTTGAATGATATTATATTCGTCTGAATACTCGCCTCTTTTAAAGACCAGATGGACGAGCTCGTCAATCTCCAGCACAGCAGGCGCATCATGGCGTACCTGCCATAACCACTTCTCCACTTCATCAGGCAAAATCTTGATCGGCTGCCATACCTGATAACGACTATTCCCGCCCGGCCTGGCCGGTGCTCGGTCGGAGCTGACCACCCCTGGGAATGAGTCAAAGTCCCCATCGTGCTTTGAATCGAGGATATAGTGACGGGCATCAGGAAAGAGCCTGCTGTACATACTGTCCAGGTATTTCAGCGCGGTTGTCTTGCCTGACCCCGATGTGCCCATGAGAATCCACCTGTCCCCCATTTTCACCCGTATTTTTTGGGGTGAGGGAGACGGTAAAATGGTCAAGGGTGTTACCTTGCTCGCCCCATTCGTCTGTTGTAGTTTCAAAGCTGAGAGTGACATGGCCCATCATATCTACTAGTAAATGTTCGCCCAAATTCAGTAAGTGCGGAACAGGATCCGCTTTCTTTGCTGGCCTGATACGCGCGGCGGCATCTATCCCGCGTTCTTGCTTCACCCGGTTCTCTATCCATTCGAGAGCGCCCCGTGCTATGGCTTTGGCGGCCAGTCTCCAGGTCGGCTCAAGCTTGCCGTACTCTGCCTCTATTTTACCATGAAACAGTGCAGTGATACTACTGCACTGCTCCTCTGTTAGTGTATAGCGTGTACCGTTTATGATGATGTTCATAGACTATCGTCCTTCCCATCCTCTTTTCGTACCAGTTCCTGTTTGGAAAGCTTCTTTATTCCCACCCTGCTTACCCATGCTGGTTTCGTAACGGAAAGGCTACGCACGGCAAATGGCGTATACACCAGGAAAGTTTCGCGGCTTTCGCCACGCATATAATAGGTTACCTGGTATGCTGTCATGCACTCTTCCTTTGGCGTGGGGGTTTTGATACCCGCGTTTCCCTGATAATCTCCACCGTCTTCATTGCACGTGGGATCATGACTACCCCAACATCGGTATAATCGTGCAGCTCAATAGCCCCGCGTACGGCGCCAGCTACGATCTCGTTATGCTGTCCCCAGCGCATCATCACACGGGTGAGGGCGGCAAGCTCCTCATCATCGATATCGCTCCAAACAGGGCGCTGACCAGATGGTTTTCCTGCTTTCTCCTCCCGTGTCCAGAGAAACCGATCCATGTACTCAAAGTAGTCTTCCATGCTACTCACGAACTCAGGGGAGAGGGTGTTTGCCTCAGTCGCTGAGAGCTTGCGTCCTTGTGGCAAGAGTGGCTTACGTTCTACTGGAGGCGAAGCAGCAACAGGGGGCAGCCCTTTTTCTTCCCTGGCTTTGGCCCGCCGCTCCCGTTCTTTGCGTGCTCGCCGCTCTCGCTCAGTCTCAACCCCCTGGCCTGCTATCACCGCAATGGGTGGATCAGGTTTCCGCTTTGGGATATAGCCGTCCGCCTCCAGGTTGCCTACCTGGAGGTAATGGGCGTCTGGTTCCCTGACGGGTTCAATTGCTTCTGGACTTGCAGCAGCGCCTGCGTCACTTTTGCCAAATCGTCCACCTGTTGATCGAGGTCGGATAATACGCCTCTTAGCGCTTCCACCGACAGATCCCCCGCTTCCCTGGTTGCGGTCAGCTCCAGGGTTGCTTGATGGACCTCGTTCTTCATATCCGTGATGGCCGCCCTCGATAGGAGCAGCACCTCTTCCTGCATCTTGAATAACTGTTCGCTGCGCGAGATCATTGCTTCCACCGTTTGGCGCAGCAACTCCACTGTCTGTACGACTCTTGCCAGCTCGTCCACTTTTCAGCTCCTCCCTCAGTTGTTGTGCTTCCTGTGAAATCATAGTTTCCCCTATAACCAGAAAATGGTCATAGCCGGGTTGGTTGCCCCGCCACTGACCGTAATACCACTGGAGACACCCACTCCGCCTGATGGTGCATTATAGTCACCAACGGCAACTGAGGCGGAAAGCGCCCCTACGATCGTGCCCGCAGTCGTACTGGCATTATCAAAAACCTGCGGTGTTCCCGCGCCTACCGTTGTCACCAGGATACCGTAGAAGAAGCCAGCACTGGCTTTAATGACGGTTGGACCTGCGGCCCCTGCGGCTATAGCCGTTGCTTTGCAAGCTGTTGAGGTGATAAAGAAAGCATCGGCCCCCGTGGCTACAATCGCCGCGCCCCGGTTGGTTGATTGCAGGTCCACTATCTGACCGTTGGTGACAGTTGGCTGTGTCGTATTGAAGACGCCGCCCTGCTTCAGCGGGTTGTAACCATTCGGATTATTAGAAGCTATCGGCCCCTGAGCTGACACCACTCCATCTATGGCAGTCGTTGAACCTGTATCCGTAATCACGTGGCCCAAAACCTGGGTTCCAGCTGAAAGCTTGACTGAGAGGTTGCCGGACGCATCAACCGCTGCTTTTTGCCAGAGCAGGCTCGCATCGGCAATCTGTGAGGCATGGTTGGTGGTATCCCCAACAAAGGCCGCGTTGCATTGTAACTGCCCGTTTGAGAGGGGAGCGATCGGGCCAGCAATTGCCATCAGTTTTAAGGGAAGGGTGTTGATAATGGGCCCGGGTGCTCCACTAAAGGTTTGGGCTACGACCGCATCCGGGCCATCGATGGTCCAGGTGATATGGTCACCCCTATAGTAGAGCGTGTACATATGCGCGTTGGCGTCAAGGGGCTGTGTGTTGTTACCCGTCCTCGATAGGTCTGCAATGATGTTGCGTTGTCCCCCGGAGTAACACACCGCGAACATCTTGCCGCCCAGTGCGACTTCAAAGCCTGCCCCGTCTGTGAGGGGTGCCGCGGCTGTAGGCGTGGCTCCCTGTGTGCCAACCCCCATGAAAAAATAGGTGTTGGCGATGTAGGGAAACGGCACGTTATTAGGAAAAGAAATTTGCAACCATCCAGGGGAAGACGGTTGAAAGGAAGGTACACTTTCAAGCGTTGAGAAGCCGTTGGCAGTCGTACCCGTGCCCAGACGCGTGTCCCCTGCTTCTGAAATGGCTGCGACTCCGCCACCGCCTGCTACAGCCGTCTTCCAATACAAAGCGTTGAGGCCTGCGTCAAAGGCATTGTAGAAGAGAGAGCCTGCTGGTGATACGACACGTTGTTCCCCGGCAAAGGTGATCGCACCTGGTGTGATGGTTGATTCGATGACTGCTGTAAACATTACGGGATCACCTCATCAGTACAGCGAATATAGATCGGAGTGGTGCCGCTGGTAATCGTGGGGGCAAAGACACGGATTCCCTGGGGCATGCCAAGATTGACCCAGATCTGTGCGGAGACCGTGCCGGTGCCGTAATCCTCAAAGCTGAGGGAAAGAGATGTTGAGGGAAGCCACATGTAGCAATGGCGACGTTCCAGATAGTTGATGACGTAGGGTACATTCGCACTGATTTGGATCACGCGGTCAATGGGCTCATGTATTGCCATTGAGAGGAGCAGTCGTTCTATTTGTTTAAGCGTGTCCAGCTGCTCATGGTGCCGGACATGCTCGGAAATATCTTGCAGAATATCCATATTTTCTCCATGTGTGCAGTGTACCCCGATGTAGAGCGGGGGAAATGGGCACACTGCACATAGGAAGAGTATACTACAATTTGCCGTGAAAGTCTGCTGATATTTTCACCACCCGGTACCACTGTTCGGTTGTCGGATAACACCAGTCATAACACACCTGACACAGTGCAGTAATCATAAGATCGCTATATATCCAGATAACGGCTTCGCGTTCACAGTGATCCCAGTGGGAACAACAGGTAACATCATCTTCAGAGTTTACATTGCCGTTTAGTTCACACACAGCTGTATAGACAGGATCTTTGATCCATGTAGGCAATGCTATCACCTTATGACTCATTCTTCTCCTCTCTTGGCACGCCTGGTCGCCTCACTTTTTCCTGTGACACCAGATGTCGCAGTGCTGGAAACATGGGCTCGTCATCCTTTTTATGTAGCGTTGATTTCCGCCAGGTCCCCGCCGGTGTCCCTTTTGCTTCTTGCTTCTCTATATACCCTGAGACATCGGCTTCCTCTTTTACATAGATGCCGTCCGTATTGGTGGCAAGCAATTGCTTTTTTTCGGCGTAGGGCAGGGCTTCTTTATAGAGAGCCAGGCGACACTGCATAAGGGTGTAGGAGAACCAGTGTTGCATGGTCTCCGGGATGTGAGACATAGCAGAATGGATATACCAATCATAGGCCAGGCCACCCCATGAGGCTTCCAGATCCCCTGGTGATTGTTCTCCCTCTGGTACCAGGGTGGTGGAAAGCCATGAGGACCCATGTCGCCCGATAGAGGCAACGATTGCCAGCTTGATCCAGTCAACGATTTGGTCGGGAGCCGTGTCTCTAAGCGTGGTCATCAGCTCGGCAAAGCGGGCATTATCCCGCGTCATTGTAAGCCATCCCCATCCTGACCCTGGTTCAACAATGCATCCTTTTTGTCGGATGAGCTCGATTTCCTCTCTCCAGAGAAAGCTTTCATAAGTTCCTGGCTCCGTTGGATAGTGAACAGTAACTTCTGTACCTGTGTGCACTCGTACAGGAAAACAACCCAGAACCAGAGCAGTAGTAATCTCGATAGTACAATGTGATACAAACGTTGCATATTGTTCTAAAAACCTCCCATCATGTCCGATCGTTGGCCCTGTCGGCTGCTCTACAAAGCTTGCCGCATAGCCATTTTTCATATCGAGCTCATGCACGACATCAAACGTTAACGTGGTTTCAGCAAGCTGGTCCGAGCGCGCCCCTGTACTCAAAGCTCTCAGGTCTTCTACGCACCTATAGGGGGGCAGAGGGTGCTTATGAGCACCCCAGTCCTCACCATAGGTTTCATAGAAGGCTCGCTTCTGTAGAGCCATGCCAAGGCCCGCTGGCGTATTGGCCGTACCAACCCCGCAGTGCTCAAAAAGCAGCCGCAAGCGTTTTAAAAGCATAACATTGGGATGCTTTTGTTGCCAGGACGCGGAACAGATGAGCCAGCGGGTGCAGTGATGACCCCCTTTCTTGCCATGCAGTTGTAGGGCTGTGGGTATGCCTTGCCGCGTGCAGAAAATGACGGCTTTGTACTGGGCCTGGGCCTGTTCTAGCCAGGGAAGGTCCAGGATAGATTCGACGAAAGTTAAGAGGTCATAGGCAAAAACACAGGCATAGAGTGCATCGAGTGTTGGGATGTCGAAGACAGAATCTTTGTGCTCTGTCACCAGAAGATTACCATCTCGAAAGGCCAGTGTTCTATTTTTCGAGATACGGGATATCCAACCAGGGAAAAAATACCCAGGGCTTTCATTTTCAGGTGGAAGAGGGATATCAGTCATCGCGATCACGCAACAGGCAATAGAAGAAGATGACTTCGGCCACGCCCATGATGAGAAAGGCGATCCACAGTGAGATGGGTGGGATGGAGAGGATCTGGGGTAAAAAGTCCTGGATCATTGGTTTCCTACTTTCATAGCAATACTGATAATTTCTTCCCACTCATCCTCATGTTTCACGGGCGACCACTTTTGATTGACAAAATCAAGAATAGGCATGTCCCCATGATTTTTTAAGGCATCAGTGAGATCTTTGGTAGTAATATGCAGTGAGAGCGTTTGCTCAGTATAGACGCCTGACATATTTTTGGGGTGTTTATATTTAGATAGGCCGTGCACGGTGAGGGTATAGAAATCGGCTTTGGGTAACCCTTTGGCACGACGACGACGATCTACAGAGAGCTTTAAGGTTTTCAGATCTGAGACGGTTTCAGGTAATCCTACGCGGTACTGCTCTGAGAACCTGTCTCTCGCTACACCTTCGGGAAGGGGGCCCGCCTGGTAGTTGGGCACAATATGTTCAGTCGTGCGGTGCCCACGTGCCGCAGCCCTGCTGGTTTTCTTGCCTGCTTCCTCAGCTCGTCTATAGTCGGACGCAATACGTTTGACGTAGGCCGCATCTTTGTATTCGCTACGTGCTTTGGTGAGGAGGCCACGTTGCTCTAAGAAATCAAGGGCCTGCTCTTTGGTAACGGCTGGTTTTCGAGCCACAATGACTCCATACAGTCAAAATTTGGGGGAAAATAAAGAGAGTGCTCTCACATGATAGCCGAGAACACCCTCTCTAGGGAAGAGGTTAGTCTTTCTGCTCTTGTATATTCACAGCATCGTCCTCATTAGAAAGGGGTAGAACGCGAGATGGGTGAGATGACAAAGCAACCTGTGTGAGGACGACGATGGTGCTATCGTGACAACTACATGAACAATGATACTGGGCACAACGATTGTGTTCGCCACGAGCACAAGCAGATGAGAGAGCCATAGTCTGTTTCTCCATTTCAACAATATGTGCTTGTACCTGCTCAGTAGCAGACAAAAGCATACTAATAACAACAAGAAGATCATGGGCCGCTTCCACGCTTTGGAAGCTTTCAAATGCCGGTAAAAGTGGTGGGAGCCGCTGTGCCCACAAAAGCACAGCCTGCACTTCCTCCCGAAGCGTCACCCCTCCACCGTCGTCAGCTTAAAAGCCAGACGCCCGTTTTTCGTGCGGTATTTCTCAATCTTCAGGCACACTGTCTCTTCCAGAGGGCCCATACCATGCTCTGAGAAGCTCGTGAGCAATTCTTTGCACTTGGCGTAGACAATCGGACTCATGGAAGTATACAAGCCCTCTGTGGTGAGAATAAGACACCTGATCCCCATCTGTACTTCGCCTGTCTCTTCATCGACAAGAGGCGTACCAGACTCATCACGACGGATATCAGGGCCGTAGACAACCCCTCGTACGGTGAGGGTCGTATTGACCGCTGTTTGCAGATCAGCCGGTTGGTTCTTATAGAGCAGAATATGCTTGCGGAGAGCCACCGGGGCATCTTTAGGCACGTCCAGAGCCAGGCTAAAGGAACGCTCCTCATTTGCTGGGACGAGAGCAAGAGTCGGTTCAAAGGTGTGTTCTGTTGTAGTCATGGTAAAACCTTTCAATTTAGCGTAAATGTGTGAAATCATCAGTAGCTCGCTGCGGGATGCGGGCTTTTACAGGAGTAGGGTTCGTACGGCGTTCGTGTTCCGGAAACGTCCGGGTGCCAAAGCGTGCCCGTATGGTTGCTTCGTAGCGTTCAATCTCGCCCAGAGCAATAGCCTTGGCGACCGTGGGCGATGAGGGATACCGCTGAAACTCCTCGGCTGCAAGCTTGCCCTCCTCAATCCACTTGTACAAGGTGGTCTCACCGGAGCAGAGGCGGATTGCGGCAGCTGGAATACTGAGATACCCTTCTGGCGGGAAAAATCGTGACATGTCTCTTCCTTTCTTCTCGAATGGGTGAGAGGCTAAGACTGGTAACTGTAACCACCAGACGAGCAAGGAACTTGGAGAAACGTGCCCGTTCCTCTCACTCCCCTATAGTACCACATCCTCTCACTT
>Ga0137384_10001661_pt1 | contig 17656 bp, 15 predicted proteins | sample SagtaG_2_FD_104922 | JGI IMG/M metagenome (GOLD analysis project Ga0137384, IMG submission 104922) | Vadose zone soil microbial communities from Sagehorn Ranch, Mendocino, California, USA - Sage2_R_60_16 metaG | ecosystem: Environmental > Terrestrial > Soil > Vadose zone | place: USA... | reverse complement strand
GGCAGGGTACAGGGGATTAGCCATCGCTTCTGTACGCCGATCCATCGCCGCGATGGCTATAGTTATAAGCAAGGAGCAGACCATGCAGCCCACCCCACCCAATCCACCAGATAAGGAAGGGCCATCCCTCCCCTGGTTGGAAACGCAGGGGCATCCTGGCCCGGCTTTGGTGAAAAAGCGAAAGCTCGAACACGTGAGCATCGCGCTGGGACAGGATGTGAGCGTCGCACAACGCGCCAATTGGCATGATATACAGTTCGTGCACCAGGCACTACCAGAAGTAGACCTGGAGAAGATCGATACATCGGTTACCTTCCTGGGACATACGTTGCGCTATCCCATCTTCATGTCCTCACTCACCGGAGGGCATCCCGATGTTACATCGATCAACCGCAACCTCGCGCGGGCCGCGGAAGAGTACGGGCTGGCCCTTGGCGTTGGTAGCCAGCGGGCCGCTATCGTCAATCCAGAGGTAGCCCCCAGCTACGCGGTGACCCGCCAGTATGCCCCCAACGCTTTTCTCATTGCCAATATTGGCGCGCCACAGCTGATTGCGCAGGCCCGCCACAGCGCATTTGGCCTCGAGCAGGCGCAGCAGGCCATCGATATGATTGGGGCGAATGCCCTGGCAGTTCATATGAACAGCCTGCAAGAGGCAGCACAGCCCGAAGGCGATCGACGCTCGGTTGGGGAGGCAGCGGCGCTCAAGGCGCTTACCAGCGAACTGCCTGTCCCTGTGATCGCCAAGGAGACCGGCGCCGGTGTCTGCCGTGAACAGGCACTTCTCCTGCGCAATTGTGGTGTCGCGGCTATCGATGTCGGAGGAGCGGGTGGAAGCAGCATGTCGGCAATGGAGGCCGCTCGTTCTGAAACGCAGGGTGATGGGCGCACAATGAACATTGGACTGCTTTTTCGCGATTGGGGTATAGCTACTCCCATATGTGTCGTCGAGGCGGGCATCGCTCATCTCCCGCTCATTGCGACTGGCGGTGTGCGTAACGGGCTGGATGTCGCGCGTGCCCTCGCACTCGGAGCCACCCTGGTGGGAATGGGTTTTCCTTTCCTCAAGGCCGCCAGTGAAAGCTATGAAAAGGTCTGCGAACTCCTGGAGACCGTGGTGGCAGAGCTGAAAGTAGCCATGCAGTTAAGCGGCACCGGCAGTATCGCAGGTATGCAGCGCAGCGATATCGTGGTTACCGGCGAAACACGGGCGTGGCTGACCATGCGCGGCCTCGAGGAGCAATTGAAGGGTATGGCCCAGCGCCGCTGGCGAGTTCATAACGCTCCTGAGAGCTAACTGAAGCCTCGTTGCAAATCTTCTGGCGTATTGACATTCACAAACGAACGCAGCAGCGGATCTACCGCTCGCAGTTGCGCTTCCTCCAGATAATGGACAGGGCACACTGCTAACAAGCTACGCGGGTCGCGCCGCCCCTCGCGCAGGCACGCTTCAATATACGGCAGTACTGTGCGCGGATACACAGCCAGCAGCACCTGCGGTACCTGCTCTACCAGCGGGACGAGTAAAGCATCGCCCAGAGGCTGTGAGAGCATGAACGAGATCAACGCAGGCTGCACAAATGGCATGTCCACTGCCACCAGCAGGGCGTGTGTCGACGATGGATGCACGGCCCTCAATCCGCTGTAGAGGCCCATCAGCGGTCCATATTCGGGAGTTTCGTCGGTCAGGATACGCACACCACGATGCTCGACGACGGCATAATCGATGGCCTGCGCAGCTTCACGAGCGACAAGTAACACCTCTTGAGAGTAGGGTGCAAGCAGGGAAGTGAGGTGTTCGACGAAGGTAATATCCTGCTCGCCAGGGAGGGGTAGGAGCGCTTTATCTGTGCCCATGCGGGAACTGCGGCCACCCGCCAGGATAATAGCGCTGATAGTGTTAAACAACAATTGATCACCTGCACGAGGCGCATGCAGGCGGGGACAAGCCCCGCCCCTACATTAACGTGAAGAAGCTGTTTTTGTTTTGCGTTTGTTGCTCTTGGGAATATATTGCTGGCGATTCTGGTATGCCCGGTAGTTGTCACGCTCTTTAGGATATTTCCGCACCAGGTAGACAATCCAGGTAATGGCCCAGGCCAGCAGGGCTGCCAGCCACAGGTATCGCCAGACGCGCCAGGCAAAGAAGTATTGTGCAAGGTAGGCACGCGAGAAGATCAATGGGTAGCCAATGATACAAATGATTGCTAACCAACCAAGATAGCGGTCGAGCATATACTTCACAACAGGGTTGCTTTTGAAGAAGCGCTTGCGACCCTCAACGGAGTAGTAAAACGCAATGAGGACGCCAAGGCTGCAGAAAACGATCCAGGGAATGTAATAATGGAACGTCTCCGGTCCGTTGAGGCCAGCATTGGATCCGGCAGTATACGGGTCATCAAATAGCCAGTGTATGAGATTAAATTGCATAGAACTCCACCTCTCTGCATGTACTTATCAGCATATCGGTGCTAATGATAGCATGATTGAGGCTAAGAGTCTAGCCTGCGTATTCACTCATGTAAAATTTTGCTACTAACGTAACTAATCCACTAAAAGATTTCTTGTGCAATTTAGGTTTCATAACCCTTATCTCAAATTTTAACCATTCTTACACATGTATATCACCCATTTTTATATCAGCCTCAGCTACACTAGCTTGTGGCAAATAAAGGGGCGAGATTAGATATATCAATCCTTATAGGATGTAAGGGGGGGGATCATGACTACTAAATCATTAGCTGTTCAGAGTACTATCGGCATTAATCAGAACTACGAGCGAACGAAGCGCTTACTCGATATAATATTTACTTTACTCATTTTCGTCCCCCTTTGTGTCATCATTGCGATTGTTGCACTATGTATTCGATTAGACTCTGAAGGCCCTGTTTTCTTTCGTCAGAAGCGCATAGGGCGAAATGGAGTTGAGTTCGATATGCTTAAATTTCGATCTATGTATGTCAACAGCGACGATGCGTTGCACCGCGAAGCTATTGCAAAATACATGAGTGGTCAAATGCTTGCTGATAGTACGACGACTGATTTGTCCTACAAACAAGTTGACGATCCTCGCGTGACAAGAGTTGGTCGATTTCTACGAAAGACCAGCATAGATGAACTTCCCCAATTCTTTAATGTTCTGAGAGGTGAAATGGCGCTCGTTGGCCCACGTCCACCCCTACCGTACGAAGTCGAAAATTACAATCTGTACCATAAGATGCGCCTGTCCGGGAAGCCTGGATTGACAGGCCCCTGGCAGGTCTATGGTCGCAGTCGGGTATCCTTTGAAACCATGGTCGAGATGGATATCGCTTACCTTCAACGTCAGACTCTGCGCGAAGACCTCAAACTCATCGCCCTTACCGTTCCTGTAATGATCGAGAGACGTGGAGGAGCGTAATTCCATTATTTATACCTATTCAATACTCCTTCTGGTGCCGCCAGAGGCGGCACGTTTCACCTTAGGAAGCGGTACAACGAGCTCATCATGCAATTATGGGCTCCCTTCAAGGGTACAATGCAGCGCCAACCCTTTTTTATCACCGCAGTAGTTCTGCATCGGCATTCCACCCCGATTGCCGAGAAAGCTCGAAGTGGCGCCGAAAAAGGGGTACATGGATATGTCCACAATGATTATCGCTCTTTGAACGCGTAGCGGCATACGCAAACAAAGCAAGCTATTTTAGTCATGAGACATCAAGGCTCTCTCTTATATTAATGTCATATCAAGAAATTTCCCTGGCTTCAATCAGGCACAATATTCGCGGTCCTTATACGAGCGCTTTGGTTACGTAGAGCAAGACAGGTCTAAGAATATATACCTTGTCAAAACGTTCGCAACAGCATCTCAACGTTGGCATAAACCACAAAAGTACGACCAGAGTTCTATTCTTAAAAGATGTGGTGAGTCTCTGTTAGTAAACGAGGTAGTTAGCTGAGACTTGGTCAAAAATAGGCCAGCGATTAGAGCTTGTGGAAAATGCGTCGGACTTTTACCCTCAATAGGAAAAGCGTATTAGGTGTTCATCTCGCTTATCAGTCCGTTACGATCAATTACATCTTGTATGAAGAACAGCGTAGGACGTATTCGCGGAGTGCAAATGCAAGGATAAGGAGATTGAACTGATGTTAGAAGCAAGATATATAAGTGGCGAACACCTCGAGAAGGTTCCGGGTTGGCACGTAGAAGAATCCCCTTGGAAAGTCAGGCACATTGTGCCGATGCTGAAGCGACATCACTTGGTGCCGAATACGGTCTGTGAGGTAGGATGTGGAGCCGGCGAGGTACTGCGGCGCTTGCAAATGCGCATGAGTGATACCTGCACCTTTTGGGGTTATGAGATTTCTCCGCAAGCGTTTGCCATATGCAAACAGAAAGCCAATGAACAGCTGCGCTTCAAACTGGCGGACATTAGACAGGAGCAAGATGTCTTTTTTGACCTCCTTTTAGTTCTCGATGTCATTGAGCATTTGGAAGACTATTTTAGTTTTCTCAGAGACCTCAAGCCGAAGAGCCGCTACAAGCTCTTCCACATTCCGTTGGAGGTATCGGTCCAGGGTGTCTTGCGAGGCAAGATCTTCCTGCGAAATCGGCATGCTCATGGGCATCTGCACCATTTTACCAAAGAGACAGCGCTACAGACGTTAGAGGATGCCGGCTATGAAGTGCTCGACTACTCATTTTCGCCTGAGTTTGAAATGCGTTCGACAATACTACAGACGAATCTTATGAAACTGCCAAGAAAGTTTTTCTTCGCGCTTCATAAGGATTGGGCCATTCGCATATTGGGCGGATCCAGATTATTGGTCTTAGCGAAATGACCTTGTCTCGCTCAAGTTGGATGCTCCGAACGAGTGGTGTGGGATGACAGACACACTTGCGTCATTCGTCGCGCGCCCCTGGCTTGGAGCCATAGGGAGTCGTCACTTTGCAAATTGTACCTGTACTTGCCAGGTGCCCTCGCTTAAGATACTGAGGTAGATTTTCCCTGCCTGGTGCATATCTGTGTAGCTATGCGTGTTGTTCTGATTACATGTCGTTTCTACGCTATTCGCTAGAAGCGCGTTATTAACGGTATTTGCGTGAATAATGATGTCATAACTTGCGTTATGGTGTGACGACAGATCGCAACTCCAAACGACCCTCCAGTTCTTGGGTGCGGTGAAAGCTGGAGTTTTTTTCACACCATACCCTGTAAATGTTTGTGCCGTCATCCATTTGAGTGAGCTGGAGCTGGTCGGCGTAGTTTTCGCTGGTGTGGTTTTCGTCGGTGTGGTTTTCGTCGGTGTAGTTTTTGCCGGTGTGCTTGTTGCTGGTGTGGTTTTCGTCGGTGTAGTTTTTGCTGATGCAGTTTTCGCTGGTGCGGTTTTCTCAGGTGTTAGCAAGGGCGCACTTGAGGATAATATAGGCGTCGACGCGGATTTAGATACAGGAGTAGGAGTTGGCGCCTGGTTCATATTCGTTGCCTGTGCAATAACCCCGATGAGACCAGCACAAACTAACAGCAATACGATAAAAATAGTAAATAGGGGATGATGAGCTAACCAGGTAAAGGGTGCTGTTAGAGCTCTTTTCATCTTGTCTGGTTGTTGCTGTGGATTTTGATTCATCTTTCACTCCACTCTCTGTCGCTACTATCAAATCCGTTTAAAAAGTGCATATGTGGGGACACGCTAAGAGCTACGCAAGAACCCCAGCAGGGGGATGGCAGTCCCCCTGCTTTTTCACTACTCCTCAACCGGATTTGATAGAACATGGATACCTCGTGGCTACGTCTTTACACGTTAGAGACCTTGACATCGTCGATGTAGATAGTGCCAGGAGCACTATCAAAGAGCATGAGCCCAGCATAAGGGTTCGCACTGGAGAGATCGGCATCGACCGAACCGATCGAGCTACCGTTGATCCACACTTGCGCATGCCCATTGCTTATCTGATAGTCTTGCACCTCGATGCTGTACCAGGTATCCGGGCTCAGGGCGTTGTTCGGGCTGAATATACTGTAGACTCCGCCACTACTATTCCAGAAGTAGATATCGAGCCCATGCCGGTTGTAGTCAAAGTCAACCTCAAAGACATTGTTGCCGTTGCCGTTGCGACCAACAACAAGTTCAGTCCCACCGGTTACATTGCTCGAGAACCGGAAGGCGAAACGGGTATAGGTCTGTACTACTGGACCAGATGGCAGGGCCGTGTTGAGATAGACGTATTGTCCACTGCTATTGTTGAAAGACAGGGCATTAGACCCGCTATTGACCACAGTACTCTGCACAGAAGCAGTGCCGGTACTGTCAGCGCTGGGCAAGGTCCACGCGCTGAGATTGCCGCTCTCAAAGTTATCCTGGAAGTACGTCGTGGCAGTCATCCCGGTACCGCCAAGCCCCACACTTTGAGGGCTATCTGCCGCGGTATCGGTCAACGTTAAGTTGGCACTCCGAGCGCCGTTGGCCCCGGGAGTGAAAGTCACGCTGATCGTGCAGGAACTGTCAACAGCCAGGGTGTTCGATCCAGACGGGCAGGTATTACTAGAAGCATAATCGCCCGCGTTGGCTCCGGTGATAGCTATGCTGCTGATACTCAGCGGGGTAGTGCCGGTGTTGGTGAGCGTGACGGTCTTCGCTGGACTGGTGGTTCCGAGGATCCCGTAGCCAAAGTTCAGGCTCGTCGGACTGAGGCTAACGACAGGAGCAGCAATAGCGCCAGTCCCACTAAGTGCTACCGATTGTGGGCTGTCGGTCGCATTATCGGTAAGGGTCAGGTTGGCGCTGCTTGCTCCAATAGCCCTAGGAGTGAAGGTCACATTAACGTTGCAAGAACTACCAACAGCCAGGGTGTTCGAGCCAGATGGGCAGTTGTTGGTCTGCGCATAATCTGCCGCATTCGTCCCATTGAGTGCGATGCTACTGATGCTCAGTGGGACTGATCCACTATTCGTAAGGGTGATCGTCTGCGCGGAACTGGTGTTCCCAACGATATGTTTGCCAAAGCTCAGGCTCGTCGCACTCAAGTCCACCCCCGGCGCTGGCGAGATCGTGCCGTTATAGATGTTAGAAACCACGACATTATCGACGTACATTGTACCAGGAGCGCTATCGTAGAGCATGAGCCGGGCGTAAGGGTTAGCGTTGGAGAGATCGGCATCGACCGAACCGATCGAGTTGCCGTTGAGCCAGGCTTGAGCATGCCCGTTGCTTAGCTGATAATCTTGCAGTTCGACGCTATACCAGGTATTGGCGCTCAGGACATTGTTCGGGCTGAATATGCTGTAAGTCTTGCCGCTGCCATCCCAGACGTAGACATCGACTCCATGCCGATTGGCATTATAGTCAATCTCAAAGGTATTACTCCCGCTATTGCTGCGTCCAATAGCAAGCTGAGCGCCAGCGGTCACATTGCTTGCGACCCGGAAGTAGAAGCGGGTGAAGGCCTGTGCCTCTGGACCAGATGGCAAGGCCGTGTAGATGTAGGCATATTGCCCACTGCTATTGTCGAAAGCCAGGGCCTGAGATCCAGTGTTGATCAAAGAGCTCTCTACGTCCGCGCTGCCGGTGCTATCACTGCTGGGTAAGGTCCACGCGCTGAGATCGCCGCTCTCAAACCCTTCATTGAAAAATACCGTCGCTGTCACCCCATTACCGACGAGGGTCACCGATTGCGGACTATCTGCCGCGTTATCGGTCAACGTTAAGTTGGCACTACGAGCACCGGTGGCACCAGGAGTGAAGCTTACAGTGATCGTGCAGGAATTGTCAGCAGCCAGCGTGTTCGAGCCAGATGGACAGTCGTTGGTCTGCGAAAAGTCGTTGGGATTCGTCCCGGTGAACCCGATGTTGCTGATGCTCAGTGGGGTTGTTCCGCTGTTGTTGAGCGTGACATTCTGGGTAGTACTGTTGGACCCAACGTTTTGATTGTTAAAGTTGAGGCTCGTTGGACTCAGAGCGACACCAGGAGCTGCAGTGGCGCCAATTCCAGTAAGGGCCACCGATTGTGGGCTATCCGTCGCATTATCGGTGAAGGTTAAGCTGGCGGTGCGTGCACCAGTAGTGGTAGTGGGAGAAAAAGTCACATGAATGGTACAGGCAGCAGCGGGAGCCAGTGTATTGGAGCCTGTCGGGCAGTTGTTGGTCTGCGAAAAATCGCCCGTGTTGGTACCGGTGATGGCGATGTTGCTGAAGCTCAGCGCTGCCGAGCCGCTGTTCGTGAGAGTCACCGTCTGGGCAGAACTCGACGTGCCAAGGATCTGTTTACCAAAGCTTAGACTCGTCGGATTCAGGCCCGCACAAGGTCCTTTGCAATTGATGAAGTTATTGAGAATATTCGTCGTCGTTTGCTGGATGCCGGCGTTAGCGGCGGTGTTGCCCTGAATATTGGCCAGGCCCCAGCTCCACACGATGGTTCCACCAGCAAAGACCCGCGCTCCACTGGCCGCCGTATACAAGGACGAGTTCGCAATCGAATTTTGGACCTCGCTGCCGACGACAGGAGAGTTGCTGAGCACGGTAAGACCTGCCGGTGTCGCGCCATTGTTAAATACCTTGTCATATTCGTAACCCACGATGCCGGGTACCGATGTGCCGTTGACGAACCCCGACTCCGCATAGACCCAGTTCGAAGCATTTTGCACAACATATGGGTAATTCCCACCCGCATTCTGATCCTCGTACATGATGCCGATGACCCCGTTTTCAGGATTATTTACCGGGTCCCCGCGCCAGTCCGTCGTCACTATCGCATTATTAACGTGCCACTGCGGGTCCGGTCCCGGGGGCGTTGTATCTGTGGCAAAGTCCTTGTAGCCCACTTCAACCCGGTCGGGCGTGCCCGCTGCATTCGGCTCAAAGCGGATCTGCCAGTACATCGCATTGGCGGAGAAGAAGGCCACATTGACGCCGGCATTGATGGCGGCCTGAAGGTTATCACGCATCCCTTTGGACCAGTACTCGTCGTGGCCCACAGATAAGAAGGCCTTATGGTTCGTCAAATGATTGACGTTCGTGTCGGTGTCCACATCGGTGATATACGACACGTTGTAGCCCTGCTTTTCCAGCCAGTAGACCATCTTGTACTCATAGAATAAATAATGGCCTGCTCCATTACTGTCGCCCGGATTGAAAGGCCGGTCAAACGAGGCTTTCGTCGCGTGTTTCCCCTTAAAGATGCCTTGCGGATCGACGTTGTACAAACTGGGCCCCCCCCAGCTATTGTACGCCTGGTAGGTCGTCACGCTGGCCTGGAAAAGCACGTCCTCGGTGCCCCCATCATTGCGCACGACAAAGAAGATGAAGCTCTTATTACCATCTGATCCATTCAGGCGCGCCAGATAGACTCCGCTGACCCAGGTGGATGGGATGGTTAGCGTGGTGGCCTTGGTCCAATTACACGCAACCATGCCGGTCACTGTATCGGGGTTTGGTATCGCCTGGTGCACTCCTGTAAAGCTGCCCAGGGAGGTAACCTTGCGGGCTCCTGCTCCACCGTAATACCCGGTGCGGTAGATATCTATCGTGAAGCTCGCGGCAGTGGTGGTGACAAAGAAGTCGATGGAGTCGCCGTGGTTGACGCTGATCTTCGAGCCGAAGCCTGAGAGCACATCGGGTTGCGCAGGCGCATTGAAATCGTTCCAGGTAGGGTCACCCGGCAGGCTGTTCTCATCCTGAATGGCATTCGCCGCGGCAGCCTTCGCATGCACCGGGTTAAGGACATGTTTCAGGGTCTGGGGGGACAGGGTTAGCAACATAACGACTACCAGTGCGCTCACCAGTATGAGTTGCACACTGTGCTTGCATAACACTACGAACTGTCTTTTCATGATCTTTTTTCCTCTTTGAAACCATTTTGTGGGGCTTTCATACTGGTGCAATACTGTGTCGCCATGCAGCCTGGAAGATATGTCCGGCACCAGGTTCGCGGATCATATCTACACTGTCACTTCACTGTCACTTTATTTGTTGAACTTCAACGATACGCCGGAAAAAATCCTGTATGGTCACGGAATCGATATCGCCCGTGATGGAAAGTGCCGCGCGGCGGCCGTCGGGCCAACAGCCGTAATAGATGAGAGGCGCTTCCAGTTCCTCTATTTGCTGGAGGAGCCTGCTCTTCCTTTGCACTTGCTCCTCGCGCGTTGTCCCAAACCCTCCAGGGATATCGAGATAGCAAGCGTAGAGGTGAGCATCCTGTTCAGAGCAGCGAATGAAGGGATAACCCTGCTCGGAGAGAAAATCGTCAACCTCGTGCGAAGTTCGCGGTGAAAGGCCAATACAGGGACACTGCACCGCTTGTACCGAGAAGCGGCGGGATGCCACCTGGACATCGACCCCTTGCCAGGGAGTTGTAGATTGATCCTCGACGAGGAGATGACGGGCAAGCAGCGTAGCACGGGGGGTACAGAAAGCTTCTACCTGCCAGCGATTTGCGGTCTGTTGCGTAACATTCAAGCGAAATTGGCTGCGTTCCTTCCACCACTGGGCAACATCTCTCAAACTTGTTATCCAAATTGGCAGTGGTTGATCATGTGATCTTCACCCGAATTTATGGAGACCCCAAATGTGGGGATTAACACATCAATTGTTCGTAGGCAAACGCACTCACGTAGTGGAGAGTGGAATGTCTCCCAGTCCGATTAGAGAAGGTTTCGATGTCATCAAAGGTGACGCTCCTGGCTTGCGCTTGTGTCTGAAATGACTGACAATCAATGCATTCGCCTTTGAAACGATGAAAAAAGCTTTCCGCAGCCGCATTCTCGTCACAATCAGCAGTCATGCTTGCTCTCATGCCTTCTTGCCGTAAGAGTGCTTGAGAGCTCTCACTCGTGTAGGTACTCCCGCGATCCGTGTGATGGAGGAACCCAGCCTGTGGGCGGCGACGAGCGATCGCCATGTGGAGCGCCTGGACCACCAGCGTCGCAGACTCCAGTCGCGGCCATAGACCATCCTCCCACCATCCGCGAAAACAGGTCAAGTACCACTGCCAAGTACAACCACCCCACGGCTCGCCAGATGGAGGTCGTATCGGCCACCCATTTGGTATTGGGACGGTCAGCACTGAAATCGCGCTGGAGCAGATTGGGAGCCACCTGTGCGCCTTGCTCGCTTTTTGTGGTCACCGTGCGATGACGGGGACGTTGCTCGAAGAGCCGCAAGTTCCAAGCATCAAACGAGCTACTCGGGGCCTTCGCACAGTGCATCCCTTGGGCTTGGAGCTCTGCATGGATACGCGGGCTGCCATACACCCGACGATTGCTCTGGAACACGGTCTTCACTTGTTCTGCCAGTTGGGCATCTTCTCGGCGAGGCTTTCTGGGCGGGCGCTTCCACCAGGCTGAGTCACCACTCACCGATACCGCCAGCACACGGCACATGATCGTCACTGGATACTCGTGCCGATGCTCCGCAATGAACTGGGATTTCATGGTCTTTCGCGCGAAAAGATGCCTATGGCTTTTTTTACTATGTCGCGCTCCTGCTTCACGAACTCCAATTCGCGCTTCAGCCGGCGAACCTCCTCGCGCCTTCGCGGTTTGATGCCCACTGCCTGGAAAGGCTTGGGAGCTGTGTTCAGTCAGCTCCTTGCGAAATTTCTGGATAGAGGTGTCTGAAATGCCCAACTGAGCTTCCCACTTGCGCGATCGGCTTCCCACTGGTTTGGGCCAGTCGGACCGCTTCGCGCTTAAATTCCGGTGTGTAGGTCTTTTGCACCTTTTGCATGATCCTTGTTTTCCCTTGAGAAGAGTCTATCCTAAGCTTTCTCTCTTCCACAAATTCGGGGCAAGATCATAAAGACTGCGCCACCATTCTAATACTGATTGGAGTTCAGGATAGTCGGCAGATTGTTCTGGAGCCACTGATCGCCCTGAAGCACCGGATCGTTGGTTGGGCTACAGGAGCCATGCATATCATCGCACAGGTTTGGCACGATGTACGAGTACGGCGTCAGGGTATTGTTGGCGATGTCCGTCGCCAGCTTTCTGTAGTCGTTGACAAAATACTTGCAATTGCTGTTCGTTGCAGATGGCGGGTTGCCAGCCGTATCTTCAAAGAAGACAAATGGATCGTGCTTGGCAGCATACTCTCCTGAAGAAGTTATAGGACAACCACCAGGATCGCTCTCCATATACCCCGTCCACATCTTCTTACTGGGATTACTATGCGACAACTCAGAGGTGATGTGCGCAGTCGATCCAGTGTAGTTACCGTTTGTCGCATCATCGTCCGTCGTAAACATATGGTCAGAGAAGATATTAGTGGCTCCCACTGTCCAAATGTAGTTGGGTTCTGACGGGTGCAGGTATCCGCTGGCCGCCTCTGACGTCAAGACATTGTGGTAGTTAGACGCATACGATGCATCGCTTCTGGAAAGCAGGCTATTGATGTACGGCGCATCTGAAGCCCCCTTGATCTGCGACCAGTCATGGTTCTCCATCATAATCACAAAAACGTTGTTGATCATCTGGAAGTGTGGGTTTTGCGGCCACTGTGCAATGTATTCATAGACTGGCGCCGTTGTTCCCTCACCCCACTCAGATCCAAACATCACGCGACTTCCATCCTGCGTTGGCACCGCCAGAGCAGCATCTGCGTTACAGGAAGCGCAGGTATTTTGTGCTCCATGATCTACGCCAAACACCTCTACCGTCTGGCTGCCATCGATCTTGATGGCATATATTTGTTCGTACCCCACAGGCTGTGCAGGATTGTTCATCATATCGCTGACATAGCACCATCCTGGGCGCTTGAAATTACGACAAGAAAGATGCGTCCCGGCAGCAAGACCACTGACAAAGGGCTGGACAACGAGGTTTGATCCTGTTGGTCCCGATGCATTCATGCCATAAAGCACTATATTCGCCCCTAATGGTGGTTGTGTGACGCCAGTGCAAGTATTCGTCGTGTTGTCGCCAGGCTGACTACAACTAGCAACAACCACTTCGTTATTGTGGATATCAAGCGCCGTATCATAATGACCTGACGCATCCGTGACGTGCAGCCTACTTGAAAGGTTCTTACTATACCACTCAATACCCTGATTAATCCCAGGACCAGAGGCATCCCACTGCACCAGGATCCCATCGCCCTTTGGCATGGTGGTGATGTTATTCCAGTAGGCATGATCAGGATCAGGCCCAGGACCGCCTGGCGCACCGAGCCAGGTCGTGGCAATTTCTGTCACCGTTGGGGTGTCGGTCATCAGGTTACTCATAGAAAACGAGACGATGCCCCAACTATTCTGGGCTGTAGACCAACCGATAACCGCGCCCACGCTGTCATCATTCGACAGGTTGCCTTCTTCCAGTCCGAAAGTCATTTCGGCACAGGTATCAAACTGGGAGAACGTATGCAGAATAGTAACGGTGGGCTCGCTAGAGGTATCTGTTTCTGGATGCCACACCCCGATCTGGTTCCCGTTGTTACAGCCACCACCCGGCGGTATGCCATACATATTGTTCGGGTTGACATTACTCCATCTGGCTGTGTGATTACCTATCGGCACAGTCACACTGCGCAGGTACTGCCCGCTCCGTCCGTCAATGACAAATCCCTTGTTGAAGCCTGCCCAATCGATAAGAAACGCCAGGGAGTCATCAGCGTTCCAAGTCTGGATTTTGGCATAATCGTTGCGCAGATACTGCGCCGTCGTGCCAAAGGTTGCCTGATCCGACACTCGTTCTACCTGATTGCCAAAGGTTGGGTCGGTAACCGTCTGCAATTCTGCAGGCATGGCAAGAGACTGGATCGTTTTTGATGCAAGCGTGCCGTTTGGTGGATAGATACTTGCAGCCAGAGCACGCGGGACAGAGGATGGCACAAAGGGTAACACCATTGCTCCGACGACAAAAAATAAAATACCTACTCGTTTCATGTGTCTTGCCTTTCAATGCTCGTCGTGACAAACGAATGCCTGACTTTAGCTAGGCAACATAGCAACCATCGTAATCCCACGTTTCTGAAAGATCTCTCTGCGATCCCTACACACCTATCTTTATATTATACCATGCAGGGAGCTGAGCGACGCGAGATCGAGTGGGCACCTCCCAAAGAATCGCCTCCTGTGTTGTTGGCTGCGGAAAATCCACCTGAGGAGTATGGCCCGTGGCAGTGGGCAGCAGCGTTGGGACGAGCCACTGGGCTAATCTGTGCCGAGGCCTTTAAATTCTCAAGCGTCTTGTAGGGCGAATTGATAAAGCAGAGCTTTGAAAGTCAACTTATCATGACACGACTTATAGAGTCAGTTCCAAAAATTAGATGCGATTGCCCTGGGTTTCCACCCCAGTGCTCTTGACAACTGCATACATTCCTATACTGATAGGAGCCTGGCGTAACCATTTATACTCGGTTAAAAATACCGAAAACAAACTATGTATCTAATAAGCTTTACACAGCAAGCAAGTACGATATGCCTCGACATTACGAAAGGCCATGCATATTGTTCGTTCAAGCTGTACACACGACTACCCTGAAAATCGAAAATCCAGCGCTTCTTGCCCACCACGCGCAGGCATATATACGCAAAAAAACCACAGAGGGAGCAATGAAGCCTCCTTTTACTTGTGAGGTTCTTGTTGTTTTAGGGGGGAATATCGTCAAAAGCGGAGATCATTATACCACCACACCATACGAAAAAGGGACAAAAAAGAGTTTTGGGGCGCAAGGCAGAGTTATTACATCAGCACTCCTGTACCACCTCGGTGTTTCAGACTGTCTCATCCTTTCTACAGGGAAAACTGATCCCGAAGACGAGGGCGCACCCTCAGAAGCCTCGGTGATGAAAGCAGAATTGATGGCGTTTGGTGTCCCTGAAACATGCATTCACCTGGAAGAGCAATCGCGGACCACCGAGGAGAATGCACGAGAGTTAGTGAAGCTATTTACCACCGAGACATTTAAGGAGAAAAGAGCCATTGGTGTGATCACGAGTTCATGGCATATCAGAAGAACCGACGCCTTTCTCAAAAGAGAAGGATTTCACGCAGAAGGCAGAAAGATCAAATTTATCTCAAGTGATACGATGATAAGTAGATATCTTCCCGAATTTAGAGACGACATTCACAGGCTCTACCACAGACAAGAGATGAAGGACAGAATACACGATGAGCGTAATGGGTACAATGCGTTAAAAAATGGAACATATAGATCACGTAAATTAGGTGAGGTGGAATTCGATGCGGAAATAAAGGAGGGAAAATATGAAAGTAATCGGGCATCGCGGGGCTGCCGGGCTGGCACCAGAAAATACGTTTACGGGTTTTGACCTTGCTTTAGAAATCGGAGTTGATGGGATAGAAACTGATGTACAAAAGACAAAAGACGGAAAGTTAGTGCTTTTCCATGGTGAACGTCTAGACAGAACAACCAATGGAATTGGAGTTTTACAAGAGACATCATGGCAAGAGTTACAACATCTTGATGCAGGTTCGTGGTTTGATGATACATATGCAGGTCAGCGAATACCCCTGCTAATAGAAGCACTGGAGAGGTATGGAACACGAAGTTATCTCGACCTTGAAATAAAACAAATTGGCCTTGAACTTGAAGTTTTAGATATGGTTGAGCAATTAAACCTTTTAGATCGTGTGGCCTTCACTTCTCGTGACTTTCCAACAGTTTGCAACATCAAAAAGAAAAATCCTCTTGCTCAAGCTGGCTATTTAACGGCAGATTTCTCAGAGGAAAATTTAGAAAGAGTTGTCAAGGCAAATATACAGTACTTCTGTCCACGGGCAGAAAAAGTTACAAAACATTTAGTTGATCAATGGCGCTCTTTAGGATTATTCGTTCGGGCTTGTGGAGTAAACAACACCGAAATGATGAGAAATGCAATCCATGCAGGCGTTGATGGTATGACCTTTGACTTTCCTGATATACTTCTAAAAGAGTTAGGAAGATTGTAAGTGTATAACGAGTTAATGTATGATGCGATATATGTTCTGTGAAGCAAAGATCATCAAGTTGTTTCCGTAAAAGCCCTTAGAACAATTAAGCTCTACCCTCACCCCTAAGGACGAAGCGGCTTAGGACCACAGCCACCAAGGATTTTCGAAGGAGGGTGGAGAGCCTTGTTCTCTCTGTAAGGAGCTTTGCGAATTGCAGAAATCCAGCGCAGTCGAGAGAAGAAGCCCCATAGCCCTGCTGTCTCAGCAGCCATTACCAGCCAATGTTGACTTACATCTACCTCAATACGCCGCAGGAGATGCGGGTCGCTTCGCGGGGTATTAAAGCCGTAGAGAGTTGTGAACGCCCACTCATAACCTGCTTTCTCCACAGCACGAACTGCTCTGTCCCCAATGTGCTGAAGCTGCCCAATGGGATAGGCAAAAGTACGCACAGGATGCCCTAATCGCTGCTCCAGCACTGTGCGGCACTCCTCTACTTCGCGCTGCACCTCCGCAGGATCGGTCAGGTAAGCCAGTATTGGGTGATACATCGTGTGTGCGGCGAACGAGACCCACCCGCTCTCCTCCATCTCCCGCACCTCAGCCCATTTGAGGGGGAGAGCGGGCTTCTCTTCGGGGGCTACAGACGGAGGTACTGGCAGTGCCTGACGAACAAACGCGAGAAACTCTTGACGTTCGGCAACCGAGGTTGCCTGGCATAAACGGGTGAGGATCGCCTCTGCCAGTCTGTTTCGCTCTTTTGGTTGATCGAGGTGGTAGATGCACCCTTCAATCGTTGCCTCCCTCATCTGTGTGTGAGACACAAGGCGGTTGCCCTCTCGCCACCAAAAGTAATCACCGCTTTCCATATAGCCTGGGTTAAGAAAGATAGTAAAAGGCATTTGCAACTCACGTGCGAGCGCCAGGCCATGAGTATAGTTATCGTAGTACCCATCGTCGAAGGTGAGCACCAATGGTGTACGTCGCTCACTCACCCGCTTGCCATTCTTAGATGACATATAGAGTTCTTCCATTGCCGCCTCAAGATGAAGTATACGGTAATGGCGGCGCAGGTAGAGCAGATGACGGCGTAAGTCTCCTCCAGTCGCTTGATGGTAGTTCAGGATAACCAGATGTTGCCCTGATCGGCCTATCCACCAACGAGCGAGTTTGATCAGTCCGCTATAGTAGAGACACGCCGCAATAAACGTTGATATGCGCTTGCGCATGAGTCACTCCTCGATGTTCCCACTTATTCTATGCAGCTTTCCCAACCAGTTGGGAAAGCTAGTCCCTCTCCATCCAACCAGGCACGGGATTCTTCCACAGATGAGAGAAAAACTTCCATATGCCAGACGTCTCTGCCGCCATCACCAGCCAATGTCGGCTCACCAAACCTGCCACACGCCGAAGTTGGAAAGGATCGTTTTGTGAAGTATTGGTACCATAAATAGTTGTTACTGCCCAATCATAACCTGCATCTCGCACGCTTCTTAGTCCTTGATCGCCAATATCTTCAGGTCCCCCAACCGGATAAGCAAAGGTCCGTATGGGATGGCCCAGGTGCTGCTCGAGTACCGTACGGCACTCAGTTACCTCGCGATGCACCTCTGCGGGATCTGATAAGTTCGCCAGAATGGGATGATGCATGGTATGGGCCCCAAAGGAGACCCAGCCGCTCTTCTCCATCTCACGTACCTGCGCCCACGTTAGTGGCTGCATTGCCTCCTCTAAAGGAGTAGATGAAGGGACGGCTAATGCCTGGCGTACAGTCGAAGGGAAGGCCT
>Ga0137384_10001655_pt1 | contig 17685 bp, 12 predicted proteins | sample SagtaG_2_FD_104922 | JGI IMG/M metagenome (GOLD analysis project Ga0137384, IMG submission 104922) | Vadose zone soil microbial communities from Sagehorn Ranch, Mendocino, California, USA - Sage2_R_60_16 metaG | ecosystem: Environmental > Terrestrial > Soil > Vadose zone | place: USA... | reverse complement strand
TGTTCAAGCAATGGATGATAACCGAGCGGCAAATGGAAACAGCGCAGTCCCCGCGCGCGGTATGCAGCCACCCCCGACAAATGAATGTCGAGCATGGCGCGTGCGTGTGGCGCCACGATTAAATTGCTGTGAAACCAGACGCTGTCGGGCTGTTCCGTGCTCAGCAAAAAAAGATGATTTGTCAGGCGCTGAATCTTCTCCCAGGAGAGCTGATAACTTAAAAATAAATTAAAGAACTCATGAGGCGTCACCACGATTTGGATTTTGCCCTCCTCGGTTTTTTCCGCCGGAATTTGATCCACGAAAAGCTGCGTCTTACAACCCGCAGCACGAAAGCCAGCGCAAAGTAATTCGGCGACTTCGCGGATAAACAAATTCGATTTTGAAGTGACGAACAAATGAACAGTCTTGATTTCGCGCTGTGTTGAACCGGTCGCGCCCGTGGAAGTTTCGATGTTACCGTGACGAGGGCCGCTCTCGATCCGCGCGACCAACTCGGAGCCGGCCAAGGCAGCAATGTTTCGCGCCTTTCCGGGAAAGAGTTGCGCGAGATAGGTCACCAGAAAATGCTCGACGCGCGGCAGACCTATCCGACCGAGAAAGGTAAGAGGAAACGCCCAGATCTGGGTGACAAAAATCGTTCGCCAGATTTTCTCATGATCCCGGACCTGGATTGTGACTTCGCTTCGGCCAGCACGCAGTGCGAGCGCCAGAAGAAATCCGGTGTGTCCCGCTTCGGGAAAATCGGGGTAGGCGGCTGCGATCAACGGTCTTGATCTTTTGCGGCGCGCCTTGAAAATCGATCCGCGTCGCAGAGTGCCGTGAACAATTCCACGAATTCCGTAAGTGGGCAGACCCCGGCGATGCAAGAGCCAACCGGTGATTTCGATGTGCTTCTTGAAGGTAACGCGTTCTGGCAGCCTGTCGAAATGAAACACGTAATCTGCGGCCGCGCTCGTCTGCTCGATTGACTTTCTCATTTCGATTTGACCCGGGCAGTCTTTAATGCAGCACAATTAAACGGCAACACTCTGCCACGGTTTGGTCGTTCGCGGCGGAAAAGCCAGAGTGAAGAGATCTTCGCCGAGCGAAAGGTTGGGATTGTAAAACGGATCGCGCTGCAACATGTCGCCCCACTTCGAATTCATGTAATCGACTTCCGCCAGAAATCGGACTTGTTTCGGCGTGCTGTCGTCGAAGCCGCGACTAGCCGACTCGTGGTGAATCAAGTCCGCGTGTGGCGTCCAGACAATCAGGTAGCCGGCTTCGCGCAACCGCAGGCAAAAATCGATGTCATTGAAAGTGACTGCCAGATTTTCATCGAACCCACCGAGCTGTAGGTAGACCTCCCGTCTCACCAGCGCGCAAGCAGCGGTTACTGCGCAGACATTCTGCGCCAGATTTGCACGAGCAAAGTAGCCGGGCTCGCCGCGCCGGAGGCCAACGTGCGCGTGACCAGCAATGCCACCTGCGCCGAGAATCACTCCGCCGTGCTGGATCGTGCCGTTCGGATACCAGAGCCGGGCGCCAACCATTGCTACTTCCGGTTGCATCGCACGGCTCACCATTTCGCTGAGCCAGTCATCGTTGATCACTTCCACGTCATTGTTGAGCAACGCGATGAACGATCCCCGAGACAATTCGACGCCACGATTATTCAGGCGGCTGTAATTGAACGTGCCTTCGATCCGCTCCACCCGAACGCGGTCGTATTTTGTCAGCTCGGCCAAAAATTCCAGCGTCTCGGAATCGTAGGTCTCATTATCGAGCACGATCACTTCGTACGTTCGATAATCTGTCTTGTGGAAAACGCTATGCAGACATTTCTTAAGGGGCGACACTTGATCTCGCGTTGGGATGATAATGGAAACGAGCGGGTGTTCTATTGGAAGTGCGTATTTGGTCTGTAAGTAGACGCCATGACTCGGTACCACCGTGCCCGCGATTCCCGTGCGTTGGAGATGTTCCTGCACCGCCCGGCGAGCGGCTTCTTGTGCATACGGTTTGGCCGTGGCGCTCGATGCCGTGCTTTGATCTCCCGCGCGCCAGTGATAAAGCACCCAAGGCAGATGCTCAATCTCCTTCGGTCCAATCTGTTCTATGCAGCGCAGCGCCAGATCATAATCCTGCGAGCCTTCGAACCCGATGCGGAAACCACCGAGCCGACGGATCAAGTCGGTTCGGTAAACGCTGAGATGCGAAATGAAATTTTGCGCCAAAAACAGCTCCGGGTTCCAATCAGACTTAAAATACGGCTCCGACCGTCGATTTTGTGCATCGAGCTTATCCTCATCGCTGTAGAGCAGTTGCAAATCGCGGTTTTTGTTCAAAGCCAGTGCTACGAAGTACAGCGCTGTAGGCGCCAGCTCATCGTCATGATCAAGCAGCGCCACAAAGTCGCCGTTCGCGAGGCGCAGTGCATCGTTTGACGCCGCTGAGATGTGTCCGTTTTCCGTGCGGTGCATCACCTTAATGCGCGGATCCCGACGCGCGTACTTTTGCAAGAGCGGCCAGAGCTTTCGGTCGGTCGAGGCGTCGTCGACGATGCAAAGCTCCCAGCGCGGGTACAACTGCTTTTGCACCGATAGAATAGCGCGCCGGAGCCACTTTAGATTCGAGTTGTAAACCGGTAACAAAACCGAAATCATCGGCAAATAGTGAAACTTTGCGAGTTGCTCCCGAATGCGTTGCACGTCCTCTCGTTCGAGCCGATCGTAAGATCGTATCCAGCGCGCATAATCGCCGGCGGTTTCCCACTCCCCATTCAATTGCTCTCGGAAAATCGGACCGCGCACCGGATGTAGGAAAAAAGTCTCCCACGGCCCTTCGCCGCTGCGCGCCTCCATTATAAATTGGCTGCGCCCACGCGGAATGGTGGCATTGAGTGAAAAACCGCTCCGCAACGCGCCTGGTCGGTTGTCGTATCGAAGACCAATGTCAGCTCGGAGCTTACCGAAACGCGCGGGAAAAATATTCTTTCGCACACGCGCACGTACCTCGGTAATTTCGTCGCCGGAAATCGCGAGACACCAGCCGGAAACCTTGAGGTAACGAATTTTTTTTGGCCAAACCAAGGGCCGATCAAGCCAGAATTCAATTCGTGGGTTGGCGCCGGGATTGGGAATAAAGTATTTGGGATCAATAGGGGCTGCTGATTCTCCATCTGAAGCGCCGAAGACGTCGCGAATCGCGATGGCCCGCCATACGCGGTCGGCTTCCTGAACCTCAACACAAACCTGCGACTTTCCTGCTGGCAGCGGGATGGCAATAGCAAACCCGATTCGCTGAACCGCAACGCCCACGTCCTTCCTTTCAATCCCGTAATTACCTGCAAACTCCTGACGCCCGAGTCGGGCACGCATGGCGCGGACTTCTTTGCCCTCGCGACTGACGCACCAACCCGTGAGGTAAAGCGTTCGCACTGGTCGCTCCCAATCGATGGGATGATCAAACCACCAGTAATATCGGCTCTCTGCACTCGAGATTTGCTCATTGAGGGCATGCGTGCGCTCAGCCGCTCCAGCTAAAAGAGACGAAATCTTCACTACGCAGTATTAGCTATTTAGCCAGCAGTTCTGGCTTAATTCCCGAAGCTCGGACCCAGTCATCGTCCGTGCGAATCCGCACGTCGGAGAAGCCCGCGCGTTTTAGGTACGTCTCGATCTCTTGTGGGGTGGAGTTTTGTGTCATGTGGGGCGGGCGGCTTGCAGGTAACATCGCACGATGGGTTTCGAACACCTTCCAGCCGCCGTCGGAGCAGAGATTTATATTGTCTATGTAAATCCGACCGTTCGGTCGCAACACACGAAACGCCTCGAGGACATAGTTATATCGGTCCCATGATTCGAGATGCATGAAGACGACCGTGCAATAGACAACATCCACGGAAGCATCCGCAACGTCTGTCAACTCATAACCGGATATCTCCTTCAACTCCACGTTCGGCAAATCCTGTAATCGTTCCGCTGCTAGCGAGAGCATGCTCGACGCGACATCGCAGCCGATCCATTTTCGGCAGAGCGGTGCCACTACTCTGCCTACGCGTCCAATCCCGCACCCAATCTCAAGAACTACATCATCCTTCCGAATCCCCACGCTTTCCTGAAGAAACCCCAGAGTTTGCTCACCAGTCGCGCGCAGCGCGGCCTCTTCCGTCACCCCGATAACATGCAATTTCGCCTGATCGCTCGTGGTTGAGAGTGCCGACCAAACCTTTTTGTATTCAGAACGGGCCGCCTGATGTTCCATCCGCGTTAATTAGCCTATGATTGCAAAGCGTCAATCTCTCGGAAGGATTGCGCAACATGTATGAGAAGCTGATTGTTGCGCAGGCCAAGATCCACATAGAATCACGAAAATCAACGCCCGGGTTGAGTCGCCGCCAAAACGAGGAATGGGCTGTTTCGCAAAAGGTTGCCTGATCTTCATCGTACTTGCGATCTTAATCGTCGTGCTAGGTATCGGCGGAACTTTTTGGAGTGTCCCCCACGTCTATCTTTCTGATAAACCCGCACCGATCCCTCAAGCTTCTGCGCCGAGCGAAACCGGCGCCGTCACGCCTGGAGGAACAAGCATGGCTACGCCGAGCGAAACAAGCGCCGTTGTCACCCATACCTGAGTCGCAACTAGGTAACATCAGTACGCGCGCTTTTGTTCATCGGCGCGGTGCGCTGCGCCTTTGTCGTCGTTGCCATAATCGTGAGGTAGAAGGGGTGGGCTCACTCGCGAGGACACTTTCTAGGGTCGCAAAGACGGCTATTAATTTTTTCACAGAAGCTGCAATTAAGAGCTTGCAGCGGTCAAGCCAATTTGTCAGGCTCGGCCCTCAATGAAAGCACGCGCGGCAGTTAAGGGCCATATGAAGACGAAAAGCAAAACTACCGCTTACATTGTTCACAGCATCGGGGCGGCGGTGCTGGCAGTGACTGCTCAAATTAGCCTTGCAGGCAGCGCGACCTGGCTGTCGTCTCCGCAGGACTCGGCTTGGGAAAAACGCTAACAATTGGACGCCAGGCGGGCCGCCCAATGGGCCGTCCGATATTGCGACCTTCGCTCCATCGTCGCAGAGAGACGTGAACGTCTCGACGTCAGAGGAGGTGAACAGCATCGTGTTCACCTCCGACTCCGACTCTTTCACCTTACACATCTCGCCATATGGGGCATTCGGAGGCGAGTTGATTATTAGCGGCACGGGCGTCACCAACAATAGCAGCGTATTGCAAACCTTCGTAGCTCGGAACGAAGGCCAGATAATCTTCAACAACGCATCGACTGCGGCTAGCGCTCACATGTCCATTGTTAACGGGGGTTTTTCAATTTCCTCCGAAGACTCGACCGGCTATACAATCTTCAACGATACATCGGGTGCCGCCGGCGCTTCGATCAAAAACTTTAGTGCCACCGGCTTCGACGGCGACATCGGTCGAACGATTTTCAACGGCGCATCGACTGCCGACCACGCCTCCATCAGCAACTACGGACCCGGCGATTCACATGGCGTTGGCGGCCAGACAATTTTCAATGACACATCAACTGCGGCCAATGCTTCCATCGACAACGGGGGAAGCGGTAGCGTCTCCACCGCTGAAAGCGCCCTGACACTCTTCAACGATACATCGACTGCTGGTCACGCGACCATCATCAACCACGGCGGCTTTGATGAAGAATCAGTCGAAGGCGCGACCATCTTCAGCGGTTCATCAACTGCCGACAGCTCAATCCTAGTGGCTAATGGTGGGTTCAGTCCCGGCGGTGGGATTTATTTTTATGGTGCTTCGATGGGTGGTACGGCGCAGGTGGAGGTTTTTGACTATGGCTACCTGTACATTAGCGGCCACCAATCGGGTCTGACCATCGGCTCTATCGAGGGCTCGGGAAATGTTTTCTTAGGAGCCAATAACCTAACAGTGGGCACAAACGGCATCGATACCGCTTTTTCTGGCGTGATCTCGAATGACGGGCAAGGCGGCTCGCTGGCGAAGATCGGCAGCGGGTTACTTACTTTGCAAACCAACAACTGCATTGCGGACACCGTCGGTCTAATTCTCGTAAACGGTTCAATTATTAAGCTCGACTTTACAGGGCCTCCAGACGTAATCGCCTCTCTAGTGGTCGACGGTGTCTCACAACCGCCAGGGATATATGGAGGTCCAATGAGCGGCGCCCCAAATATCCTCCCTGAGTTTGAGGGCTCTGGAACCGTATCAGTGGGTCCTATCTCAACTCTCGGAAACATTTCCACGCGCGCTTTTGTGCAGACGGGCGACAACGTGATGATTGGTGGCTTCATTGTTCAAGGTACCGAACCAAAGAGGGTAATTATTCGCGCCATAGGTCCTGAGCTTACTCATTATGGCGTTCCCAATGCATTGGCTGATCCGACCTTGGAACTGCACGATGGCACTGGAGCGTTGATTGCTTCTAATAACAACTGGGTGACGACGATAATTGGCGGGATTATTATGGCAAACCAGGCCCGCGACATCTTAGATAGCGGCCATGCTCCGCGCGATCCAAGGGAGTCGGCAATCATCGCGGAGCTGCCGGCGGGCAACTACACCGCGATCGTGCGCGGCGTGAACGACACTACTGGAGTTGGGCTCGTGGAAGTGTATGAGCTTAGCCCCGAGACTAATTCAATACTAGGCAACATTAGCACTCGCAGCTTTGTGCAGACAGGTGACAACGTGATAATTGGCGGATTCATCGTTGCGGGGCCTCAACCAAAGAGAGTGATTGTGCGTGCCATTGGCCCAGAGCTCACTCAGTACGGCGTTCCGAATGCGATGACTAATCCGACATTGGAACTGTATGATGCTAACGGTGCTTTGATTGCGTCTAACGATAACTGGAGGACCACGATAATCGGCGGAGTTATCACCAGCGATCAAGTGCGCGATATCCGGAACAGCGGCTACGCTCCGGGAGACGGGAGGGAGTCGGCGATCATTGCAATGCTGCCACCAGGTAACTACACCGCGATCGTTCGCGGTATAAACAACACGACCGGAGTTGCTCTCGTAGAAGTGTACGATTTGGATCAATCAGTCCAGTAAATCCTGGGCTGAACGCAAATTTAGCAAAAACTGCACAATCTTTGCCAAGATATGTAGAGCCGGCCGATAACCGAATCTGTTTAATTTCTCGAAAAGTTTACGCGCGAATTTCCCGAGAAGAATGGAGAAAGATATGAGAACGAAAAGCAGAATCAGTGTTGCTTGCGTGATCGCTGCGCTCTTGTTGAGTGCGACCCATACGCCAGCGGCAACCATCACGGTCACGAATGGGCATGACACCGGGCCAGGTTCATTGCGCCAAGCGATCCTTAATGCCTCGTCAGGCGATATAATCAATTTCGCCCCAAGCATAACGATTGTTAATCTAACTAGTGGTGAGTTGGTGATCGACAAGAACGTGACTATCACCGGTCCTTTCGCCCACCGCGTGACGGTACGGCGCAGCAGTAATTCACCTCCGTTTCGAATTTTTCACATCACACCAAGTACCGTCACCGTCTTTATCTCTCGCCTCACGATCTCACATGGTAGCGTACTTGGCGTTGAGGGGAGTGATGGAGGAGGTATTCGCAGCGCCGGCGTGTTGACCCTTACCGACTGCATGATCTCAGCTAATCAGGCGTCAGGTACGACAGGCCTTGGTGGCAACGGAGGAGGGGTGCTCAACGAAGGTGGCACAATGACCATCACGCGTTGTACCATCAGTAACAATTCCGCCCAGTATAGCACCGGTGGAAGCGGTGATCAGGCAGTTATCTCTGGCGGGGGGATATTGAACGACTCGGGCGGCTCACTGACTATTACTAACTCCACCATCAGCGGTAATTCATGTATTGTCCAAGATTCCTTCGGCCTGAACGGCAGCTTCGGGGCCGGCGGCGGCGTTAGTAACCGTGGATCCATGACTATAAGGAATTGCACGATTAGCGGCAATTCAGCGGTCGCAACTGGTTATGCAACGACGACGCTTGGTGGTGGAATTTCGAACTATGGCAGCAACCTTCAAATCACGAGCAGTACCATTGTGCATAATTCCGCCTCCGGTTACAGCGGGGCATTGGGAGGCGGAATTTATGGCTCACCAAATGGGACTACGAGAACAGACAGCAGTATCCTAGCGCTCAACGCTGCTTCTACCGGGCCGGACTTTACGGGTGGGGGCGGGCTCCAGTCGATGGGCTACAACATCATTGGTAATAACGCCGACGCTGTCATCTTCTCGCAATCTACAGACCAAATTGGTACCCCCGCCGCTCCAATCGATCCGCTTCTAGGCCCTCTAGCAAATAACGGTGGCCCAACTTTAACTCATGCTCTACAACCGGGCAGTCCGGCTATCGACCATGGTGATCCCGCTGCCCCACCCGAGGACCAGCGCGGTTATGGCCGTGTGGGCGTTCCGGATGTTGGGGCATTTGAATTTGGCGGACTACCCACAACCTTAGCCAACGTTAGCACTCGCGCCTTTGTGCAGACTGGCGACAATGTGATGATCGGAGGGTTCATTGTGCAGGGGGCGGAGGCAAAGAAGGTAATTATTAGGGCCATAGGCCCTGAGCTCACCCAATATGGCGTTCCCAACGTGCTCGCTAATCCCACACTGGAGCTGCACGATAGCGCCGGAGTTTTGATTGCCTCGAATGATAACTGGAGGACCACGATAATCGGGGGGATTATCACCAGCGACCAAGTGCGCGATATCCGGAACAGCGGCTATGCTCCGGGGGACGGAAGAGAGTCGGCAATCATTGCGGAGCTACCGGCAGGTAATTACACCGCTATTGTACGGGGTGTAAATAATTCCACAGGAGTTGCCTTGGTAGACGTGTACGATCTTAGCCCCGACACTAATTCAATACTAGGTAACATTAGCACTCGCAGCTTTGTGCAGACAGGTGACAACGTGATGATTGGCGGATTCATCGTTGCGGGGCCTCAACCAAAGAGAGTGATTGTGCGTGCCATTGGCCCAGAGCTTACTCAATATGGAATTTCCAATGCATTGGTTAATCCGACACTGGAACTGTACGATGGTAACGGTGCTTTGATTGCGTCTAACGATAACTGGAGGACCACGATACTCGGCGGGATCATCACCAGCGATCAAGTGGCCGATATCCGGAACAGCGGCGATGCTCCGGCGGATGGAAGGGAATCTGCGATCATTGCAGCGCTGCCACCAGGTAACTACACCGCCATCGTACGCGGTGTAAACAATACGACAGGAGTTGCTCTGGTCGAAGTGTACGGCCTGGATCAGTAAGTGCCGGAAATGGATCTACTCAGTTTAGTTTCCGCGCGGCACGGAGCGATTATTAGGTTGCGAGTCGAAACAGTCTTACCCCCTCGTGAAGGTCTGATTAGCGACCAGCTACTGACACTGTCATTGTTGTGGTCGCTATCAAGCTGGCCGCGTGATAGCAGTCGCGCGAGTGAACAAGGCTTTATCTGATCCAAAGACCCCGAATGACGTTCGCGTCATGACGATCATGCTCGCGCCGAAACTGCGCTTGCGCGCTCCTTGGTTACATGTCATGTGATATCGCTTTATGCCGGTCCTGAGCGGGTCAGGTGCCCTCGGAAGGATTGCGCAACATGTATGAGAAACGGATCGATACGCAGGCCAAGATAGACATGGAATCACGAAAATGAACGCCTCAGTTGAGCCGCCGCCAAAACGAGGAATGGGCTTTTTCGCAAAAGGTTGCCTGATCCTCATCGCATTCGGGATCTTATTCGTCGTGGCAGGGGTCGGCGGAACTTATTGGAGTCTCCGTCACATTTATCTTTCCGATAAACCTGAACCGATCCCTGAAGCTTCTGCGCCCAGCGAAACGAGCGCCGCCACGCCTAGGGAAACAAGCGCAGTCACGCCGAGCGAAACAAGCGTCACGGTTCGCGAACGTTTGGATACGATGAAGAAAGCGGCGCGCGCTCACGAGCGAAGCGAAGTGGAGTTCACCGCCGGAGAGATCAATGCGCTCATAGCTGCCAATCGAAAATCAAGTGGGCTGGCCTTTGTTCGCATCGACGGCAATGTCGCGCAGGTCCAGTTGTCCATTCCGCTGGAAAGATTCGACGTTCCGTTTCGAAATGCATTTGGTCTGGGTGATCGGTTTTTGAACGCCACTGTCTCGGTGGCAGCGCCGCCGGGAACCAATGCGAACAGCGTGCAGCTGAGCGAGGTGACACTCAACGGTCACAGCTTTCCCAGCGATCTGCTGGACCGGCGATTACTCGGAGTCGGAAAATCGCTGCGAAGTTACGTGATCAAATATGCCGCCCAGTATGGCGTAACGGACGGAGAAATCAGCGATGGCAAAGTAATCTTGCACACCAGCGGCTACTGATTCTACTGCATAATTTCCCGCGCAAAGATATTGAGCTGTCCATCTTCCTGCCTGCGCACCTCGGGTTCGCTGGCGCAGCTGCGCTTAGGGCTTGCTTGCGACGAGCTCGAAGCCGGCACTGATCCCGCTCTGGAATTCGTTAGGCAAGTTTTGCAGCTCTTGGAAGACTGCCGGCACTTTTGAGCGATCGCTCCACAAATCCGCCCAATCTCGCAACGTGCTTTGACCCACCGCTTCGCGCGCTTCCTTTCCGCAGCTCGCTCCGACCGATTCCAGAACCTGGCTGAGCAGGAATGCGAGCATGAATGGCACGGTAAAGTTTGGGCTCACGTGGCATTTTTCCACGTCGAAATCTTTGAACCAAGAGCGCACGCCATGTTCCGTCGCGTTGTAAAAATGAAATGGCGCTTCGTGGAGCGGTTGCAGGAAAGCTGTGTGGATCACCAGTGAACCGCCGTGTTTCAAGACACGCAAAATTTCGGCCGCAGCGCGGCGTGGATTCTCCAGATGTTCGAAAACGTTGAACGCAAAAACGCAGTCGAAAATTCCGTTACGAAACGGAAGGCAATGCGCGTCACCGACGACGTCAGTGTGACGAAAGATCTTATGCTCGAATTCGATGCAATTCGCGTATCGCATCGCGGTCGCGCCAGCACCGATGTTTAAGACCAACTTTTTGCCTTCGCGAAGAATCATTTCGTACTCAGCACCGAGTGGATTGCTCTTATGTTCGGCGGGAACAATCTGCACGGGCTCCGGCAAGAAGAGGGCGGTTTGATCGCGCATCTCAAAAGAGCCTGCGCAATTTTCGCACGTTAGCCGACCGCGCTCCAAATGAAGGGCGTGGCGGCATTGAGGGCAGGCCAGAATCGAAATTAGTCGCGGGTTCATCGCTAGAGGTTACGGCGTCTGGCCTTCGCCCAATATCAGAGCTTCGGAGATGATACTGCAAGACCGAAAGCGCCTTGCTTTTGCAGAGCACCTTTCAAACCTGATCGCAGATGCGGACTCCCTAAAATCATCTGCACGCTTGGAGCTGGCGACGGAGAGGAGCGAAATCTTGCGGGCTGATGTAGAGACCGAGCTTGGTTCCCCACCAATGCATCCCTTCACGAAGATTATCACTAGGGTTATTATCTTGACAGACTGTGCGTCGCAGGAGAGCCTAGCGGTTGATTACGTCATCCGACGTTTCAACTTATCTTCGGCCGGGCTGAAGAAGCCCGTGGGGCTGGATCTTCGGTGAGACACCGCTTAACGCGATCTCCAGATCCAACTGGAGCCCGGAGTCAAGCCGAAGAGAGGCTGCTGTTCAAACCGCCTCGCGAGGATGGTTCCTGGTTCCGCGCGGAACTGGGTTGCAGTTAATGCAGTTCAACAATCCAGCCTCCACAAAAAATGAAAACAAATCAATTACTTAAATCATCCCTCACGCATCTTTCTCTTGGGCTTCTTGCTTTCGGCGCCTTGCTCGCTACTGCGCTTTCAGCGAACGCCAGCGTGGTCAATTTTGCTTTGGGTGCTGATGACTATGGAACGCTCACAATCGGGGGGGTTACTCTATGCACTTACAACAATATCTCTGCCGCAGGCGGGTGCAATTCATCATTCGATATGCAACCCGGCGTTTGGTATGATATTGCCATCGACTACAAGAACCGCGCCGGTTCTGATGGAATGTCCCTGTCGTGGGATCAGCCGGGGCCAGCGAGCATAGGCTACGGCTTCAGCGGCTCTTTTCCGGGGTTGGTTCCGAAGGTCAACTTCAGGACGCTGGATGCTACCCAAACTAACTATGTCAGCGGCCTGCGCGGTGATTATTACGACCTGAGTGGCAATTTTCAGTCTACCGTAATCGGCGAAGGGCCGATCGACGCAATTAACAATGTGTACAACAATCAGGTCGTCGGCTCATGGAACGGTTATGGATATTTCAGCTTGTTCGAGGAGCGGCTGTCCGGGCAGGTCCAGCTAACTACCACGACTGCATCGCAGCTAAGCAATGTCAGTACTCGTGGCTTTGTTCAGACAGGCGACAACGTGATGATTGGTGGCTTCATTATTCAAGGGACCGGATTAGAGACGGTGATTGTGCGCGCCATAGGTCCTGAGCTCACTCCATTTGGGATTACCGATCCATTGGCTGATCCGACATTGGAACTGCACGACGGCACAGAGGCTCTGATTGCCTCTAATGATAACTGGCAGACTACGATAATCGGCGGGATTATCACCAGCGACCAGGTCAGAGCTATCCGGAACAGCGGGCATGCTCCGAGTCGGGCAAGCGAGTCTGCGATCATCGCGACCCTGCCACCGGGAAACTACACCGCAATCGTGCGTGGTAAGAACAACACCACGGGAGTTGCTTTAGTGGAAGTGTACGATCTGCAATAACATTGTCTTCTGAAAGCCAACTAAATGGAGCCAGTGGCTTCGGTGATTCCCCAAGGCACGGCGCGACGTTACAGACGAGGCAGGGGCCTAACAAACAGCAGCCATTAACAATCCAACCTCAACAAAAATGAAACCAGAAAATATGACAACTGTACACTTAAGAAAATTAATCGGCCGCTCGCCTCTGCGACGAGGTTTCGCTCTTATCCCGCTAGTGCTCGCCTGCTTTGCGCTAGCCCCGGCCCCGAAAGCTTTCGCGGTTACTCCGGCCCCGGACGGAGGCTATCCGAACTTCAATACCGCTGAAGGAACTAATGCCCTCTTCAGCCTCACCAACGGCGACCGCAATACGGCCAACGGTTTTGCTGCGCTCTATAGCAACACAGGCGGTTTCCAAAATACGGCCAACGGTGCTGCTGCGCTCCAGCACAACACAACCGGCAACTACAACACGGCCAACGGTGCTTTAGCGCTCTTTTACAACACAACCGGCAGCGAGAACACGGTCAACGGGGTTGATGCGCTCTTTTACAACACAACCGGCAGCGAGAACACGGCCAACGGTTATCAAGCGCTCTTTCACAACACCACCGGCCACCACAACACGGCCAACGGTTCATTCTCGCTTTACCTCAACACCGGCAACGACAACACGGCCAACGGGTCTGGTGCCCTCTCTGACAACAGCACCGGCAGCGAGAACACGGCCAACGGTTATCAAGCGCTCGGTTTCAACAGAACCGGCAGCGACAACACGGCCAACGGTGCTTATGCGCTCTTTTTCAACAGAACCGGCTACAACAACACGGCCAACGGTGTTGACGCGCTTCTTAACAACAGAAGCGGCAGGTCCAACACGGCCAACGGGTTTGATGCGCTCTATAACAACACAGGCGGCAGCTTCAACACGGCCGAGGGTTTCAACGCGCTCCTGAGCAACAATGGCTCAAATAACATCGGGTTGGGCTACAGTGCCGGCAGCAGTCTCACCACCGGCGGTGGCAATGTCTGTATCGGCTCCGGCATCTTCGGGGTTGCTGGCGAGAGCAACACCACGCGGATCAGAAATATTTACTCTTCTTTCGCGTCTGCCCGAGCAGTTTACGTTAATGCCGACAACAAGATCGGCACGCTTGTCTCCTCACGACGGTTCAAGGACGAGATCAAGCCCATGGACAAGGCCAGCGAAGCTATTCTGGCGCTGAAACCGGTCACCTTCCGTTACAAAAAGGAGATTGAACCCAATGGCGCCATCATGTTTGGACTCATCGCCGAGGAAGTGGAAAAGGTGGATCCCGAGCTGGTGACTCGCAATGACAAAGGCGAGGTCGAGACCGTGCGCTACGAGGCGGTGAACGCCATGTTGCTCAACGAATTCCTCAAAGAACACCGCACCGTACAAGAGTTAAAATCCACTTCTACAACACAGGAAGCGATGATCACACAACTAAAGTCGACCGTCGCGCAGCAACAGCAGGACTTTCAGTCCAGGCTCGCCGAGCAGCAGAAGCAAATCAAAGCGCTCGCTTCCGGCTTGGAGAAGGTAAACAATCAGCGTGAAATGAGCAAACCTGCGCCGCAAATGGTCAGCGGCAATCAGTAAAGGCTTCAGAATCCACCAATCAGTTAGTGCAGTTCAACAACCCAGCCTCTAAGAAAAAATAAATCAAAAAATATGACAACTCTACACTTAAGAAAATCAATCGCCGGTCGCCTTGGCAACTCGGCTTCCTTGATCCCGCTCCTGCTCGCCTGCCTTGCGCTTTTGCCGGCCCCGAATGCTTTCGGGGTTGTCCCGCCGCCGGATGGCGGCTACCCCGGCAGTAACACCGCTGAGGGAACCGACGCTCTCCTGAGCCTCACCAGCGGGGTCTGGAACACGGCCCTTGGGTTTCAAGCGCTCAATCACGACACTACCGGGGGCAACAATACGGCGACCGGTGTTCGGGCCCTCTTTAGCGACACCGGCGGCAGCTACAACAGCGCCGCTGGCATTTACGCGCTCTACGCCAATATCAACGGCTGGTAACAACAATGCCGTTGGCGCGTATGCGCTCGCCAACAACATTAGCGGCAATTCTAACACGGCCAATGGTTACGCTGCGCTCTACCGCAACACCACGGGCGACGCCAACACGGCCAACGGTGCGCATGCCCTCCTTGGCAACACCACCGGCGGCAGCAACACGGCTACCGGTGCTGCTGCGCTCACTAACAACACAACCGGCAATTCCAACACGGCCAACGGGGTTGACACGCTCGCGCTCAACACAACCGGCGGCGGCAACACGGCCAATGGTTCGGGTGCGCTCTTTAGCAACGCAACCGGCATCGAAAACACGGCTAATGGTGTGGACGCGCTCACTAGCAACACAATCGGCATCGAAAACACGGCTGATGGTGTGGACGCGCTCGTTAGCAACACAACCGGCCAGCAAAACACGGCTACCGGTTGGCAAGCGCTCCTTAGCAACACAACCGGCGTCGGCAACACAGCCAACGGTGGAAACGCGCTTGTTAGCAATACAACCGGCAGCGCCAACACGGCCAACGGTCAGCAAGCGTTCAATAACAACACGAGCGGCAGCGGCAATGTCGCCTTGGGCGTGGCAGCCGGGTCCAATGCAACAACAGGTGACAGTAACGTATATATCGGCGCAGGCATGATTGATGTAGCTGGCGAGAGCAACGCCTGCTACATCGCGAGCATCTTTGGGCAGACGTCTGCCAGTGGAATCCCGGTTCTAATTAATGCAAGCAATAAGCTCGGTACGACCACTTCCTCAAAGCGCTTTAAGGAAGGCATCAAACCAATGGACAAGGCCAGCGAAACCATCCTCGCGCTCAAACCGGTGACCTTCCGCTACAAGAAGGAAATAGATCCGGCAGGCACATCGCAGTTTGGTCTGGTGGCCGAGGAAGTGGAAAAGGTGAATCCTGACCTGGTAGTGCGCGACCGGGAAGGAAAACCCTACAGCGTGCGCTACGATCAGGTGAACGCGATGCTGCTCAACGAGTTCCTAAAAGAGCATCGCAAGAACGAGGAACAGGAAGCAACCATAGCCAAACAGCAGAAGCAGATTGAAGCTCTCACTATGGGCCTCCAGAAAGTGACCGACCAGCTCGAACTGAGCAAAGCCGCGCCGAGAACGGTTGGCAACAATCAGTAAAAGCAGGGACCTAACACATAGCGGCACTTACAATCAGCACCAGCGGCTACTAATTCTACCAGCGACGCGGGCATATGTAACGAACACGCGCGCGCTCACGGCCAGACCCACAGGGTTCCGGTTTTTGACTTGTGTGATAAGAATGGCCCACCTAAACTGGGCGGCTCTCCTGTGATGATCCGTTTTCCGTTCGGCAAGACTGGCTTTTTCGGTTGTCTGCTTGCGCTGTGGTTGGTTCCCGTCGCTTTGGGCCAGGCTATGCCGCGCAAGCCGTTCCCGAAAGAGCCGCTGGAGAAACTCGAGAACCCGCCTGCGCTTTATTGGGGAACGGGCGTTTCGTCGCGTATGGTCTCGCAGTACGAAATATTCACAAGTCATCAGGTGAACGTTAATGCCAGTGGGCAGAACGTCACCGGCGATGCGGCGAATGAGCCGTCGATCTGTGTCGATCCGATCAACGGCAACAAGATGTCGATTGGCTGGAGGCAGTTCGACAGCATAACTTCCAATTTCCGAAACGCTGGTTGGGCCTATACCAGCAACGGCGGTACGTCATGGAGGTTTCCTGGCGTTCTCGAAAATAATGTTTTCCGCAGTGATCCAGTGTTGAACGCGGATAGCACCGGAAAGTTTTTTTATCTCAGCCTGCTGGAAACGTTTTTCGACGACATGTGGCGCTCGCTAAACGGCGGCATGTCGTGGGCGAACATTGCGCCAGCACGGGGAGGCGACAAACAGTGGTTTACCATCGACAACACCAACAGCACCGGACATGGATTCCAATATCAATGCTGGAGCACTGACGGGAATAATTACGGCGGCCGACAATTTACCCGTTCCACGGATGGCGGATTCACGTGGCTCAACCCGATCAACATTCCTAATTCTCCCACTTGGGGAACGCTCGACGTGGACACAAACGGCAACCTATTTATTGCGGGCGTAAATCAAAGCACTGGCCAAATCTGGTGCATTCGCTCCAGCAACGCTAAGAACGGCGCCGTCACACCGAGCTTCGATCAAAGCACGCTGGTGAACCTTGGCGGCGACATAGATGTCGGCGAACCAATCAACCCCGTCGGCTTGGTCGGGCAACTTTATCTGGCGGTGGACCGTTCAGGCGCCAGCACGAATAACAACATTTACATGCTGGCGAGCGTCCTGCCCACTGGCTTTACTACCGGCAGCGACATCATGTTTGTGCGCAGCACCAACGGCGGACGAACCTTCAGCGCCCCGCACCGAATCAATGACGACCCTGTCAATCACGCGAAGTGGCACTGGTTCGGCGCGCTTTCCGTCGCGCCCAACGGTCGTCTCGATGTTATCTGGCTCGACACCCGCAACGCCGCCAACAACACCAATTCGCAGCTCTTCTATTCCTACAGCATGGACGGTGGCAACACTTGGGCGGCCAATGTCGCCGTGAGCAATTCGTTCAATCCGTTCCTCGGTTATCCGAACCAAAACAAGATGGGCGATTACATGTCCATCGTTTCAGATAACACCGGAGCTAATGTTGCATACTGCGCCACGTTCAATGGCGAACAGGATATTTATTACGCGCGAGTTGCCCCCGCGCCTGTACCAACGACGCTGGGCAACATTTCCACGCGCGCGTTTGTGCAGACGGGCGACAATGTCATGATCGGCGGCTTTATCATCACGGGCGTGGGGCAGAAGAAGGTGATCATTCGCGCGATCGGTCCCAGGCTGGTGAATTATGGCGTTACCGAGCGGCTGCAAGATCCG
>Ga0137384_10001634_pt1 | contig 17798 bp, 16 predicted proteins | sample SagtaG_2_FD_104922 | JGI IMG/M metagenome (GOLD analysis project Ga0137384, IMG submission 104922) | Vadose zone soil microbial communities from Sagehorn Ranch, Mendocino, California, USA - Sage2_R_60_16 metaG | ecosystem: Environmental > Terrestrial > Soil > Vadose zone | place: USA... | reverse complement strand
TTATGGGACGACGGGCGATGAAGGTGAACTTCCCAGGGCGGCACGAACGTGGCCCTCTCCTCTTGCAATCGTTTCAGTATTTGGGCACCAGGAAAATTCTGAATAGGGGTGCTATGAAGTCCGAATCTTGCCCGGCGAGACACCGATGTCTAGAATACATTCAGTGCCCCCAGTACGACGCGACTAGGCTTCAGTGTCTGAAGTAATCCCCTCTGTGAACAAAGGCCATTATCACAGACAGCGGTGTGCACACATTCCTCAGACCAAGACAATTCATCCCACGACAAATCTGTGTACAGAAGCGATACCAAGATTCCACGGTTGCTACAATAGGGGCAATCATAGTCCACTTGCACGCTCCGCACGGGACGACCAACGACGAGGTACTCTATCTGAGACTCGATTTGACGAAGGTCTTTGGCATCCTGGTCGAATCTCTTTCTGCAGAGCGGACAAGTTATCCTGGCGACGGTCTTAGGGTCAGCTCGTTGAGTCGAGTCCATCACCCAGAGAATCCCGAATTGCTCGGCGCAATTGGCGCACTTGGTGACAAATTGATAGGCCACGAGGCGCTCTCCTTCCCCGGACTTCCGTGTACACCAGAAGTCCAGCGGCAGCAGCCCAGAAGCGGTCGCTTATCTGATGCCTAGGATTTTCCGCCTTGCCTGAGTCGAAATCGGAGAGGTAGGTGGGAATGGCCAGCCTTGGCTGAAGGGCCTCCTCAGTCCTCCGGCTGCTACCAGTGATGCATAATGCTGGTCTGACTACAAGCACTACTCCCTTGCTCGGAAGTCGTCAAGACATATCTTCTGCGGGCTGGTTGGAGCAGCGAATTGTGCAGCAGGACGGTCTGTCCATAGGTTTCCCATAGTAGTAGAATCCCAGTCACGGGATCATCTTCGGGAATGTCACGAGCATGTCGTCTGGACCCAACCCATTGCTCACGGAAATACTGGCCTCGTTGCGTGTGCGCTTCAGGCTTCTCAACGTCCACTATGAAGCAGCCTGGACAGACAGTTGGTGTCATCAGCGCTGCGGCCATGCCCATCAAACTCTCATCGACGCGGCCAACTGTGCCATGCCGCAAGGTGCAGGATGGTACGTGGTCGGGGTTGAAAATGGCGAGCCACGAGAATTGACGGCGGCGGAGGACAAAATAGTGAACGAGTTTAGGTTCGGGAGGCGGAAGAACTGATTCCCGTGGCGTTGCTGTGTCCGCTATCCGTTCCGGCTTTGTGTCCCCTGCAATTCCAAAGCACGGCGATGCCGAAGAGAATACAACGCATGATAGGGCCAAGCGGTTGCCTGCAACTGGGCGGGCGTGACTGGCCCTAAGACTTGGCCACAATCCGGGCATTGGGAAAGTCTCGGAGTCAATCGGCGGTCTGCTTTGCAATGGTTCAATTCTTATGTTTGCCAATTCGATTGGAGCAATGATTCGATAATAGCGCCGACCCTCGCCACGCAACGTATCACCGTCTCTTGCCAAGACTCCTAACCGCTCAAGCTGCGCAAGCCTCGACGGATGGAACGTCGCGCCAAACCTCTCCCGGTAGCGTCGAGCTACCCACGAATAGCAGATTGCGGCGTGTCCTGCGTGCTTCCGTAGTCGAGGCAAGCCAGCAGTATTCGCTGAAACTCGGGTCATTCAGTGCTTGCTTGGTCATGTCCGCCGACCTCTGGCTCAAGATTATACCCACTTGTGGCAACCAAGTTCCGGCCCTCCGCCCTTCGCTTATGTTTCTGTCTATCCGGCCCGTGCTATATTCAAGTAACTGGGGCGTATCTAACCCCAGGTCGGAAAAGAGGACGGTGCATGGCTACTTCTATTGCGCGGGTGTTTGAGGGAACGGGCAAGGGTAATCTCCAAGACAGATTGATCGCCTCATGTGCCACGGTCCAAACGCAACCCGGTTCCATCTCCGTCTCCACTGATATACCCGCTCTGTTGAATCGCCTGCTCCTCTTTGAAGATTATTATTTGCAGAGTCTCCGTCTCAAAGAGTTTGAGAGTCTGGTCCTGAATCTTGGTTTGGAAAACGTACTTCTACTCTTGGATTCCGGTGCGCTGAAAATTGACTTGAACCCCACGCAGTTTGGGCAAACCGGGCAAACGGCTAAGAGTTTGGGCATTCGGGAGAAAGAGCCTCTTCCGCTACTCTCATATTCGTTCTCATTGATTCGGAGTTCCTTTGAAAATGACTACCTCATTCGCTCTGTGCAAGACGTGCATCATGCCTTGTTCCATGTGCATACGCGAGACGACTTAATGAAACTGGAGGGTGCGATCCTTCGAGCCGTGATGCCCATACCGGAGGACGCAGGGGGAGCGGCCATACTGGCCTTCGATGGCGACCTCAAAGCCAACTCGCCGATATTTCGAACAGCATTACTATCCCGCCTTCGGCTGATTCCCGGCTTCACTGCCCAACAATCAGATGTGTCTCTTACCATCCGCACCATCGATGACACGGACTATCAAGTGGAGACAAATCTGGAGAGCTTCGGACTCACAAAGGAAGAGGCTCACAAGAACGTTGCATCCTCTCTGCTCGCTGCGGGCTATTTGAATCGTCGCATTGAGGACATGGAGAACTACAACGCACTTTCAGGCGTAGTGGATGACGAACTGTTTTTGTTCGGGGAAAAATTGAAGTTGCTTGCTGGCAGTGTGTCCCCAAAGCGTAGAGAATCGACGTTCGACAACGTGTTGCGTATTGGACGCTTTCCTGCCTTTGAGTTTCAACCACCAACAAAGAAGTTTGACATGGAAAAGTTCTTGAAGGTCCGAGATAGCAAGGAATGCAGGGCTTTCCGCGAATGGCTGAAAGTTGCACAGTTTTTGGATGAACAGGAAGTCCATTCGCAAGTGGCTTCGCTACGAGCACGGCTTGGAACGCTGGTACATGGAACGATGGGAAAATCCATTAGGCTCGCCGTGAGCTATGGTGCCGGATTGATTCCGATTCTAGGTCCCGTAGTCAGTGCGCTTGATACGTTTGTTCTGGACAAAATCCTCCCACTTTCAGGCCCCGCAATGTTCTTGGATGGGATGTACGGTTCACTATTCTCAAGCCGTTCGGAGAACTGAAGGAACTAGGACGACCCGCAATGATTTCCGAGGCCCAACGCGAGAACACTAAAATTGTCCTAAAAGAATTGTTCAGCCTTTGGGACAACAGGTCAGGTCTGTACGGCAACGTTCTTTTCGGCTCGGCTATTGCAAGGGGACACGACAAGAAGTGGCGCAACGTTACTTCGTTTCTATTCCCCATGCACAAAACCGAAATCCGCTCGGTTGGCCTTCAAGCTGATTACGGCGACTTCAAATTGGTAGAGGGTGCCATCACTCTTGATGAAGCTAAGGCCGTGCTGACAGGGGTTGTCGAGCGCGATCAACTGTGCCTTCCGGGTTTGCCGCAAGTCGAGATTCAAGCCTCCCTACATTCAAATTCTTCAAGACAGTTCCAGAACAGCGGGCCGAGCCGTTTTCCTGTTTTTTATCCCTACTATGACTTCAATTTTAGCGTGGACCAAGACTACAAAGGTGACTCTATGCACGACCTTCTGCATAGCGTTGACTTGCCTGTCTTTCCGTCAGCAGCGGCTGCTATGGAGAGTTACCTCGGCATTCGCCTTGGAGATAACAGTAGTGGCGTTCTCGCGGCACTCGTTCCAGATTACAGGGTTAAGATCAAGGAAATCCGCATCGGTACAAATAGCGTCCAAGTTGAAATTGAGTGCCCTGCTGGGAGTTCTGAAAGAGATTTGATCGGGAAACTTTTTGTGCGCTATTACGGCGGCATCTCCATCACTGCGGACCTAAATTTCACCGACTATAAAGCATCCGCCGAAATTCGAGACTTTCCTCGTGACCTGCTTGTTGTTCTTCTATCCCGCAAGGACGGAGAGCTGGTTGACCGTAAGAGTTTTCTGGCGGGAAGCCAATATGTAACCGAGGGCGTGAGAATCGAAAGTCCCGAACAAGATATGGAGCAAGTGATTCAATCGGGCGAATCTGTAACGGTAGAGTTTAAGAGAGAACTTCCGCAGAACAGGGAACAGATCGCTATTGGGGGCAACCGCTTTTGCCAATCGTCGCGGCGGACGAATTTTCATCGGAGTTGCGGATAATTGCGAAATCGTGGGATGCCGACTGGACAAACCAAAGGACGCGATAACGCAGATACTTAGAAGCTATTGCGATCCTCCACTTGATGTTTCCATTGACGAGATTCAGATTCGCAATCTTCCGGTTATTGTCGTGACGATTCCAGAAGGAAAAGACAAGCCTTACGCGGTAAAAGATAAAGGAGTGTACATACGCAGCGGAGCTACGAAGCGGCTTGCCACTCGATATGAACTGGACGAAATGTATGGCGCGAGGGGTACTAGACATCCATTAGCTAGCCAATTTTTGTGACGGCTGCCCTATACCCATCCCCCGAATCAATTCCCATACATGGCTTTGAACCTCGCCGCCCTGCGAATGAAAATCTGTTGCTGCCACTTGCTCCGGGCATCGGGGTCCGGGTTCAGATCACACGGCGAGATGGACTCGAAAAAGGAGCAATTGAGGAAGCTATTGCTTGGAAAACGCTAGTCGGCACTTGCTTTAGAAGCTGCACGGGCGTAGCGTTGTGAACAACGGGTGTGCAAGTGCATGGCAAGGTGAAGTGGTTCGTAGATTCCAGGGGCTACGGCTTTATCGGGCGATATAACGGTCCTGACGTTTTCGTCCATTACACCGACATTGCGGGTGACGGCTACCGAACCCTGAAACAGGGAGATCGTGTAGATTTCGAAATCGTCCAGGGGCCAAAAGGTCCGCAGGCATCGAACGTCGTTCTCACCGATGGCCGCGAGTAGTTAACTCCCCCTGTGGCGGCAACGGTTCGCCTTGTTGGTCATCGGCCCGAAGCTGAACCCCGCACTGCCGACATTTAGGGTTCTTCTTCCATCCTGCGACAGCGTAATGCTTGCCGCAGTGCGGACACGTATAGCAAGTCGTCAGCTTCCAATCTTTCTCGGCTTCCATGAAGCACACCTTCGGACGGCGCTGTGGCTACCGTCGATTGGCGCAACCGTAGACCCCGGGGTTGAACTCGTCAAGTCCCTACCTTTGACGCCAATCCATCTGCTCGCCACTAATCTTCACTTAGGAAACGTTTGTCGGAATTATCGTTGTGTTATCGTCGGACCATTACTCAGTGCGTTCGGCCCAATCCGGAACGTTGAGAAATTTCTCGCGGAGATCAGCAGGAATCCAGTCTATAGAATTGCGCAGGATGTTTCGGTTCGCTTCGGCGGTCTCGCGGTCCCTTGTAATCCAACTGCCTCGAATCGTTTCCAGTGTCTTGTTCATTTCTACCCTCGGAGGTCGATTTGGGTAGAAGCAAAACGGGCCTTCAGCGTATCACACGTATTTCTCCAACACGCACGAATGTCCAGATGAAAAAACGCATTGCGGGTTGTTGGGGCACTCCGGGCATCGGCAATGGCTGGCTCGAATGGCTGCGGCTTCCGCTTCGGCGGGACTGCGCTGTTTCCTTCGCTCGCGATGGTATTGCATGAGCAACGGTGCGATGGATTCCGCAGCGTGAGGATATTTGGCGTTCAAATAGCAACGCCAGAGGATGACTTGTAACATTCCTCCGCCCCGGACATTGAGGGCGCATTCCGGGGTCCGGGAAACGGTGTTGACGGCGCAAGGCTTGCGGGTTCCTGATGCATATTGTCTACATACAATTTGCCTATTTCCTGTAATTTTGCGCGGGGACTGTGAATGCTGGTACGCCATCGCTACTATAAGAAAGACAGTAACGTTCCGGCGATCCCTGCTCGCATTTCCAAGCCGGCCCATACGCAGCCGGTTCAACACTTCCCGCCTCTAAGTTTAATTTATTCCGTCGTACCCGGTTCTCGAAGTGTTATGCTCCAATCATCAAATGGCAGCAAGATTAACACACATTTCAGAGGAATGAGGGCGAATCCATGAATAGGCGGCAAATTTCCTTGCCCGTAGCATTCTTCTTGTCGGCTGCTCTCCTCGCTTCCAGCCCATCGCGTGCAGATCAAGCCGCCCCTGCCGCAAACACTGTAAATCCCCCGGTTGCGCCGCCGGCGGCTTCCTCAACCGCTCCGGCCAAGTCCGAGGCTCGCGTCTTAAAAGTTACCGTGGTTGATCCCCCGGAGTGCGACTCCGAATTCGCCCTTGGCAAAGCCATCGTCTTTACCCTGGACAAGGACCCTCGGCCTCTCCCCACCGGCAAGAACCTTGGCCCCTTTCTAAATCAGGTCCTCATCAAGGGCTTGGTTCAGCAATGGGTCCCCAGAGACTCCAAGTTTGTCGATGGATTGAAACCGGAATCTGTCCCGGACACCGCAGTGTTCCTTCGCTTTGATCTCAAGCAGACCAAGGACAATCAGGATGCGTGGAGCCGGCTGCTTGGCAGGAAGAATCTTTGGCCGAAACGAACCGAAAGGTGCGATTGCGGCGATGACGAGAAAACTTCATTCACTTTAGGGCTGGAAGACGGTTCCTGGTTCGCCGGCACAAATCTTCAAGTTAAGTGTTTGGAGTTCTTCCCGAACCCGCGGATCGCGTGGATGGTATTCCTCGCCTTCGGTATCATCGCGCTAATGACCATCGGTCTTGGAGTCAAAAGTTCCATGCTGCGCGATTCCGGCGATCCGCGCACCGACGGCAAGTTGGGAACTTTTAGCCTCGCGCGCTGTCAGATGGCTCTTTGGTTTGTCACCGTCATCCTGGCTTCTCTCTTCATTTACGGAGTTACCGGGGACGTTCCGCCCATTCCCCAGGGCACACTCATACTGATGGGCATCGGCGCTGGAACGGCTCTCGGTGCTGCTGCGATCGACTTGAACAAACGAACCGCCTCGAAGCAGGACCTTGTCAATCTCACCGCTGAAAGCACCACGCTCCCGCAGCAAATTGCGGACCTCACGAAAAGAATAGCCGCCGCTCAAGCTGGTGACCCAAATCTGCCATTGTGGCAGAAGCAGCTCTTGGACGCGCAGCAGCGCCAGTTGGTGGTCGCTAGCATTTTGGCGGCGATACCCTCCACCCAGGTAGCTCCTAGTGAAGGTATCTTCGAGGATTTGCTCAGCGATGAGAACGGCATCAGCTTTCATCGCCTCCAAGTCCTCGGTTGGACTCTGGTCTTCTGGGTTGTCTTCCTTCAATCGCTGTTCGGGAAGCTAACTATGGTCGATTTCGATACCACGCAACTCGCTCTTATGGGCATCAGCGGCACAACCTATCTGGGCTTCAAGCTGCAAGAAAAACAGTCATAGTGAACTGGTGGGTGGAGAGCTCCCTATGAATCCAGAACTGGCACGCGCCCTGAAACGACACACGCAGTGGTTCGGGTCCTACAAGGCATCCGGCGAACTGAAGAAAATACAAGTGTGGCTGATTGTTTCAGCGGGAGGCCAAGTGCCTGGCCGCGCGTTCGGCATGTTCACGGGAGAGCGATGCATTTAGGGGACCGGAGAATCCGGTCCCTTTGATCACGGTTCGGCGATTGCTTTCTAAGGAGCTATCGCGTCTACAAACGCTTGTCCGTTGGGGGTTCCCACGCCCGTCACATTGTCCCACCCGACTGCTGTCTTCAAGGAAGAATCCGTGCCAAACGTCAGCACGTCCCAGCGCGTGGACGCGGGGCTGTTGAACAGTGGAGCGTAGTACACCGTGCTGCCGGTCGGGCCAACGAGTTGCTGGGTCGTCAGGGAGACGGTTCCGCTGGAAGTGGTGATAGTGCCGGTTGCGTTTGTGGGCGCGCTTATTGGAACGACGTCGGTGATTGCGCCAGACGGCAAGTTGTAAACCAAGGCTGCTGCCTGGCCGAGGCCATGTCCTGCCTTTTGCGAAGCAATGGCCATCACAGCGGAGAAAAGAGGCGTGGCCAAGCTGGTACCGCCGATGACGCCAACTTCGGTGACGCCGTTAAACGTCTCGATGAGTTCCGCGCCGGTTTGCGGGTCAGCCAGCATCGAAATGTCGGGAAGGAGCCGCGCGTTGCCTGGCAGGCCCGCCTGGAACGCCGGTTTCGCAAACTCCACGCTCGTTCCGCCGCCCGCGCCGTCCTGGAATCCGAAAATCAGCGGGGGAATTACCGGAGAAGAATGCGTCGAAATGGGATTCGCGAGACGCGTAAGATTGGTGCCCCATCCAGTCTGGAACGCCATCGTATGGTCAGGATTCAAGCCCAGGCTGGTGCCGCCAATCGCGGTAGCGAAGGGAGAGCTCGCGGGAAAATCAACGGCCTTGATTCCAATGCGGATGGTTTCGTCGCCAAAATCGCCGGTGGCGAAATTCACGTCGATACCTTCGGCAGCCGCCATTTCGAGGATGCGGTTCATGCGGTCGTGGGTCGCGGGATTGCCGAAAATTTCTATGCTCGACCAGCTATTCGAGATGACGTTCCCGAGGTGGCGTACCACGGCGAGATTGACGGCCTCGTCGAGTGATGCGCGATCCGTCGCAGTGACGAGCGCGATGTTGGCCTTGGGAGCCAGCGCGTGCGCCCATTCAACGTCCAGCGTCGTTTCGATGGTCCAATTTCTCGCGGGACCCTTGGGATTGTTCACAAGGCCGGGAGCCTTGACGATCTGGAAATTTGCCGATGTGAGGTCTGGCAGGCCGTAGATTTGCGAAAAGATCTCGGCGTCCTGCTGAATGGTGTCCGAGCCGTACGCGTCTACGATGACGATGGTCTGACCCGAGCCGTCAAAACCTTGCGCGTACAGCCCGTTCATGTTGTACGCGGTCTGCAAGTCGCTGGGCTGGTAGCCGCAGGAAGGCAGGTGGCCGAGTTGCGTATTGGTGATCGGCGCGCCGTAAACACTGCCCGTGTATGTGGCTTGAGGCACCGTCGAAGAAGTCGCGTTGTTTGGAAAAGTCAGCGTTTGCACGCCCGTGAAGCACTGTGACTCGAAGAAGAAACCTGTTGGGTTCGTTCCGAGCGGAATCATCTGGCCGTTCACGGGGTCGGCTTCCGCCGGGAAAGCGTACGCGGGCTCGAATCCAAGGTCATCCATGCCGGTTACCGCTGCGATCAAGCCCATGCCCGCGTCGCTTGCGGCCGGATCCGATGTGTTCGAGCGATAGGTTGCGCCATGCCACGAAAAGTTCTGAATGGATACGTGGAAAGCCTGCTCGATTTGCCCAATGCTGCCTTGCACTTTAACGTAGAAGTTATTCTCGGCAATGTCGACCACTGAAAGGCCGTGGGCGGCTAGAAAATTCTGTACCGCGTTGACCTGCTGCGTCGTGGGCGAAAAGCTCGCATTAAACTGGCTCTGGTTGAGCCACTTGTGAAAATTTGGTGATTTGCTGTTGTAGAGTTGTTGGACTGCTTGGTCGAGCTGACTCTCATTTTGAAGCTTGAGCCACGCCGTCACGCTGATTACCGTCGTTGGGTCAGCGGGCCCCTGGTCTACCGCCTGGCTGATGAAGCCCGGCGTGTTGTTCTTGATTACGTAGCCATACGCGTTTCCGTTTGGCCCGCTTGAGGACTGCCCTGAAACTGAATGGGAATAGGATGCCAATGACGCAATCGCGATGATGGCCAGCACTCCCAGACTCGTTCGCAAAGTGTTTTTCTTTGTTCTTGGAACCATGTCGATCGCTCCCCTTCGACTTGGGACAGAAAACTTAGTTGGGATGTATTGGCCGGACGTTAAGCCGATCTAATCTTCATGTCAAGTCAGGAAAATGACAGAGGGTAGGACTAGTCCTTCTAGCACTCACACTCAGCAAATTGCATCCAAAACGCGCCGACGAACACCGTCCGCACTTCGCGTTGCGCACCCTGAACGAGCATCTTTGCAAGCTCCGCTCACGGCGCTAGCCTTTTGTCACGAGTGGGTGGTGGTAGGCTGCTCCTCTTCGCCGTGGACCAGGCCGAACTTTTTCATTTTGTAGCGCAGGGCGTCGCGGCTGATGTCCAACAGCTTGGCGGCTTTGATCTGGTTGCCGTTGGACTGCTTCAGCGCCATCTCGACGAGCGCATGCTCGATGTCTTCGAGCGACGTTCCGCCCTCGGGAATGGAAAGCGCGGGCAATCGCCGCTTCGACCCGCCCTCCATAGGCTCCTGCGTCGCTGACGAACTCGCTTCCATCGCCGTGGGGACACCACCGGCCGTGCCGCTGCGCCCGCTGGCCACGGCAAACGGCAAATCATCGGGCTTGAGCAGCGTTCCTTCTTCGAGGAGCATGGCGCGCTCTAGAGCGTTTTTGAGCTCGCGCACATTTCCAGGCCAACTGTAATTCATCAGCAGACGGCGCGTTTCCTCGTTCAGCCCTTGCACGTTCTTGCGAAACTTCCGGTTGTAGTGGTCGACAAAGAAATCCACCAGGGCGGGCACGTCTTCTTTCCGGTCGCGCAAAGCCGGCAGGAAAATGGAGATGATGGCGAGGCGGTAATACAAATCCTGGCGAAAATGGCCTTCGCGCACGGCGCGCTCGAGGTCGCGGTTGGACGCCGCAATCACTCGCACGTCCACCTGAATGTCGCGAACGCCGCCGACGCGCCGGATGACCTGGTCCTCGAGCACGCGCAGAAGCTTTGCCTGCAGAAGCTGGGAAAGCTCGCCAATTTCGTCCAGGAAAAGCGTTCCGCCATCGGCCACTTCAAACAAGCCTTTCTTCATGGCCTTGGCGTCGGTAAAAGCGCCACGCTCGTGGCCAAAGAGTTCCGCCTCCATCAGCGTTTCGGGAATCGCGGAACAGTTGATCGCCACGAACGGCTTGTCTTTTCGCCCGCTCTGATAATGAATCGCCTTCGCTACCAGGTCCTTGCCGGTGCCGCTCTCACCCTGAATCAGGATGGTGCTCGCTTCGCTGGCGGCCACTTTGTGCACGAACTTCATCAACTCGGTCATTTTTCGCGAGACGCCGATGACGTCGTGGTAGCCGGCGCGACGACGCACTTCTCCGCGCAGCGACTCCACTTCGGTGCGCAGCGCTCCGGCTTCCAGCGCGTTCTGCAGCGTCACGCCCAATTCTTCGTAATTGATGGGCTTGCTGACAAAGTCATATGCACCCAGCCGCAAAGCTGCTTTCACATCTTCCAGTTGCGGATCGGCGGTCATCATAACGACCGTGGAGGTGTCTCCCGCTTGTTTCAGCTTTTCCAGGACCTCGATGCCGCTTTTCCCGGGAAGGTGCACGTCCAGCAGAACCGCGTCGGGCGACTCGTTCTGCAACATGCGAAGCGCTTCTTCTCCGTCGGCGGCCTCGACGCTCTGGTAGCCAAGTTCGGCGCACTTTTTCGCAAGCGCCCAGCGCACGAGTTTCTCATCGTCCACAATGAGGATCTTTTTCTGCCCCATGATTCCTACTCTATCATTCCTGCTTGCACATGGTTAAAGGTAGCTACTTTTCCTCCCGCAGCATCGGCAGCCACACCTCGAATTGAGCGCCTTGCCCAGTATCGCTCGTTACCTCAATTTTTCCATTGTGGGATTCCACAATCCCTTTCGCCAGCGGAAGTCCGAGGCCCGTTCCTTCTTTTCGCGTCGTAAAAAACGGTTTGAAAATCTTCGCCAGAGAATCGTGCGGAATTCCCTTCCCCGAATCCCTGATTCGAATCACGGCCCATTCGCCTCCCTGGCGCAAAGCCACTTCGATTTTTCCCTGGTTCTGTACAGCCTGTATGCCGTTGAGCAACAAGTTCAGCACGACTTGCTGAATTTGGACCGGGTCGTGGCTAATTCTTGGCAGACCTTTCTCCGGTGCGAGCGTGATTTCAATGGGTTTGGTTCGGACTTGCTGGCGCGCGAGAAAAACAGCCTGTTCGACGGTGGCATTCAGGTCCGCAGGATGAAATTCCGGAGGACGCGGACGCGCGTACGCCAGGAGATCGCTCAAAATCATCTGAATGTGTTGAATTTCGTTCTGAACTTCGGGCAAAACCGTGCGGCTAGAGCTTTCCTTTGGCAGCTCGCGCCCCATCACTTCGACTACGCCGGCGATCCCCGCAAGCGGGTTTCGAATCTCGTGCGCCAATCCTGCCGCCAGTTCCCCGATGGTGGCCAAATGTTCCGCGCGCGCCATTTCGAATTGGTGCAGCCGCTCGATCTCCCCGCGATTCTCCGCCAACTCTTGAATCATTTCGTTGAACTGCCGCCCCAATTGGCCAACGTCATCGTTTCGAACGGCGAACTTCACTCGCGCGCTCAGATCGCCTTCGCGCACTCTGCCGATAATTTTCTTTAGCTCTTCGAGCGGGCGCTCGATCAGCACCAAAAGTGCAGACAACGTCACAAAGCAAATCGCCACCGCGCCGGCGGCTGCCACGATCAGGATCCAGTGGCCGCTGGGGATGTCCAGCGCGACCACAACCGCCTGGAATGCAATTAAGCCAAGCAGCAACACTCCCACGATCGGAGTGATGGCCTTCCACTGCCAGCCCAGTGAAGGGCCTTTGCCAAGTGATTGAGGTTCTTTCACGCCTGTATCCTAATCCAGAACCCACATAGAGCACACATCCGCAAGGATTTTGGCGCAACCTAACTCGACTATGGCATTAGACAGCGACGCAGTGGAGTTTGCATTGGAGTTTAGACTGCAGCTGGAGGGCTTGTTGTTCAGCTCTGCTTCAACAACAGGCGCAAATGCTTGACGGCGCGTTCGGCGTCTTCGCGGAAGTGGGACGCATCCATGCGGAAGGAACGCAGCCAGGCGCGCAGTGGGCGGGCGAATGGATAAAACAGAATCTGCTGGGCCGATGAGACTGCGCTAGCCGATCTTATGACGGTTGGGGCCAACCACAAAACCGTGGCTCTGGCTGCCGGCAACGCGCGCTGCCCTTGTCTGGCGGTTTGCGTGGCAAGATAGACCACCGCGCGCGCGTAAAGCAGCCACAGGCCAACGGCAAGGCCTGCCGCCAGCAGAAGAACTAAAAACAGCATGGCAAACAAAAGGAATGCAAAAAATAATTCTTGGAAGTAAAAAGACCGGAAAGCGAAGACGGTGGCCGGGATCCCGCACGCAACCAGCAATGCCTTTAGCGTACGCCGCTTAGCCTGTGCCGTCATGGCCCATTGGCCCTCCGCTTCTCCCCGTTTCTTAGATGCAGCTTACTGGTTGACCGTAGCAGCACGAAATTTACTCCCAATTCATCCAAAAATCCATCCAGTTCTTGTTGGACTCCCTGGTATCCCGTATCATTTCAATGACTTCCGGTTTTGCTCTGACGCGCTGGCCGGATCCAATCAAATTCGGCACAGCTTTCCCAGATTCTTTTTATCTCGTCTCGTTCTTACCCTAGAATCCTCCCAGGTCCCGGCATTGCGTCGCGTATTGGCTGTGCGTTCAGCTCGTCTTTGTCTATTCGAAGGGGAGGCCGAGTGGTTTCGAACGAAAATTTTGATCTGATTGTGATTGGTTGCGGCCCTGCCGGGGAAAAGGCCGGGGCGCAGGCTGCCTATTTTGGCAAGCGCGTCGCGATCATTGAGCGTGCGCAGCACATGGGCGGAAGTTGCATCAACACAGGCACGGTCCCGAGCAAAACGCTTCGCGAGTCGGCGCTTTATTTTTCGGGGCTGAAACAGCGTGGATTGTACGGGATTGACTATTCCTTGAAGGAAAAACTTACGGTGCATGATTTCATGCACCACGAGCGCGAAGTGGTAGACATGGAGCGGCGCCGCATTCTGAAAAATCTCGCCTTGCACAAAATTGAACTTGTCCGCGGCCAGGCATCCTTTGGAGATTGTCACACGCTTGCCATTTCGTCGGCGGACGGGACGCGGCGCTTAAAAGGCGAAGTGATCCTCATCGCCACGGGCTCGAAGCCGCATCGCCCGGCAGAGATTGCCTTCGATGACGTGCACACTTTCGACTCGGACACGTTTCTCCAGATGGACCGCATCCCAAAGAGTCTTTCCGTGATTGGTAGCGGGGTCATTGGCTGCGAATATGCTTCCATCTTTATGGCGCTCGGCGTCGAAGTCACTTTGGTGGACGGCCGCGACCGCCTTCTTCCATTCCTCGACAACGAAATCTCGGACCGCCTGCGCGATCGTCTTGCTGCGCTCGGCATGCATTTCTGGTTCAACGAGCGCCCGGTGAAAACGGAGAATTCTGCCGCGGGCGTGCGCCTGACGATGAAGAGCGGGAAAGTCCTCGAAACGGAAACTGCGCTTTTTGCCGCAGGCCGCCGCGCCGCAGTGGACGGGCTCGCGCTCGAAAAGGCGAGCCTTGCGCTCAATGATCGTGGCTATATTCCGGTGAACGAGAACTACCGCACCTCGGTTTCACACATCTATGCCGCCGGCGATGTCATCGGATTTCCAGCGCTTGCATCTACTTCGATGGAACAGGGCCGCGTAGCGGCTTGCCACGCATTCGGTTTGAAATACAAACAGCGCGTCGCTTCCCTTCTGCCGATGGGGATTTACACGATTCCGGAAATTTCCGCTGCTGGAGAGACCGAAGAGTCCTGCAAGGAAAAGAAAATCGATTACGTCGTGGGCCGCGCCCTCTACGAAAACAATGCTCGCGGGCACATTACCGGCGACACGGCGGGGATGCTGAAACTCATTTTCGCCCGAGCGGACAAAAAGCTTCTTGGCGTCAGTATGATCGGAGAAAATGCCACGGAGCTAATTCACATCGGACTGACCGTGCTGGACAAGGGCCTCACCATTGACGAATTCATCGAACAAGTCTTCAACTATCCGACGTTAAGTGAAACCTACAAATACGCAGCTTACGACGGCCTTGGCAATCTCGCCGGCCACAAACTCCGCGAAGGCTGAATAATCCATGACCACTCAGCTTTGCTTTTTTCTTCTTTGTACGTTCGGCGTTCTCTGTGTCCTGGGTGTCAAATCGTTTTCTCTCGCTCCCCGCGTTGCTGCTCTATCCCTTGTTGCGCTGTTCGTCGGCAACTCGGCTTCCGCTCCACAAGAGCCTAAGCACTACTTTCTTGGGTTTGACCGCAACGACTATCCCGGCGACAAAGCCATGAAACTACTCCGGCACGATTTCGCCTTCACCGGTTACTGGCTCGGGAATCCCCCTGGCGAGACAACGAACTCCTGGAGCGGCAAGCGCGAACTCCTACGCTCCGAACGCTTCGGTTTCGTTCTTCTTTTCGCGGGACCTACCTCTGGCCAACTGCGCGAACAACGTTACACGCGCAAGCGTGTCGCCGACGATACACAAGCCGCCGCCGCCGCCGCTCGCCGTGAAGGGTTCCCTCCCGGTTCGGTCATCTTCCTCGATATCGAGGAGGGTGGCCGCCTTCCCTCCACTTACTTGACCTATTTGAAAGCCTGGGCTTCCGAACTCGAGCGCCTGGGCTTTCGAGGTGGCGTCTACTGCTCGGCCATTCCAATTGACGAAGGCGAGGGGCTTACTCTGATCACATCTGATTTCATTCGCGAACAAATCAAGCCGACCGAGCTTGTCTATTGGGTCTACAACGATGCCTGCCCGCCTTCTCCCGGTTGCAGCGCGCCGCAGGATCCACTTGCGCCGTCCAAGAGCGGCATCGCCTACGCACAAATCTGGCAATTCGTACGTTCGCCGCGCGACAAGCAGATTGCCCGCCATTGTCGAGGTTACGCCAAAGACGGAAACTGCTATGCGGCGTTAGATACTGCTCATCGCTTCCATCTCGACATGAACTCCGCCACTTCGGCCGACCCATCGGGGGGCGCGAAGTGAACTCCCTGCCAAGCTGTGCCCCGGAAATGAAAAAGCGGCCGCGCTACGTGACGCGACCGCCCTTCTCCAAGTCCAAACATTGATTTTCGATTTTTAGATTTGTCCCATTCCGCCGTCCACGTTGATCTCTTCGCCGGTGATATAAGATGCGTCTTGTGACGCCAGGAAGGCTACGGCTCCGGCAACTTCCTCCGGCTGTCCAAACCGCTTCATCGGAACTTTCCCAACAATGTCCTTTGCAAATTCATCCATGGCTTCTTTGGGAAGATTCATCCTGCCAAGAATCGGCGTAACAATCGGTCCTGGAGCCACGGAGTTCACGCGAATGCCGCGGTCCACTAATTCCGCTGCCGCCGTTCTTGCCAGCGAGCGCAAGGCCGCTTTTGTGGCCGCGTACGCGCTCCCCCCGGCGGTGCCTTTCCGGTCCGCTACGCTGGTATTCAGAATGATCGAGGCGCCGTCATTCAGCAAGGGAATCGCTTTCTGAACGGTAAAGTACGCACCCTTAATGTTGGTGTCGAATTGTTCGTCGTACAAACTCTCGGAGGTCTCCGCGAGCGGCGCAAACTTCGCGACTCCCGCGTTCACAAATAGCACGTCAATCTTTCCGAGTTTCTTTGAAACTTCGGAGTATAACTTGTCCACTTCCGTGAGTTTGGTTACGTCGGCCTGTACTGCCAGCACGCCGTTGCCGATGGTTTTCACGGCTTCGTCGAGCGTTTTCTTGCTGCGGCCGGAAATAGCCACACGCGCGCCTTCATCCTGCAGGCGCTTTGCCGTCGCCAGTCCTATGCCGCTGTTTCCGCCGGTCACCACTGCTACTTTTCCTTCGAGTCTCTTCATCACATCCTCCCAATCGAATCTTTCTCAAGAACCAGAGCCTCAAGGCCTTGTCACTTGGCACCTATCCTGAGGTTTCGATACTTAGATGAACCTCTAAACTGTCGGTTGCAAGTTATTTCGATATATGTCAAAATGACTTGGGACGGCTTCTGGCAAGCTGCTCCTGGATCGGCTAAGGTGAATGTTCTCTTATGGATAGAGCCCAAATCGAAAAGATATCGAAAGCCCTGGCGGACCAGACGCGCCTGCGGATTTTCGAGGCCCTCTCACAAACAAAGCAGATGAATTGCGGCGAAATTGTCTCGATGCGCGGAGTTACACCGGCTACGGTTTCACACCACTTGAAAATCCTGAGTGAAGCCAGGCTGATAACTTGCCGCCGAAACGGGCAGTTTGTTTACAGCGAGGCGGTGCCGGAAACGATTGAGAAATTTGCACGAGCTCTGGAGAAGATGGCGCGAAGCAAGAAATCGCGGCGCCCTTGATAGCAGGAATTCGGGCAGGATACTTGCGAGAGGCTCAGTTGGTGGGATTTCTGGGGAATTTGAAATACGGCAGACGCACGCCCTGATCGGTGACTTGGTCAGCGCGAATGGTGGCGGGTGCTTCGAATCCCAACGTTCCGCCGCTGGTGACGTAGTCGTCCTGGTCCACGCCATCGCCGCTTACGCCCAGTCCCCCGACCAGCGTTCCGTTGCGATATAGGCCTGCGCTCCCTGGAAAAAAAACAATTCCACTTTTGTTCGAGTTCGCTGCCCCGCTTTGAAATCCCTGCGTGCAAGGATTCGCGAGGTCCATGGTGTAGAGATTGAAGAAAGGGCCGGCATTGGAGCCATCGATTCCCGGAGGATAAAGGGGCTGCGCCCCGAAGCCAATCGTGCGGTTTGTGACCGCGGTGCTCATCGGGACGCCATTCAAATCCGCCGCGGTCCGTGAAGCACTGTTGAAGTACACCATGTTGCGCGCCTTGGTCACAGCGACATCGACGCTGAAGACTGTGGAATCTTGCATGCGGCGTAAACCGATGATGGTTCCGTCGAGGTCGGCGACGGCAATCACCATTCTGGTGCGCGAACCGATGGGCAAGCGAATCGCGGCGCGCGTGGTGTTCGCGGTCGCCTCCGCGTTGTCCAAAATTTGAGTCACTTGCGTCGCGCTCAACCCACCGATTGGCCCTCCTGAGGGTGGAATCAAATCGCCTTCGGGAGGCTGTCCCTGACTGTTGGTGGGCGCGACCAGGAAACTCCCTGTG
>Ga0137384_10001632_pt1 | contig 17811 bp, 7 predicted proteins | sample SagtaG_2_FD_104922 | JGI IMG/M metagenome (GOLD analysis project Ga0137384, IMG submission 104922) | Vadose zone soil microbial communities from Sagehorn Ranch, Mendocino, California, USA - Sage2_R_60_16 metaG | ecosystem: Environmental > Terrestrial > Soil > Vadose zone | place: USA: California... | reverse complement strand
ATGCATTTCACCGGATACGTCTTCAACGACTTTGCCCGGATGCACGCGATCCTCGAGTGGATCGCCACTCAAATCCCCGCGGAGCGGGTGCTCGTGTTCATCTCGGCGTGGGACGGACGCTACTACTGGGACTATCCCACGTACCGCGCCGCGGAGCGCCTGGGCGGCGAGGCGGGCTTCCGGCAGCTCATACAGGAAAGCCACCGGCTCGGCTTCCGGATCATGCCGATGTTCGGCGCCAACGCGGCGAATCGCCGCCTCCCGAACTTCACGCCGCTCGCTGATGCGGCGACGGCGCGAGTCGACGGCGATCAGTTCGACCTCAATTGGGTGGATTGGGACAACGACCGCCATCAGGAGGGGTTCGGGGCCTACATGAACCTGGGCGTCGAGTCGTGGCGCCACTGGCTCACGGCGCGCATCGCGGACGTCATCGATCGCTACGGCGTCGACGCCTATTTCCTCGACATCGTGGGCGGCTGGGTCAACAACACCAAGGCCGACATGCACGAGGGTGCGCGCCGCCTCGTGGCCGACTTGCGCGCCCGTCACCCGCAGGTGCTCGCCTGCGGCGAGTTCCTGTACGACGCGCTGGTCGAATTCATTCCGCTGTACCACGTGTTCGCGCCGCGCGTCGTGCCGTTCGCCCGCTTCTTCTCGCACCTGTCGCATCCCGCGCCGGGGCGGGGCTCGAGCGGCGTGCACGAGTCGGGGTTCGGTCGTTGGGACCCGGCCACTCTGTCGGTGTCCAAGCGCGAGGGGCTGATCCCGACCCTGATGGTGGTGGACGACACGTTCACGGCGTACCGCGAGCAGATGGGGGCGGTGATCGCGCAGGCGAAGGCGTGGGCGGGGCTATGAGGCGAGGTGGGCCCGCGTGATCCGCCACTTGACCTTTCCCCCGAGCGGGTCGCGCACCAGCAGATAGCCGGCTCCGGTCGGGCGTAGCTCGACCGTGTGCAGGTCCCCATTCGGGAGCGCGAAGCCGCCCGTCGCCGGGCCGCTGTCCGTGCTGAAGACACGCAGCTCCACGTCGCTCCAGTCGATCGCCGCAGTATGCTGCGCCACGGGGACGTGCGGGATCACTGCGTGGTTCCGCACCAGTACCACGATCGGGATCGGTCCGGCCACGATGTCGTGCCACGCGGCTCCGGCGTAGCTCCGGCCGGTTTGATAGTCGATCCAGGTGCCGGGCGGGAGGTACACCCGGCGGTGGTCCACCTCATCGAACAGGGGCGCCACCAGCAGGTCCGAGCCGAACAGATACTCGTCCTCGATCAGCCACGCGGTTGGATCGTCAGGGTATTCGAAGAACAGCGTGCGCAGCATGGGATACCCATGCTCCGACGACGCCTTGGCCTGCGCGTAGATGTAGGGCATCAGGCGGTACTTCATCTCGACCGCCCGACGGAAGTCCCGCACGAACGCCGAGTCGTATTCCCACGGCTCGCGAGGGGGAGCCCCGTGTGTGCGCGTGTGTGAGGTGAGCGCACCGAAGGGGAGCCACCGGCGGTACAGCTCGCGCGGCGCCCGATTGACGAAGCCCCCGACATCGTGACTCCAGAAGGTGAAGCCAGACAGGCCGAATGACAGCCCGCCTCGGAGGGTCGCGGCCATGGCCGAATTGGTGTTCTCCGCGTCACCGCCCCAGTGGAGTGGGTAGCGCTGGCTCCCGGCCCACGCGCTCCGCCCCCAGATGATGCCGTCTCCGGTCGCGCGCTTGGCGATCTCCCACGCCGCCTTGTTGTAGCGCACGGGGTAGAGGTTGTGCTCGAACCACCCGGTGCGCCCCGAGGCGTACACGCCCGTGAGCGGCGCGCCCTCGCCGAAGTCCGCCTTGATCACGCCGACGCCCATGTCCAGAAGGCTCTTGAGCTTGCTCTGGTACCAGCGCACCGCCTCCGGGTTCGAGAAGTCGAGCGTGGCATCCTCAGGCGCGATGCGGCCTCCCTCGTCCCGCACGGCGTAGCCGCCATCCAGCAGCTCGCTCCAGATCTTGTTCTTGCGCGTGAAGTACGTGTACTGCCACAGGCTGATGTGGAAGCCCATCTTCCCGAGGTCGGCGATCATGGCGCGCGGGCTCGTAAACCGCGTGGTGGAGAATTGGTAGTCGCTCTGCCAGTCGGTTTCGAACCAGCCGGTATCCAGGTGGATCACGTCGCTCGGGATCAGGTAGCGACGCAGCTTCGCCGCGACGTCGCGCACCTCCGCTTCCGCCTTGTACGTGATCCGGCTCATCCACAGTCCGAACGACCACAGCGGCGGGACCGGGCTGCGCCCCGTCAGCGCCGTGTACTCGCCGAGCACGTCCTTGGGCTGACCCAGGAAGACGAAGAGGTCGAGCACCTCGTCGCCCGTGTAGATGACGGTGTGCTGATCGAAATCATGGCCGAAATCGAACGTGACCGGCGCGCTCGTGTGCACGAACATGCCGTAGCCGTTGCTGCTCAAGAAGAAAGGGACCGCCTTGTACTGGCGGTAGTTCTGCACGCCCTGGCCGTCGCGCAGGTACATGATCATTTTCTGGCCGCGCTTGTTCAAGCGCGTGAACGATTCGCCCGTGCCGAAGATCTTCTCGTCGTACCCGAGCTCGAAGCTGGCGGCCATGCTGCGGCCCAGGTCCCGCGCGCGCCGGATGAAGGAGAACGGCGCGTACGGCTGGAACGAGGCCGGGTCGCCGAGCGTCTGGGTGCGGGTCAGCAGCTTGCCCGCCGGGTCATAGAACTCGATGTGCCACGGGTTCTTGATGAGCCGCAGCTCGCCGTAGGCGCTCGTGTACCGGACGATGCTGTCGCCGTTCTGCAGCCGCCACGAGTGGTCCGTCGGCACGGGGCCGGCCAACATGAGGGAATCGGTGTCGCGGCGCGCGGCCGGCGGCAGGTCCCGCGTGAAGAAACGCAGCCGCACCGTTCGCGGGCTCACGAACGTGATCTCGAAGGGAAGCGCCGGGTCACGGTCGTACTCAGTTCCTGGAAACTCGTTCGCGCCGGCGCGCGCCAGCCCCATCTCCATCTTGTTGAACGAGTAGCTCGGCTGCCGGATGTAGCGGTCCCAGCGGAGCACGCCTCCCCCGATGGCTGGATCGAACTGTGACACGCGGCTCGCGACGAAGTGGATCTGATCCGGCTGCTCGAACTCTTCGCTTACGTCCACCAAGTCGCCCAGAATACGAGGCTGCGCCTGGGCGTGCGGCTCCGTCTGAGCCGCCGCGGGCGCGTAGCAGGCGACCAGCAACACGATGCAAGCGACCATGGCGTGCTTCACGATCGCATGACCTGTGGTCGCAGCCGACGGACGGCGAGGTCGCGTTCGATCTGCGCGAGGCGCGGCTCGTCGAGGGTATAAAACAGGAAGGTCACGAGTGTGAGCAGGGCGACCGCCGCCGGCAGGATGCTGATCAGCAGCCGGATGCCCTGCAGCGCCGACGCGGACTGGTGCGCGACCCTCGCGCCGCTCGCCGCGACATAGCCGAACGCGGCCAGGAGGAGCCCTGTCAACGCTCCTCCGACGCCCGCTCCGCACTTCATGGCCACGGTGCCGGCGGAGTAGCACAGACCGGTGGCCCGGCGGTGGTTGCGCCACTCGGAGTAATCGGCGGCGTCGGCGAGCATGGCGAAGAACAGGGTGACGATCGGCCCGGTCGAAAGCTCGGTGAGCGTGCCCAGCGTGAACATGAGCCCGACGTCGGACGGCCTGGCCACGTAGAGCAGTGCGCTGCTCGTGATGCCCAGGCCAAGCGCGCACAGCATCAGTCGACGCTTGCCCACCAGGCCGATCAGCGTCCCCGTGGCAGCGGCGCCCGCCATAGCGCCGAGCAGGCCCGCCACCATGAACGGGCCGGCCAGCCCCGCGTCGCCGACATAATGGGTGAAGTAATAGACGATGGCGCCGTTCTTGAGCGTCGTGAACGTCACGAACAGAATGCCGACGCCGAACAACACCAGCCAAGGCCTGTTGCGCAGCAGATCGGCCGCGTCGTGCTGCACGCTGGAGGGCCGAGCGACGGGGAGCACTCGCTCGCGCGTCGTGGCGAACGTGACCCCGAACAAAACGAGCGCGAGACCGGAGAAGAGCGTCATCGTCGCCGTGTACGGGAATGCAGGGCCGTTCCCGTAGACCTCATGGAAGAAGGTCGCCGCGGCGCGTGCGTACGGGGTGCGAGGATCGTCTAGCGCGGCGACGAGTGGCAGCATGACGCCCTGGAGAACCAGTGCGCCGAGGAACGCGAAACAGAAGCGGTACGACGCAATGCTGCTCCGCTCGACCGGGCTGGCCGACATGACGCCCATCAGGGCGTTGTACGGCACGTTGTTCATGGTATAGCAGACGACGAGTGCGCCGTAGGTCAGGTAGGCGTACCAGAGCCGGCCGGCCGCGCTCAGTTCCGGGGCCGAGAAGGTGAGCACGCCGCACACGGCCAGCGGGACCGCCGACCAGAGAATCCACGGCCGGAACTTGCCCCAGCGCGTGTGGGTGCGGTCGACCACGACGCCCATCGCGAGATCCGCGACGCCGTCCCACACGCGGCACACGAGGAGCAGCATCCCCACTGCGGCCGGGGCGATGCCCGCGGCATCGGTGAGAAAGAAGGGCAGGAAGACGATGACGGCGCGCCAGACGAAATTGGCGGCCGTGTCGCCGAGGGCGTAACCGATCCGCTCGCCGACGCCGGTGCTCACGTTAACGGAGAACGAGGTGCACGGCCGTCATTCCGGGCAGCACGTAATGGAAGGCGTTCCCGGTGATGTCGCTGACCCTCCCCCGCTCCGTGATACCGGGGCTGCCGGGCCCGAATCCCCACACGTCGCCTGACGTGTACGTCTGGCCGCCTGCGATCTGGAAGCGGACGTCCAGCGCCCCCGGGTTCTTGTTGAGCAGGATCACCTGCAGGACGGACGCGTCCTGATCCGCGATCGCGGCGTAGATGGACGTGTTCGCGACGTCGCTCGTGGTCGCGCGCACGCTGGTGTTGCTGAAGGCGCCCAGCCTGCCGTCATAGTTGCGGTACAGGCGGAATGCCGCCGCGGTGTAGGCGTCTGCGCGTCCGATTCCCCAGAGCGTCGCGATGTAGACGCCATACTTGCCGAAGGCGCCGAGCACGTCGGCTTGCGCCAGACCTCCCGAGATGGCGCTGCCTCCTCCGTAGTTGTATTCGGTGACCGCGAGGCGCGTGCCCGGATAGTATCGCTCGATCGCGCGCTTGAGTCGGGGAAGGATCGGCAGGAACGCGCTCAAGGAGCGCGCCACCCAGCTGTCTTCCTGGTAGGTGGAGTCCCAGAGCGCGCGGGGCGCCTGCAGCCGGGCCTGCGCGTCCTTCTCCGTCGTGGCGTCGGCATCGGTGATGCGGTGGTCGCCCCGTGCCTCGGGGTACCAATGCACATCGAGCACGTCCAGCAGCCGTTTCCCGGCGCCCGTCCCCGCTTGCCGCATCTGGTCCAGGTAATAGTCGACGAACCAGTCGTATCCGCCACTCGCCTTGAGGGCATTCCAGTCGGGCGCGTCCTGCAGCGATACGTAGGCGCCGATCCCGTAGTGCGCCGGGCCGAGGATCTCGCTCGTCGGGTCGACGTCCTTCACGGCCGTGGCGAGCGCGATCGAGCGGCTCACGAGCTCGGCCGCCCGCACCGTATCCGGGTGGATGCGGGGGTGCGTGTACGGCCACAGCTCCGGCTCGTTGTCGAGACTGTACCAGCGTACGCCGGTGGCCGACGCAGCGGTGCCGAACCTCTGCACCAGCAGGTTGACGAGCTCGTCCATGTACACCACACCGTCGGTGAGGTCGGGCGTGGTGGCGAAGGCCGCGTTCTTGCGCGGCTCGACCTCCACCCAGCGTGGCGATGGGGCGGTCTCCGCCGCCGAGACGGGCCCGTTCGCGTCGGCGGCGGCGTAGCCGGCCATCTGCAGCGTGAGAATGGATTGCGCGCCCATGTTCAACGACTGGGTGTGGAAGTAGGTCAGCGCCCGAGCGGGGATGGCGGCCTCCGACCCCGGGAGACCGGCGCTGGTGATGAGATAGAGGTCGCTCTGGTGGAGATAATCCGCGCCCGCGTTCGAGAAGTTCGTCTCCCAGTTGTAGCCGGTGGTGCGGTTCCCCCCGAACCGCCGCACGGTCCAGGCGTTGCCGGCGTAGTCCTGATTCGATCCGTAGACGTACGGGCTGATCGGGGCACGATCTTGGGCGGCATCGATCGCGATATCCACCTGGCCCACGACGGTAGCCCCTCCCCCATCGTCCGAACTCATGGCCGTTCGCTCACCGCACCCGGTGGCGAGGGTCGCGGCCAGGGCGAACGCGGCACGGCACCCGGCCGCGCTCATGCGCGCGCGGCCGCCTTCTTGAGCAGGACCTGCGGCGCCGGCGCGAACGCTTCGTAGATCGGCAAGGAGGCGACGCCCAGCGCCGCCGCGTCGGCTCCGGCGGTGGCGAGGAGATAGCGCGGTCCCGCGAGCTTTTCCTGGATGCGCCGTTTCGGGAGGTGAGCGGCCACGCGCTCCATCAACCCCGCGATCATCCGTTCGGGAAGTCGCCCACCGAAAAAGATCGCCTCCGGGTCGATCACGTATTCGACCGCCAGCACCAATCCCGTCAAATGATCCGCGGCGTCGTCCAGCCATTCGAGCACCGTGGGGTGGCCCTCGGACAGCAGACGACCCAGGTCGTCCGGCGTGCGCACGTCCCGGCCCTCGCCGCGCAGTCGCTGATACAGATGAGGCAGGCGGAAGCGCGTCCCGACGTGCGGCGTTTCGTCGTTGCCGGTCGGATCACCTGAGAGGACAGTCGGGAGGTAGCCGATCTCGCCGGCGTTGCCGGTGAACCCCGTGTACGCCTGCCGGTCGATCACGACGCCTCCGCCAAGACAGCTGCCGATGTAGACGTAAAAAAAAGTCCGGCACTCCTGCCCCGCGCCGTATAAGCGCTCGCCGATGGCGGCCGCCGTGGCGTTGTTCTCGAGCAGGACCGGGATGGCGACGCGCTCGTGCAGCCACGCGGCCAGCGGAACATCGTGCCAGCCGGGAAACGACTTGGGGTTCACCACGTACCCCTGCCCGCCCTCGGCGCGATGCATGGGACCCGGGACGCCCACACCCACGCCGGACACCTCTTCCGGCGTCAGTCCCTCCGCCGCCATCAGGAGCTCGGCGGTCTCGACCATGAGATCGAGCGCCTGTATGGGCGTCGGGAAATCGAGGTCGACGTGCTTGCGCTGTCGCGCCCTTCCAGCCAAGTCGACGAGCACGCCGGTCAGGTGGTCGCGGTCGAGGTCGAGGCCGAGGGTGAAGGCGCCTTCCGGGTTGACCCCGATCACGCTGGATGGCGCGCCGCGCTTCTGGCGCCGACGATCGGTCTCAAAGACGAGGCCGAGCACCACCAGTTCTTTGACCAGATTCGAGATGGTCTGCACCGTGAGCTCGGTCCGCTGGGCGATGTCCGCGCGCGACAGGGGCCCAAACCGCCGCACCACTTCGTGCACGATGCGGAGGTTGTACTGCTTGGTGTAGACGAGATTGGTGCCCGTTAACATGGCGGCGCTCGTATCGGCCGGCGTAGATGTGTAACGTCGCGACCGCCATTTGTAAATCGACTTGATGAAATCATGCCGGGGAACGATCAGCGCGGCCCCCGGCTGAATCCGGCCTCGTATTGCAGCGCTTCGAGCGCCGCGGCGAGATAGACCAGCGGCGCGTTCCAGTTGATCGCGACCTCGTTCGAGGCATAGGCGCAGACGTCGTCCACGTAGGCCTTGTCGGGCGCGGTGTCCGGGTAGGCGCAGCCGTCCTGGCGGCCGGGATTGGGCCCACCCACCAGCAGCCCCGCAACCGGAGCGTCGATGGCATCCGTCGCCGAGGGGCGGTGGTGCGGGTGCCACGGCGTCCGGGCACCGAAGCCAGTGACGAAGGAGTATCCGGTGGCGTTGCGGCCGAGCAGGTAGTCCAGATTGCCCGAGGCATGCCGCAGGTAGGAGCGATCACCGGTGAGCCGGTAGGCCACGACCAGGGCGATCCCCTGATTCGCGGCCACGGAGTTGCTTCCCCAGACGAAGTCCGCCGTCGCACCGCCCATGACGGTGCCGTAGGCGGTCCCGCTCGCCCGCTGCACCAAGTCATCCGCAGCCCGAATCAGCGTGCGCTCCAGGCGGGTTCGGTCGCCCGCCACTGCGCCCGGGAGCTGAGCGCGAAACCGCGCCAGTGTGTAGTACGCGAGCGTGCGGACCTGACGCCAGCTGGGCAGCGGCGCGGCGCTGTCGGGAAAGAGGGGGACGGCCGCGAAGAAACTGTCCTGACGCGTCGTCACGCCAAGCTCCGTCGCGGCCCAGATGAATTCGTCCCGAACGTCCCCGTCGCCGTAGGTGCCGGTTTCGATGTGGGGCTCGAACTGCTGGTTGAGCCGCTCCTGGTCGTACAACACGTCGGGGTGGCGCCGCGCCCAGCTCCAGGCGCGGACGGCCGCCGTGAGGGCGGAATCGGGGAGCCCCGGCAGCGCGTGCTCGAACGGTCTCAGGACGCGGGCTCCCTGTGCCATAACCGCGGCGAAATCGAGCGTCGCCGCCGTGCTCTTCTGCACCACGTAGCGGGGTGACCTGGCCTCCGCGGGGCTCACGAAGCCCTCGAATCGCGGCTCGGTCAGCTTGTGGTACACGCCCCCGTCGGCGCGATCCTGCATGGTGAGCATCCAGCGCAGGTTCCACAGCGCTTCGTGCACCAGATCGGGCACGGCGTCACCGGACTCAGGGATGTCCACATGGAGGGCGCGCACGTACTGCGGGAAGTCCTCGTAGAGCGAGAGCAGCGTGGCGACGGTGATCCCCGAGTTCACGATGTATTTGTTGTAGTCCCCGGCGTCGTACCACCCGCCGGGCGAGGAGATCACCGTGCCGGCCGGACGTCCGTCGCTCGCGGCGGAAGGATGCACCAAGACCCGCGTGTCGGGGTGGCCCGCGGCACGGCTCCACTTGCCGGCGTAGCGGGGCTCGAGCGCCAGTGACGCCCGCTGGAAGTAGAAGGCCTTCAATGCCGCGCGCACCAATTCCTCGTGCACGCGGGGCCGGATCTCGAACGGGTACGAAACGCCGAGTCCGGGAACAAGGACCACGTAACGTCCAGGGGTCCGTAAGGCGGAGAAGTCCGCTGCCCGCGTGGTGTCCGAGGACGAGGAGGTCGCTCGGGCCGGGCGGAGCCGGCCCGTGAAGGCCGTGTCCTTGAGGTCGGCCGTCAGGATGTAAAACGTGTCCCCCGCGTCGCCCACGATGAAAGCGGCTTTGGGAGCCCCGGGATAAAAGCCTATTTGATTGACACGGATCGCCTCCGAGGGTCGCGGCTGGGTCCCCTGCGAGGCCAGCAGCATCAAGGGCAAAAGCCCGCCTAAACGAAGGGCTTGCATTATCAAAATGTTTGGAATAAGTTCGCGCCGTCCCAGCCTGCGACGCTAGCCCTATGTCCAAATCCAACGTGCCCGTGAGTGGGAAGTGGCTCCCTGCCCTGACGCTGCTGCTGCTGTGCGCGACAGCCGCGCGGGCGCAGCAACAGATCTCCGGTCGCGTGACGGCGGCCGGCAGCGGCGAGCCGATCGCCGGCGCGTACGTCCGAGTACGGGCCAGTTCGGTCAGCGTGCGCACCGACGCGTCCGGGCGCTACACGTTGGCCGCAGCCGCCCCGTCGGGCGTGCTGGTCTTTTCCCGGATCGGCTTCGCGAGCCGGGAGGTGCCGTTCGAAAGCCAGGCGGTCGTCGACGCGGTGCTGTCGCCGGCGGCCATCGAGCTGGAACACCTCGTAGTGGTGGGCTACGGCGAGAAGTCGCGGGCGACGCTCACCGAGTCCGTCGGCACGATTTCCAGTGACGAGATCCGCCAGATCCCCGTCGCGAGCCCGGAGGTGGCGATTGAGGGTCGGGTCTCCGGAATTCAGGTACAGCAGGAATCCGGTAATCCCGGCGCCCCGGTCGCCGTCCGCATCCGGGGCGTGGGCACCGTGGGCAACACGCAGCCGCTGTTCGTCGTGGACGGGCTCCCCGTCGGCCGGGCCGACGACCCGACGAGCAGTCCCTTGCGGACCATCGACCCGAACGACATCGAGAGCATCTCGGTGCTCAAGGATGCGTCGGCCGCAGCCGTGTACGGCATGCAGGCCGCCAACGGTGTGGTCTTGATTCAGACCCGTCGCGGCCGGGCGGCCAAGCCGACGGTCGAGTATCGGATGTCCGCGGGCGTGCAAAACTTCCCGAAGCGCTACCAGATGTTGAACTCGGCGCAATGGTTCGATCTCGGGCAGGAGTCGTTCGACAATTACAACGCCCAGTTCGGCTACGCGCCGGGCAACACGTCGTATCGCAAGTTCAGCGACTGGCTGCAGACGCAGAAGCCGCAACTGGTCACCCGCAACACCGACTGGCACGACGTGGTCGCGGTCCCGAATGCCCCGCTCATGGATCAGTCATTGTCGGTCTCGGGGGCGAGCGATCGGACGAGCTACTACGTCTCCGCCGGCTACTACCGCCAGGATCCGATCGTTGCCAAGTGGGACTTCCGACGCCTCAGTTTTCGGGTGAACGGCGATTTTCGGGTGAACGATCGGGTGCGCTTCGGCGAGAACTTCTCGATCTCGAACGCCTCGACGCTGCGGGGACAGAACGACGGATACAACGGCCAGCTGCTGGTCAACGCTCTGTCGCTGCCACCCTTCTTCCGCTACCGCGATGACAACGGGTCGGTGCCGGGCAACCGGTACGGCTACACCGGGAACGCCGAGTTTGCCACCAACGCCGGCCTCACGTTCGGCAACGAGCCCGCGCTGAACCAGCTGGTCGAGCAGCGCGACCGCGACGTGCACGTGCTGGGCGGCCTGTTCGCCGAAGTCACCCCGGTCCCGGGCCTGACCCTGCGCTCCCAGGCCAGCGTGGACTACGGCGTCACGCGGAACACCGGCTTCAGTCCGAGCTACACGGTGGCGGAAATCGGCCTCGACCGGAGCGATTACGACACCGAGACCCGGTCCGACGCTACGTCGCTGGTGTGGACGAACACACTGACCTACACCAGGACCGTCGGGGCGCACGGGTTCAGCCTGATCGGCGGGACTGAAATGCAGCAGTCCCAGTGGGACGGCACGTCGGTCGGGACGACGAATCTGATAACGTTCGATCCCGCGTTCACCACGGTGCCGACGACGGGGAACAGCCTGCTCAACCCGCCCGGCGGCTGGGCGGGTGAGCAGGCATTTCTCGGTTTCCTGGGCCGCTTGAGCTACAACTACGCCGACAAATATCTCGCCACGGTGTCGCTGCGGCGCGACGGCGCCTCGACGTTCGCGCCCCAGCACCGCTGGGGCACGTTCCCCGCGGTGTCCGCCGGATGGCGGATCAGCCAGGAGCCGTTCTTCAAGGTCCCGTGGCTCTCGGAGCTCAAGCTGCGCGGAAGCTGGGGTCAGCTCGGGAACTCGGCCGTGCCCGGCGCGGAATACCCGCAATTGTTTCAGGTCATCACCACGCCCGACTACGGTCTCAACGGACAGAGCGTGGTCAAGGCGCCCGCGCCCCGAGGGTTCGTCAACCCCAACCTCGTCTGGGAGACCAACGAGACCGTGGACTTCGGCGTCGAGTCCGGGTTGTTCCAGAACCGGCTCTTTTTCTCGGCCACCTATTACCGGCGCAACACGAAGAACTTCCTCGTGAACGTGCCGCTGCCGTGGACGTCGGGCTTCTCGACGGGTGAGGTATATGGCAACTTCGCCGCCACCGCGCCGGTCAACAGCGGGCTCGTCCGCAATACGGGGGTCGAGCTCGAGGCTGGATACACCTTCACCGCTCCTGGCGGGGTCGACGTCAGGCTCGGCGGGAACCTGACCACGGTGCACAACACTATGGTCTCTCTGGCGCCAGGTGTTCAGGAGTACTTTCAGAACAGCATCTATCGCACCTCCGTCGGATATCCGATCGACTATTTCTACGGCTACAAGACGTGCGGGATCTACCAGACGGCTGCTGCAGCGGCCGCTGCCCCACCGGACCGGACCATCGGCACCAACCGGCCGCAGGCCGGCGACGTCTGTTTCCAAGACGTCAACGGAGACGGCGAGATCACCGCCGCCGACCGCACCTACCTAGGGAAGGCGATCCCGGACTTCTATTACGGCCTGACGCTCGACGGCTCCTTCCGGCACTTCGATCTGTCGCTGTTCTTCGCCGGCGTCGGCGGCGTACAGAAGTTCGACTCGGCGGCCATCTCACTGGCGTCGGTGAGCGGCGGCGGAGCGAATCGCTCGGTGGTGGTGTTGGACCACTGGACTCCCCAGAATCCCAGCAACACGGTGCCCCGGGCGATCGTGGGTGATCCGAATCAGAATAACCGCCTGTCGGGCCGCTGGATCGAGGACGCACACTACTTGCGCCTGCGCAACGCGCAGATCGGCTACACCCTTCCCCCGGGCCTGTGGGGCCTGAAGACCACCCGCGTGTGGGTGTCGGCGACCAACCTGTTCACCCTGACGCCGTACCACGGGCTCGATCCCGAGTTTACGACCAGCATCGACTACTCCCGATCGCTGAACGGGATCCAGCAGCAGGCGGGGACGGACCGAGGGAGCACGCCCCAGCCCCGCACGTTCCAGGTCGGCGTGACCACCTCGTTCTAGGACTGAGGCGAACATGAAACGGACTGCGTTGGTGATCGCCGCTTCGCTGGGGGTCGCACTCGACCTCGGCTGCCATATCCTCGACACCGAGCCACTGGGCACGCTGACGGACCAGACGTTCTACCAGACCGAGAAGGACTTCGATGCGGCCACGCTCGCGCCCTACTCGACGATGCTCAACCTCACGTACGATCAGAACGGCATGGGGTGGTGGGACGGCTTCCTCCTGCCTGATGACAACGTGCAGTACCGCGATCCGAATCGGGAGAACGACGTGTTCAACTGGTCGGCGACCAATGTCGACTTCGCCTGGGTCTGGGCGACGGCGTACAAGGGCGTGATGCGCGCCAACGTGGTCCTGGACCAACTCCCCAAGGCTACCAAGTTCGCCGACCCAACCAAGAAGCCACGCTACGAGGCGGAAGCGAAGTTCATGCGCGCCTGGTGGTATTTCCTGCTCGCGCGTAACTGGGGCGACGTCCCGATCGTTACATCGGTGCCGACGAGCACCGCGGCCACGCAAGTCGGCAATTCGCAGCCGGGGGAGGTCTGGGACCTGATCGAAAGCGATCTCGATTTCGCAGCGACGACCCTCCCCACGGATTATGGCGTCGAGAAAGGCCGGGCCACGCGCTACACGGCCCTGGCCCTGCATGGGAAGGTGGACCTGTACCGCGCCCAATGGTTCAATCAACCGGCCAAGTATCAGGAAGCGATTACGCACTTGACCGCCGCGGCCGCCGGTCCGTTCAGCCTCGTGTCCGATTACCGCGACAATTTCCGCGAGCAGACGGAGAACAACTCGGAGTCGCTATTCGAGGTCCAGGCCACCGCTGGCGACAACATCAACGCGTGGGGCGTCACCGACCTCGGCGGCGCCGCCGGTCACGCGTGGCCGATCTACGTGAGCCCGTCCTGCTACTACGGGACCGGCGGCGGGTGCGCGCCGAAAGCGTGGGGCGAAGGCTACGGGCAGATCGAGATCACCGTCTCGCTCGCGAGCGAGTTCGAAGCGGGCGATCCGCGCTCGGCCGCGACCATGTACTCGACCGGCGAGGACTACGGTGGCGTCCTCTACCAGATACGGACCGATACCACTCCGCCGCAGCCGGTGCTGTGGTCGCGGACCGGTCACACGCCGGCCAAGTACGACCGGCCGTTCGACCCGAACCGGTTCCCCAACAATCTGTCCACCAACAACCTGCGGCTGATTCGCCTGGCCGACGTGCTGCTCCTCCTGGCGGAGGCGAAGCTGCTCGGGAATAACGACGTGCCCGGGGCGGCGGCGCTCGTGAACCAGGTGCGCGCCCGCGCCCGGCAGACGTACCGGATCGTCAACAACAGCACCGACACGACGGGCGTCCTCCCCGATGTGCCGACGTCGGGCCCGACGAACACCTGGTTCGTGACCTACCTGACGCACGAGCGGCGCGTCGAGCTGGCCCTGGAAGACGCGTACCGCTACGACGACCTGGTCCGCTGGCATCGCGCCGGGCTGATCACCCTACCGACCGCCGTGGTGTTCGGGTTCCCCGAGTCCAATACCAACTGGCAGCCGCGTAACCTGCTCAAGCCGGTGCCACAGCGCGAGCTCGACGTCAACCCGAACCTCAAGCAAAACACCGGCTACTGAGCTGGGACGGTAGAGGACGGTAGAAGGCGGTGGAGGACGGTAGAGGGGCCCCGACGTTGCGCGACCCTCGGCTTCAGGACCAGGTCTCCGCTGCGCCCCCGGGAATCGTACACCGTCACTCGCGTGACCTCTTCCGGCACCTTGAGAAAGCGGGACGACTGCGATAGGTACCCCGAGCCGTAATAGAGCTCCTCTCTTCGGGTCGTGCGATCGGCCAGCGTTAGCACGGCGTAGGCGTCGAGCGCGCCGACCCGAACGGTGCGCGTCCGGCCGCGGCGCGATGGCGCGAATACCTTTAGGCTGTCGTCGTTCTGGGTGACGAGCACCAGCGAATGGGTATCGTCCAGCACCAGCTCCGCGACGGCCTTCGCGTCGCCGTCAACGTAGAACCCGCTCGCGGCCCCGCTCATGTAGCGGAACTGCCCCGTGCCGTCCCCTAGGAGCACGGCGCCGACCGAGGCATCGTCCCAGCCGATCTGCGTGTCCACCGCGTGCGAGTTCCCTACCAATAGCACGTCTAGGTTGCCGTCGCCGTCATAGTCTCCTGCCAGCATGCCGTAGATGGGAGCGATCTGGGCCTGTAGGGGCAGCGACCGGAGGACGAACTTCCCGTTCCCCAAGTTCTCCACAAACGCGCTGGCGAACGTCACCGCCGTGCCCGTGTAGGCCCGCTCCCGCTCGACCCGCGAGAGCGTCCGTTCGAGCGTGGCCTCCGCGTAGTCCGTGTAGCGCGGGAACCGTTTCATCATGCCGGGCATCTGGCCGGTGATCAGGTCGCGGGACGCGACCGGATAATCCTTCCCCTGGAGATGGTAGGAAAGCACCGGATCCACGCTGCCGTTCTGGTCGAAGTCGGCGGCGTACACCCGCACCGGCTCCCGCTGCGTGGCCCGGTACCTCGTATTCAGCCCCAGGTTGCCGACGATGTAATCGGGGCGCCCGTCGTGGTTGAAATCCCCGGCGACGATGCTGTTCCACCAGCCGTGTGTGTCGCCCAGCCCGGTGGAGCGCGTGACATCGACCAAGCGGCCGCCGATGTTTTTGAAGAAGGTGAGGGGCATCCACTCCCCGACGACGATCAGGTCGACCTTTCCGTCCTGGTCGAAGTCGGTCCAGAGTGCGCTCGATACCAGGCCCACGTGGCTCAAGCCCGGAGCCACGCTGTCCGTCACATCCGTGAAGCGCGCCCCGTCATTGTGGAGCAGGTAGCTGCGCGGCGGCAGGGGATACTTGACCGGGATAACGCGCCCGCCGATGAACAGGTCCAGCTTGCCATCGCCGTCGTAGTCCGCCGCCACGACCCCCGAGCCGCTGGTGGTGACCCCGGGCAGCGCGTCGGGCGCGAGCGCGAAGCGGCCGTGCCCGTCGTTCAGGTACAGCCGGGCCCGGAAGGTGGTCGGGTCCGCGGTGATGAAGCTGCCGCCGCTCACCACCAGCAGGTCGTTGTCGCCGTCCCCGTCGGCATCGAAGAGGAGCGCGCCCATGTCCTGCCATTCGTTTCCGCCGGGGAGGACGCGCCTCTCGAAGCGGCCGGGCGAGACCTGCAGGTAGATGGCCTTCTCGTGGCCCCGATCGGTCCCAACGTAGACATCCTCTCGCCCGTCACCGTCCACGTCGCCCACGGCGAGGCCGGGGCCGCCCTGGGAGAACGTATGCGGCAGCAGGGGCGTGACCGTGAAATCGGGGACGACGCGTGCCTCGTGCCTGAACGCGAGCCCATGGCTCGCCGTCACGGCCTGGAAGAGACGCGTGTCCGGGGCCCCCGCCCCTGGCGGCGCCGCGGGGCACGGCTTCGCGTCCCGGTGATCGACGGTGAGCACCTCGTTAGCCGCCACGTGACGCAACAGGTGACAGGTGCCATCCGGCCAGTGAACCGCGGCCGAGTCGACGGTGCGCAGCGCTCCCAGGCCGAAGTGCAGGAACGGCTCGACGGTGGAGAGGTACCCGCGGCTGGGATTGAACTCCAGGTACTGGCGCGTCGGGCCCGTGTAAAGGGTGACCTGCGCGCCGTAACCTTCCCGGTTTCCCCGAGGACCTCGGAACGCGAACCGGAGGGAATTGTGATTCGGCAGCCGCTCGGCCGTATTCTCGAAGACGAAGGCCGGGCCGTCGAGATTGTTGACCACGAGGTCCAGGTCGCCGTCGTTGTCGAGGTCGGCGTACGCCGCCCCCGTGGAGTAACTCGGGACGTCCACCCCCCACGCCCTCGTGCGATCGCGGAACGTCAGGTCTCCGTTGTTCCTGAAGACGTAGTTCGAGGGCTTGCCCCGAGGCCGTTGGCGCAGCCACGCGAGCAACCGCCGCTTGCGCTCCCGCTCGAGACCCTGGCCGCCGGACTCCGACAGGTAGCCGGGGCTCACCTGCTGCACGAAGGCGAGATAGTCGAGGTTGGTGACGTCGCGGGGATAGCCGTTGGTGACGAAAAGATCCTTCCACCCGTCATTGTCGTAATCCGCGAGCAGCGGGGCCCAGCTCCAGTCCGTCGCGTCCACTCCGGCGAGCTGGCCGATCTCGCTGAACGAGGGATGGCCCTCCGGCCCGGGGCCGTTGTTGAGCTGCAGCGTATTGCGCACGTACTCGGGCTCATAGCCGAGCCGCCGGGTCATATCGAACTGCTCGAAGGTCTGCCCGGCGAACATCAGCTTGCGGCGCAGGTTGTCGGGCGGCAGCATGTCGACGACCATGATGTCGACGAGCCCGTCGTTATTGACGTCCGCGACGTCCACGCCCATCGCGGAGAAGCTCTGATGCTTCAGGTACTGCGCTGCCCGGTTGGTAAACGTCCCGTCCCGGTGGTTGACCCACACCAGGTCGTTCGAGAGGAAGTCGTTGGCCACGTACACGTCGGGCCAGCCATCGCGGTTCAGGTCGGCCACCGCCACGCCGAGGCCGTAGCCCTCGGCCAGGATACCGACCTGGCGCGACACGTTGCTGAACGTGCCGTCGCCGTTGTTGCGGTACAGCCGATCGGTGCTCGTCGCTTGCCCCTCGGCGATCTTGGGACGGATCCTGTTTCGGTTATGGGACTCGAGCGCGTTCTTGAGAAGGTATAGATCCAGGTCCCCATCCCGGTCGTAGTCGAGGAACGCGGCGTGGGTGTTGTAGCCGGAATCGGCGATGCCGAACCGCCGTGCCTCTTCCACGAACCTGGGCGTGCCGTTCTTGTCCGGGCCCTGGTTGACGAACAGGAGGTTGCCGCGCCGTGCGGGGTCGGGGCCGCCCACCGACAGATAGAGATCCGGCAGCCCGTCCTGGTTGATGTCCACCACGGTGACGCCGCTGACCCACACGTGGGTCCCGACGCCCGCTGCCTCGGTGACGTCCTCGAGGCGAAAATGCCCCCGGTTCAGGTACAGACGGCTCGAGACCATGTTGCCGGCGAAATAGATGTCCTCGAGCCCGTCGTTGTTCACGTCGGCGATCGCCACCCCGCCGCCGTTGTACAGATAGTCGAAATCGAGGACGTTGTAGACGGAGTCGTCCTCTCGTAGCGTGTTGGCGAACGTGATCCCGGTCTCGGCCGGGGAGCGCAGCTCGAACAAGGGTGGGGCAGT
>Ga0137384_10001629_pt1 | contig 17822 bp, 15 predicted proteins | sample SagtaG_2_FD_104922 | JGI IMG/M metagenome (GOLD analysis project Ga0137384, IMG submission 104922) | Vadose zone soil microbial communities from Sagehorn Ranch, Mendocino, California, USA - Sage2_R_60_16 metaG | ecosystem: Environmental > Terrestrial > Soil > Vadose zone | place: USA... | reverse complement strand
TCGCCGTTGAGGGCGGCAATGACGGGCATGCGCAGCATGTTCAGGCGATCGAGCGTGGTGCGCATCGTGCGCGCCATCTGCGCAGCCTGTTCGGCCGAGCGCATATGCTCGAGCTCCTTCAGGTCGCCGCCTGCGCAGAACGCCTTGTCGCCTGCGCCGCGGATGACGAGCACGCGCGCGCGCTTCGATCCCGCCTCGTCGAGCGCAAGCCCGAGCGCGAGCATGCTGGCAAGGTTCAGCGCGTTGCGGGCCTGGGGCCGGTCGATGGCGATCGTGGCCACGCCACCCGTGATCTGGAGGCGTATGCCCTCCAACGCCCGCGTCGCAGGGGCGGCCGGACTTGTTCCGGCCGCGACTTTGTCTCTTTTGCCAGCCAATCGTGGCCGCGCGTCATCTTTCAAGAAGGCTCTTCCTTGAAGGAAAAAGAGCGCCAGCCCTTCTGACGCGGCTAATTCTGCGAACGGCGCTGAGGGCTGGGTCGCGGCGCAGCCGCGCGATGAGGGAAAACCGTAGGTTGTCCCTCATATTTCTATCCGCCTCCGCCTGGCCCTTCCAATCCCGGTTTCGTCATCTTGCCCAGGTCGAGCACCTTGGTCAGCGTCGATTCCGACACGCCGCGGCCGCGCGCGAGCTGGCGGATCGAGCGCCCGGTGCGTATCGATTCCTTGGCGATCTTCGCTGCCTCGTCGTAACCGATGACGGGGTTGAGAGCGGTGGCCAGCATGGGGCTGCGCTCGACCAGCTCAGGTCCGCGGTCGGTCGCTTGCAGTCCCTCGACACAGCGCTCGGAGAAGTTGCGCGCGGACGCGGCGAGCAGCGTGATCGACTCGAGGGTCGCGACGCCGGCCACTCGCATCATCACGTTCAGCTCGAACAGGCTGCCCGACTGGGAGCTCACCAGCACGGTAACGTCGTTGCCGTAGACACGCGCGATGACCATGAGCATCGACTCGATGATCACCGGGTTCACCTTGCCGGGCATGATGCTCGAGCCAGGTTGAGTTTCGGGCAGTCGCAGCTCGCCCAGGCCGGCGATGGGGCCGGTGCCCATCAGCCGGATGTCGGAGCCGATCTTCCAGAGGCTGGTGGCGATGCTGCGCAGCGCGCCGTGCGCTGCAACGACGGCGTCCAGCGTTGCCTGCGCGTGAAAGTGATTCGGCGTCTCCTTGACCGGAAGCCCTGTCGCTTTGGCCAGCCGCGCTGCCACCGAGCGCGCGTACTGAGGATGCGAGTTGAGGCCCGTGCCGACGGCTGTGCCGCCGAGGGGGATGCGCGACAGCTCGTCGATGGCGCCGCGCGCGCGGCGGATCGATTCCTCTATCTGCCCGGCGTAGCCCTTGAACTCCTGGCCGAGTCGGATCGGCGTTGCGTCCTGCAAGTGCGTGCGGCCGGTTTTCACGATGGGCCAGAACTCGCGGCTCTTGGCCTCCAGCGCCTTGCGCAGCTGGTCGAGGGCAGGGATGAGCTCCTCGTCGATGGCCATCGCGGCCGACAGCTGGATCGCGGTCGGGATCACGTCGTTCGACGATTGGCCGAGGTTCACGTGATCGTTGGGATGAATGACCTTCGAGCCGCGCTCGCGGCCGAGGATCTCGGTGGCGCGGTTGGCGATGACCTCGTTGGCGTTGGTGTTGGTCGATGTTCCTGAGCCCGTCTGATAGATGTCGATCGGGAACTGCGCGTCGAGCTTTCCGTCGATCACCTCCTGCGCGGCGGCGGTGATCGCGCGGGTGCGCCGGCGCGCGAGCAGGCCGAGCTCGCGATTGGTCTGCGCGGCGGCCTTCTTGATGATGCCGAGGGCGCGGATGAACCGCCGCGGGAACGGCTGGCCTGAGATTGGGAAGTTGAGCACCGCCCGCTGCGTCGAAGCGCCGAAGTACGCGTCGGCGGGCACCTCCATCTCGCCCATCGAGTCCTTCTCCATCCGGGTTCCTTTCCGGGCCGTCATGCGAACGAATTGTGTCACTCTGCGCTGGTGCGTCTTGCCGCCGTCGACATCGGCAGCAACACCGTGCACGTGCTCGTGGCAGATGTCGTCCGCGACCGGCTGGAGGACGTAGCGCACTACGTCGAGATGCCCGAACTCGGCCCTCATGTCGCCCGCACGGGCACGATCGGCAGCCGCGGCAAGGCGGTCATCCGGGCCCTTCGCGCGGTGCTTGCGCAGGCCGCCACTCACAACTACGACCACCTCATCGCCGGCGCGACCGAGGCCGTCCGGCTGGCCAGGGATGGCGAGGAGTTCGCTCGCCAGGCGGGCGAGGCCATCGGCACGCCCGTGCACGTGATCTCGGCGCACCGCGAGGCGGAGCTCAGCTTCCTGGGCGTGGCCAGCCGGCATGCGGCGCGGCGCGAGTGGGTGATGGTGGACCTGGGCGGCGCGTCAACCGAGGTGGCGATCGGTCGGGCGCGCGAGATGGTGAGGTGGGCGTCCCTGCCGGTAGGCTCGGGCGTGCTCGCCAACACGTACCTTGCCGACCCGCCGAAGCCGGAGGAGCGCGCCCGCATGCGCCGGGCCGCCCTGCGCGAGCTGCCTCAGGCCCCCGACGGCGACGTCGAGCGACTCGTGGCCACCGGCGGGACCGCCTCCAACCTGCCGTTTGTCCTGGCCAAGCGGAACCCTCCTTCGGTGCTTACATCGCACGACCTGCTCCAGTGCGAGAAGCGGCTGGACGGCGCCAGGGCGACGCAGGTTGCGGAGCGGGTCAGGCTGCCGGTCAACCGGGTCAAGGCGATGCGCGCCGGTGTGGAGGTGCTGCTGCTCCTGCTCGACTGGTACGGCCTGGCGGTCCTGCACATCAGCCACGAGGGCCTCCGCCACGGGATGCTCCTGGCCTACCTGGAGCGTGGAGACGCTTGGAATAGGTAGGAATTCCTACCCGCTGGGTAGGATGAATTCAGTGGTTCCTGGATCTGGTTTGAGGCGCGCTCTGGCGCTCACGCTCGTCGTCCTGCTCGTCGAGCTGGCCGGCGGTTTGTACTCCCACTCCCTTGCCCTGCTGTCCGACGCCGGGCATGTGCTGACCGACGTTTTCGCGCTCGGATTGGCGTGGTTCGCGTTCGAGCAGGCCCAACGGCCGGCCGACCGCCGGCGCAGCTACGGCTACCACCGCGCGACCATCCTGGCGGCGCTGGTCAACTCGGCGGCCCTCATCGTGATCGTGATCGCGATCGCGATCGAGGCGGTGCGGCGGCTGGCAACGCCGGTGCCCGTCTCGGGCGGCATCGTCATCGTCACCGCGCTGATCGGCATCGCCGTGAACAGCTACGCGATGTTCGCCCTGCGCGGCCACGGCAAGAGCCTCAACACGCGTGCCGCCCTCCTGCACGTCACGGGCGACATCGGAGCGTCAATCGGCGTCGTCATCGCGGGAGCGATCATCCTGCTGACCGGCTGGCTTCCCATCGACCCGCTGCTGTCACTCGCCATCGCTGCGCTCATCGCGTTCGGCGCGTGGCGCATCGTGCGCGAAGCCGTGAACCTGCTCATGGAGGGCACGCCGCACGAGATCGACCTGGCCGAGGTGACGAAGATGATCGGCGCCACCGATCACGTCAGGAGCCTGCACGACCTGCATGTGTGGGCCCTCGCGTCCGATCAGACCGCGCTGAGCGTGCACGTGGTGATGGATGAAGGTCCGCTCGCCGACGCGGAGCACGTGGTGCGCGACCTCGAGCAGCGCCTGTGCGACAAGTTCGCCATCGGCCACACGACGATCCAGATCGAGAGCTGCCATCCGTGCGGCGAGATCGAGCATGGCGCGGGCGCGCACAACCACCCGCATGAGCGAATCGTCCTGGGCGACTAGCTCTCCAGCGCGCCCTCGCGCTGCAGGATCCGCCGGGCCAGCGCGATGGCCGCGGCGTACGTCGAGTCGAGTCCCCTGTAGCTCAGGCCGCGCGCGCCGAGAGTGCGCGCCTGCGTGTAAGGCGTGTCAGACGCGTAGTGGACGATGCCCAGGTCGAAGTTGATGCGCGCCATGTTCACGCTCTCGTTGAGCGGGTAGCGGCCGGGCTGGCCGATCTCGTAGCACGCGTCCAGGTACGGTCCCGCCTCCATCTCGACCACCGTGTAGTGGCCCTGGTAGTAGAACTCGAGGTAGTCGCGGTTCTGCAGGAACGTGCCGCGCACTGCCACGGCGCGCTGAGTGTCGACGGCGGAGCCGTACACGAGGTTCGGCTGCACGTCGGCGGCGGTGATCGCGTTGTCGAGCCAGTACGTGTTGCCCGAGTGCTCGTTGTAGACGACGTTCGGGATCATGACATCGCCCACGTCGGAGTTCAGCGTCGCGGCCTTGCCCATCACGTACACGCCCGCGACCCAGGAAACGTGCTCGGCGGCCTGGCGGAGGATGTGGTACCCGGCGAACCCGAGCGGATAGTCGACGTTGACGATGCACGCGCCCGACGCGCGCAGGCGCTCGACATCCACAGTGCCAACACGCGGATCGATGGCGCTCGCGTCGAGGCTCGAGAGCTTGCAGACTTGCGCCGCGCTGTCGACGCCGGTGCCCTTCGCGGGAATGTGACGGATTCCTCGCGCGGCCTCCAGCTCGGCGCGCCGCTTGCGCAGCTGCTCGCGATCGGGGTGCAGGTCGAAGATCTGCCGCGCCGCGAAGTAGAGCCAGTTCTGGCGTGACGCGCGGCTGTGCCCGACCTCGAGCTTGTGCCGCTCCTCCTCCAGCTCGGGGTCGTTGTCGCGGACCCAGTCGAGGATTTCGCGCTCGAACTCGCGGGCGGTGCCGCTGAGGACGTTGACCAGGCTGTGCGCGTTGGAGGAGACGAAGTAGACGGGCGAGTCGAGCACGCCGAGCTCGGCCATCGCCCCGGCGATTGGCAGCCACCAGCGAGCGGCCATTCGCGCGTAGCCGAGGTGGCTGCCGCCGATCAGCTGCAGGCCGATGTGGCATTCCTCTTTCTGCACGAGCTCCAGCGTCGAGTCGAAGCTTTCGCCCCAGGCCTCGTGCAGTCGCTGCCAGTCGTCCTCGCTGGCGCCGGCGGCCTCGCGCGCCGATTCGTCGGCGAGCTCCACTCCCTGCAGCGCCCTGTGCAGCTTGTTCCACTCGATCTGGTAGGCAACCAGCGAAGGCACGAGGTCGTCGATGTCGGACGTGGACGCGATCAGCACCGCGAGCGTGCGTCCGTCCTGGTACCAGCGCCGGCGCCTGGCCGGAGCCTTCAGCGGCTGCCACTCCATGATGTCCGCGCCGAGGACTGCCTTGAAGCCCTGCGCGCTCTGGCCCATCACCACGTGCCGGCAGTGCTCGATGGCCCGCGGCAGCCGGCGCGCCGCGTAGAGGAGCGCGCCCATGTCGCTCTGCGGCTGGCCCGCCAGCGGGTGCAGCACGGAGCCCATGCGGATGTGCGTCTGCACCAGCGAGCCGACCTTGATCTCGCCCGAGCTCTGCAGCATCGTCGTGTACGTGCGCACGTAGAGCTCGACGGCGTGCTTGCCGCTTCCCCAGCCGGAGTTGGGGGGCGATTCCATCACCCGACTATAGAGTTCAGGCCCAGACGCGTCATTTACAGAAGCTTTACCTCTATGTGAGGACGCGACCGCGCCCCGCGCGGTGTACTTATGGACGTGATCAGCACCATCGCCACGCTAAAAAACCTACGCATCGTGAGCTTCGCGGCGGGCGCCGCGGCCATCGCCGGCGCCGCCGTCTACATGACAGCCTCGGCCGCAGGCTACAGCTTCAACTTCGGCGGCCCGAAGGGTTCCAACGTCCCCGCCGCCAGCACTGTGGCAGACCAGTCGACCGCTCCCTCGTCGAGCGTGTGCAAGGAGTTCGTCACCCATTTCTCGAGTGACCTCGGGGTGAGCCAGGACAAGGTCGACTCCGCGTTCCAGGAAGCGGTCGGCCAGACGCTCGCCGACGAGGTGAAGGCCGGCCACATCACGCAGGCGCAGGCCGACGCGATCAAGAAGAAGATGGCGGGCAAGGCGCCCTGCACTCTGGCGGGGAGCCTGGGCGGCAAGAACGCCGCCGGCGGCGCCTACGCGCGGGCCCTGATGCCCGCCGCGGCGAAGGCCCTCGGCATCACGCCGGAGCAGCTGAAGGCCGACCTGGCCAAGGGCATGACGCTCCACCAGATCGCTGACGCGCAGAGCCCGCCGGTCACCGAGGCGCAGTTCCGCAGCAGGCTCATCGCCAACCTGAAGCCTGTCCTGGACGCGATGGTCACCAACAAGCAAATCACCAGCGAGCAGGAGCAGAAGATCCTGCAGCAGCTGCAGACCGGGCCGATCCCGTTCTGGGACAAGCCCATGCACAAGCCGACCGCGGCGGCGTCGCCGGGCGCCTAGCCGGCGCAGCGGCGCCCTCGCGTTTTGTATACAAACGCGCATTTCGCGCGCGGTTTTGGCACGCGTTTGTATACAAACGAGGGGAATCCGGAAGCTACTCCTCGGGCGGGGCTCCGAGGCGGCGCATCAGCTCCTCGATGAGCTGACGGGTCTCGGGGTCGGACATCAGCTTCTGCTGCATCTCCTCCGCCGATCGGCGGATGTCCGGGTCTGACATGAGGCGCTCGGACATGGCCTGGAAGCGGTTGGCCATGTCCTTCATCGAAGCCTCCTGCGCGACCTGCAGCAGGATCGGCTGGCTCGCCGCGGCCACCACCGCCTCGGCCTGCGCCCTCACCATCTCGATGCCCTTGCAGCCGAGGCACTCGCCCTTCAAGCCGCAGTGACAGATCTGCGTTCGCAGATGGTCAAGAGAAGCGTGGACCTCCGACATGTCGACGGGGCCTGCCATTACGAACCCTGCTTGGACTTGCCCGTGTACATCGCCTCGATCTGCGCGGCGTAGTTCTGGGCCACGACCTTGCGCTTGACGTCGAGCTTCAGCGACAGCTCGCCCTTCGCCTCCGTGAAGTCCTCGGGAAGCAGCGTGAAGTACTTCACCGTCTCCCAGTTGCCGAGGTGCGAGTTGACTCCGTCGACGACGTTCTGGATGTGGGCGCGAAGCGCGGATTCGTCAAGGCCCTGCTGCTTGGCCGCAGCCCAGTCGGGAACGATCAGCGCCGTCACATATGGCTGACTCTCGCCGATGACCAACGCCCGGTCGATCAGCGGATCCTGCGTGAGGCCGTACTCGATCGGCTGCGGCGCGATGTACTTGCCGACGGCGGTCTTGAACAGCGCCTTCTTGCGGTCGGTGATCTTCAGGAAGCCGGCGCCGTCGATCTCTCCTATGTCGCCCGTGTAGATCCATCCGTCGCGCAGCGTCTCGGCGGTGGCCTCTGGGTTCTTGTGGTAGCCGAGCATGTTGCCCGGGCTCTTCACGAGGATCTCGCCGTCGTCCGCGATCTTCATCTCCACGCCCGGGAACGGCTTGCCCACAGTAAGGAACCTGTGCTCGGCCAGCGTGTTCGAGCACGCGCCGGACGACATCTCGGTCATGCCCCAGCCGTTGAGGATCGGGATGCCGCACGACCAGAAGAACTCTTCGATGTCGCGCGACAGCGCGGCGCCGCCGCTGATGAAGAAGCGCAGCCGGCCGCCCGTGAGTCGCTTGCGCAGCGCGGCCAGCACGAGCCGGTCGGCCAGGCCGTACTGCGCGTTCAGCAACGCGCCGGACTTCTTCTCGACGTGGTGCTGCTTGCCGACGTTCAACGCCCAGTGGAACAGCCTCTGCCGGTAGCCGGGCGATTCGCGCACGCGCGACATCACCGCCGCATACATCTTTTCGTACACACGCGGCACGCTGCACATCACGGTGGGCTGCACCTCGCCGAGCTCGGCGCTGAGGTGATCCACTCCGCGCGAGATCCATGACTGGCCGCCGAACAGCAGGCCGATGAAGACCCCGTTGATCCGCTCGAACACGTGCGAGTACGGGAGGAACGACAGCGTCACGTCGGAATCGCTGAGCGGAAACGCCTTCAGCGCCGCGCGGCTGATGTCGACGAGGCAACGATGCGCGAGCTCGACGCCCTTGGGGTCGCCGGTGGTGCCCGACGTGTAGACGATGGTGCAGAGGTCGTCGGGCTTGACCGCCGCCAGCCGCGTCGCGACCTCAGGGAGCCGCTGGGGCCGGCGGACCATCCAGGCGGTCACGTCGGTGTCGATGGTCACGACCTTCCGCATCGAGCCGCCGATGCGGAGCTTGCCCGCCATGGAATCAGTCGAAGCGATCGCGAGGACAGCCTCGCTGTTGTCGACGATCTTCTGGATCACCTCGGGTGCGGTCCCCGTGTAGATCGGCACCGTCACGCCGCCGGCCGCCTGAATCCCGAAGTCGGAAACCAGCCACTCGTAGCGGTTCTCTCCCAGCAGGACGACGCGGTCGGCCGCCTTCACGCCGGCGTCGACCAGCGCGGATGCGACCGCCAGCACGTAGCGCTTCATGTCCGCCCACGTCTCTGTCTTCCACTGCTCGCCGACGAGGTGGTGGACGAGAGGGCGATCGGCGTAGCGCGCGGCCTGCCCGAAGAACACGCCGACCGTCGTGCGGTCGGCGATTCCTTCCGGGTTCAGCTCAGTGGCCGGCGGGCTACCAGATGTCCCTATGGACATCGAATGTCTATCTGACGGCCTTGATCGTTAGCGTCAGGCTCCCCGCGGGCACGCTGACGGTGATCCGGTCGCCTTTCTTCTTTCCGACCAACGCCCGCCCGACCGGCGAGTCAACCGAGATTCGTCCCGCCGACGGGTCGCTCTCGACCGCGCCGACCAGGTGATATGTCTCGGAGCTCCCGTCGTTGTCGGCGACATCGACGGTCGATCCCGGCCCGGCGACGCTCGAGTGCGACTCCTTGATGATCTCCGCGCGGCCGATCATCTCCTGCAGCTCGTAGATGCGGCTGTCGAGGAGTCCGACCTCCTCCTTCGCCTGCTCGTACTCGGGGTTGTCCTCGATGTCGCCAGGCTGGAAGGCCTCCTTCAGCCGCTCGCCCGCCTCGTGGCGCCGCTTCAACGCGACCTCGAGGTCGCGCTTGAGCTTCTCCAGCCCCTCAGGAGTCAGCAGAACAGGTTCGGTTAGATCCATGGCACCCAGCCTCTCGGCCAATAATACCCGGCAGATGGACCCATCCAATTTGCGGGCGGGGGTGGCGGAAAGGCTCGCCAGCGAGGCGGCGATCGACGCCGAAACGTTCAACGCGGCGTGCTTCATGCTGACCCGCTCGCTGGAAGAGATCGAGTTCGCAGTGCCCGAGGCGGCGCCGCTGATCCGGAGGCTTCTCCGCGTTTGTGGACGCGTCGCCATCGACATGGGTGTCGAGTCTTCGAGCGCGGACACGTGGCCCAACACGCGCGAGATGGCGATCGAGTGGATCCGCGAAGCACTGCTGCCGCTCGGCTACGACGTGACTCCCGAGCCAGGAGATTCCTCCGTCTGAGTCTTCAGTGCACGATCCGCGGCATGCGCCGCCGGTTTGACGCGCGATTCGCAACCGTTGTAACTTGATGACGGCGCAAATGCGCCCGGGAAGAGCGAGGGAAGGGCTGGAGATGTGTGGTACCACCAGCGCCGACGGTCACAGATAATAAGAATCGAACAATAGGTCCAGGTCGCGCGGACGGTCGCGGCCGGCGTGCTGAAGATTCGATTGTCGTCCCTGCTGGTGCACGCAACGGTTCGGCTCTCTTCGGAGTCACCGCGCGTGAGCTCGAAGTCTGGATCCTGATCGCAGAGGGAATGTCCAACAAGCAGATTGCGCTGCGGCTGCGGATCAGCCCGTTGACGGTGAGGAATCACGTCACCAATCTGTACAACAAGCTCCAGGTGCGCCATCGGATGGCGGCTGCCATGACCGCATACAGGAGCGGACTGCTCGAACAGGCGACTTCGAACAAGTAACCACCCGATCGGTCGATCCGCCTCACTGCGAGCCGTTGACGCGACGTGACGTACTGGCTATCCTCTCGCGGGCTAAACCCGCGCCGGCATCAAGTTGGTGATCGGGAATTCAAATCAGGGCCGCGATGCGCTTCCGCGCGCAGGACATCGAGCCTCCCTGCGTTATCCAGAACTACACGGACAAGGGGGTCTCTGCATGTTCCGACTCTTCGCAGCGAGGTTTGGTCGGCTGTTCCTCGGCATCTGGTTCGTGATTCTCGTGACTAGCTTGAGCGGCATGAACCTCGTTCCTGCAGCGTCGAAGAGCCACGGGCCGAGCCCCACCTCGACGAGCACGCTCACGCTCGTCTTGCTCAACTCGACCGACGCATCGCCCCACTGGGGCCAGAGTGTGACGTTCACCGTCTCCACCACCGCCACCACCGAGCCCTACGTCAGTACCGACTGCTACCAGAACGGAGTCCTCGTGATGGGCGCCATGGCGGGCTTCTTTCCCAGCTACCCGTGGCCCGGAAGCCAGATCGTCATCCTCTCGTCGCCATCCTGGACAGGCGGGCCGGCTAGCTGCACTGCGGAGCTCTACTACTTCAACGGCAGGAAGAACATCACGCTGAAGACACTGAATTTCTCGGTGTACGCGTAGCCGTCCAGGACGATCCGCTACAAAAAGAGGCCCCGGCTGCGAGCCAGGGCCTCTTCGCTGTTCAGGTTGTGATCAGTTAGTTCGTGATCGTAAGGCTGGTCGACTCGCAGCGGCTGGTGCTCGCGACGTTCGGATCGCTGGACGTGAAGGTCACTTTCCAGGACACGGTGTCGGTCGCGGTCACCAGGTAGGTGGTGTTGTTCGATGAAATTGTCGCGGTTGCAGCATTAGTCACGGTCTGCGTGTACTTCTGTGAGGTAACTGCGCCGGTGGTGCAGTCACCGCTGCCGTCGTAAAGCTGAAGGGTCAACGTCCCATTGAGGTCCGCCGTCCCACTCGCCGACTTGACCATCGCTGAGTCATTCGGGAGCCAGTTCTGGGCGCTGGACGCGGACGAAGTGTCCGTGGCCGTCACGGCTTCCGTGCCAGTCGTATCTGGACACGCTGTCGTGGGCACGCCATTGGTGTTCGGCGAATCGCCGCTGTAGGAGGCAACGAACGTGTAGGTGCCAGGCGAGCTCGGAGAGAAGCTGACCGGGCCGTAGGTGCCGTCGCCGTTCACGTTAACGGTAGTGGCGGGCATGGCCACGGTTGTGCAGTTGCCCGGTCCGTAGGCCGTGAATGTGATCGTTCCCTTTGCCGGGCTGCCGGCGGTCGTCGGATTGATCACCGGGCTGCCAGGTTCGCTGGCCGTGCCGTTCAGCGTGGCGGTGTCACTGATTGTGGCTGGAATATCGGTGCCCGACGTACCCCCACCCACGATGATCGCCTGTGTCGTCAGATGTGGCGTCACCGGCGTCACGGTGAAGCACTCTCCGGTGCTGTTATCGATCGAGCCTGGAACGCCTGGGGTGGTGGACGTGAATTCGCCACGCCAGCAGTAGTTGAACGCGGAGCCTGTGGCCGAGGCGGCCGATGTGATCGTCGCCAGCGCGGACGTCGCCGACGGCGAGCCGTTGCTGACGGCCACCGAACCGATCGAGGTGCCGCCGCTGATGCAGGACGGCTGGGCTGCGAGATCGGCCGGTCCACAGAGGAAGAACGCGACCGACCCGGTCCAGGTCGAGATGCCGTTGACGGTCACATCCGCCTTGTCCTGCACCTGGACTGACCCACTGCCGATCGAGATGGAGCCGTTCGTGATGTCCTTGCCAGTGGAGTCCTCTGGCGTCGTCTTCACGCCCGACTGGCAGCTACCAAGCTGCCCCAGGACGAAGCTCTTGAGCACGGCGCTGGTCGAGGTCGATGAGCGGCTCTCGGCGAGCGTGGTCGCGAAGCACTCGTTCCCGAGGCCGAAGTTAGAGAGGTCGATGCCACCCTCGTAGAACTCACCCTGGTCGAAGCTGGTGTTTCCCTTCTTGTCCGTGAATGACCAAGGTGCAGTCGTTCCGGCTGAAGGGTTGACGATGCCGCAGAAGGCGGCGGTTGGGGTGGCACTCGCGCAGTTCGCTGTCGTGGAAGTCCCGAGCAGCTCGAGGCTTGAGTCGGCGCAGGAGGCCATCGGCTTGCCGGCCGCCGTGCAGGCGGTGTTCCACTTGTACACGCTGATGGTCGAGGTTGCGCCGCCGATGCTGAAGTCGCTGACCACCAGGACGTCTCCGTTCTTGTGGACGCCGTTGAAGTTCTGGCCGCCACCGCTCTTGGTACTGCCAAGTGTGATCGCGTTCTGGAAGAACCAGAATCCGTTCTGAGCGTCACCGGCGTTGTCGAATCGGTCCATGCCGAAGAAGATCTGGCTGCAGCTGCCTTGCGCCCCCGATCCGGGACAGCTGGCGCTGGGGGCCGTGCTGTAGCGGGCGGCAAAGCCATTCAGAAGGATGTCCTTGCCCGGCAGGCCGCCGGAAGCCTGGTTCCACGCCCACCCTGATACGTCGAGGGGGTCCTTGGAGCCGCCACCCGTGAAGGTGGTGCCGGTCGACGCGCCCTGTGAGGCGAACTCAACGGTGTTCGTATTCGCGTTGTTGCCTGTGGAACAGTCGGCGCCGAGGACCGAATGGCAGACCCTGTCCCAGTCGTCAGGGACACCCGTTCCACCGTGGTCCGTTACGGCGTTGCCATCGAGTTCGAACACCGAGGTGTCGAGGGCGAACGCCGGAATGGCGAGGACGGTCGCTGCGACCGTCACGAGAGTGGTAATAACGGCCGCGTAGCCGCGGCGACGAGGCGAAGGTGCGTCGTGATGCAATGCACATCCTCCTGGACATTGCCTGCACGGCGACGCATCGATTTTCGACGCGACGCGCGGCCGCCCAGACACGCCGGTTTGAGATATCGACCCGGGGCGCTAGATCAAGTTTTCCCCGGGATTACGAGCTGCCCAGGCTCGAAAGGGCGGTTCACCTCACCACGCCGCCGCCTGCGAATGCACCGTTTGGTGCGAGCTCTCATGCTCGGAGCGGCAGGCGCGCGCAGCAATGGAACATTTACTTCAGTACGAAAACCCCAGTACGAAAGCCCCAGTACGAAAGCCCCAGTACGAAAGTCCCACCCCCGCGCGAGGGCGCAGGACTAGGTCAGCCCCACCGTCAGTTGATCAGTCGCGCGGCCGGCGGCACCGGCGCGTAGTTCGGGTTGAAGTCGATGCCGGTACCAGAGCTTCCGGAAACGCTGGCCGTGTAGCAGATCACCTGGCCGGCGAGCGGAGCCCTGTTGCCACCGTTGATGTTCCAGTTGGCGCCCGGGGTGTAGATGGTGCCGATGTACTGGGTCGCGGAACCGCCGTTCAGCGTCTCGCTGCACGTGTTGCTCGCCGGGGCGTAGATGACGATCCAGTTGAACTGCTCGCCGGCATAAACGAAGGTGGCACCCTGCGCGTTCTGGCTGAAGCACGAGCCGGGTGGGAAGTAGAACTGGACCCCACCCGGAGTGACCTTGGCCGTCGAGCAAGGAGCATTGGGGTCGCCGGGGTTGGGCGAGACCTGGCAGTAGTTCTCGTCGGCGACATCACCACCCGTGTAAGGCGGGTACTCGAGCGACATCGGCGCGCTGTCCTGCGCCAGCAGGCCGGCCGGCGGTGGGCAGCTGCTGAAGCACTGCGGCGCGGCCTCGTTGTCGGGAGTCTGGCAGTTCTGCGCTCGCGTCTGCGCGAAGCACTGGAAGGTCGGTGACAGCTGGTTGTATGTGATCGCGCAGATCGTGTGCCCGGCCGCGCCACACGCGTAGCCGCCTGTGCCATTGGCCAGCACGGTGCCCGCGCCGCCGTTGGGGTAGCCGCCCACCGGGAAGGCGGGCGGACCGCCGAAGTCGCCAAAGCCTGGTGCCAGGAACCTGTTCACGAACGCGAAGTTGTCCTGGATGCCGTCACACCCGTTGGGGTTGACGTACACGTTGTAGTACTGGGCCCCGGGCGCGTTCTGCGTGATCGACACGTCGATGGCCGCGTTGCTGATGTCGTTGGTGCCGACCGTCTGGCACTCTGACGGAGCGCTCTCGCGGCGGCAGCCTGGCGAAAAGAAGCACGGGTTCGGACCGATGGTCGGGTCGACAAACGTGTCCCAGCGCACCGAGGTCAGCTCGATGCCCCAGTTGCCCGCACCGCTCTTGTGCTTGAGGCCCTGGGAGCCAGGGAGGCCGTTGGTCACGGACAGGGTGAAGTGACCGGCGCAGCTCGTGCCGTTCTGGTTCCAGAACTGGATGCCCGCGGTGTTGGTGGTGCCCGGCGCGCTGTACAGCTGCTCATCGGGCGGCTTCAGCTCGTTTGAGAGCAGGCTGCCGCTGGCGTCGGAGGTGTAGCCGTTCAGCCATGTATAGACCCCGGGGTCCAGGAAGGCGCAGCTGGCCGAGCCGCCGCTCAGGTGGAAAGCCGCGTACTGGCCCGGAAACATCTCGGTCCACGTGGTGCGGTTGTCCTGACTGTATGCACGCAGCGACGTGTAGTAGCCGACCGACGGTGCCAGGTAGCCAGGGTCCGGCAGCGTGGGCGCCGGGACCACGTAGGTCCCCTGGATGTCACCGGGGTTGCACGGCGCCGGGTACGGGACGAACCCAGGCGTGGCGTTGTAGCAGTAGTACTGCGCGTCGCTGCAGGTTGAGCCGGCGGCGCCGTAGCAGTTGCCGGCATCGTGCAGGTCGGCGTCGACGCAGGCCGTTCCGTTCGAATAGACGTCGCCCAGGATGGTCAGCGTGGTGCCGCCCTTCAGCGACATGGAGCACTTGTCGGTGCTGAGCGTCAGTAGCGCCGGCGTCTGTCGCTGGTTGCCGACGACGGCCGTGGCGGTGGCGGTGATGGTCACAGTGGGGCTGCCGCCGAACAACTGCATGAAGGCGAGGGGCAGCAGGTGCACGCTGGTGAACGTGAACTGGTAGCCGTTGAACTGCGTGTTGGTGGCAACGATGGTCAGCGTGTAGTTGCCGCCGTAGGTGACGATATCCGTGTCCTGCTGAAGGCTGTTGGTGGTGCCCACAAAAGCCGTGGTGTCGACGTCAGAGGTGGGCCCGGCGTACAGGTGCAGGTCGGCCTGGTAGACGGCCTTCGCGTTCGGGAGCGTGGAGCCGTAGAGGTTGGCAAAGTTCTCGTACCAGTCGCCTGCGGCCAGCGCGGCAGCGTCGACCGCGGCCTGCTGGTCGCGGCGGTCGACGTAGGCGCGGCCGGAGTCGATGGCGAGGCCGAGCATGCCGAACAGGACCAGGATCAGCAGCGCGATGAGCACGATCGCCTGCCCGCCCTGGGAGGCGCCCCGGCCCTGCTTGTCGTTTTTGCGCATGAACATTCGCATGTCGTTAGTTGAAGGACGCACCTCGGGCCTGCATCTTGCTAGTTGCTGTACTCAGCTCGGTACACCGCGTAGGCGGTGATGATGATTCGATTGCCCACCGCCTGCTGGATCAGGGGTGTCAGCGGCTGGAAGTTGAACCAGAGCGTGACCTTGATGGCCTCATTGCCGACTGCAGGCGTGATCGCATTGCACCCCGGGCCGGGAGCCGGCAGGGTGCCGAGGCCGCCGCGCGGCCCGTTGGGCGTGCCATTGCCCGCAGTGCTCGGATCCGTGATGAAGATCCAGCCCGTGTTGGACGGCGGCAGCGACGCCGACCCGACGGGGTTGCCGCCGTTGGGGATCGGCCCGTTGGGGCACGGGTTGGCGAGGTTCTCGGTCACGGCGTGCGCCTGAACCGCGTCGGCCACGTCGGCGTCCGTTGGCCACTGGTGGGTCGAACCATTGGGGTCGATGAAGTACGACGCACGGACGGCGACGCGCGCGCCCTCGTTGGCCGCCTGCTGCAGCGTGATGTAGAAGTAGAGGCCGCGGCCGAAGTCGATGATGCCAAAGGTCAAGAGAAGGATCACCGGTGCGACGAAGGCGAACTCCGTCAGTCCCTGGGAGCGCTGGCTGCGGAAATAACCTTGCTTCATGGCTTCCCCTGGATCGTGAAGTGCTCGTTGTAGGCCATATTGATGCCGTTGCCGAAGATGCCCTGGATCAACGGCGTGATCAACGCGAAGTTCATCAGCAGCGACACGTTGATGTCGCCGAGGCGCCACGAGTTGTCGGTTGGCGCGGCGGGCCTTGTGCCGCTCTGGTATGCGGCGCCCGGCGCCGTGTAGCAGATGTACGCGTTGACCTGCTGGGTCGGGATCGGAAAGGCCGCCGAAGAGTACGGCCTGTTGTTGAACACGTTGCTGTCGGTTGGCGTCAGGCAGTTGCCGCTGGGAATGAAGTTGGCGGTGATGCCCGCTCCGTTGAGCCCGGCGTTGACCGCGCTCATGACGTCGGCATCGTCGAGGAAGTTGTTGGTACGGGCGGCGGTGTTGAACCACGCGCCGTGCCTGGCTCCTTCGCGCGCCGCGCCCTGGAGGTTCACGGAGAAGTAGAACGCGCGCGACAGGTCAAGGAGTCCCATCACCAGGAGGAGCAGGACGATCGAAGAGATGGCGAACTCGACGAGCGACTGGCCGGCCTGACGGCCGCGAACAGTCGTTCGATCGCCGGCCGCCTTCCGGCGCCGGCCTCCATGGGCAAATAGCAAGGCGAGATTCACCTGTGTAGTCGGATAACGAGGGTCCGCGTCATTTCGTGCGCTACGAAAGCTCGAATCGCGAGTGTGAATGGTAGCCTCCGGGGAGCAATTTCGGCCGCGGCTTACCAAGATTTCAATGATCAGCCCAGCTGTCGTCACCCCTGACCAGCGTCAGCAGGAGCTCCGGGCCAAGGCCCTGGACGAGAAGTTCGACGCCGAGCGCCGGGCGATCGGCGAGCGCGTCGCCGTCATGTTCCGGTGGATCTTCCTTGCCGTTCTCGGCGCGCTCATCAACCTGACCCCGATCACGAGCATCCAGGCCAAGGACACCGTCGACATCGTGCTCGGCGCCTGGGCGGTCATGGCCGGCGTGGTCACGGTGCTCCTGTTTCGCGGCTTCAAGCCGGGGAAGCAGTTCAGCCTGACGACGATGGTGCTCGACATCCTGTTCGCGGCGGCGCTGGTCTACCTGTCCGACGGATTCAACAGTCCTTACTTCCTGGCGCTGTTTCTTTCGGTCATCACCAACGCGGTGCGGTTCGGCGCCGTCGCGAGCGTTGCGTCCGCCGTGACGATAGCGTTCATCTACCTCTTCGTCGGAGGCACGTTCACCCCGACGACGCTCTCGAGCGATCCCAACGCCCGTCTCACCGCCTTCGGCGTCGTCTTCCTTTTTCTCGTGGTTGCGCTCGCGACCGGCTACATGACCCGCGAGCTCGAGCGTGAGCGACGCCAGGCGGTGCGGCGCGCGGCGCAGGCGGACCAGCTGCGCGAGGTGAGCTCCGACATCTCTGGTGACACCAACATCAAGGACGTGTTCGCGGTCGTCGTCGCGCACGCGCTGCAGATGACCGGCGCGGCGAGCGCGAGCATGGTGCTCGCGTCTCCCGACGGATTTGCAGTTGTCGCCACCTCCACGAGCCAGCCCTTGTCCGAAGGCGTTTCGCCGGACGGTCTCGACGACTCGCAGCTCACGAAGGTTGCGCGTTCCGGCGAGGCGTCGTTCTCCGATGACAAGAGCTCGATGGTCCTCGCGATGGCCTCGAACGAAGGCATCACCGCGCTGCTCAGCCTCAAACGCCCAGGCCTGCAGTTCAGCAACCAGGACCTGTTTGCTGTGGACGCCCTTTCGGGCAGCTCGGCGGTGGCGATGGCGAACGCTCTGCGCTACCACCGCAGCACGCAGGAGGCGACGACCGACGCATTGACAGGTCTCTACAACGTGCGGGAGCTGCGCCGGCGCTTGGACGCCATCTTTGCGCGGCCGGACAAGGCGGCGATGTCGGTGTCACTGTTGCTCATCGACTTCGACCACTTCAAGGCGGTCAACGACGAGCTTGGTCACCAGCACGGTGACCTGGTGCTGCAGATGGGCGCCCGGATCGCCCGCAATGCGGCCCGCGCGCAGGACGTGG
>Ga0137384_10001623_pt1 | contig 17868 bp, 14 predicted proteins | sample SagtaG_2_FD_104922 | JGI IMG/M metagenome (GOLD analysis project Ga0137384, IMG submission 104922) | Vadose zone soil microbial communities from Sagehorn Ranch, Mendocino, California, USA - Sage2_R_60_16 metaG | ecosystem: Environmental > Terrestrial > Soil > Vadose zone | place: USA... | reverse complement strand
GCATCCGGGCACCAGGGTGCCGCGGACGTCGGAGACCAGGTGCCACACCCCCGGGTGGGCCTGCGTGCGCAGCAGCGCGGGCACCGTAACGGTGCCTGGCGCGCAGACCCGGCTGAGGTCGTTGCGCATCAGGTCGACGATCATCACGTTCTCCGCCTGGTCCTTGGCAGACCGCTCCAGCGCCTCGCGCTGCCGGCGCGCGGCTGCCTCATCCTGAGGCCGGAGCGCGGTGCCCTTGATCGGCCGGGACAGCACGCTGGTTCCGGTGCGGCGCAGGAACAACTCGGGTGACAAGCTGGCGACCGCGCCGCCGGGCAGCCGCAGGAACGCCGCATAGGGCGGGTCGAGCCGGGTGGCCGCGGCGCAGAAGGCATCCAGCGGGTCGCCGCCGAAGTCCGCTTCCAGGCGCAGGCAGATGTTCGCCTGGAACAGGTCGCCGCGGCGGATGTAGCTGACGGTCTGGCGGACAGCCGCGGTGTGCTCCTGCGGCGACGGGATCAGGCGGAAGGTACCGCAGGAATACGCGCGGGCCCCGGTTTCACCGGCCGCGTCCGCCCGGCGCGCCAGTTCCCTGAACCTGCTCTCCAGCGCGTCTTCACGGCCGGGTGCCACCAGCGCCTCGAACGTCCACCTGCCGGTGGCCCGGTCGCGCCGGAGCACGTGATCGTAGTAGCCGAACCAGCAGGCCGGCAGGCGGCGAGGCTCACCCGGCGCTGGCGGCACCGGCAGCATGCCGTCGGCCGCGCCGAACCCCAGGTAGCCGATCCAGCCGCCGCCGAAGCACGCTCCCCCGGCCCGTTCGGGCAGATCACCGGGATCCGTCGCGTCGAGCTCCTCGCATTCCCGCACCGGGCAGGCGGCCAGGATGTCGCTGCCTCCGGCCCAGGCGCCCAGCAGCGCTGCCGGGTGCGGGTCGGCCCGCAGCAGCCGCAGCACATCTGCCGCGCTCAAGTCCCAGTCCAGCCGGCGGCACACCACCCGGGACGGGACCTGAGCATGCATCGTGTTCTCAGGCGTTACGCCGGTACTCCTTCCGTTACAGCAACGCGGCGATGCCTGCGAGTACCCTATCGGGCCGCATCGGCGCCGCCATCAGCTCGTCATCCGGCGGGCTGTTGTCCGATCGCTGCAGTGGGTGTTCGCCCGGCTTGGCTGGCAGGGACGGTACGGTCGCCCAGTGAGTTACGGGCGTGCCGCCCAGCGCGGCCGGGCAGTGCTCGCTCGGCCACCGGCGAGCCGGCGGATCGAGGCTGGCGACCGGCTGATTGTCCGTCTGCCGTTGTCGGCCACGGAGCTGCGTTAGCGCAGGCTAGTGCCTAGGCTGGCGGTCCGGGCGATCACGAGCTGTCGCTGGAGTTCTTAGTCCTTGCGCCCGACCGCGCCGAGGAAGGCTTCAAAGCGGGTCGAGATGGGCCCGTCCGGCCGCCATGCTGTGATGTGCACGAGCCCCGGCTCGACCAGTGAGAAGCCGTCGAATATCGGCATGACCTGCCAGGTATCGCGGAATATAAGAGGGGAGCTGGCCTGATCGTAGACGGCTGTGACTTCGCTGGCCCTGGCCAGCTCCCCCGCCGGGGCGCCCTCCGCGGTGGCGTGCGAAACGATCAGGTAGCTGCCCGGCGCGACAGCGTCGCGGAACGCGGCGGCGATACCGGCCGGGCCGACGGAGTCCGGCATGAAGTGAAGGATTGCGACCAGCAGGACGCACACCGGACGGGTGAAGTCGAGGTGTCCCCGGACCTGCGGATTGCCGGGGATCCCGGCAGGTTCGCGCACATCGCCCTCGACGGCTATGGTCCGCTGGTTGTCGGCAAGCAGTGCGCGGGCGTGGGAGAGCACGACGGGATCGTTGTCGACGTAGACGGTCCGGGCATCGGGTTGCACCGCGGCGGCGACCTGGTGGACGTTCTGCTGGGTCGGCAGGCCCGCGCCAACATCAAGGAACTGAGTGACGCCCTGGCCAGCGACATAACGGATCGCACGGCCGAGGAAGGCCCGGTTCAGCCGTGCCCGTCGCGGCGTGTCCGGTGCTACCGCCAGAAGCTTGCCGACCGCGTCCCTGTCGCTGGCGTCGCTACAACCGGAGATGCAATGGTGCGAACTTGGGGGCAAGCGGGAGGCGCCCGCTGGGCACAGGAGGCAGGCGGAAGTGAGCGGTAACTCTGTGGTGTATGAAGGCCTGGACGAGACGGGAACGGCCCGCGCCGAGCAGGCTCCCCGGGCCGTGCCAGTGGCCATCAAGGTCAGCCACCTGACCAAGGTTTTCGGCGGGCGCACCGCGGTGTCCGACGTCTCGTTCAGTGTCGCGAGCGGTGAGGTGTTCGGGTTCCTGGGGCCGAACGGGGCGGCTAAGCCCGTTACTGGATCGTGACATTCATTGCCGCTGGCTGCTGAGGAATGTGTGGAGGTGGCCGGCCAGAGCGTCGGAGTCGGCGCCTGCGCCGTGGATGTAGGTGGAGGCGCGGGTGCGGAGCACGGGCAGGCCGAGGAGGTAGAGTCCGGGGGCGCCGGTGACTACGCCGCCGTCGTGGCGGATGTGGCCGATGCGGTCACGTACGGGGATGTCGAGCCACGAGTGGTCGGGCCGGAAACCTGTCGCCCACAGCACCGTGGTGATCTCTCCGCTGGTGAGGTCGAGTTCAAGAGGGGTGCGGGGATCGACGCGGGTGGGTGCGAAGCGGTGCGGCGGCGGCAGCTCGTCATCGAGGCCTGACGCCGTGGCCCGCTGGTCGACCCGGGTGAGGAACCGGTTCATCTTCAGGTCGGCGAGCGCGCAGGTGTTGGGGAGGGAGCCGGAGAACTGGGCCACGCCGTCGGCGATGCGGCCAAGGCGGCCCACGATACGGACTCCCAGCGCCGCGAGCGCGTTGAGGTCGGTGATCGTGGCTTGGTAGGTGCCGGTGAGCTGCGGGGAGGGGAGGTGGCGGGCCCGGGTGAGGTCGTCGATCTGGTCGTAGCGTTCGGCCAGCAGGCCCGTTGCCTGCAGCCACCAGAAGATGTCGCGGCCGCGGTAGGTGCGGGGCAGGCGGACGTGTTCGCCGGCCGCGAGGGTCACCGGGCGCCCTGACCGGTGAATCTCACCGGCGAGCTGGACGCCGGTGGCTGATGCGCCGACGACGAGGACCCCGCCGTCGGGGAGCTGGCCGGGATCGCGGTAGATGAGCGGGGTGAGCGTTGTGATCGATGGGGGGATGGCGTCGGCGATGCCCGGGATGGCTGGCAGGTTGCACGCCCCGGTCGCCAGTACCACGGCCCGGGCGTGGAGGACATCGCCGTTGGCCAGGATCTCGAATCCCTCCGGTGCCGCGCGCACGGTGTGCACGGTCGTGGCGGTGCGCACTGGTGCGCCGATGAGACGGGCGTAGCGGGTGAGGGTGTCCACGACGTCGGCGACGGGCATGAAGCCGTCGGGGTGGTCGCCGGCGTAGTCGTGGCTGGGCAGCCGGGTCTGCCAGTTCGGGGTGAGCAGCCGCAGGCTCGGCCAGCGCTGGGTGCGCCACGAGTTCGCCACCTCACCGCGCTCGAGGACGACGTGGTCGATCGAGCGTTCGGTGAGGCGGCGGCTCATGGCCAGGCCGGCATGGCCGGCGCCGACGACAACTGCCGTGGTCTGGATCATGCGGGCGACCGTGGTTGTCAGGCTAGCTCGACGAGTATCTTCGTCGGGTTGGTCACGATGTCGTAGACCGCCGAGCGCTTCTGCGACTGGGCGATCAGCGCTTCCAGGTCGTCGCGGGAGGCGTCGGCGTCGATGTTGAACCGGACCGTGATCGCCTCGAAGCCGTTGCGGACGTCAGGGTCAGCGCCCAGGATGCCCAGGACGTTCATCTCGCCTTCGATGGTGGCGGTGACTGACCGGAGCTGGATGCCCCGGTGCTGGGCGACGGAGGCGACGCCTGCGGTCAGGCACCCGACCAGGCCGACCAGCACGTACTCCACCGGCGTGGCGCCGTTGTCCTCGGACGCGAAGCATTCGGGGTGGTCGACGTCGAACTCATAGGTGGTGCGGTGCTGTTGCTCGGCGCCGAGGCCGGTGAAGCCGGCCACGGTGGAGTGGCTGTGGGTGCCGTTGCGCCAGGTGCAGCTGGCCCGCCAGGTGAACTGGGCCGCCTCCGGTGAGGCGGACAGCGCCTCGCGCGCCCCGAGCAGCGCCTGGACGTTCACGCCATTGTTGACGGGACTGTCGGTGATGGTCATTCGGTGTCTCCTTGGTTCGATGGATCGGATTGGTTCGATGGATCGGACATGTTCATCCCTGACGCCGGCCGGGACCGAGAACGAACTCGGGCCGGCTCGGGCCGAGAACGACGGGGAGCGAGACGAGGCCACGCAGGACCAGACCGTCGCCGTGCGCCCAGGCGAGGGCGTCACGGTCGACGGCGAGCCGCAAGCCCGGGTGACGGCCGAGCAGCTCTTCGAAAGCGACTCTGGCTTCGAGCCGGGCCAGGGGCGCGCCGAGGCAGTAGTGGATCCCGTGGCCGAACCCGAGGTTCGGCCCGTCGCTGCGGCCGATATCGAGTACGTCGGGAGCCGGGAACCGGCCCGGATCGCGGTTAGCCGAGCCCAGGCTCACCAGCACCTGTTCGTGCGCGGGGATCTCCACGCCGTCGAGAGTGACCGGCTCGGTCGTCACCCGGAACGTGGCATGAGGGACCGGGGCGGTGAAGCGGATGAGCTCGTCGATCGCGGCGGGAAGCTGCCCGGGATCGGCCAGCAGCGCCTGGAGCTGGCCGGGATGATCCAGCAGGGCCACCACCCCGTTACCGATGAGGCTGGCCGTGGTGTCGTGGCCGGCGACCACGAGCTGGAACAGGCTCGATAGCAGCTCTTGGGTGGTAAGCGCGTCGTCTTCGGCGGCAACCAGGACGCTGACGAGGTCGCCGACCGGGCTCTGACGCTTGGCATCGGCCAGCTCGGCCAGGTAGGCCACGATTCCGTCCGATGCCTCGACCGCCTCCGGCGGCGGGTCACCGACCCACCCCGTCAGCAGCACCTGGAACCAGGCGTGCAGGCGCGGGCGGTCGGCCGCGGGAATGCCCAGCAGTTCGCCGATCACCCCGAACGGCAGAGGGTAGGCATATCCCTCGATGAGGTCGACGGCGGCATGAGGGCCGGCGGCGTCCAGCTCGTCGAGGTTACGAGCGATGCCGCGGATGGCCGACTCCAGCGCGGCGATCCTAGAAGGAACGAAGGCCCGGGACACCAGCCGCCGCAGCCGGGTGTGGTCGGGCGGGTCGACGTTGAGCATGTGCCGTGAGAACTCCGGCCCGGGCAGGCCCCCGGCCACGACATCGCCATTGTCCTGCAGGGCGGCGAGCATGTCCTTGGAGATGCGCGGGTCGTTGAGCGCGTGGCGGGCAGCGTCGTAGCCGAGCACGACCCAGGCCGGGTGACCGTCGGCCAGGCGCACCCGCTGCACCGGGCACCGGGCCCGCACCTCGGCGAAGTGACCGAACGGGTCGTCGCGGATCGCCGGTGCCCAGCCGCCCCAGGTGGCCAGGATGTCAGTCATGGTCGCCCTCGGGCCGGTAGCCCGTGCAGAGCAGGTCGAGCCGGGCGATGCGGCCGCTCTCGTCGGTGTCGGCGTAGGCCTGCTGCTCGACCGTGAACCAGCCGCTGCCGAGCCGCTCCGCCCGGAGTCGCAGCCGCCAGTGCAGGTGCAGGCGGCCCCCGACCTCCCCGGATGCCGCCTCGATGAGCTCGAAATCCTTGGTATCGCCAAACCAGCGCGCGAACCGGTCTGCGATCGCCTCGGCACCGGCCCACTGCCGCGAGCCCGAAGGCAGCAAGGCACGCAGGCAGGCGCCATCGGCGAGCGCGCCGCCGAGCTCGCCGAAGTCCTGAGCGGCGAGGCCTCCGACGAACAACGCGGCGGGGTCCGGCGCTACGCTGGCCGCCTCGTGGCTACGCGATGTCATCATGAGACCGTTGTACGGTCGCGGGCGGTCATCGCGGTATCGGGGAATCCCCCTACATGGCATGAGCTATACGAGCAGGGCAGTCTCAGCCCTCGCCGGGCGAGCGATGGCGCGGCGCGGTAGGCCGTCGTATGCTCGGGTATGGTCTCCTTGCTGCATGGCCGGGGGAAATGGGCGGGGGCAGTCGGATGCGAGACCCGAGGCGGGAATCGCACGGTGGCCTGCCGTCGCCTGCCGACCTGTTCGTAGGCCGGGACAGCGAGCTGGCGGCTGTGTCCCAGATGCTCACACATGCGCAGACCCGGCTGGTCACGCTCACCGGGCCGCCGGGCATTGGCAAGACCCGTCTCGCCGTCGCATGTGCGACGGCTCACGCCGAGCGCAGCGGATGCGCCTCGGCGTTCGTTGACCTGGCTCAGGTCCGGGATCCGGCGCTGGTGATGGTCGAACTGGCTCAGGCAGTGGGCGTCGAGCCGCGGGGCGGGGCGGATCTGACCGGCCAGCTGGCCGCGGCGCTGGGCAACGAGGAGCGGCTTGTAATCCTGGACAACTGCGAGCATCTCCTGCCCGCCGCCCCGGACGTTGCGCAGATGCTCGCCGCCTGTCCGCGGCTGCGGGTGCTCGCTACCAGCCGGGAACGGCTACGGCTGTCCGCTGAGCAGGAGTTTCCAGTCCCGCCGCTGGCCATGCCCGCGCCGACAGACGTCGCAGACCTCAGTTGCCTGGCGGCGAATCCGTCGGTGGCGCTGCTGCTAGATCGGGCGCGCCGGACTAACCCGGGCTTTGATCTCACTTCGGCTAATGCGCTGCTGCTGGCCACCGCGTGCGTCCGGCTGGAGGGTCTGCCGCTGGCGATCGAGCTGGCCGCAGCCCGGCTGAAGGTTCTGACGCCCGGCGAGCTGGTGTTCAGGCTCGGCAGCAGGATGGAGGTGCTGGCCGGAAGTACGCGGGACGTGCCAGTCCGGCAGCGTGCACTGCGCAGTGCCATCGCCTGGAGCTATGACCTGCTCGACTCCGGCGAGCGCGCGCTGTTTCGCAGGCTGTCGGTGTTTGCTGGCGGCTGGACGCTGGCTGACGCGGGCAGCGTGTGCGCCGCGAATGAGGACGATGCGCTTGCGATGGTGGAGTCGCTGCTCGACAAGAGCCTGATCCGGCGGCTGCCCGGTGATGAGCAGACCGCTGAGTTCTCGATGCTGGAGAGCTTGCGTGAGTACGCGGCGGAGCAGCTGGCGTCCCACGCCGAAGCCGAGCAGACGCGGGCTAGGCACGCTGGCCACTACGCGGGTCTTGCCGCGCAGTTCGAGGCGTCCCTAGGCCTGCCGGAGGAGCGAACCTGGGTGCTGCGGGTAGGCCGCCACCATGCGAATCTGCGTTCCGCGCTGGACTACTGCCTGGGCGCGGGGCAGGATGCCTGGGCGCTCTGGCTGGCCGCTGCGCTCGGCTGGTACTACTACACCCGTGGCGACCCCGGTGCTGGCCAGGCGCTCGTGGACGCGGTTCTTCCCCTGACCGCGGACCGGCATGACCCGCCAGCTATGGGCGATGCCGCCATGGCGGGCAGCCAGGCTGGCGTGCTCATCGCGGCCGGGGTTCTGGCCTGGGCGACGGGGAATAGTGGCCGGGCCCAGGGCCTCTTGCTCAGCGCGCTTGAGCGCAGTGAGGGGAGTGGTGACAGGCGCCGCGCGGCGATCGCGTGCGCCTTTCTGGGGCACGTAGCCCGTGCTGGCGGCGAGTGGGCCGCGTCGGCTGACTGGCATCGGCGGGCAGAAGCAGGATTCCGCGAGGGGGCCAACACGCAGGGCGTGGCGTGGGCGCGGCACGACCTTGGGCTCCTCGCCCGGGACCCTGGCGACCTGGGAAGCGCTTCGGAACTGCTGCGGGCGAGCCTGCGAGACTTCCGTCAACTGGACTATCCGTGGGCGGTGGCATGGTCGGCGTGGGGGCTTGGCACGACGCTGAGCGCGCAGGGCCGGCTGGAGGAAGCGTGCCCGCTGCTGGCGGAGGCTCTGCGGATCTACACCGGAATCAACGACCCCCGGGGCGTCGCCCAGTGCCTGGAGGCACTCGCCCATGTCGCAAGTGAACGGGCGCACTACGAGAGCGCCGCGCGGCTGATCGGCGCGGCCGCAGCGCTGCGCGTGCGGGTGGCTGCCCGCCAGCCCGATGCCGAGCAGGCGAGAAGCTCGGCGGTGGAGCGGGTACTCGCCCGCGCGCTGGGACCTCAGGACGCTGACACGCTCATGCACGCTGGCCGGACAATGCCCGCGCAGCAGGCCGCGGATCTTGCCATAACGGTCGCTTTGGGCGCCGCACCCGGTGACCCGGACCGCTCCCATCAGATACCGCTTACCCCGCGGGAGCGGCAAGTCGCCGCGCTGGTTGCCTCCGGCCGGACCAACCGGCAGATCGGCAGGGTTCTCGGAATCTCCGAGAAGACCGCCGAGGTCCACATGCACCATGTGATGTCCAAGCTAGATGCCCGCAGCCGGGCCGAGGTAGCCGCCTGGGTCGTCACGCATCACCTGTCCGCCCCAGCGCGATAAGCGTCCGGGCCCAGGCAGGCGCCCAGGCCGGATAGGCACCAGGCCCGGCCAGAGCCGGGCCGTATGGGTACCTAGGGGCTTTCCCTGATAGCCGCTCCCCTTCAGCCGGGGTATCAAGAGAGGAACGTGAGGCTCGACCGGTCACCAGGGTGGCGGTCCATGCCGTCGGCTGCGTTCCCGGATGATCCTCTGGGCCTTGCACTGCTGCCTCGCGGCCCGTTGGAGGTGCAACTGATGCGCGCACGGCTACCCGATGAGTCCGGTTACGCTGTCAATTCAGGCGTGCGGATCCATTACGAAGTGCACGGCACGGGCCAGCCGACGATCCTGCTGCTGCCCACGTGGGCGATCCTGGACTCCAGGCACTGGAAGATGCAGGTGCCGTTCCTGGCCCGGGACTACCGTGTGATCACCTTCGACCCGCGCGGCAACGGCCAGTCCGACCGGCCCGGGAACCCGGCGGCCTACGCCGACGCGGTCTTCGCGAGTGACGCTGCGGCCGTGCTCGACGCGACCGGCACCGAACGGGCAGTGCTCGCGGCGTTCTGCAGCGGCTTCCCCTGGGCGCTGTTGTTCGCGGCGGCTCATCCGCAGCGGGTGACCGGAATCGTAGCCATCGCGCCGACGCTGCCGATCCCGCCGTCCGACCCGTGGGAACGAAGCGGGCATTCTTTCGACGACGTGCTCGACACGCCCGAGGGGTGGGCGAAGGAGAACCGGCACTACTGGCGGGAGGACTGGCGAGGATACGTCGAGTTCTTCATGTCCCAGATCACCACCGAGCCGCACTCCACGAAGCCCTACGACGATCTGGTCGAGTGGGGCATGCAGACCGACGCTGAGACCCTGCTGTGCGATGCCGATGCCCCTCAGCAGGTCGCCGATGAGCAGGAGGCCATCCGCCTCTGCCGGTCGCTGGCCTGTCCGGTGCTCGTGATCGGCGGTGACCAGGACAAGATCGTCCCGCCGGAGCGGGCCCGGCGGATCGCCGACCTGACGAGCGCTGAGCTGCTCGTGATCGAAGGCGGCGGGCATGCGCCGCACGTCCGGTACCCGGTCGCGGTAAACCACATCATCCGTGACTTTGTGGACCGGGTGGTCCACCGGCGGCGCAAGCGGGCCGTCTGGCAGGCCACCCACAGCCGCACTCGACGAGCGCTGTGGATCTCCTCCCCTATCGGTCTCGGCCACGTCCAGCGGGACCTGGCCATCGCCCGGGCCCTCCGGCAACGCGTGCCGGACCTGGACATCCACTGGTGGGCCCAGCCGCCGGTGACCCAGGTACTCGCCGGCGCCGGGGAGATCATCCACCCGGCGAGCTCCGATCTGGTCTCGGAGTCGGCGCACTGGGAGTCGGAATCCGCGAACCACGACCTGCCCGCGTTCTACGCGTTCCGTCGGATGGACGAGATCCTGTGCGCGAACTACATGCTGTTCGACGACGTAGTCAGGGACACCCGCTACGACCTGTGGGTAGGTGACGAGTGCTGGGAGATCGATTATTTCCTGCACGAGAACCCCGAGCGGAAGATCGCGCCGTACGTATTCATGACCGACGTGATCGGCTTCCTGCCGACCGACCCAGGCGACCCGCGGGAAGCCGAGTTGTGCGCGGACTACAACGCCGACTCCATCGAAAAGCGTGAGCGGTTCCCCCGGCTGCGCGACCTGTCCATGTTCATCGGCTCGTTCGATGAGCTGCCCGATGTCTCGTTCGGGCCCGGCCTGCCGGGAATACGGCCATGGTCCAGCCGGTGGTTCACCTCAGTTCCCTATGTGCTCCCGTTCGACCCCGCTGCCTTCCGTGACCGCGCCCGGTTGCGCGGCCGGCTCGGCTACCCCCAGCACCAGCCGTTGCTCGTGGCCGCGGTAGGGGGCACGGCGGCTGGCGTCCGCCTGCTGGAACTGACCTGCGACGCGTTCGCCAGGCTGCGCAAGCAGGTGCCGGACGCGCGGATGCTTCTGGTCACCGGCCCTCGCATCGATCCCCGGCTGCTGCCGGACACCGAAGGCATGGACAAGCGCGGCTATGTACCCGATCTCTTCGAGCACCTGGCGTGCGCCGATGCGGCCATCGTGCAAGGCGGCCTGTCCACCACGATGGAACTGGTCGCCACCGGGCGGCCATTCATCTACTTCCCCCTGCGCCGCCACTGGGAACAGCAGCACTTCGTCACCCACCGGCTCAACCACTACCGGGCCGGCCTGCGGATGGACTACACGACGACCACAGCAGACGACCTGGCCGCCACGATGCGGGCCGCACTGGCGGAAGCCGGCACCCGGCCGGATTACCGGAAGGTCCCGCGCGGCGGCGCGGGCCGCGCCGCCGCGCGCATCGCCACACTGCTGGCCGCCCAGTGACCGGCACTACCACAGACGGGCCATCATGCAGATCACCACCGGCGAGCGCGGCGACCTGCACGCTACGCGCAAGCGGCTGGCACCGGTCTGCACTGCCGGATGACCGGCACCGGACAACCGGCCTGGATAACGGTGTGGGGTCACCTGAAGATTTCCCCGGGAGCATGGGCGCTGGCGCCGTTCCGCCTGGCTGCGGCGGAAACGGCCGGCAACCAGGCTGTGATGGTGTCGCTCGGCCGGCCTGGTGCGGGTGAGCAGCTCCTCGCGTCGCACGGATTCGGCGATGTCGAGCGCCTGGACGTTCCGTTCGCCTGGGAGTTCGCGGATCCGGAGCTGTACGCGCGTGCGCTGGCCGCTACCGGCCCTTGGTCGCACGCTGCCGGTGATCGAGAAGTGGCCCGCCACCGAACGGTCCGCATCCTTCATGTGAGGTGACCATGTGGCGGGCCTTCAGCGATTGCTGCGTTCTTCGCCCTGTTCACGGACGAGCCGTTCAGCTTCGGCGCGCGCGGTCCGCGCGATAGCGTCGGCAACCGCCTTTCGGCCGTCCTCGTCGAGCCCGAGAAGCGCACGCAACTGCGCACTGGTGATCTTCGCGTCCCGTACCAAGGTCAGCAGCTCGACCTGCTCCTTCAGCAGCCCCATCTGCTCCTCGTCGAAGTCGTCAAAGAAGAATGCGGGAGGTACGCCGAACGTCCTGGCCAGCAGCTCGATCAGCCGCTTGGACGGATTCCGGGACTGCCCGTTGGTCAGCTTCCAGATGGTGGTGTGAGAGACCTCCTCTCCCGTGGCCTTGTGGATGACGAAACAAACCTCGGAGATGGAGTAAGGCCCCCGGTCGGCAGGATGCGCCGTATCGATCAGCCAGCGGATCTTCTCGGCGAGGGTGTGCAGGCTCGGCTCGCCCGTGCCCTCATCCTGCGCCACTAGACCTCCCCCAGCCCGACTAATCACCCTCCATGCTAATCCCTCTTCGTGATACCGCACAGCCAAGTTGACATTCGACCATCTGGTTCTCATATGTTGTTATCAACTAAAAGTGATATAGATCTCGGCTGAGACCACCTCAAAGCTACGGAACGACAGTGTGGCAATTGCGAAGCACGGTCTCGGCAGCATCCGATGACCGGCCCGACCACCCAGGCTCGCGAGGTAGTCGCATCGACCGCCCAGTACGCGCTGCTCGGCGGCTTCGCCAGCGTGGCGGCCGGAATCTCCGCGCAGGGCCTGACCGGGTTCGCCCGTGACAACATGGGCCTGCCCGGACCGTGGCCCTACCTGCTGTTCTTCGCCCTAGACGGCGCCGCCGGAGTGTGTGCCGTCCTGCTGATGCGCCGCGCGGCCCGGGCCGAATCAAGCCTCGCCCCGCGCCTGGCCGTGTGGGGACTGGTCGCCGCCTCCGCCGCGTTCAACTGGAGCCACGCCCCGCACCGCACAGCCGCCCCCGAAGCGTTCGGGCTGATGCCGGTCATCGCCGCGATCCTGTTCGAGTTCACGCTCAACGAGCTCCGGCAGCGCACAGCGGACCGGCCGGACCGCAGCCTGGCCGGCCTGCTGTGGTTGCACCCGGCCGAACGCCTCCGGGTCCAGCTGCGGCTGGCTGCCGACGCCCAGCTCTCGGCGCAGACCGCCACCCGCCGCGTCCGCGTGGACCAAGCCGCCCGGCGGCTGTACCAGCTGCGCCAGGCCCTCCACCCCGTCGACCAGCCGCCTGGGCCAGCCGCAACGGCCGCCCGGCGGATCCGCAAGGCCGAGCGTCGCGCTCACGCCGCCCTCACCCGAGCCGGATTCGCCGACCCGACGATCGCCGCCGAGATCCTGCGCCAGGTCCAGATCCTCACCCTGACCCAGCAGCTGGCCCGGCTCGACTACACCACGGCCGAACCCGCCCACGCCGCCATTGCCAACCTGATCACCGCGCCAGGCGCGGCGCCTGGCGAGGACGGCGGCCACGACCAGCAGCTCGTGGCGGCCGCCATCCGCATCATCGCCGAGTCCGCGCACGACGGCGGCAAGCTCAGCCAGGCCGCCCTAGCCGAGAAGCTGCGCGGCCAAGGCTACAGCATCGCTAACGACCGGCTCCGCTGGCTATCGGCCGCCTCCGGCCTCAACTCCCGCCATGCATGAGCACGCGGACGCACAGTCGCTCCCCGTCCCCGGCCCGCGGGACAGTGAGGATGACCGCCAGCGCAAACTCGCCGCGCTCCGCACCCGCCTGCACGAAGAAGCCCAGGCCATGCGCACGCCCGAGGACTGGGCCCGGTGCCTGCGCCTAGTCGCGCGGCTGCCCGGCGAGACCTTCGCGAACATCCTGCTCATATCCGCTCAGCGGCCCGGCGCGACCATACTCCGCGGATACGACCCCTGGCAGGCGATGGGACGGCAGGTCAGTCGGCAGGAGCAGGGAATCGCGATCTTCTCCGCCGTACGTCGGCCAGGAGCGGGGGACCGGAACCCGGTCCCGTCGTGGCGAGATGCCGAACGGGTCGGCTATCTGTGGGACCTTTCGCAGGCCAGCGGCCCTACGGTAACCGCGCGATCGGCTACATCGCCCTTGCCGGGGCGGACGCCGCCTGGACTATGCGACGCCCTGTACTGGCTAGCCCGGCGCGAGGGATTCGCGGTCGAGCGCGCGCACGGCTGTCCCGAGGACGACGTAACAATGTGGACGGCCCGCCGCATCCGGATCCCTCCCGGCCCCGATGAGTACCAGATCGTCTGGGCACTGGCCCACCAACTCGGCCACGTCCTGCTGCACGAACCCGTCAGCTGCCCGCCCGGCACCACCACCTCCGGCTGCACCGGGGTCCCGAAGACCGAAGCCGACTCGGTCGCCTACGTCATCTGCATCCGGTGCGGCATCCCGACGGCACACCAGTTTCCTGCCCCGCCCGCCTGGGCCGGCCGTGACCTCCGTGCCCAGCCAGCCGGGGCCATCCTGGCCGTCGGCGAACGCGTCACCGCGGCTGCCGCCCGGATCACCCGTCACCTCGACCACCAGCTACCCGTAGAGCAGGCCAGCCTCCTCGTCAGAGACGGCGTCGAGCGCACACCCGCCAGGCCGCCCCCGAAGCCGCCGGGCACGCCCGCGTCCTGGCCGACGCCCAGGAGTTCTTCACGAGCCAGCTCCCCGGCAGCTGGGGATCGAACTACCTGCATACGCGCGCTCACCGACCACCTGCGAACCCTCGGACACCACGACGACGCGATCCAGGCCGCCGGCCTCGCCAGGCCGTCCTCACGCGGAACGCTCATCGACCACTTCAGGGACAGGGTCATGCTGCCCGTCCTCGACGAGCACGGCACACCCGCCGGATTCATCGGCCGCGCCCGTCCCGGCTCCCGCCCGGAAATCCCGAAATACCTCAACAGCCCCGAGACCTCGACCTACCGCAAAGGCGACCTGCTGTTCGGCTTGCACCAGGCGCGTGGCGCCCTCGCCCGCGACGCTGTCCCCGTCATCGCCGAAGGGCCGTTCGACGCCATCGCCATCACCATCGCCGACCCCGCTCAGCGCGTGGGACTGGCCCCCTGCGGCACCGCCCTGACCAGCCAGCAGATTGCCGCGCTCGCCGCGGTCTCCGACCTGCCCCGCACCGGAGTCCTGACCGCGTTCGACAACGACGAGGCAGGACGCAAAGCCGCTGCTCGCGCCTACGGCATCCTGCGACCGGCCACCGCCAAGCTGGGATCAGTCCTGCTCGCCGCGAAAGACCCTGCCGAAATCCTGCAGCGAGACGGTCCAGCCGCACTACGGACGATCCTGCAGGACCAGATCCAGCCGCTGTCCGCCATGATCATCGACGCCGCCATCAAGCCTTGGGAACGGCAGCTCCAGGACACTGGCGGACCACTACTGGCGATGCGCGACGTAGCCAAACTGATCGCCCACCTGCTGCCGCCCGACACCACCACGCAGATCCGCCAGATCACCAGAGACCGGGAAATCGGCCTGACCGATGACCTACTCCACCCAGTCGACAACCCGGAACTCACCGAGATCGCCCGTCTGCTGCCCGCCGACACCCCGTACCAGATCATGCAGGTGGCCGACCGGCTCGGCTTCGACGTCTCGGAAGTCCTAGCCGAAGTCGCCAATGCCGTGACCGAGGACGGCCGCGACCCAAAAGGCCTTCGTCGTATCCAGCGCGCTGACGTGGAAGATAGGCATCCGGCTTGCTCACCAGCCCAACTGACCGATAGCAGCTTCCCGAAGCCATTCCTCGTGCCGCAGCACTGCGTCTGGCATACACACCCACCGGGCGTGACTTCTCCCGTACGCGGCAACACGGCTCCGAGCCGAAGGCAGGCCCCGCCCAGCACTTGAAGCTGCCATCGTCGACGGCACCTGCGCCCGCGCTCGGACGGGTCACAACTGAGCCTGTAGAGCGGCTTAAACCGACCGCTCATGCCGAATAGCGGAAGTTTCACGTCCGTATATCTATGCACTTCCCTGCATATCGCCGGCGTCGTCGGCGCTCGTCAATTCAGCCTTATGTCGGCCCTGTCGGGCGCGCCTCACGCCGATTACCCGCTATTGCTGCGGGCAGGTTCGGCGTTCGATGGCCGATGCAGAATTGCCAGTTCTGCTCAGGCCGGGGCATTGCTGATGGGAGACCGCGATGAGCGCGGCAACGCGGCTTGAGCGAGCCGGTATGGCGCGGGATATGCTGCCTGCTCGTCGCTGCGTTGGCCATCGTCTCCGGCTGGGGCGCAGAGGAGCGGTCCGGTGTGCATGCTTCGCTGCCGGTCCGTGGCGGCGGCCTTGTGAAGGGCTGTTTGCTGGCCATCCAGCGATGCTGTCGAGGTGACTTCTGGCCCTGGTGCCCGGCGTCACAGCGGTCAATGGTGGGGGATGGCCTTGGGCACGATCCGTGCAGCCGTTCGCGGGTTCGCACAGCGCCTGGGTGGCACGCGCGTTGGGGTTCTTGCCATCGGCTGGGTGGTCTCGCCGCTGCAGCGGCAGCTGTACCGCCGCACCGGTGGCCGGTTCTCGCTGACCGGCCGCGCCCCTGTCCTGCTTTTGACGACGACCGGGCGGCGTACCGGGAAGGCGCGGACGGTCCCCCTGCTGTACCTGCGCAACGGGGACCGGGTGGTCATCTGCAACGTCAATCCCGGGTTCGAGCGGCCCAACCCGTGGGTTCTGAATCTGCGCGCCCAGCCCCGCGCCCAGGTCCAGATCGGCCGTGACATCATCACGGTGAGGGCTCGCCCGGTGTCCGGAGACGAGCTGGACCGCTACTGGCCCCGGCTGGCAAAGCTGTGGCCCGCCTACCAGACTTTCTATGACGGAGGGGGCAAGCGATCGGTTTTCGTGCTCGAGCCGGATAGCCAATGATGACGCCTCGCCAGGTGCGGACCGCCTCCAGGGTGATCGCGGCCGCCGATGCCGCGATCGTGGCCCTGGGGGTGCTTGCGCTCTTGTTCCCGGGCCAGCTCATTCCCGGCTATGAGCACTACACCGGCTACAGCTGGCCTGCGCTAATGCACACTTCGCCGGCCACCGGTCACTTCATCCTCGCTGGCTTCTGCCTGGTTGGTGCGCTGAACGTTGCCGTTGGCCTGCCCCTCAGCGTGATCGCGCTGACCGCTTTCCGGGCACGGCAACGGTGGGCATGGTGGACACTGTTGACCGCCAACGCCATCGGGCTGGGGGCACCGATCATCTGTGACCTCACCACCGGCGCCATCGGCCCCCTTCGAGCCGCTCGAATGGGTCCTGCTGGCGGCGGTGCTGCTGGCCCCTGACCACCACCTGGCGTTTCTTCCCCTGAAGGCCAGCTGACGGCAGCCTCGGGCGCCTTCCCGGGATGGGAAGTCCCGCCGAAGGGGGCTGGCAAGTTGCTGGCGGGTCAGCCGATCTGGCGGTAGACGTCTTCTGCCGTGGAGGGCCCCGGCGTATCCGGGCCGATCTATGACCCGGGGACCGACGGGTCGATGATGCCCTCCTCCAGCCCGGCATCGCGGCCTTCGAGCACGCGCCGGGCCAGCTTCGAGTCGCCCCGGTCAGTGTTGCTCCAGAGTCGGCGCAGTCGGCCCCGGGTACGCCACGCAAAGGCCTGACCGCGCCCCGCGGGCCTTTCCGCGGTCAGGGTGAGGGCTGAACCGCGCGCGTGCTGTAGCGGGCTGAGTTGGTGTCGAGCAAGCCGGCGCAGCAAACCTGGGCCGCTACCGGGCACATCACACCTGTCGTGGGGCTCATGAGCCTGGCGCGGTCCTGCGAGGCAAACTGATGACCGGCGTTCCGCTCAGCTCCCTAAAGGCGACGAGCCAGCCGCCGGGTCATGCGGCCGGGCTGACGGCGATTCTGCGGTCCGCCTGCGTCAGGCGGGTGCGGCCCGGCTGGCTCTGGCGAGGAACGCGCAAACCGATGCAGGATCGAAGTAGAACATCTGCCCCCGGGCGAGCTTCCCGTCGCTGACGCGGTAGAGGCCGAGCACCTCGCTGTCAAGGGTGTCCCCGGACGGGGCCAGGCCGCGCTGCCGCCACAGCACGACGACTTCCTGAGCGGCCGCCGCGATCACCCGCGGATGGAGCCGCCGGAGGTCGGCGGTAGGCTGTAGCCGGTCCCCGGGCGCTGCCGCCGTAGGGGAGAGACGGTGGCCAGCAGAACTCCACGTCGGGTCGGCAGGCGCGGGCCAGGGCCTCCTCATCACGTTGCTCGACCGCGGTGAACACCGTCATCACCGTATTGACGCTAGTGCCTGTAATCAGCATCTGAGTCCTTCCGCTAGGCCCGGCTTGCTGGCCGGCGCCGGCCAGCAAGCCGGGCCTGCCCCTGGCAGATACGCTAGTGCGCTGGCCACGAACGTTCACCGGCTGGGCTGACATGCCGTGGTGATTGCTGCCACACTCGATCATGTGGTGGATCGAGCGCAGGAGGCGGTATGGCTGAGCCGGTGCGGGCGCGGCGGCTAACTGATCAAGAGGGGCAGCGGCTGCTGCAGATCGTGCGGCGGGGTAAGCACGAGTCGGTCCGGGTGCGCCGGGCGATGATCATCATGGCGTCGGCGTCGGGGACGCTGGTGCCGGCGATCGCG
>Ga0137384_10001618_pt1 | contig 17882 bp, 11 predicted proteins | sample SagtaG_2_FD_104922 | JGI IMG/M metagenome (GOLD analysis project Ga0137384, IMG submission 104922) | Vadose zone soil microbial communities from Sagehorn Ranch, Mendocino, California, USA - Sage2_R_60_16 metaG | ecosystem: Environmental > Terrestrial > Soil > Vadose zone | place: USA... | reverse complement strand
GAAGATCGCCACGATGACGCCGCAGGCGGCGCCGATCGACAGCAGGTTGAGTATCGCCGCCTTCGTGGCGATGACCACGGACCGGAACGCCATGGTCAGCAGCACGTAGGAGATCGCGATCACGGCGAGGATCAGCCACAGGATCCGGCTCGTGACCCGGTTGGTGAAGTCGACCGCGCCCGCGGTCGTGCCGGTCACGTAGGTCGTGACGTGCTGCCTGGGCAGCACGACCTCGCGCAGTTCCGCGACCAGCCCGGTGGTGGCCGTCGCCTGCGGGCGGGTGGCGGGGACCACGTTGAGCACCGCCGTCGTGCCCGCCTTGTTCACCGCCGGCTGGCTGACCGACGCGACGCCGCGGGTCCCGGCCAGGCTGGCCCGCACGCCGTTCAGCAGCGAGCTCGTCTGCTGAGCGGACTCCCGCGGCAGCTTGACCACGACGGTCAGCGGCCCGTTCACGCCGACGCCGAAACCCTGGGATATCAGGTCGTAGGCGCGGCGGTTGCTCTGCGACTTCGGGTTGGTCCCGTTGTCCGGCTGGCCGACCATGATCGACAGCAGCGGGATGGCGAGCACGAGCAGGACCGCCACGCTGACCACCGCCCACGGCCAGGGCCGGGCGCTGACCCGCCTGCCCCACCGCGCGAACGCGCTGTTCTCGTGCTGCGCCGCGGTGACCGCGGCGGTGCGCGTCGCCTGCTCGCGGACCGAGATCCCGGCCTTCCTGGCCCGCAGCCGCGCGAACAGGCTCCGCACGTTCCCGCCGACCACCCCCATGAACGCGGGGACCAGGGTCAGCGCGACCAGCATCGTCATTGCCACGACCGTCGCGCCGGCCAGTCCCAGCGAGCCGACGAATGTCACCCCGGCGATGTACAGGCCGAGTATAGAGATCACCACGGTGCTGCCGGCTACGACGATCGCCGCGCCCGAGGTGCCCTCGGCATGCCGCGCCGAGGCGACGACGTCCATCCCGCTGTCGAGCTGCTCGCGGTGCCTGGCGGTCAGGAACAGGCCGTAGTCGACGGCGACGCCGAGACCGAGCAACGTCGCGATCGTCGGCGCGGTGGTCGGGAACGTGGTCGCCGCGGCAAGCAGCCCGAGCAGAGACAGCCCGGCGCCGACGCTGAACAGCGCGGACACCAGCGGGACGGCGGCGGCGATCAGCGACCCGAACATGAACAGGAGCAGCGCGAGCGCGCAGGACAGTCCGATGACCTCGGAGTTGACGTCGCTGGTCTGCTGGCCGATGTTGCCGGCCCCGGCGCCGTAGTCGACCCGCAGCCCGGCGCTGGCGGCCGGCGCGACCGCCCTGTTGAGCTGGTGCAGGTAGGAGGTGTCCAGCGAGTACGGGTTCACGCTCCACGACACGCTGGAGTAGGCGATGCTGCCGTCCTTGGACACGGCGCCGGCCTTCGGCGCGGCGAACGGGCTGCCCGCGCTGATCACGTGCGGCAGCTTGGCGACGTTGGCGGTCGCCTCGTTCACCTCGCCCTTCCTCGCCGTCACCGTGCCGGTCGAGGCGTGGAAGACGATCTGGCCGCCGTATCCGCCCTGCTGCGGGAAGGTGCTGTTGAGAACGTCGAGCCCGATCGCGGAGCCGGTGCCAGGCACCGTGTAGTTGTTGACGTAGCCTCCGCCGAACTCGTGCTTGGCGCCGAACAGGCCGCCGAGGATGATCAGCCAGCCGACGATGACGACCCAGCGCCGCCGTACGGCCAAGCCGCCGAGCCCCTCCAGCAGCCGATTCACGGTCAACCATCCTGCGGGCCGGCCACCCCGCCAGCCTCACCCGCGCGGGGTGATCCGCCGCGCCTCCTGCCTGGCGGGGGCCGGCGTCCCCTACTGCCGCGGGAGCGAGGCGATGTGCTGGCCGCACGACGACGGGTCGTAGCCCGGCAGGCTGGCGAGCTGGTCGAGCAGCCAGCGCGAGCGGAGCACCTTGATCAGCGCCTGTATCTCGCGGGAGGCGGCCCGGCCGGCCGGGATAACCAGGTCGAAGCGTTCCGCGGCGAGCGGGACGAAGCCGAGCCCGTACGCCAGCGCGGCCGGCTCGCAGGCCACCCCCGCGTCGGCGAGACCCGCGGCGATCGCGTCGGCCACCTGCAGGTGACCGGCCGCCGCCGTCTGGTAGCCGGGGACCCGCGCGCCGTCGATCCCGGCGTCGCCGAGCGCGCGGTCGAGTACCCGCCGGGCCTCGGCGCCTGGCTCCCTGTTGACCAGCCGCAGGCCGCGGCTGACGACGTCGCCGACACCGGTGACGTCGCCCGCCTCGGCGGCGCCCGCCCCGACCACCAGCCCTTCCCGCCAGGCGCTGAACCCGACCACCTCAGCCCCGGCGGCCAGCAGTTCGGCAGCGGACTCGGTGTTGTACTCGCCGGAACGGTCGCGCAGGTGCGCCCCGGCGGCGTGGACGAGGCCCTCGGCGGCCAGGCGCAGTGCCTCCAGGCTCGAGCAGGGCCACCAGCCGAACGCGATCGGCGGGTCGAGCAGGCTCAGCGGTTCGGTGAGCAGCGGCAGCGCCGGGTCGCACCCGGCGACCACGAGCGTCGGCCGAGGTGGTCCGATCGGCCGGACACGCGCGGACCGGGTCAGCGCGTGGATGCTCAGTGCACGATCCCGTGATCCACCCATCGTGGATCCGTCTGCTGGCTCCCCAGCGAGCAGGCCTCCCGCCGGCAGCAAGCCGACCCGGATCGCGGTCGCGCCGGAAAGCGGCAGCGCGACGAACGAGTCGCCCATCGGGGCGAGCGTGACCCGCGCTCCGCGCGCGCCCCGGCGGCCAGCCGCGCCGTCGTCGCCGATCACGCGGGCCGGCACCGGCTCGATCGTGCCCTCCGCGCCGAACAGCTCCTCGACGGTCATCCCGAGCGCCTGGGCGAGCGCCAGCGCGACGCGCAGCGACGGGTCGGACTGGCCGCTCTCGACCGCCGAGACCGCCTGGCGTGACACCCCGGCCATGCCCGCGAGCTGCTGCTGCGAGTAGCCGCGCGCCTGCCTGGCCTGCCGCAGCCTGGCGCCGCTGATCATCGGGGCACTCCGGCCCGGCCAGCCTCCTGGGCGGCCGCCGGCTGGCCCGCGGCGACCGCGGCCCCGTCCGGGCCGAAACAGGGCGGATCAACGGCCGTCAGCACCAGCTCGTGCCCGGCCGGCGCGGCTTCGGGCAGCCGCGCGACCAGGGTCGCGCCCGCGGCCCGAACCGTGAGCTCCCAGAGCGCCCCGGCCGGACGGCACGTGGCGACGACGCCGGCGAGCACCAGACCCCGGTCCGGGTGCCGGCCGCCGATCATCCGGTCCGGATGGATCCCCGCCACGGTGCCGGCGGGCGCGGGCACGAACCCGGTGTACCCGACCAGCTCGGCGACCCGCCGCGCGGCCGGCCGGACCACGACCTCGCTCGGCGTGCCGGTCTGCAGTACCTGACCGCGGTCGAGCACCGCGAGCCGGTCGGCGAATGCCTGCGCCTCGGCGAGCTCGTGGGCGACGAGGACCGCGGGGACGCCGCGTTGCGCGACCAGGGAGACCACCAGGTCGGTGAGCGTGCGCCGCAGGGCTGCGTCGAGCCCGGCGTACGGCTCGTCGAGCAGCAGCGCGTCGCAGTGCGCGAGCAGCAGCCGCCCGAGCGCGACCCGGTGCGCCTGGCCGCCGGAGAGCCTGGCCGGCATCGCGGCGAGCAGCCCGCCGATGCCCAGTGCGTCGGCCAGCTCGGCCAGCTCGGCGGGTTCAGCCCCGGCGGACCTGCCGTAGCGCAGGTTGTCCCGCACGGACAGGTGCGGAAACAGCCCGGGGTCCTGGCGGAGCAGCCCGACCCTGCGCTGCCACGGCGGCACGGCGGTCGCCGGCTTGCCGGTCGATGTCAGCACCCGGCCCGCCAGCGTGATCGTGGCCCGGCGCGGCGCCGCCAGCCCGGCGATCACCTCGAGCAGCGTGGTCTTCCCGGCCCCGGACGGCCCGAACAGCGCGAGCCGCTCCGCCGGCCCGACCGTCAGGCGGGCGCGGACGGTGAACTCGCGGCGGTCAACCTCGACGTCGGCCTCGAGCACGGGCGCTCCAGATGTAGGCGGCGATCGGCAGCGGCAGCGCGACGACGAGCAGGACGAGTGCGTACGGCAGCGCCGACGGCAACCCCGTCTCCTGCAGCGTCGTCCAGATCTGCAGCGGCAGCCCAGTTGGGTGGTAGGCGACGATGACGACGGCGCCGAATGCCCCCATCGCCCTGGCCCAGGCGATCGCCAGCGCCATCGCCATCCCCGGCGCCGCGAGCGGAACGGTCACCCGGCGGAACACCCGCCCCGGCGGGTCTCCGAGCAGCGCGGCCTGCTGTTCCAGCCGTGGGTCGACGCTGGCGAACGCCGCCTGCGCGCCGAGCACGTAGTACGGTGCGGACTCGTACACCTGCGCGATGACCAGGGCGAGGAACGTGTTGGTCGCCGACAGGTGCAGGTCGCCGAGCAGGTGCCCGATCGGCGTGTACGGGCCGATCATGAAGACCAGCAGCAGGCCGACGACCAGCGGCGGCAGCAGCAGGCTGGCCAGCACGCCGGTCTCCCACACCCGCGGAAACGGCAGCGCGCCGCGGGCTAGCGCCCAGGCCAGAGGCGTGCCGAGCAGCAGGAGGACACCAAGCGTGACGGCACCAGACTCGGCCGACGTAATCAGCGGGTCGAACGCGCCAGGAGCGCTCAGTGAGCTTGTGATGCTGCTCCACGACAGGTGCGTCAGCAGCGCGATGACCGGCCCGAGCAGCACGATCCAGATGATGCCGGTCCCGGCCACGGCCAGTGACCGGTTGGCGTAACGCAACCCGCGCGGAACCGCCGGCCCGCCGGGCCCGCCCCGTCCGGGGCCCGGCGGCACGACGGTGACCGGGCTAGCGGCCAAGCTCTTTCCTGATCAACGCCGGCACGGCGTCGGCCGGGCCGGTCAGCGCCGGCGTCAGCAGGGTGTAGCCGCCCTGCCTCGCGTAGAGATCCCGGCCTGCCTTGGACAGCACGTAGGCGACGAACGCGTCGCCGGCCGCCGCGTCCTTCGCGCCGCTGATCGTGGTGATGTCGAGCGTCAGCGGCGATCCGGTCTTGGTCTCGTTGCCGGTGATCGTGATCGACGCCTTCGCGTACTGGCCGGCGAACGACGCATCGCCCAGGTTGATGTCCGGCGGCAGGGCGATGTAGCGCAGGTGCAGCTGCTTGGCCTGCGACAGGTAGGCGCTGGCCGCGTCGACCTGGCCGGCCTGCAGCCGTGAGTCGAGCGCGGCTTCGTCGAAGATCTGGGTTGACTTCGGCGAGGCCGGCGGCCCGCCGAGGATCTTGGTGACCGTGTCCTTCGGCAGGTGGTACTTCATCTGCGCGAGCTCGAGCATGTAGATGAAGGCACGGCCCTGCGGGTCGGTGTTCGGGTCGGTCCGCCCGAGCTGGAACCCCGGCTGCTCCATCAGCGTGAACAGGCCGGCGAGCGGTTTCTTGCCGCTGGCGATCGCCTCGAACTGCGGCGCGTACTTGCTCGCCGGGTTGTACGCCACCACGATCGAGGTCGACGCGTACTGGATGAACCACCTGGCGAGCTTGGGGCCGAGCTCGGCGATCGGCTTGTCGCCGACGCTGATGAAGACGTTCGGGAAGATCGTCTTGGCGGCGATCTCGCCGGATAGCCCGTCGGATGGGCCCGCCGTGCCCTGGTAGGCGTACCCGGTCGCGTTGGCGAAGGCCGGGCCGAAGACCCGCTCGTTGAGGTACGTCAGCGACGCCGCGTACGCGACGTTGGCCGTTCCTGAGTGCTTGGCGTCCCCGCTGCCGCCCGAGTTGCCCGGGTTCCCCGAGCTGCCCGAAGAGCTGCAGCCGGCGGCGGCCAGCCCGAGACACGCCAGCGCGGCCATCCCGGCCATCCCGGCCATCCCGGCCATCCCGGCCATCCCGGCCCGCAGCCTGCTTCTTCTCAGCGTCATAACCCGGACGGCTCTTCTCAGCGTCATAACCCCGGACGATAGCCACTGTAGCTTGCGCGACGCAAGAACTCCCGTCATCGTGGGCAGCCTGCTCGCCGCTGACACCGCGGATGGCGCGCCCAGCCACGCTGGGTGGCATTCAGCGAGCGTTCAGGTTGGCGTGGTCGGCTGGCGGAGGCGGCTGGGCCTGCCGGACGGTGGCGGTTCGGGAACCGCGCGGCTACACCGGTCCGCGCCCCCTAGCATGGTCTCCGGCAGGCGCGCAGGCACCCCCCTCAGGTTTCCTCACGGCTAAGGCAGGTCAGCAATGGGCAAGGCGGAGCGAAACCGTCAGCACAGCGCCAGGGAGAAGATCGCCGCCCAGCAGGCTTCCGCGCGGCAGGCCGACCAGCGCAGGAAGGGCCTGGCGGTGGCCGGCAGCATCGTCGCCGTGCTGGCCGTCGTGATCGCGCTGATCGTGGCCAAGTCGCTCGGCGGGTCCACGGCCAGCGCGTCGGGCGCGAACACGGCGAGCTCGACCGTCGCGGGCGGCGTCAGCCATGACATCGCGTCGGTGCCGGCGACGACGCTGGACCAGGCCGCGGCCGGCCCGGTGTACCCGGCCAAGGGCAGCACCTACCCGCACGCGATCCGCACGATCAGGCCGAGGGGCCCGCTCCTGACCGCCAGCGGGAAACCGGAGATCGTCTACGTCGGAGCCGAGTACTGCCCGTTCTGCGCGGCCGAGCGGTGGGCGCTGTCGGTGGCGCTGAGCCGCTTCGGCTCGTTCTCCGGGCTGCGTCTGATCCACTCGAGCAGCACCGACACCGACCCGAACACGCCGACCTTGAGCTTCTACAAGGCGAGGTACACCAGCAAGTACCTCACGTTCCTGACCACCGAGGCCCAGACGGTCAGCAAGGCGCCGCTGCAGCCGCTGACCGCGCTGGACAAGACGCTGATGGCCAAGTACGACGCGCCGCCCTACGTGCCGGCCGGGTACAACGGCTCGTTCCCGTTCGTCGACTTCGGCAACAGGTACGTCATCGACGGAGCGAGCTACGACCCGTCGCTGCTCGCCAACCTCACCTGGCGGCAGATCGGGGCCGACCTCGCCAAGCCGTCCAGCACGGTCGGACAGGCGATCGACGCCGCGGCCAACCACATCACCGCGGCCATCTGCAAGATCACCAGCAACCAGCCTGGTGATGTCTGCACGTCAACCGGAGTCACCTCAGCCAGCGGGAGCATCTGATGGCAACACGGCAAACAGCCGGCAAGGCGGGCAAGCGCGCGACGACCTCCACCGCGAGGAAGCCCGCCCCGAGGAAACCCAGGGCGGGCGGCACGTCATCGCCAGCCAAGGCCGCCAGGACCGCGGCTGGCTCCAGCGCGGCGAAGCCCGGCAGGGCCGGCAGGGCCGCGGCTGACTCGGCGGCCAAGCCAGCCGGGGGCACGGCCGGCGCGAGCGCCTCACCGCCGCGGCGTGCGCTAGCCGGCCTCGGCGCGGCCTGGCGCGCCGCCGTGCGCTGGGCTGGCGGCGGTGTCTCGTTCACCGCCCTCGTCGTGTCCGTGCTGGGGCTCGCCGACGCCGCTTACCTGACCTACCAGCACTTCACCGAGTCGGCGAGCTTCGCTGGCTGCTCGGAGCATGGCGGGATCAACTGCGTGGCCGTGACCACGAGCGCGTGGTCCCATCTGTGGGTCTTCCCCGTCTCCGTGCTCGGCCTGGCCTTCTTCGCCTTGATGGTCGCGGTCAACTCGCGGTGGGGCTGGCGCGCGCCGTGGCCTGCCGTGCACTGGGCCAGGCTCGGCTCGGTGGTCGTCGGCATCGTGCTCGTGCTGTACCTGATCTGGGCCGAGCTGTTCAGGATCAACGCGATCTGCCTGTACTGCACGGGCGTGCACGTGCTCACGTTCATCCTGTTCGCGCTGATCGTGGGCCGGGCCACGTTCTCCGGACTCCGCGCAGTCCCCGACAGCGACTAGCCTGACTCCCACCGACGGCGCGGTTGCGCCCGGGCTGCCGTGGTTACGGCACGGGTTTGTATCAGGAAGAGGCGGAGCGGGACAGATGAGCAAGGCAACACGGAACAGGACGCGTAACGCCCGCGAGCGGATCGCCGCCCAGCAGGCTGCGGCCAGGAAGGCCGAGCAGCGGCGCAGGATGCTCATCGTCGGCGGCTCGGTCGGCCTGGTCCTGGTCATCGTCGTCGGGCTCATCCTGTACAAGAGCCTGGCCAAGCCGGGCAAGACCCTCGGCTCGGGCAACCTCCCCGCCGCGGTGGCGAAGAACATCACCAACGTGCCCGTCAGTACGCTGAGCGCGGTAGGCACGGGCCCGCTCCCCTCGACCGGGCTGCCGCTGAAGACCATCAGCGGCACGCCGCTCACCAGCGGCGGCAAGCCGGAGATGCTCTACATCGGCGCCGAGTACTGCCCATACTGCGCGGCCATGCGCTGGCCGATGGCCGTGGCCCTGAGCCGGTTCGGCACCTTCGGCCCGCTCACGGGCATCCACTCCTCAAGCTCCGACACCTACCCGAACACTCCCACGCTGACGTTCTACAAGCAGCAGTACTCAAGCCCCTACCTGACGTTCACGCCGGTCGAGAACGAGAACGGGACCCACAAGCTGCTGCAGCAGACCACGAAGGCCCAGCATGCGCTCTGGGTCAAGTACGACACCACGCCTCAAGGCCTGGGTTACCCGTTCATCGACGTCGGCAGCAAGGTCGTCGTCACCGGCCCCCTCTTCGACCCTGGCGTGCTCAAGCACCTCACCTGGGCGCAGGTCGCGAGCAAGCTCAAGAACCCGAGTGACCCCGTCGCGCAGAGCGTCAACGGCGCGGCGAACTACCTCACCGCGTCGATTTGCAAGATGACGAACAACAAGCCCGCCAGCGTGTGCACCGCGGCCCCGATCCCGGCAATCGAGGGCAAGCTGTAGCCGACCGGGCGGCTGGCAGGCCCTGACCTGGCACGATGAACGGGGTCGGCTAGCCTGGACGGTCGATGCGATGGTGTCTGCTCACCGATCTCAGGCGGCCCGGCGCTTGGCTTGTCCTCGCGCTGGCCGCCGTCACCTCACTGCCTGCCTGCGGCCTGCTCACCTCAGGACCCGATCACACGTACTACATCAGTGCCTCGGGCGACGACTCCGCGGCAGGCACGTCGCCCTCGACCGCGTGGCGGACGCTCAAGCGGGCCGATGCGGCCAGGTTTCGAGCTGGCGACCGGCTGCTGCTGCGCGGCGGCGACCGGTTCATCGGCCAGTTGCGGCTCGGGTCCAACGACGCCGGCAAGCCCCGCAATCCGGTGACGATCGGCTCCTACGGCTCGGGGCGGGCGACCATCATCGGCGCCCGCCGCTCGGCCATCGTGGTCGTGGACACGGCCGGGGTCGACATCGGCAACCTCGTGCTGGTCGGCGGGCACTCGTCGGGCACGGGCTCGGCCGGGATACAGCTCTTCAGCGACCGCCCGGCGAAGCACAGGCTGCGCCACATCGTGATCCGCGCGGTGGACGCGAGCGGGTTCGAGACCGGCATCTCGATCGGCGCGCGGAACCCGGGCGCGGGGTTCGCCGGCGTGCGGATCAGCGACTGCGCGCTGCACGGCAACCTCGACGCCGGCCTGGCCAGCTACGGACCCCGATTCGACCGGGCGGCTCCGTCGTACGCGCACGCGGACATCCGCATCGTGCGCGTGAGCGCGTACCGCAACCTGGGCGATCCGGCCAACGCCCAGAGCAATACCGGCAACGGAATCGTGCTGGGCAGTGTCCGCGATGCCCAGGTAACGTGGTCCACCGCGGCCGACAACGGCGGAGACAACGCCGCACCGAACGAAGGCCCGATCGGCATCTGGGCCTATGACTCGTCCGGCGTGGTGATCCAGCACGACCTGTCGTACGGCAACCGGTCGGCCAGCCGCCGCGACGGCGGCGGATTCGGGCTTGACCAGAACACGTCGGGCTCCTGGATGCAGTACAACCTCTCCTACGGCAACGCGGGCGGGGGTTACCAGGTCTACTCGCCCAACGGCGCGGCGAACACCGGCAACGTGGTGCGGTTCAACATCAGCAGCGGCGACGCCCTTCGTACCATCAACGCCTCGGGGATCATCGTCGCCGGGCGCGTCTCGCGCGCGGCGGTGTACCAGAACACCATGATCATGGGCCCGCAGGCCGGCATCCCGCACAGCGCGCTCTGGCTGGGAGCGGTCAGCGGCGTCACCGCACGCAACAACCTCTTTGTCGTGGAGCACCCCGGCCCGGTCGTCATCGCGCTGCACGCGATGCCGCGATCGGCGGCGATGCTGCAGGGCAACGACTACTTCACGACGGCACCGCGCTGGCAGTTGCTGTGGGGGCTCGGGTCATCGTACGCATCGTTGCGATCCTGGCGGGCGGCGACAGGCCAGGAGCGGGTCGGGGGCAGGGCGACCGGCCTGGCGGTGAATCCGCGTCTGGCCGGCCCGGTCCTCGGGCTGGCCAGCACGTCCGCCACGAATACGGGCAAGGGCGCCGGCTTCGTCCCGCTCAGCGGGTCTCCCGTCGTGCGGGCCGGCCTGGATCTCAGGCGCCTCTTCCACATGAGCCCAGGGCGGGTCGGCTTCTCCGGCAGGCCGCTGCCCGCTGTGGAGCCCAACATCGGCGCCCTGACCGGAACCAGTCCGCCGCGCTCGTGATCGGCTCGGCCCGGGCCGGGCCGCGCAGCCGCCGCCGCTCAGCTGGCGCGGCCCAGGGTGCGGACGGTCCAGCCCGCCGCGAGCCAGCTGGGCGGCAGCACGTTGCGCCCGTCGACGATCCGGCGCCTGCGCACGATGGCGCCGAGCGTGGCGCCGAAGCATGGCCCCTCCCCCCTCGCGGGCTGTCGCGTCGTGACCCGGCTCGGCTCCGGGCAGGCGTGACCCAGGCCTCGAGAAGTGTGAGTGCAGGCGCGATTCAGGCCCGATAATGGCCTTGAACGCCGCACGGCCGCCGGCCGCGGCTAAGACGAGGCGCCGTCGCAACGCACCCGCGCGCCTGATGAGGTGACTAGCTGATAACCCGATGAGCCAAAAGCGCTATCGCCCGCCTGTTTCCCCTCGTGGGAGGCTATACCGGTTGGCCGTACGGGTCAAGACGGGTCGCCCGCGCCGGCGAGGCTGAATTCACAGCCCGGCGAAGATTTTTGTTAGGCTAACGAACTTGGGTGCTGAGGCGCGACCGGGTCGGCCGGACGAGACCCGCGCCTAGGCGGCGGGCGCTCGAGTAGCCGCTCCGGCAGGCGTCACGCGCGAGATCGCGGTCGCAGCGGGGCAGGACCAGCCGCCGGGGATGACCAGCCGCGGCGACCGCGTTGTCCGCAAGAACCAGCCCGGCGGGCCGGCCGCCGCGGGCCCGGCCTGGCCCGGCCTGGCCAGGCCTGGCCCGGCAAAGCGCAAGGAGCATGGATGCCATCAGCAGCCGACCCGCACACGCGTTGGCTGCGGCGGCTGATCGGCTACTGCTGGCGCTTCCCGCGCCTGGTCATATTCGCGCTCGGCGGCTCGCTGCTGGCCACGGTCATCGCCGTGGTCATTCCGCTGATCCAGCGCGACATCGTCAACAACGCCATTCTCGCCAACCGCCAGCCGATCTGGCTCGGCGCTGCCGCGCTCGTGGCCGCGGCGATCCTGAACTTCGCCGGCGTCTTCACCAGGCGGTATCTCGGCGGGCGGATGTCGCTCGACGTCCAGCACGACCTGCGGACCGAGATGTTCGCCGCGCTGTCCAGGCTGGACGGAGCGCGGCAGGACCAGCTGCACACCGGCCAGATCGTGAGCAGGTCCATCTCGGACGTGAACATGATCCAGGGCCTGCTCGCGATGGTCCCTTTCCTTCTCGGCAACATCCTGCTGTTCTTCCTTTCCCTGGTCGCGATGGCGTGGCTTTCGCCGCTGCTGACCGTGATCGCGCTGGCGGTCGGTCCTGCGCTGTTCGTGATCTCGCTCGTGTCGCGGAACAAGCTATTTCCGGCCAGCTGGGACGCGCAGCAGCACGCCGCGAACGTGGCGGGCGTCGTCGACGGAGCGGTGACCGGCGTCCGGGTCGTGAAGGGCTTCGGGCAGGAGGAGCAGGAGGTGGAGCGGCTCGAGGCAGCGAGCCGGCTGCTCTACGCGGCCCGCGTGCGCGCGGTCAAGCTGATGGCGCGGTACAACCCTGCCCTGCAGGCCATCCCGGCGCTCGGGCAGGTCGGCGTGCTCGTGTTCGGCGGCTGGCTGGCGGTCCGTGGTGATATCAACCTCGGAACGTTCTTCGCGTTCTCGTCCTACATCGCCCAGCTGGTCGGCCCGGTCCGCTCCCTGACCGGGCTGATCACGCTGGGTCAGGAGGCCAGGGCCAGCGTGATCCGGGTCTTCGAGGTGATCGACTCGCGGCCGGTGCTGACCGAGCGGACCGGCGCCGTTGACCTGCCGCCAGGCACGTCCGAAGTCGAACTCGACGACGTCACGTTCGGCTACCTGCCGTCGCAGCCGGTGCTGCGCGGGCTGACGCTACGGGTACGGCCGGGCGAGACCGTCGCGGTGGTGGGGACGTCGGGGTCGGGCAAGTCGACGATCTCGCTGCTGCTCCCCCGCTTCTACGACGTCACCGGCGGCGCGGTCCGGATCGGCGGGCACGACGTCAGGGACCTGACCCCACGACTCGCTCCGATCCGCGATCGGCCTGGTCATGGAGGAAAGCTTCCTGTTCTCCGACACGATCCGGGCGAACATCTCCTACGGCCGACCGGACGCGACGCAGGAGCAGGTCATCGCCGCCGCGCGCGCCGCCGAGGCCGAGGAGTTCATCCTGGCACTGCCCGACGGCTATGACACGGTGATCGGCGAGCAGGGGCTGACCCTGTCCGGCGGGCAGCGGCAGCGGATCGCGCTGGCCAGGGCGCTGATTACCGACCCGGCGATCCTCGTGCTTGACGACGCCACCTCGGCGATCGACGCCCGAGTCGAGGCCCAGATCCACGAGACCCTGCGGCGGGTGATGGCCGGGCGAACCACGCTGCTCATCGCCCACCGGCGGTCAACCTTGCGGCTCGCCAGCAGGATCGCCGTGCTGGATGATGGGCGGCTGGTCGATCTCGGCACGCACGACGAGTTGACCGCGTGCTGCCCGCTGTACCGGCTGCTGCTGGCGGGCCCGGGTGACGACGCCGAGGGCGTGGACGCGGGCGAGCTCGCCTACTACCAGGACGTGCCGGCCAGCGGCGACGGCCAGGCCGAGGCGGCGGAGGCCGTGGCCTCGGCCGGGCTCGTGGCCGACCAGGGCGAGCGGGGGCTGCATGGCCAGGGGAGCACCGCCATCGGCCGGGGCATGGGCATCGGCGCGGGCATGGGTATCGGCGCGGGCATGGGTATCGGCGTCGGCGGCGGGGCCGGCCGCGGCCGGGCAGCGGCGACGGTCCGGCCAGGCGCCGTGGCCGACGGCGGGATGCTGGCCGGCATCCCGCCCACGCCGGAACTTCTGGCCAAGGTCGCGGCACTGCCCCCGGCGGACGACCAGCCGGGCGTCGACCGCGCCCTCAGCCGGGCCGGGGACCTGCACTTCAGCCTGCGCAGGCTGCTGCGGCCGTTCGCGGTCGCGCTCGTGGCCGGCCTGATCCTGGACGGCCTGGACGCCGTCGCCGGCATCGCGCTGCCGTGGCTGACGCGGGGCGGCATCGACCACGGCATCGAGGCCGGGGCGTTCCGCGTGATCGCCGCGATCTCCGTCGCCGCCCTCGCCATCGTCGTGGCGGACTGGGCCGTCAACGCGGTGCAGACCGTCGTCGTCGGCCGCAACGGCGAACGCCTGCTCTACACCCTGCGCGTCAAGATCTTCTCCCAGCTCCAGCGGCTCGGGCTGGACTACTACGAGCACGAGATGGCCGGCCGGATCATGACCAGGATGACCACGGACGTGGACGCGATGTCCACGTTCCTGCAGACCGGCCTGATCACGATGGTCAACGCCGGGCTCACGTTCGTCGGCGTCATGATCGCCCTGCTGCTCATCAACGTCAGGCTCGGCCTGGTCCTGTTCAGCGTGCTGCCCGTGCTGGTCATCGTCACGGTCATCTTCCGCGCGAAGTCGTCGAGGGCCTACGCGGAGGCCAGGGAGAAGGTCAGCGCCGTCAACGCCGACCTGCAGGAGAACGTCGCCGGGCTGCGGGTCGCCCAGGCCTATCGCCGCGAGCGAGTGAACCAGGACAAGTTCGCCGGGCTCAGCAGCTCCTACCTGGCCTCCCGGCTGCGTGCGCAGCGCTACATCGCGCTGTACTTCCCGTTCGTCCAGGCGTTGTCGACGATCGCGGGCGCGCTCGTGCTGTTCGCCGCCGGGAGCGAGGTGCACAGCGGGGTGCTCACGGCCGGGGGCCTGATCGCCTACCTGCTCTACATCGACATGCTGTTCTCGCCCGTGCAGCAGATGTCCCAGGTCTTCGACGGCTACCAGCAGGCCGCTGTCGGCCTGCGCCGCATCTCGGCCCTGCTCAGGACGCCGACCAGCACGCCCGCTGCCGAGCACCCGGTGACCGCGGGACGGCTGCGCGGCGACGTCGAGTTCGCCGGCGTGCACTTCAGCTACCGCGACGTCGGCCAGGAGGCCATTGCCGGGATCAGCCTGCGGATCGCGCCCGGCGAGACCGTGGCCCTGGTCGGCCAGACCGGCGCGGGCAAGTCAACGCTGGTCAAGCTCGTCGCCAGGTTCTACGACGTCACCGCGGGCCGGGTACTCGCCGACGGCGTGGACGTGCGCGACTATGACCTGGGCAGCTACCGCGGGCAGCTTGGCGTGGTGCCGCAGGAGCCTTACCTGTTCGCGGGAACGCTGCGCGACGCGATCGCCTACGGCCGGCCGGACGCGACCGATGCGGAGGTCGAGGCCGCGGCACGGGGGGTCGGCGCAATCGAGATGATTGCCAGGCTGCCCGGCGGGTTCGGCCACGGGGTCGCCGAGCGCGGCCGCAACCTGTCGGCCGGGCAGCGCCAGCTCATCGCGCTCGCGCGCGCCTACCTGGTCGATCCGGCGATCCTCCTGCTCGACGAGGCGACGGCCGCTCTCGACCTGGCGGCCGAGTCCGCGGTCATCAGGGCCACCGAGCAGCTCACTGCCAGGCGCACGACGCTGCTCGTCGCGCACCGGCTCAGCACGGCCGCACGCGCCGACCGCATCGTGGTGCTCGACGGGGGCCGGATCGCGGAGGTCGGCACGCACGCCGAACTGCTCGACGCCGGCGGCGCCTACAGCGCGCTGTGGTCCGCGTTCTCGGGCGAGGCCACCCTGGCCGCGTGAGGCGGCGGGTGAGCGCAGCGGGGGTCAGCGGGTTGACGCGTCGGCCAGCGCCGCGCCGGCCAGCACCGGCTCGGCGACGATCACCGCATCGTCGGCAGCCGGCGCGCCGGCCGCGATCGGCTCCGGTCCCGACCGCATGGTCCGCACCTCGCGCGGGATCAGCGCGAGCGCCGTCGCGACCAGCGTGATCGCGGCGGCGCCGTACTGGGTCGCCGAAACCCCGAACCTGGCCGCCAGCGGCCCGGCGACCAGTGCGCCGGCCGGCATCCCCATCGTCGTGCCCAGCGCGTCGTAGGCCGATACCCGGGCGAGCTTGTCCGCCGGGATCTTGGCGGCCATCGTCACGGTCCAGAGCACCGCCAGCGTCTCGATGGCGACGCCGAGGACGAACGAGGTCACGCAGACCACCCAGAGCGGCAGCAGCATCGCCAGCGACAGGGGCGATATCGCGATCGCGCCGCCGATCAGCACGACGTACAGGATCGGCCGGCTCGGCGCCCAGCGCAGTGCGATCAGCCCGCCGACGATCAGGCCGGTCGCCTCGGCCGCGGAGATCAGGCCCCACGCGGCCGGACCGCCCAGGTGCGCCCGCGCCACGGCCGGGCCGAGCACCTGGAAGCCGCCGCACCAGGCGGCCAGCACAACGGTGAACTGAAGCACCGTGGACCATAGCCAGGTGTGCGACCGGAACTCCGACCAGCCCTCGCGCAGCTCGCGGAACATGCTCGGCGCGTGCTCGTGGCCGGCCGCCGCACCGGACCGCTCCAGCGGCGCCACCCGGATCGTCAGCAGCAACGGCACGGTCCCGAGCATGCCGACGCCGCACACGGCCAGCGCCCAGCCCGCGCCGAACAGCGCCACGCACTCGCCGGCCAGTGCGGCGCCGGCCATCATGGCGGCGTTCATGGTCAGCCTGCTGATCGCGCTCGCCTCGCGCATCTGCCCGGCAGAGACCAGCCGCGGCAGCAACGCCATCGACGCCGGGTAGAACAGCGCGATCCCGGTGCCGGTCAACAGCTCAAGCAGGACCATCACCCAGACCCCCGGGCGGCTGGTCAGCACCAGGATGCCGAACAGCCCCTCGCCGACTGCCATCATGACGTTCGCGGCCACGATGACGAGCTGCGGCGCGATCCGGTCCGCGATCACGCCGCCGATGAGCAGGAACACCAGCGAGGGTGCCGCCTGGGCGGCGATCACGTACGACAGGTCGGCGGTCGACCCGGTCGCGGCGAGTACCGCGAACGAGACACCGACGAGCGAGAACGTGGCGGCCATCGGAGCCACCAGGCGGTCGGCCAGCAGCAGCCGGAAGTTGCGGTTGGCGAGGACGGGGAAGCGGCGCCGCAGCGCGCGCGTAAACATGACAAGCATCCAATCTCATCAGGTGAGCGGCCGGCCCTCGATCCTATCTGCGCCGGTCAGGGGCACCCAACAGGTTTTCGGCCCGGCATATGGTGCCGCCACGAGGCCAGGCCACCGGCCGGCCGTATACACCGGTTGCAGGCCACCTGCGCCGTCTGAGTGGTCGGTTGCTCACTGGGGGGAGCGTAACTAAGCGCCGGAAATGCCCGGCGCCATCTGTGCAACCGCCGGCGGCGGCGCGGCATTCCGCGCAAACGACGTCGGCCAGTGCTCCGCCCGCGCCCGCCGCGGTTCGATCGAGCAGGATCCACCGATTGGGTCCGCAACGACCGTTCTGTAGAGTCTGCTTGCGGGCCATCGGCCGGCAGCGGCCCGAGGGCCGGCAGCGCAGCTATCGAGGAGGCCACTCGCTGATGAGCATCCTTGGCACCAGGGTCCTGCGGACCGAAGACCCGCGGTTCCTGACGACCGGCGGTGTCTACACCGAGGACCTGACCGACGACCGGCTCGACGGCGCCTGTCACGTGTTCTTCGTCCGCTCCCCCGTCGCGCACGCGCGGGTCGACCGGATCGACCTCAGCGCCGCGCTGGCCGCTCCCGGCGTCGTGGCCGCCTTTACCGGCGCCGACCTCGCCGGCCTGCCGAGCATCGAGCCGATGATGGCGGGCCTGCTCAACGCGAAGATGACCAGGCGGCCGCTCGCGACCGACAAGGTGCGCTTCGTCGGCGACCCGGTCGCGGTGGTCGTCACCGAGGACCCGTACCAGGGCGAGGACGCGGTCGAGCTGGTCGACGTGGACTACGACCCGCTGCCCGCCGTCGTGGACCTCGACGACTCGCTCTCGAACGAGGTCATCGTGTTCGACGACGCCGGGACCAACATCGTCGCCAAGTTCGGCAACGCCGGCAGCCTGAAGCCCGACCTCTTCGACGGCTGCGAGGTCGTGGTCGGCCGCACCTTCGTCAACCAGCGGGTCGCGCCGGCGCCGATGGAGTCCAGGGCGGGCGCCGCGGTCTGGGGCGAGGACGGCAGGCTCACTAGCTGGATCCCGAACCAGGGCGCGCAGAGCACTCGCGAAGGCCTGGCCAAGATGCTCGGCGTCGAGGCGAACCAGGTGCGGGTCATCACCCCGGACGTCGGCGGCGCCTTCGGGGCCAAGTTCGGCGCCGACCCCGAGCACGCCGTCGTCGCCTGGGTCGCCCGGCGGCTCGGCCGTCCCGCCCGGTGGACGGAGACCAGGTTCGAGAACATGATCGCGATGACGCACGGCAGAGCGCAGCGGCACACGGTCACGATCGGCG
>Ga0137384_10001615_pt1 | contig 17895 bp, 15 predicted proteins | sample SagtaG_2_FD_104922 | JGI IMG/M metagenome (GOLD analysis project Ga0137384, IMG submission 104922) | Vadose zone soil microbial communities from Sagehorn Ranch, Mendocino, California, USA - Sage2_R_60_16 metaG | ecosystem: Environmental > Terrestrial > Soil > Vadose zone | place: USA... | reverse complement strand
TTTACACTCCACACGCGCCCCTTGACTGCCGGATCAAATACAATCCAGTACGTCGTATTCATCCACTCTTTGGGCACGCCTTGCGTCGAACTCACCCAGGATTTGCCGCCATCCTCGCTGCGGAAAAGGCCGATGTCCGTTGTGGAGATGAACTGCCGGTTGTGATCGAAAGGGTCGAAGTGATAGCCGTAGGTGGTTGTAACGTCGAGCCCCGTACTTACCCATCCATTTCCCATTGACTTTTGCGAATACACAGCGACCCAATTTGCGCCGCCGTCCGTCGTGCGCATGGTTCTTCCCAAGTCTGTTCCGTAGCTAACGTCGGCATCCTGGTCGGCGACCGTAAGCGCTAGAGGATTCTCCCCCCAATCCGTCCCAAACCGTTCGGTGATCCATGCGTCGTGAATGTTGGCCCCTGATTTCGCAGCAGGACTGCTGTCTTCTTTCCAAACCAGACTCCACGTTCGTCCTGCATCCGTTGTTTTAGCAACTCCCAGCCATTTCACCCCGCCTTCTTCCAAATCGTTGTAGGAGACGTAAGCTGCATCGGGGTTATGGAGACTCGCTGCGATGGCCCGCAGCCTTGCTTTCCCTGATCCCAAACTCACTTTTCGCCAAGTTGCGCCTTCATCGTCGGTCACAAATGCCGTCTCATCACTAATCGTGTAAATGACCGCTTTCCCGTCCTTGGTGAAGCCCGCGGAGACATCCGTGATTGCCTTCACAGAAGGCGCGGCAATCTTCTGCAAACCAGACGGCGTTTTCTCCGCAATGAAATGCGAGCCGGCTATAAGCAGCATTCTTCCCCCGGCCGGAGAACCGGGATTCACCCACATTTTCTTGGCCAATTCCGGTAAATCCGCCTCCTTGGTCCAGCTCTGGCCTCCGTCTCGAGAAACAAAAAGAGAAGAGGTCCCTTTTTTTCTGTCGCCTGCCGTCACGTAGAAAACCTTGGAGTCAGCAGGATCAATGGCCATTGCCGTTATGTTACCCAAGGGATTGGGCTCAGCGATGATGTCTTCGTCGGAATGGTCGGAGCTCATTTTGACGCCCTTTATCGAAGCGGGCTTGGGATAAACCAGGTTCCATGTCGTCCCCTTGTCGGTGCTCCGCCACAAACCGTTGGATTGCGCGTAGATTACGTTTTTGTCCAAGGGATCGAAGACAAAGAATTCCACAACACCCCGTAGGTTGAACATCCGCCAGGACTTGCCGCCGTCATAGCTAATGTAGGCCCCCGTCATGTCGCAACTAACCAGAACCGTATCTAGGTCCTGAGGACTGACCGTGGGGTGGAACATGGCCCCGCCGCCCCCCGGCCCGATGACCCGGAAATCACCCGGACGGGGGGTGTCGCCATTGCCATTGGCTAGGAGGAGGAACCCTAGGACCGTACGGAGAAAGAAAAGCGTCATCTCTTTCCTTTGCTTTCCTTATCATTTGTTTCGCTTTCTTTCTTGGCAGAATCCTCCTGCTTTGTCAATCCCTTTCGTCTCTTTTCCGATCGAAAATGCTTTAGATTTTGATCTGCAGGAGCCTGGCGGCATTCTCGTGGTAGACCTTCTTGAGAATCTCCTCCGGCAATCCCAAGCCATAAACTTGCCACCGCCCCTGCGGTGGTACCGCCGCCGGGGCATAATCGAAATACTCATCCTCGGTTTCCAGAAACCTGTAATAGATTTCGTACAGTTTGTCGGTGAAGATTTGCTGCGGCGTGTCGGTCCCGTGAGGAACGGCATCAGTGCCAAACAGGATTCGATCTTGATATTTCTCAAAGAACTTCCTGCTCATACGCGGCTGGCGTCCAAGCTCTCCGATGCGAGCGCCCATCTCCACATGCATGTTCGGAAAACGATCCATGCATTCGCTCACGTAGGGGAGATTTTCGGCATCATTGCCCACGTGGAGCACAATGAACTGCGTCTTGGGATGGCGCGCCAGCACGTGGTTGCGCGCTTCCAAAATTTCAGCGTTGCCTGGAAAATCCTTCCCGTGAAATGACCAATCCGGATGGTTGTTCAGTTCCTCGAAGCGCTCGTTGAAACGGTCGATGGGCAGAAAGAAAGCTTCCGGATCCGAGACGTGGATCGCCACCGGAATCCCTAGCGACCCGCACGCTTCCCACATGAGATCGAACCGTTTGTCATCCACTTTCACGAGCGGCCCCGTGGAAATCTTCTCGCGCAAAAACAATCCAAGCGTTTTCAGGACCTTCAATCCGCGCGCCCCTGCCTTGTGAGCCCGGACAATTTCATCCGCTTGAAACTGGCCGTATCCCGGCTGATTGGTACGTTCCCACCAGGGTTCCACAAAGGTGAGGAAGCGGTCGGGGTGAGGCGTTTGATACTTTCGAATGGCCTCCTCCAGACCTTTTCCAACCCCTCCCGTGAGATTCACCATGATTCGGACGTTTTTCCGGTCCATCAATGGCAGCAACTCTTCCACGGGAGCGAAGTATTCCATCTGCTCGCCAATCTCAACGCCTCCAGCGCGTTTGGCGACCGACGAAAGATGCGTGTGTATGTCTATGACCGGATAGCGCGACCGGGGCACTTTCGTTTCGGGCACGTGCAGCATGCTGCGCGGTTCAAAATCTTTAAGCTGCAAAGGCAGAGGCTTTCCCGTTTGGTCTGCTTCCGCCGACGGCACGCTGACTCCACCAGCGGAAATTCCGCTCGCGGCAATAAGCATTCCCGCGCTTTCCAACAACCGTCGCCTTCCGATTGCCCCCATGGTCCCTCCTATGAGAACCCTTCCTACTGCTTTCTGTTGTTCTTCGGCTTCGTTCTTCTATATCGTTTACTTTCCGTTGTCAAAGTGCGATAAAGCCGTGGGGATCGACCGATGTTTGCTTCCAAAATTCGACTTTGTTTCTTCGTGAGCGCGGTCGTGTTTGTGGCTCTCGCGGTTTCTTTCGCACGCCAAGCTTCCAGCAAACCGGAACAAGCCTACTCCAGCAGCGTCGAAGCCGAAACAAGGCATTCTTCCGTGGACTTTGTCCCGGATGGCGATCTCACCAAGCCTTCCTGGAAGCATTTGAAATGGTTGGAATTTGACAACGATGCGTCTGGCAAGTTTCATTATCCTGAAGTGACCACTCGCGTGGCATCGCTTTGGACGGAAACACATATCTACTTTGCGTTTTCGAGTCGCTACGACTCGCTGAACATTTACGAAGGGGAAGATCCGAAGCCGGAGCGATGGCAACTCTGGGATCGTGACGTCGTCGAGGTTTTTCTGAATCCTCAGCCCGAGCGCGTGAACCATTATTTTGAGTTTGAGGTGGCCCCGAACAATCAGTGGATTGACCTGGAAATTGACAAGACCAAGGACCCGTTCAACGACGCCTCCTGGAATTCCGGTTTCGAGCACGCGACTCGCATCGACTCTGAACATCACGTTTGGACCACGGAAATGCGCATCCCACTGGCGGTGATGAATGTGAAAGACCCGCACCCCGGAGCGCAATGGCGAGTCAATTTCTTTCGCGCCGCGGGAGAGGGTGGCGACGATCGCCGCAAGTTCCTTGCTTGGAGCATCATTCCCGAAGGGAAGACGTTTCACGTGCCAACGCGATTCGGAATCTTGAAGCTCGTGAATTAGGCCGCGCAAGGCGTGCGCAGCGAGAAGTTTGCGATAGAAGTGCCCTAATGGATGTAGGCGCCTCCCGGCAGCAAATACTGAATAGGCCAGCTCTCGCGTTTTTGCTCCACGATTTCAGACCACTTCAAGACTTTCCCGTTTGGCTCGGGCAAGAGGCTCATGCCGGGCAGCGTTTCCGCGATGGCGCCTGCCAGCGTATAACCATCGCCTGTGGCGGTAGCCGCAACCACGTTCACGTGTAGTTTCTCTGCCGCAAATCGTTTCGCTATTTCCGCGTCCTCCATCATTTGCAGAAAATACGGCCTCCCGGTCAAAAACGAATTGTAGACATAATTCGCAAGCACGCCGGAAATCGGATTAACATAGGCATGATCGAAGTCCAGCTTACCCAACAGCGGATCATCCGGCGAGACAGCCGTGTAGGGCATGCGCGTTTCGCCGAGCCCGCGAAAATCAAACGAGATAACGTCAAAGCCCTGATTAAGATATTTTTCGATTTCGGGCCAGTCTTCCGATGTTGCTTTGCCGTTTTCCGAGAACCACAAGGCGGCCTTTCGCTCGCCGGAGCCCGATTTGAGCTCGGACTTGTGAATGTACAGCAGCGGCATTTCAAGCGACCCACTGTGGCGCAGCAAATAGCGGTCAATCGCCGCGCCTTCCACTTGCGAACTGCCGGCGGACGCCCAAGTCATTAGACCTGCCTGCGGCAAAACGCCTGCCTCTTGGGTTACCCGCCAATTCTTCACGCCGCCGTATTTCTCCCCATAATATTCTTGGGCAAGTGTCAGTGCGCTTCCACTCTTGTGCTCTTCGTAATATTCACGAATCACATCGGTCAGAGGTCTTCCATCGCTGTAATCAACAAGGACCTGCCCCGTTCGCGTGCATTGCAATGTTTGGCCGTCCAGCTCTTTCACAACTGGAAGATTGGTTCGCACGGCCATCCGATTGAAGTGGTCGATGAAATCCAGCGCCGCCTGCTGATTCTCAGTGGAATACTGATGCCCGTGATAGCCTTCCACTATTGCGATGCGGTCCCCGTGGCCGAAGCGCATGTATAGCCCCTGCAATTCGCGAAACGTCTTTCGAGTCCCTTCAATAGGGAAAAAATCCAGCACGGCAGCCGCCACCATCACCGGGCGCGGATACATCAGCAAGAGCAGCCCGGGATGGTCCACGCCGTTCGAAATCATGCCAAACAAATCCTGCTCGGGGTCGCTGTCCGGGTCGACAAAAATCCGGTTCGCCATCCGCATGGGCAGCGCCGTGATGTAGCACGAGGGCACGGCAACTTTTATGCGTGGATCCAGTGCCGCAATCAATGCGGTTTGCGTTCCCCCGCCGCTCGTGCCGGTAATGCTGATTCGCTCGCCGTCAACGTCCGGCCGCGTCAGAAGATAGTCCACAGCGCGAATCCCGTCCCATACTTCCCATCGCGCAAGATTCGCTCCGGCCAAATAGGCCAGGTTTCCCATCACTGCGTGTTCCGCGCAAATCAAGTTATAGCGGCTCCTCTGCTGTTTCGAATCCCAGAACTGACTGCGCTCGCCTTGCCCTACTGGATCCCAGGCAATCACGATGTAGCCACGCCCCGCGAGTCTTTGGCTCAATGCCTGATAATGGAATTTCCCGTCGGCGGCGTGACCCGCGGGCACAAGCACCGCCGGATGCTTGCTTACGTGATCGTTCGGAACGTAAACCAGCGCGGTAACGTAAATTCCCGGCAAACTTTGGAAAACGAGCTTTTCGATGGTGAAGCCATCCATCGGAATCCTGCCGGTGATTTCAGCGTGCAGTTCCGTCTTCACAGTGGGCAGGCCACCAATCATCTGCAAAAGCTTTTGCCGCAAATCGTCTTGCAATTTACGCAAGCCGCCTTCGTCGCGGATGGCGTCCCAGGCTTTTTGGCGTGCTTCGTCTTCCTTCCACGCTTGCTCCGCTTGATACCGCAAGTACGGCGTGATGCGCGGTCCCGACGTCAGCGGCTGCTTCAATACTCGGAAGAACTCAGGTGGGGGAGGGTCGGTTCCGGCCAGGGAACAACACGCGCTCGCGCCCGCCAGCAAGACTCCGATGCAAGCCCGGATCACGGCGCTTTCACCGTCAGCGAGCCCATGGCATACCATCCGTCTTCTTGACGGCCTTCCACGGCAAGGCGAATAGCGGGCTTGCCCGTCCTGGGATCCAGCATCGCAATTCGAACGTCGTAATTCCCTTCCGCCAGATTCTCCGGCACATACAACGTTCCGTCGTATACGGCGTCACCAGGAAGCCATTTGCGAATATCCACCGGAACGTTAATTAAGGCTGCTGTCTTCGAAGAACGCAATTCCATCGCTAGCGTAAATTCCTTGTAAATCGGCGCCACTCCTTCGTTCAGCCACCACATATGAACCGGCATCATGGTTCCGGGCGCGACGACCTTCGAGTATTCCAGCCGCCGCAGGTTGAATCGGTAACCGATCTTTTTCTGAAACGCATCGAAGTGAGCTTTCCACTCGCTCGGTATCGGCGCCGACTTGATGTTCACAGTGCTGACGTGCCAGCGCAGCGCCTGCTCCAGAATGTAATCCAGGTCGTAGCCTTTTTCCTTCCAGCCGGCAACGGTGTAGCAAGTTTCCAGCGAAACGGGCTTGCGCTGCCAAACGTCCTGAATCCCCGCGCGCACGATCTGTTGCGGATAAATCTCCAGCATCTCCGCGGGAAAATAAACATTCGTTGAACTCGTGCGCATGTCCCCAAGACAATCCAATCGCCAGCCTGCCCCATGCTCTGTCCCGTACGTAAGCGCTTGCTGTTCATCAAAGTTCATTAACAAAACTGTGCGCGGAAACGCTTCGACCCAAATATCAATCAATTGCTTTTGAAATGAAAAGGCGGGCATGTAGGGGCTCCAACCTTCTCCCCAGTAGCCCACGGAAGAAATATCCACGCTGTCAAGATAAGGATTCCCGTCATAACGTTTCCCCGCCTCGGCAACGAGCTCGCCCCAATATTTCAGATACAACGGATCGCTGAAGTCCGGCTGCCAAATCTGGCCGTCTTTGTCCGCGGGTTTGTTGGCGCGCCGCGCACCCGAATTCCGATACCACTCGGGAAGAGGATCTTGGTTCGAGTACGGCATCAGGCGAATGGCGAGCGTTTGTCCATGCGCCCGCGCCTCTTCCAACGCCAGGTCCACAATCTCCCAGTGAAACTTTCCCGGCTCGGGCTCGAGAACGTTCCAATACCAGCGGCAATAGGAGACAGACGTGTCGGGAAAGTCCGGCTTCGACGCCGCTTGCGGCAGCTTCGTCACCGGGCCTATTTCGGACCACTTCAACGGCGGATTTGGTTCGTGTCCATTGAACCGCTGAAACGTGGTGATGCCCATTCCGGGATTTACGAGCACGTCGTGAATCGCTTTAGGGCGCACCACGACCACATTGGTTTGTCCAAGCGCTTGATTCTCCCCTGCAAACAAAAGAGTAAGGCAAAAACAAAACAAGCTGGCCAATCGAAGGGGCGATGCACTTCTGCGGGTGTGCAACTCAAATTCCGTCAATGACCGAAGCATCCTGCGTTCTCCATTCGGTGCACACTCTACCCCTCCACGGTCTTCTCTTCAATCGCAAGGGAAGTGATTCTATTTGTCGGTGAGTGCAAACGCAGCAAGAGTATCGGACACTTTGCCCATAAAATACCCTCCTCCTCCGGCAGCGATCACTACAAACTGCATGCCGGTTTTCTTCCCCAGGTAGGTGATGGGAGTCGCATGCGCGCTCGCTTCCAGCTCGGCGGCCCACAATTCCTCTCCGGTTTTGGCATCGAACGCACGGAAGTGGCTATCCATCGCCGCGCCGATAAAGACCAATCCGCCGGCCGTCACAATCGAGCCGCCGAGATTCGGTGTACCTGTTTTCTCTTTCAATTCACTCATGCCGCCAAGCGGCACTCTCCAAACGATCTCTCCCTTATTCGCGTCCACGGCATTCAGCGTTCCCCAAGGCGCCTTCTGGCATGGCCATTGGTTTTGATCCCAGAACCGCGCGTATTCACCATCTTTCGAGCCTCGCCGGTATTTTTCCGGAGCGCCATCGGCTTGCGGCAGCATCGCCCCGACGGCTCCGAACTCATTGGCGTTCACAAACAAATAGCCCGAAGCCTTGTCAAATGACGCTCCCGACCAGTTCCCTCCTCCGAGCGTTCCCGGCATCACTAATGTCGGTTCGACGCCGTATGGCGTGAACATCCCGCGAGTCTTCAGTGAATGAAACAGTTCCGCACAATATTGGCGCGACTCTTTTGTGACTTCGCTAATGTCAGCTTCACTGAACGTCTGTCGCACCAGTGGCGGCGGTTTCTGCGGAAAAGGCTGTGTGGGCCACGCAGCCTCACCGGGCACGTTACTTTCGGGAACCGGGCGCTCCTCGACCGGAAACAGCGGTTTTCCCGTCAGCCGATCGAAAATAAATACGAATCCCATCTTCGTCACTTGCGCCACCGCAGGAATTTCTTGCCCATCGCGTCGCACCGTGATCAGCACCGGTTGCGCCGGCATGTCGTAGTCCCAAATATCGTGGTGGACCATCTGGAAGTACCAGCGAAGCTTTCCGGTCGCTGCATCCAACGCCACCAGAGAATTGGCAAACAGATCCATACCTTTGCGGTCCGCTCCGTAGAAATCGTAAGAAGCAGAGCCCACGGGCAGAAAAATCAGGCCGCGTTCTGCGTCTACGCTCATGATCGACCAAGCGTTTGCTCCAGTGCGATTCTGCCACGCGTCTTCCTGCCACGTCTCGTGGCCTGTCTCTCCCGGTTGCGGAATGGTGTGAAAAGTCCAGACCAGCTTGCCGGAACGAACATCGAAGGCGCGCACAACGCCGCTGGGACCCTTGGAGGGATACTCGGGAACGGCCGCTCCGGTAATGGCGAGGTCCTGATAAATTGCCGGAGGCGAAGTTACCGAATACTCCGCGCCGGGAAATGCGTCCGCAACTCCGGCACGCAGATTAACCGTTCCATCCTCTCCAAAGTCATGGCACGGTTTTCCCGTTTTCGCGTCGAGAGCAATCAGGCGTCCGTCAAAGGTGCCGAACAAAATTCGCCGGTCGTCCGCGTTTTTGCTCTGCCAGTAAGCAACGCCGCGGTGCTGGAAGAACTGCCGTTGTGCGGCACGCCCGGCTTGCGGGTCAAACTGCCAAATCTCTTTTCCGGTTTCCGCATCGAGCGCAATCACACGATTGGAGGGCGTGGAGAAGTACAGCACACCATCAATCACCAGCGGAGTCGATTCGAACGGGGCAATGTTATGCCGATCCGTTTCATTGCCCCCACGATCCACTTCGCCCATGTGGTAGGTCCACGCTTTCTTCAATCGGCCAACGTTTGTGCGGTTGATTTGTTGGAGCGTGGAGAAGCGCGTGCCGCCAGCATCGCCTCCGTAGAATCGCCACTCCTGCGCGGAGGCCGCGGACACGGCCAAAAATAGAAGGAAAACCTGGCCTGCCAGGACGGCTGCCGAAATCCCAAGGCTACGTCTCTCTGAGGAACGCTGGAGACGGAACTTGAACACGCGGTCCGCCGATTTGTCCACCAGTATCATGTTGTCAGATTCATCCGGCCTAATTTCTCACTCTTTATCACGGTTTTGCCTCGGCATACAAATGTAGGCTGTTGCCATGCACGCATCATGCAAATGGTATGAATCGCTACAAATGATGAACAAAAATTGAAGAGAGAAGGTGAATCTGCCTTTCCCGGTTATTGAGCCATCGCTACAGCAATCAGCTCGGGATTTCGCCTGTGGGCTCAGACGCCACAGAACGGCGCACGTTCAACTCCTGGCGGCCCTATTAAAATATCACTTATCAATTAGCCTCTTTCGTAGAGTAGTCTGCTGGCCAGTTGTCCATGCGCGAAGGAGTTTCACGAAATGAGCAAAGGACGTGTAGAGGCGTTCAGTGACGGAGTGTTTGCCGTCATTATTACGTTCCTGGTGTTCAATATAAAGGTCCCTTCCCTGGCCGATCTGGCGGCACTCCTTTCATTGATTCCCGTTTTTCTTAGTTACGTTCTCAGTTTTCTCTACGTAGGTATCTACTGGAACAATCATCATCATTTGTTTCAGGCAGCGGAGCACGTCACTGGCAAGATTCTGTGGGCAAACCTGCACCTTCTCTTTTGGCTTTCCCTTGCCCCGTTCGCAACGTCCTGGATGGGACAAAACCATTTCTCGCCCACTCCGGTGGCGGCCTATGGCTGCATCTTGCTGTTTGCCGGGATCGCGTATTTTATTTTGTCCAGAAGCCTTGTATCCCATCATGGAAAGGACTCCAAGCTGGCGATGTCCGTGGGTGCAGACAGAAAGGGACGACTGAGCATCGTCATCTATCTCATTGCAATACCGTTGGCCTTTGTAAGGACGTGGGCCGCTTACGTCTTGTACGTGCTGGTGGCCTTGATGTGGCTGTTACCTGATAGGCGCATCGAAAAGGTCTTGCGGTAGAAGCCATGACATTGGCTGATTACCGCGACGTTGAACAGCCGCTTACACTGCGCTCGCACAGAGTGTCTTTCCAACTCGGTTGCACAAATGCTCTCAAACATGGGTCTTTCCCACCGGAACACGGCGCCTCACCAGGTCGACCTGCGAACTGACACATCAAGCACGGCGTTTCGGCACGTCCTATCCTCACGTTATACTGGAGGAGGATGAATCAAGAGGGATTTGAACTCCAAAAGCAGGCTTCGCATACTGAGCCGCGTAGCAAAGGCTCGATCCTTTCCATCGATTATGGGAAGGAGAGGATGGGACTGGCGATTGCCGATGCCAACGTGAAGATGGCCCAGCCGCTCAGCACCATGGAACGAGTCAACCGCAATGAGGACATGCGGCGGCTCCGCGAACTTGTCCGCGACCACAGCGTGAGGCTGGTTGTCGTGGGATTGCCGCTCAAGCTGGACGGCACGCGCGGCGAAATGGCGGAGGAGGCGGAGCGCTTTGCACGCCGCGTCCGGAAGCAGATTGGCGTGCCGGTGGAACTGGTGGACGAGCGCCTCACCAGTTGGGAAGCCGAGCGTCTGCTCGAAGAAACCCAGGGAAGATTTCTTCACTCTGACGAATCGCGTGGGGGAAGGAAGCAAAAGAAAGCGCCGGCGCGAGCGACCGTGGATGCAATTGCGGCGGCCGTTATTTTGAAAGAGTACCTCGAACGGCAAGGGCAACCGGCGGAACAGCGTTGAGATTCGAACAATAGGTGTGGGCGAGGCAGGATTGAAATATTTCCTGATCTTGATACTTGTTGTCGTGCTGGCTGCGGGAGGCTACGCGGCGTGGATGTGGTACAGCATCACGCAGCCGTACCAGGACTTCCCGAAAGAAGGAGTGTTTGTCGAGCTCCCTCATGGGGCATCGCCGCGGTACGCAGCCTATTTGCTGAAGCGCAGCGGCGTGGTGCGCAGCAAGCTGGCTTTCGAGATTTATTCGCGGCGTCATCCGAAACGCACTTTGCAGGCCGGGGAATACTTCTTCGATCATCCGATGACCGGGCGCGACGTTTTCTGGAAGATTGCTGGCGGCCAGATTTTTGAGCAGCCTTTTACAGTGCGCGAAGGCGAAACCATGTTTGATATCGCCCGCGACCTCGAAGCCGGTAAGTTTATGCCGGCAGGCGACTTCCTTTACGCGGCGAGCGACCCCTCCTTGATTCGCGATTTCGCGCCTGAGGCCCGGACACTCGAAGGTTTTCTCTTCCCCGCCACTTATGAACTTCCGCGCCATCCCGTCGCAACCGAATTGACCGCGGAAATGGTGCACAAGTTTAAGGACGAGTGGAAGCGAATCGCTGCTTCTGATCCGAACAGCCAAACGGCTTCGAATGGACTAACCAACTCAAAAACGCCAACCAATACGAAAGGCCAAGCCATTTCAAATACGGAGAGCCCCACTGCGCGATTGCGCACGGTGACACTCGCTTCTCTCGTTGAGCGCGAAACGCCCAAACCGGAAGAGCGGCCTATGGTTGCCAGTGTATTCGACAACCGTCTGCAAAAAAGGATGCGCCTGCAATGTGATCCCACGGTGATTTACGGCTTGGAGCGCATGGGACTGTACAAAGGCTCGCTCAGCGGAAAGGATTTGGCTTCCGATTCGCCGTACAATACCTACGAACACTACGGGCTGCCGCCTGGCCCCATTGGAAACCCGGGAGAAGCATCGCTGCGCGCGGCCCTGCATCCGGCGGAAACGAGTTTTTTGTATTTTGTGGCGAATACCCAGGGCGGGCATTTTTTTAGTTCTACCCTGGCGGACCATAATCGAAATGTGTTGAAGTACCGCCGCCTGCTGGCGGGGCTTCCGGCGGACCCGCCGCCACCTCCGCCGAAGCCGCAACCCGCGAAGAAGAAGCAGACGAAACCAACGGCTAACAAGAGCAAGCAGCAAAAAGGCAAAGCTCGATGAACCAGGCTCTCAAAAACAAAAAAGCGCTCATCCTGGAAATCGCGCGCGAAATCAACGCGCAGAAATGGACACCCGCCGAGATCGAGCAGTTGCGGTTACGGCTGATTGCGGAGCACGGCGAAGAGGGCAAGACTGGCTCAGAATACATTGCCGATGTGTTGAAGGATGCCGGCCATAAAGTTCTCCTCTCGATGCAGGAAGAAGCCGAGGAGCAATACGAAGAGGAGTTTGAAGATTTGCTGCACTTCAAGACGCTGGGAGACGCGGAAGTCAGCATCATGCGGCTGGACGAGTTGATGCGCAAGTTTCGCGAGCACGGCGAAAAGGCCGCCGTCGAGCGCGTTCTGGACGTCGCGCGGCTGGGCAAGCGCCGCGCGGAAATGATTTCGCGCAATCAGAAAGTCGAACCGCAAAAGCGCGCAGAGAAAGTCGAAATTGCCAGCTGGTTCCGCATCTGGCTGGAAACTCCGGATTCCTTCTTCGATTGGCTCGACGTACGCAAGCAGTCGCCCGAGTTTCAGCAAAAGTTTCCGCACTCCGAGGATGAGGAATGAGCACGCCGGCCATCGGCAGCGGCGCCCTCGAATTACCGCCCTATTCGCTGGACGTGCAAGCGATGGACCTCGGCAACGACGTGAAAGCCGTGGGGCTCGAATTGGTCGGAACCGAAAACCGGGAGCCGGTGCGCGGCAAAGAAGGTGCGGAAATGTGGTCGGAAATTCTTCCGGCACTGACGGGCCAGGAAGCGTTTGCCGTGGATTTCTTCAGTCACCTCGATCGTGTTCGAGACTTTTGCAAAACGCGGAAAATCGAATGGCGGGAAGCCGCCGAGCGCTGCATCGTGATTTCTTCGCCTGGCGCAGAGGAGTTGCAGCAACTCTTCGAACGTTTCGAAGCAGAAACCTTTGGCATCCGCGCGGGAAACGCCGCGCAAGCACCTGACTCCGCGCTGGAAGGCGACCTTTCCAAGCTCGGCTTGGACGCCTACCAGCAGGCCTACGCGCGGTACACGTTTTGCGCGGTCTGCGAGCCGGAAGACGGCTGGGTAACAGTTTTGAGCCAGACGCTCTGGCCCAGTGAAATTATCCGGCGGGTGCGCCCGGCGGTCCAAAAATTTGATGTCCACATTGCCCGGCCCAATTGAAGACATTTTCGAGCTCGCGCCGCCTCGATTGACGGGCCTCCGACTGGTTGTTAGATTGCTTGATTTACGTGTGAAAGTACGGAACTTATTGATGCGATGTGTACAGACATGTCTGTTACTGGCGACACTGGCGGCTATTTCTTGCGGCTGCCACGGCCGAACCATCACGGGACGTACTGTCGTTCCGCAGGGGGAGAAGCCCGTCGCGAAGGACGCCACGCGCGAGGAACTGCTCGCCGCCTACAATGCCATCGCCCGGAACACGAAAACGCTGAACGCCACGGTAGAGCTCAAGCCCACTGCCGGCTCGAGATACAGCGGCGTCATCGAAGAGTATCACGAGGTAAAAGCCTTCTTGCTCGCAGAGCGCCCCGCGGAAATCCGCATGATCGGGCAGGCCCCGGTGATTGGAAAAACCGTGTTCGATATGGCCAGCGACGGAGATACTTTCCGCGTCTCGATTCCCTCGAAGAACAAGTTTCTGGTTGGCTCGGTTGCCGGAGAACGGAATAGCGCGAAACCCATCGAAAATCTCCGCCCGCAGCATTTGCTGGACGCGCTGCTTTGGCACGAAATCCGCAAGGAAGAAGCGGTGACCATGCGGGAATTCAACAACGAACAAGGGCGCTATTATGTTTTGACCGTTCTGAGAGGCGGCTACCAATTGGAAGTGCTGCGCGAAGTCTGGTTTGACCGCGCGAATCTTCAAGTTGCGCGTATTCTGAACTTCGGCCCGAAAGGTACGCTGCTTTCGGATGTTTCCTTCTCAGATTGGGAGCCATTGGATAGCGCGTCGACGACTCAAGGCAGCCCGTCTGTTGCATCTGCGGCCTCTGCGCCCCCGCCGGCGCCAGCCGTAACTTCTTTTCCGCGTGCCATCCTGATTGATCGGCCGCACGACGATTACAAGCTGGAATTGCAAGTGGCCAAGATTGCCGTGAATGATGAAATTTCCGCAGACCGCTTCAAACTCGAGCAGCCCGCTGGGTCAGAATTGGTTCGCGTCGGCGAAACCGGGGACGCCAAACCGGCCACGGAGAGTAAACCCTGATGATGGGCGAACTCATCCTTCGCAATCTCTTGCACCGCCCGATGCGGACAATCATCGCGCTGACAGGCATCGGCTTCGAAGTTATGCTGATCATAATTATTGTAGGCCTGACCAGCGGCCTGCTTACCGAGACGGCTAAGAGAATCGAAGGCATCGGTGCCGACATCATGCTCCAGCCGCCCGCCGCCTCCATCATCATCAATTTCAGCGGCTCGCCTATGCCGACAAAAATCGGTGAAAAAGTCGGCGAACTGAAATACGTCCTGGCCGTCGCGCCCGCCCTGCTTCAATTCAACTCCAGTGGCGCGGTCGAAACGATTTGGGGCATCGACAAGGATAGTTTTCGCGCGGTCTCCGGCGGATTTGTTTTTATCTCCGGTCACGACATGGAAGGTCCCGACGATCTGCTGGTCGACGACTGGGCCGCCAAAGCCAAGAACTTGAAAGTCGGCGACACCTACAATGTCCTGAACCACGATTGGCACATTGCCGGCATCGTCGAGCACGGCAAAGGCGCTCGGCTCTTCGTGCCCCTAACCACTCTCCAGGAACTCTCCGCCGCGCGCGACAAAGCGTCCATCTTTCTCGTGAAATGCACCCGCCCGGAACACACCGAGGACGTCATGGAGGAAATGCGCCACCTTTTGCCCAACTATACCGTGCGTCCTTTGAAAGACTTTCTTTCTCTGATGACCTCCACGAATATTCCAGGCTTGCAGTCTTTCATCAACGCCATGATTGCTCTGGCAGTTAGCATCGGGCTCCTGGTGATTTTTCTCACGATGTACACTACCGTGATCGAACGCACGCGTGACATCGGCGTGCTGAAATCCCTTGGCGCCGATCACTGGTTCGTCATCCGCTCCTTGCTTTCCGAATCCGCGGCCCTTTGCTTGCTCGGTGTAGCAGCAGGAGTTGGGTTGAGCTATCTTGTGCGCGCGGGGTTCCTTTGGAAGTTCCCCACGCTTTCGATCTTGATTACGCCGGATTGGATTTTCAACGCGGGCATGATCGCGCTGGGCGGGGCGATGCTGGGCGCGACCTATCCTGCGTGGATGGCCAGCCGGAAAGACGCGGTGGAGGCTTTGTCCCACGATTAAGCAGGAAAGAGACTGCTGACAGGAAGTAAGCAAGGACCGTAGAGTCGAACAAAAGAAATGAAATTCGCAGGTTGCAGCGAGGCAAGTGCGGGTTGCAGCCAAATCGAGAAAGGACCGCGCACTGCGCGGTACGGCTAGGCACGAATGGCAATCGCAGTTACAATAACGGAACCTGCGGAAAGCCGCATTCTTCAGGAAAAAAAGAGCGTGGAGCCGATACTCAGGACCGAAAACCTATGGAAGCTTTACCGCGCGGGCAAAGTGGAAGTGCCGGCGCTGCGCGGCGTCAATTTTGATGTCCTGCCTGGAGAATCCGTCGCGGTCATGGGGCCGTCCGGATGCGGCAAATCCTCGCTTCTCTACGTGATCGGCGGGCTGGCGCAAGCCACGCGCGGCAAAGTTCTCGTGGATGGCAATGACCTCACCGCTCTAACAGATTCCGCGCGCACCAAACTCCGCCGCAGCAAAATCGGTTTCGTTTTTCAGCGCTTCAATTTGCTCCCCACGCTCACAGCCAAAGGCAATATCGCCATCGCGCAGTTCATACATGGAGACGGCTTCGACCCGCACCGCTTTGACGTAGTCACCCAGATGCTCGGTCTGGCCGGGCGGCTGCAACACAAGCCTTCGGAACTTTCCGGAGGTGAGCAGCAGCGCGTGGCCATCGCGCGCGCCATCATCAACGAGCCGAAAATCCTGCTCGCTGACGAGCCCACCGGGAACCTCGACTCCAAAAACTCCGAAATCGTCCTGCAGATGCTCCGGCAACTGAACAAAGAGCTTGGCCAAACCATCGTGATGATCACGCACAATCCCGAAGCGACCACTTATTTCGATCGCGTGGTGCACATGCGCGACGGAGTCATCGTCGACGGCATCCCCGCAGACTGACATGGCGAGCCTGCGGCAGATTCTCTCGAAAACGCTTTTCTGGTCGTACGAGCGCACCACGTGGCAGTACGACATCGCGGTCATTCTGATTCTGGTGTTCGTGCTGCTGACGCCAAGGCATTGGTTCCGCGATCTTCCGGAGGCTGGCGCGCCGGCCGCAGCCGGCCAAGTGCAGCTCCTCTCGAAAGACGGAAACCGGCAGACCTATCGCGTGGACGCCCGCATCCTGACGCCGCCGAAGTTCGCACTGCAAAGCGATCTCCATACGGCGCTGCAGCAGGCGCTGCCGGAATTGCGCAATGGCAGCTTCTCGATTTCCAAAATCGAGCCGGTGCGCGACGAACAAGGCCTGGTAGTTGCCTACCAGGTAGAGATTCGGCACTAAGCATACGAGTGCTATCGCTTGTCATCCAGAGTCTCGCTTTGCGGGATAACGGTTCGGCTCGGCGAAATGCCGGGCGCGGTTCTCGATATTGTGCAAACATTTTGCGAAACGGCGCGGCCGGTTCGCGCATCTCTTTATATATGTTAGGATTGCGGGACTCATTATGAGGCACACAGTATTGCGTCCTTCCAGGAAGCGTTGGCGTAGTTCCTTGCTCGCGTTTGCGTTGGCGGCGCTGGGTTGCTTTGCCGGCGCTTACCCGACTCTTCACGCGCAGGCTAACGCGAAATGGACCATCAAAGGCGTGCTTGGCATGATGGATAAGTCCGCCCAGGACTTCCACACGCTGACCGCCGACCTCGAACACACCAAGTACACGGCCGTGGTGAAAGATACGTCCACGGAAACGGGGCACATCTTTGTCCGGCGCGACGAAAAGATGCGCATCGAGATCACCAAACCGGATCCGCGCACGATTCTGCGCGAGGGTGACAACCTGTTCCTCTTCAACCCGAAGATCAACCGCGTCGAAGAATATAACCTCGGCAAGAACCGCCAGATGGTCGATCAATACGTGCTTCTCGGCTTCGGCACGAAGGGCGAGAACATCGAGAAGGGCTACCTGGTTTCCATAATTGGCGAAGAAGATTTCGACAGCAAGAAAACCGTGGTCCTCGAGCTGACCCCCAAGTCCGACGCGATCCGCAATCAAATCAGCAAGATTCAAATGTGGGTGGATGAAGCTTCCTGGCTCCCCGTGCAACAGAAGTTCTTTGAAGCGGGCTCTGGCGATTACTTTCTGTTTCACTACACCAACGAGATGAAGAACCTCAAGGTCGGCGACAAAGAATTCAAGCAGGACTGGCCCAAAGGCGTCACGCGCGTCAAACCCCGCGGATAAGTCCCCCACCCCCTCCCCCCACCTTTTTTTGTAACTGCGCATTCTAAAGGACTTACAAAGCCCTGTTTTTGCAACTGCGCATTCTAAAGGAGTTACCACGCGAAATCACGGAACTGCGCAATCTAAAGGAGTTAGCACGTCAGTTTGCGTAACTGTGCAGTGAAAGTTGGGAGTGGAATGAGACCCCCTACCCCTCCGTTGGACGGGAAAGAGTGTGCAAACAGTTGATTGTAAAGGGGTTGCAGCACTCCATGGTGGACAAAGAGTGCGGAAGTCCATGAAAAGGAATGCGTTAGATAAAGACAATGCAATGGAGAGACTCAAAACGGCAGGGTGGGAGCCGGCACTTTCAGGCGCAGCCGAAGAGTTCGATCGAG
>Ga0137384_10001614_pt1 | contig 17896 bp, 9 predicted proteins | sample SagtaG_2_FD_104922 | JGI IMG/M metagenome (GOLD analysis project Ga0137384, IMG submission 104922) | Vadose zone soil microbial communities from Sagehorn Ranch, Mendocino, California, USA - Sage2_R_60_16 metaG | ecosystem: Environmental > Terrestrial > Soil > Vadose zone | place: USA: California... | reverse complement strand
GCTGGGGTCGGGCGGAGGATCAGGCCGGGAGGCCATCCCGAATCTCACCGTCGGCGGGATGGCAAGCATGCGGCCGTCGTCGGATCGGACCAGCTGCCACTTTCCCTCGTGGACCATCCAGTGGTGCCGATGGCACAAAAGAATCAGGTTGTCGAGGTCGGTCGATCCACCATGGATCCAGTGCACAACGTGGTGCGCCGCAGACAGCGAGGGCGACCGATCACATCCGGGCCATCGGCAAGAACCGTCACGCGCATTGAGGGCGCGACGAGCGGGCCCCGACACCACGCGCTTCGCACGACCCACATCGATCACAGCCGATTCCGAGTCGAGCAGGACGCGCGTGATGTTTCCATCACACGCAAGGCGTTCGACGATCTTGGAAGAGATCGGCAATGAGAACTCCAAATCCGCGGCCGGCGCACCGGCGAGTCCAAGAAGTGTCTCGATTGAGCTCGTGACTTGAATGGACGCTCGCTCCGGCCCGCCCGTCGCCAGCTCGACGAGCACATCCGCCAGCCGCTGCCCGCGCTCACGACGGTCGTGTTCTCCCGACTTCTGCGCGAGCGGCTCGAGGGCGGCTCTCAATGCGGCTCCACCGAATGCGTCGAGCACCCCGCTCAGCACCATCGTGCCGTCGATCCAATTACTCAACGAGAGGCGCCGGTTCTGCACCTCGTCGGCCTCATTCTCGGCATACCCGTCGGCATCCGCCGCATGCCTTGCGTGCTGGCAGTAGAAGTGAAACTTGCCGGGCGTGTGCTCACGTGCATACTCGATCAGCGGACGCTCGTCGAAGCGGTCTTTCAGCGCCTCCGCCGTCCGGGCCATGACCGTTACATGCGCGAGTCCGATCTCGCCCTGAGCAACGGCCTCGACGCTGCGCGGCAGCCGATCCATCGTCCTCCCCACCGCGACACTCGCTGCGGCCGCGCCGCTGGTCATGTGGCAGTTGAAGCGGATCCAGTCGATCGGGCCAACAAGCCCAGCTCGTCATATTCATCGGTCGCCGCAAAGCCGGCGGCGTCTTCGGCAAAAGACAGCTCCATCAAGTCGATGGCCTTCCGCTTGCGCATCATCCGCGCTCGCCGCTCCTCGCCCACGACCTCGACGCGCACCGGAGTTTCGTTCATACCGCCACTCTACGAACATCAGTTCGACACTGGAACCCAGCCTGTTTAGATGCGGTGTCCAGTGGCCGGTTGCACGTTCAAATGCGAACGGCCCTACGACCGGGCCATCGCAGCCTGGATCGCCTCCCACACCCGCATCGGGTGACAGGGCATGTCTATGTGGCGCACCCCGAGGTGCGACACCGCGTCGATGACCGCGTTCTGCACCGCCGGTGTCGACCCGATCGTCCCCGACTCCCCGACGCCTTTGGCGCCGAGCGGGTTGTGCGGGGATGGCGTCTCGGTGTGCAGGGTCTCGATGAAAGGAATCTCCCCGATGCTCGGGATCGCGTAATCGACCAGGCTCGTCGTCAACGGGTTGCCGTCGGAGTCATGAACGAACTCCTCGTACAGCGCCTGCCCGACCCCCTGCGCGACGCCGCCATGGACCTGCCCCTCGACCAGCATCGGGTTGAGAATCTTGCCGCAGTCATCCACAGCGACGTGCCGCACGAGCCGGGCCTCGCCGGTCTCGGTGTCGACCTCGACCACGGCGATGTGGCACCCAAACGGAAAAGTCTGGTCGGTCTGGATGAAGTCCTCCTCTGCCGCCAAGACGGCTTCGGAAGCAAGGTCCGCCCACCCCAGTGACGACGCCGGCACGCCGCGCACTCCGAATCGCCCGCCCTCGATGCGAACGATGTCGTCGAGATTCGCCTCCAGCTGCCGCGCTGCTTCCTCACGAGCCTTTTCGATCACCGAAAGGCACGCGCCGCGCACTGCGCTTCCACCCAGCTGCAGCGACCGCGAGAAGTAACTCCCGTCACCGCTCTTGACCACGCCGGTGTCTGACTCGATCACGCGCACCGACTCCATCGTGACGTCCAGGAGCGCGGCCGCCAGCTGTGCGAATGCGGTCTCGTGCCCCTGCCCGCTCGAGGTCGTGCCGGCGTGAACGGTGACCATGCCACCGGCGTCCACCCGCACAGCCCCGTGCTCCATAGGGGTGCCACCCGCGGTCACCTCGACGTAGGACGAGATCCCGATTCCAAGCTGAAGCCGATCACCTCGTGTCCGGCGCACGTCCTGCTCCCGCCGCAGCTGCTCGTACCCCGCCGCCTCCAGTGCAACATCGAGTGCCCGCACGTAGTCGCCTGAGTCGTATGTGACACCCGTCGGAGTGTCGTGAGGAAACGGTGACGTGATCAAGTTGCGCCGGCGCAATTCGGCAGGGTCGATGCCCAGCTCATCCGCGAGCATGTCCATCGCGCGCTCGATCAACGCCGTCGCCTCGGGCCGGCCCGCGCCGCGGTACGCCGCGATCACCGATGTGTTGGTAGACGCGGCTCGAGCGCGGACCCAGGCCTTGGGGAGGTCGTACACCCCACACGCCATCTGGGCCGTCAAAAGGGGCAGGTACGCACCAATGGCCGGATATGCTCCGGCATCGCCGATGAGCTCGACCTCCAGCCCGACCAGGGTGCCATCGCGCTTTGCGCCCAGGCTCACGTGCTGGATCTGGGCACGCCCCTGCGTCATCGCCACCATGCTCTCGGAGCGGTACTCGAGCCACCGAACCGGACGGTTCAGCTTCAGAGCGAGCGCGCCGACCACGCTGTGCTCAGGGTAAGTCGCGAGCTTCGCGCCGAACCCGCCGCCAACGTCGGGGGTGACCACGCGAACCTTCGACTCCGGCAGGCCGACCGCCTCAGCCACCTCGTCCCGGACGCGGAACGGCACCTGGCTCGACACCCACACATCAAGTCCGCCCTCGCCGTCGGGTTCGGCAATCGCCACGTTGGTCTCGATCGGCACGCCTGCCACGCGCTGGTTGACGAACCGGCCGCGAACGACGACCTCAGCGCCCTCGAGTGCGCCCGCCTCCCCGATTTCAACCCGGAACGCGAGGTTGTCCTCCTTGTCGGGATGAAGAATCGTTGCTCCCGGTTCAAGCGCGACCGCCGCGTCGACGACCGCAACCAACGGGTCATAGTCGACCACCACCGCTCCGGCAGCGTCGATCGCCTCGGCCTGGGTCGCCGCCACGACCACGGCGATCATGTCCCCGACGAACCGGACCACGCCGGTCGCGAGCGGCGGCCGGGCCATGGTGTCCGGGGCCGGGAACTGCGCTCGCGGCTTCAGCCCCAGGTCGCTCGCGAGAAATACGCCCACAACGCCGGGCATAGCCGCAGCTTCGCCGATGTCGACGTTGCGAATGCGAGCGTGCGCGAGCGTCGAGCGCACGAACACAGCATGTAAAGATCCAGGTCGGCGAACATCGTCGGTGTACTGCCCCGCACCAGTTACGAGCCGCGGGTCCTCCCGCCTTCGGACCGCGCCTCCTAGCGCGGACCTCACGGCCATCTAGTTGTGCACGGGCTAGAGGGAGTCCAGGTTCTCGACGATCGCTTCTTGCGTCGTGCGAGCGATCACGACGACAGCCTCTTCGTTGGAGTGCGCGTTCGATTCGATGTGATGGACGAACGGCGGAATGTAGATGTAGTCGCCGGGCTTGGTCCTCAGGCGCACCTCGTGCCCGTCCGCGGAATAGACGAACTCGGGATTCCCTGACACGACGTAGATTCCGGTCTCGCTTTCGCCGTGGTGATGCGGACCTGAGGCAACCCCGGTCGCGACGTGGGTCTGGCCCATCCAGATCGCGCGGCTGCCGACGGTGTCGCCGGACAGCGCCGCCAGCCTCGACATGCCCGCCGTCTGCGCGGTGGCCGTCGTGCACGCCTCGGAGGGCACGTGAAAGAGCCGTCCCACGCCAGCAACGATACTTGCCTGCGAGGATGCAGGATCGCGCGCGCCGCTGGGGGGTGATCCCCGAGTACTTCGGGTACACCGGCGAGAAAGTGACCGCGAGCCCCGCGGCGGAGGAAGCCGTGCTCGAAGCCCTCGGCGCCACCCGAGACCAGCCGCCTCGCAACAAGCGCTACGCGCTGCCTCCCGGACCATGCGCGCCTGCTCCGGAGCGCGTCTGGGGCTGGGCGGTTCAGCTCTACGCACTGCGGTCACGCGCCAGCTGGGGCGTTGGCGATTTCGCGGACCTGCGTCGTTTCGCGCGCTCGGCACGGCGGCGTGGCGCCTCGGTCATGCTCCTGAACCCGCTCGGAGCGCAGGTGCCGACGCTGCCCTACCAGCCATCCCCCTATTACTCGTCGTCGAGGCGATTCCTGAATGCGATCTACATCCGCATCGAAGATCTCCCAGGCGCAGCGAGGTGCGCGGCTGAGATCGACCCGCTGCGCAAGGCGGCGCAGGCGCTCAACGCCGATCGGCTCATCGACTACGACCAGGTCTTCCAGCTGAAGTCAAAGGCCCTGGAGGCGATCTACAGGGCGGCCCCAAGGCCAGGTGGATTAGCCACATGGACAAGGAATGAAGGCCCCGCCCTGCGAGACTTCGCGACCTTCAATGCCCTGGCGGAGACATACGGGCCCGCCTGGCGCAGCTGGCCGGAAGACTTGCGAAGGCCGGATGGCGCCGGGGTCGAACGGCAGCGCGCACAGCTGAAGTACCGGATCGCATTCCACGAGTGGCTGCAGTTCCACCTCCACCACCAGCTCGAGCGGGCGGCAAGCGAGATCGGGCTCGTCGCCGACGTTCCCCTCGGCTTCGCCTCGGACGGCTTCGACGCCTGGCGGTGGCAGCACCTGCTGGCGCCGAAGATGCGCGTGGGCGCGCCGCCGGACGAGTTCTTCCAGGACGGCCAGGACTGGGGCGTGCCCGCATTCGACCCGTGGAAGCTGCGCGCTGCGATGTGCGAGCCGTTCGTGGACGCAATTCGCGCCGCGGCCAGACACGCGGCCGGGGTCCGCCTCGACCACGTGATGAGCCTCTTCAGGCTTTTCTGGATCCCGGACGGGATGACCGCATCGGAGGGGCTCTACGTGCGCTATCCCGCGGACGAGCTGCTGGGCCATCTGGCGGAGGAGAGCCGGCGAGCGAACGCGTTCGTGGTCGGCGAAGACCTGGGCCTGGTCGAACCATCGGTCCGAAGGCGGCTGCACAGGCGCGGCGCGCTCTCGTACCGGTTGCTCTGGTTCGAGGGGGAGTCGCCACGTCGCTGGCCACGCGACGCGGTCGGGGCGGTCAGCACTCATGACCTCCCCACGGTGGCCGGGATCTGGAACCTGACCGAGCCGGACCATCGACTCCATCGGCTGCGAAAACAGCTGGTGGAGGTGACCCACATGCCCGACGGCACGCCGGCCGTCGACGTGGCGGTCGCCGCCTGCAGAGTTCTCGCCCGAGGGCGGACACGCATCGTCCTCGCCCAGTTGGAGGACGTGTTGGGCGTCGAAGAACGGCCGAACGTGCCCGGCACCACGACCGAGTTTCCGAACTGGCGGCTGGCGCTGCCGGCGCCACTTGAGGAGATCGAGAGATCGCCGGGCGCGCGGAGAATCGCGGCGGCAATGAGGCGCGCCCGCCGTACCCTCACTCAGGCCAGATGAGCTCCCGTTTTGCCGGCACGGTTGGAAACGGCCGCATCCTGGCGAGAATCGGTCGCGACGGCAGCCTGATCGGGCTGCGGGGTCCCCATTTCGACCAGGAGCTGGTCGACCGGCCGATCCACGCGGCGATCGTCCTGCATAACGGGAAGCGGCGTCTCGGGGGTCGCGGCTGGAAGCACCACCTGGAGTACGTGCGCGGAACCAACGTGCTGCGTGTCCTTTCGCGGCACGCCACCGGCCTCAAGGTCGAGCGCCGTCTGGCCGCCGTCGGCGCCGGGCTGTGTTCCGCGTTCCGCTGCGACCAGGAAGCGGAGGTGGGCTGGGAGCGCGGCGTCGGCGATGTGATGCCGAAGGCAGGCCTTCGAACGACTGAAACATGGCCCGACGAGTTCGACCCACCACCGCTCGGCGGCGCCACGCGGGCCTGGGTGGTGGCCAGGGTCCCCGACCTCGCCGATCGCGCCGCGATCGCCGATCTTTACGCACGGAGCGTCCTCGTGATCGCCCAGCATCACGACATCTCGGGAGCGCTGGACGCTGGAGATGGCGCCGATTCCCTGATCGCCCACGCGCTGGATGTTTGCGGGGAGCGTGGCGCGGCGCGCGACTTCTTCGAATGGGCGCTCAAGAGCGGTCGCCGCGACACCAAGCTCGCGTGGGCGCTCGAACGCCACATCCGGTGGTCGCACAGCCCGAGCCTGCAGGCGCGAGTTGAGGAGCTGAAAGCAATGGCGGGTCTCGAGCCGCCGCCCCAGCCGGAGCCCGGCACCGGTGCAACGCTGTGGGCGGCGTGGCAGGATGCGCAAGCCGGCCGCCGAGCGGCCTCGATCGCCGCGCTGCAGTCCGCCGCGATCAAGCGATCCCCGCTGCGGCTGTTCCTCAGCGGGGCCAGCGTCGACCTCCGAGCACATGCCTTATTGCTGCTGACAGTGCATGCCCTGATACCCGCCACAGCCGCGGCCGAGGACGGTTTCTTCGAGCACCAGGCCACCGTGCAGGGCACAAGACGAGCTCGCGCACTCTATGCCGGGGCGTTCCATGGCGGCATGGCAGAGCCGGGCGAGCCCGGGCGACTGGTCGCCGAAGTTCGCGCGGACCTTCCCGTGGCCGGCGTGACGATTGACATGGAGAACGGATCGGTTGCGGAGATGGAGCGCCACGAGGAAGGAGGTGGCCTCCCTGCCCGGTGGGCGGGAAGCGTGCCGCTGGCGCAACGAAGCGGTGTTTCCCGCTACAAGATCCATGTCCACCTGCGCGACCCCATGTCCGCTCCGCTCTGGGCATCCGACTCCGACCCGCGGCCGGGCGGACAGGAGTTCGCCGTGGAGGTGGACCCGCCGCCTCCGCCGGACTGGGTCGGCGATGCTCTCTGCTACCACGTGATGGTCGACCGATTTGCGAGACCAGGCGAAAGCCTGGGCGCGCCAGGCGATTCCACCGCTCTGTACGGCGGCACGCTCGACGGAGTCCGCGACCACCTCGACCACATCACGGCGCTGGGGTGCAACACGCTCTGGCTCAGCCCGGTGCACAAGAGCCCTTCCCATCACGGCTATGACTACGAGGACTTTCTCGAGGTCGAGCCGCGCTACGGCGGCGACGCGGCGCTGATTCGTCTCGTCGAGGCCGCGCACGGCCGCGGCATGCGGGTGCTGCTGGACTTCGTCCCCAATCACACCGGGCGTGGCCATCACCTGTTCCGCGACGCGGTCGACAAGGACGGCGATGCCGCGGACTATTACCGGTTCTGGCAGTGGCCTCATTACTACCGCTCCTTCGCTGATGTCATCTCGCTGCCGGAGCTCGACACCGGCAGCCTTCACGTGCAGCAGCACCTGGTTCGAGCCGCCCAGCACTGGCTGACCGCATATGGCGTGGACGGCATCCGGTGCGACCACGTCGCCGGCGTGGATCCGGCCTTCTGGATCGAGCTGCGACGTGGGCTGCGCGAGGTCACGGCGGATCCGCTGATCCTCGGCGAGGCCACGGGCTCGACCGAGTGGCTCGCGCGTTACGCCGGCCGCCTTGACGCGATCTTCGACTTCGACCTCGCGTACTACGTGCGCCAGGCCCTTGCATGCGGGCGCATGGACGCGGCCGCCTTTGCGAGCTGGCTCGATGGGCACGATACCGCCTTTGGTGGGCTCGCCAGAGCGACGTTGCTGGACAACCACGACATGAACCGCTTCCTGTGGATGGCGGGCGGCAACGCCGACCGCCTCAAGCTCGCGGCCACGTTGCTGCTGACGCTGCCTGGAATGCCAGTCATCTACTACGGCACCGAGGTCGGCCTCAGCCAGCGCCACGACGGCGTCGTCGAGAATGCCGAGGCTCGCCTGCCGATGCTGTGGGGCGGCGACCAGGACCAGGGCGTCCTCGAGCATTTCCAACGACTCGGAAAGCTGCGCGGCGAGTCGCTTGCATTGCGGCGCGGCGTGAGGCGCACGGTGCTCGCCGACGCTGAGGTGTTCGCCTACGAACGCCGGCTGGAGGACGAGAGCATGATCGTGGCGCTCAACTTCAGCGAAAGAACGCAGCGCCGAGAGCTGCCCGGGATCCCCGACCCGATCGAGCTGGCCCCGCTGGGATCCGGCGTTATGGAGCCTAGTACGATTCGATCATGATCGCCACGCCCTCTCGGCTCGCCGGCACAGAGCTCGACATCTATCCGATCAACGCACTGCCAAAGAACAGCCACGCCGACCCGTCGAGCCTGCCGATGACGGTCAAGGTCCTCCTCGAGGGCCTGCTGCGCCTGAGCGAAACGGGATCGGCCGACGACAGGAGCGTGAGCGCGCTCGCCGCCTGGCCCGCGCCGCCACCGACAGACGCGCAGCTGCCCTTCCTCCCTGCGCGCGTCCTCATGCAAGACTTCACGGGCGTGCCTGCGGTGGTGGACCTGGCCGCGATGCGGTCGGCCATGAGGCGGGCAGGCAAGGACGCGGGCAAGGTCGATCCTCTCGTCCCGGTCGACCTCATCATCGACCACTCGGTGCAGGTCGACGCGTTCGGTTTTCGCGATGCCTACACCCGCAACATAGAAAAGGAGATAGAGCGCAACCGCGAGAGATACTCGCTGCTGCGCTGGGCCCAGCAGGCCTTCCACAACTTCTCGCTCGTACCGCCGGGGATGGGCATCTGCCACCAGGTGAACCTGGAATACATCGCGAAGGTCGTCCAGGTGCGCGATATCCGCGGCCGCAAGGTCGCCATCCCGGACACGCTCATGGGCACCGACTCCCACACCACGATGGTCAACGGGCTCGGCGTGCTCGGCTGGGGGGTCGGCGGCATCGAGGCCGAGGCGGCGATGCTCGGCCAGCCCGCATATCTCGCGACGCCCATCGTCGTCGGCGTGCGCTTCAGCGGCGCGCTGCCCGCCGGCTCGACCGCCACCGACCTCGTCCTGACGCTGACCGAGATGCTCCGCAAGCACGGCGTGGTCGACAAGTTCGTCGAGTTCTGCGGCGACGGCCTTTCGAGCCTTTCGGTGCCGGACCGCGCGACGCTGAGCAACATGTGCCCCGAGTACGGGGCCACGTCGGCGCTCTTCCCGGTCGACGCGCAGACCCTCCGCTACATGGAGGTCACCGGGCGCAGCCGCGAGCAGATCGCCCTGGTCGAGCGATACACGAAAGAGCAGGGCCTGTTTCGGGTCGACGGCGCCGCAGTGCCGAAGTTCTCCGAGCTCCTCGAGCTCGACCTGACCAAGGTCGAGCCCAGCCTGGCGGGCCCGAAGCGGCCGCAGGACCGGGTGTCGCTTCCCAACGTATGGGACAGCTTTACCGCCGCCTTCGGCAATGGGCCGCGGCCCGACCCGGACGCTCTTTCGAAGCTCTCTGAGGAAGGCGGCCCCATCAACGGCCGCAGCGCCGTGGCGGTGGCGGCCAAGCCCGCCAAGAAGCTGGAGAACGGCTGCGTCGTCATCGCCGCAATCACGAGCTGCACCAACACCTCGAATCCTTCTGTGATGGTGGCCGCCGGGCTGCTCGCCAAGAAAGCCGTCGAGCTCGGCCTCGATGTCCGCCCTTACGTCAAAACCAGCCTCGCGCCGGGCTCGCGCGTGGTCACCGATTACCTGCAGACGGCCGGCTTGATGGAGCCGCTCGAGAAGCTCGGCTTCTACCTCGTCGGTTTCGGATGCACGACGTGCATCGGCAACTCCGGCCCGCTGGCCACGCCGGAGATCGAAGCCGCCGTCATTGAGGAGAACCTGAGCGTCGTCGCGGTGCTGTCCGGAAACAGGAACTTCGAATCGCGCATCCATCCACTCGTGAAGGCGAGCTACCTCGGCTCGCCGCCGCTCGTGGTCGCGTACGCGCTGGCAGGCACCGTCAACATCGACCTCACCAAAGACCCGGTGGGCACGACCCCTGACGGGAAGCCTGTAATGCTCTCAGAGCTGTGGCCTTCGCAGGCCGAGGTCAACGCGGTGGTGCAGAAGTGCGTGCAGCAAGACATGTTCAAGCGCGAGTACTCCCGCATCTTCGACGGCGACGAACACTGGAAGCAGATGACCGCTCCCACCGGTCCGATCTTTCAGTGGGACCCCAGCTCGACCTACGTCAAAGAGCCGCCGTACTTCGACGACTTCTCTCCGCGGCCGAAGCCGCTGACCGACATCGATGGCGCGCGCGCGCTCGTCGTGCTCGGCGACTCCGTGACCACGGACCACATCTCACCCGCGGGCGCGATCCCGGCTGACAGCCCTGCCGGAAAGTACCTCATCGAGAACGGCGTGCAGAAGCCCGACTTCAACAGCTATGGGTCCCGGCGCGGCAACCACGAAGTCATGGTGCGCGGCACCTTCGGCAACATCCGGCTCCGCAACAAGCTCGTCGAGCGGGAGGGCTACTGGACGCGCCACTTCCCCGGTGGCGAAGAGATGACGATCTCCGACGCCTCTGAGCGCTACCGAGAGGAGAACACGCCGCTGATCGTGGTCGCGGGCAAGGAGTACGGCTCTGGCTCGTCTCGTGACTGGGCGGCGAAGGGCCCATTGCTGCTCGGCGTCCACGCGGTCATCGCAGAGAGCTTCGAGCGGATCCATCGCTCGAACCTGGTCGGGATGGGCATCCTGCCTCTGGAGTTTGCGCGCGGCGAGAACCCGCAGTCGCTGGGGCTGACCGGTCGCGAGCAGTTCACCATCAAGGGCATCGACTCGATCACCCCGGGGCAGGCGATCGACGTCGAGGCGAGATCCGAAGACGGCCAGACGACCACGTTCAGGACCCACGCGCGGGTGGACAACGACACCGAGGTGGGTTACCTGCATCACGGCGGCATCCTGCCGCTCGTGCTGCGCGACCTGAGCTCGAGCTAGCTGTAGCTACCTAGGCCGCGGCGTCGTTGGTGCGGATCGGCTGCCGGCGCTCGTGCCCGCACTCGGGGCACTCGTAGAGGCCGACCACGGTGTCGGGGCGCGATGCATCCGAATGCAGGGTTCGAAGCTGCATCCGCACGGATCCCTCATGGCGCTCGCAGCTGGGCGCGTCCTCGTGGCTCACGGCTCCAAGATTACGCGGTGCGTCGAAACTGGCCTAGTGAGCCCTCCACAACGCCGACGGCAAAGCCGTTGTCGCCCGCGCACACACGTGCACACACATAATGAGTGTGTATGGCGACGAAGCGGGCGTCAGACGAGATCACCGAGCCCCCTCCGACGGTGCGCGAGGCGATGAGCTTTGGCGCTCTCGCCACAGCGAAGCTGGTGGCCGGCGGCCAGGGCCTCGACCGGCCCATCGAGTGGGTGCGGATGATGGAGACGCCGGAGGTACAGCCCCGGGCGGGGGACCTGATCCTCACCACTGGCTTCCCGATCAAGGACGACCAGGATGCCCAGGTGCGCCTGATCGCGCGCATCGCAGATGGCGGCGGCGCCGGCCTGGTGGTGCGACCTCACCCCTACCTGCGCAAGCTGCCGCCGGAGATGCTGACCGAAGCCGACCGCCTCAACGTGCCCGTCTTCACGGTCGGCGCGGACATCCAGATGATCGACCTGATGACCCCGTTGCTGGAACGGATCATCAACGCCGAGCACTGGCGCCTGAAGCGATCGCTCGACATCCACCGCCGGTTCACGGACATCGTCCTCGACGGCAAGGGTGTGAATGAGATCTGCCGCACGCTTGCCGAGCTGCTGGAAAGCGCTGTCGTCATCGAGGACGCGAGCTTCCACCTGCTGGCCCACGCCGGGGGCTCTGGTGACCCGCACCGCAAAGAGACGATCCAGCGCCAGGGCACGCCGCAACGCGTGCTCTTCGATCCCCAGATCCAGCGCATGCTCCGGGAGGTCGAGCAGAAGCGCGGCCCGGTGAAGGTGCCCGCGTTCCCGCACGTGGGCATGTCGCGCGAGCGCCTGATCGCCCCGATTCTCGCCGCCAACCAGGTGCTCGGCTACATCTCCGTGCTCGATCACCCGCCCCACCACGAGGAGCTGGCCTATATGGCCATCGAGCAGGCGGCCCTGGTACTCGCGCTTGCGATCGCCAAGGAACGTGAGCTGGCCGAGGTGGAGGGACGAGTTCGCGGCGAGTTCCTGGAAGACCTCCTGCATGGCACATACGGCGAGGAGGCGGCTGCACAACGGCGGGCCCGCCACCTCGGGTACCCACTGAATGGAAGCCACATCGTGATGCTCGTCGACATCGACGACTTCCGCGGCTTCAACAAGACTCGCCAGATCTCCGAGGATGCAATCCAGGGCCTCAAGCGAGAGTTTCTGCGCCGGGTCACCGGTGTCGTTCGCGCCAGCTATCCCCGCGCCCTGGTGCAGGGGCGCTCGGACAGCGTCGTCTCGCTGCTGCCGCTCGGCACGGAGCCCGGCGACCACCAGGCGCGAGGCCACTCCCTCGGCATGCAGGTGCGCCAGGCGATCGCGGACTGGAAGCCCGGGTTCACCGTCTCGGTCGGTTTCAGCGGCCCGACCGACGCGCCGACCGGAGTGGCGGCCGCACAGCGCGAGGTGGTGGCCGTCATGGACTCGCTGGCACGCTTCAAGCGGTGGGGCCAGGTGGTCGCGGTACCCGAGCTGGGGCTGACCGGCCTGCTCGCCGCGGTCACCGACGAGCGGCTCGTCGACTACAGCCGGCGCCATCTAGGACCGCTGATGGAGCACGACAGCTCGCGCAAGGGCAGCCTGGTGGCGACGCTGCGGGCGTACCTCGAGACCGGCGAGCAGCAGCAGGCGGCGACACGCCTGCGCGTGCACCCGAACACGCTGCGCTATCGCCTCGATCGCATCCGCGAGATCAGCGGCGTCGACCTCGAAGACCCGGAGACGCGCCTCAATCTCGCCGTCGCGCTGCGCGTCCAGGCCCTTCTGGGCATGTGAGGAACGCATAACGCTTCGCCGTTTCGTTTGTAGTTAGCGCACTAGCCTGGGCAGACGATTCCCGGTAGCCTGCGGAGCCAGTGCCCCCCACTGTGGATTCGACGCGCCGCGCCTGGCCGGGGGACCTCCCCACCAGCCGCGCTGCCTGCGGCATGGGTTTCGTCGCCACGCCCGGGCTCGGCCACGAAGCCGTGGCGCTCGGGGTCACGGCGCTGGCGCGGCTCTCCCACCGCGGCGGTCTCGACGCAGACGGCAAGAGCGGTGACGGCGCCGGCCTGCTGATTCAGGTTCCACGTCGCCTGGTGGGCGATCATGCGGTGGCCGTCCTGTTCGAATGGGATGAGCAGGCGAAGGCAATCGTCGCCGAGTCCCTCGAAGCATGCGGCCTGTCGCTGGTGGACTGGCGGGCTGTGCCTGTGGACGCGGACAGCCTTGGCGAGCGGGCCAGGGAAACCATGCCCGGAATCTGGCACGGGCTCGTCGCCAACGGGGGCTACGACCCGAACGAGTGGGAGCACCGCCTGTACCTGGCGCGCCGCCGGGCGGAAAGAAAGGCGGCCGAGGAAAGCGTGCGGATGTACCTGCCCTCGTGCTCGAGCGGCACCGTCGTGTACAAGGGCCTCATGGCGGGCACGCGGCTGGCCGACTTCTATCTCGACCTGCGGGATGAGTCGTGCGAGAGCCGGCTGGCCGTCTTCCATCAGCGCTACTCGACCAACACGATGCCGGACTGGCGGCTGGCACAGCCATTCCGGCTCTTGGCCCACAACGGCGAGATCAACACCGTCACCGGCAACCGCGCCTGGATGCGGGCACGCGAAGCCGAGTTGGAACCCGAGCTTCGCGGCGTCATCTGGCCGGAAGGGTCGGACTCCGCCTCGCTGGACAACGCGCTCGAATTGCTGGTCCATCGCGGCTGGGAGGTGTCCGAGGCCCTGATGAGCCTCGTGCCGGACGCGTGGGAAGGCCGCGGGGACCTCGCCGGCGCGGTCCGCGACTTCTATCGCTATCAGTCCATCCGCTTCGAGCCGTGGGACGGCCCCGCGGCGCTCGCGTTCAGCGACGGCCACGTCGTCGGCGCCGCGCTCGACCGCAACGGCCTGCGCCCGCTGCGCTGGCAGCGCACTCGCGATGGGATCGTAGCCGCCGCGTCCGAGGCCGGCGTCGTGACGATGACGCCGGAATCCGTCGTCGAGCGCGGCCGTCTCGGACCTGGCCAGATGCTTCTCGTGGACACCCGCGATGGGTCGGTGCTCCGTGACGCCGAGGCCAAGGAGCGCGCCGCCGCGCGCCACGACTACGGCCTCCTGGCCGACCGCGCGCTGGTGCCGGTCGAGCGACGCCATCTCGACATCGAGGCGCCCGATGACATCGCTTTCCAGCAGAGGATCCACGGCTGGGGCTCCGAGGACGTGAAGATCGTCGTCTCGGCCATGGCCGAGACCGGGGCCGAGGCCGTCTTTTCGATGGGCGACGACATCCCCATCGCGGCGCTCGGTCGCACGCCGCGCCGCATCTACGGGTACCTCCGCCAGCGGTTCGCGCAGGTGACCAACCCCGCGATCGATTCCCTGCGCGAGAAGGCCGTGATGTCGCTTCGTGTCCTCCTGGGTGCGCGTCGCGGCACGCTGGAGCCCGAAGGCGGTGCCGACCGCGAGCTGCGGAGGAGTCACCACCCGGCGATTCCCGGCGCACCAAACCTCCTGGAGCTCGACTCGCCGGTGCTCGGCGCTGCGGAGCTTGCACGCGTCCTTGAAGACGCGACCGTTCTCGACGCCACCCATCCGGCCGGCGAATCGCTGCGCGACGCTCTGTTGAGGCTGTGCCGCGAAGCCTCTGAAGCAAATGGAATCATCGCCCTGAGCGACCGGCGCGCCGGACCGGATCGAAGCCCGGTGCCCATGGCTCTTGCTGTCGGCGCGGTGCATGAGTCATTGCTGGCGAACGGAGAGCGCATGGCCAAGGACGTGATCGCGATCGCCGGCGATGTCGTCGATGTGCACGACGTCGCGTGTCTCATCACCGTCGGCGCCGGAGCTGTCCACCCATACCTGGCGCTCGCGACAGCAGCGGAGGCGACGGAGGGTGGCGAGACCCGTTACCGCAAAGCGCTCGACGCCGGCCTGCTCAAGGTCATGGCCAAGATGGGTATCTCGTGCGTCGACAGCTATCGGGGCGCCAACGTGCTCGAGGCGCTGGGACTCGGCGCCGAGGTCATGGAGCTCTGCTTCCCGTCGGTGCCTTCCAACATCGGCGGCGCCGACCTCACCGACATAGAAAGGATGGGCGCCGCCCGTCGCGAGGCGATCGCCCCGCTTCCGGATCACGGACGCGTCCGCTTCCGCAAGGCAGGCGAACACCACGCTTACAACCCGCTCGCAGTCCGCGCTGCGCAGAAGGCCGCGAGAGAGAACGACCACGATGCGTATCTCGAGTGGCGCCGGCTCTCCAGCATGGGCGAGCCGCAGTCGCTGCGCGAGCTGCTTCGAATCAAGGCCGCACAGCCTGCGCTGCCGCTCGCGTCAATCGAGCCGGCAGAGGACATCGTGAAGCGCTTCGTGAGCACCGCGATGTCGTTGGGCGCTCTCTCGCCGGAAGCCCACGAAGCGCTGGCCATCGCCATGAACCAGATCGGAGCGCGATCCAACTCCGGCGAGGGCGGCGAGGACCCCGCCACGTATGACGACGATGGAGGGCGCCGCGACAACCGCGTCAAGCAGGTCGCGTCGGCGCGATTCGGCGTCACGCCTCGCTACCTCAAGCGCGCCGACGAGCTGGAGATCAAGATCGCGCAGGGTTCCAAGCCGGGCGAGGGCGGCCAGCTGCCTGGGCTCAAGGTCACGAGCCTCATCGCCCGCTTGCGGCACGCGCAGCCGGGGATGCAGCTCATCTCGCCCCCGCCGCACCACGACATCTATTCGATCGAGGACCTGGCGCAGCTCATATACGACCTGAAGACGGTGAACCCGCGCGCGCGAATCGGCGTCAAGCTCGTGTCCGAAGCGGGCGTCGGAACCATCGCCGCAGGGGTCGCGAAGGCGCGCGCTGACTACATCCTGGTCTCCGGCCACGACGGCGGCACCGGCGCATCGCCGCTCTCGTCGATCAAGAACGCAGGCGTGCCGTGGGAGCTCGGGCTTGCGGAGACGCAGCAGGTGCTGGTCGCGAACCGTCTGCGCGAGCGCGTGAGCCTGAGGACCGACGGCGGCCTGCGCAGCGGTCGCGACATCGTCGTCGCCGCGATGCTCGGCGCCGAAGAGTTCGGTTTCGGTACCGGTGTCCTCGTCGCGCTCGGCTGCGACATGGCCCGCCAGTGCCACCTCAACACATGTCCCACCGGCATCGCCACGCAGCGTGAGGACCTTCGTGCCAAGTTCGAGGGGCGCCCGGAGCACGTCATCAACCACCTGTTCCACATCGCCTCCGAGGCACGCGAGCAGCTCGCCGCGATGGGCCTAGCGACCCTCGATGACGCGGTGGGTCGCGTCGACCTGCTGGAGCCGGCGGCAGACTCCGCGCTCGACCTGTCGTTCGTCCTCGCCCCCACGGCGGCAGAGATGCCCCGGCGCCGGACGTGGGCGCGCAACGGTGACGCTCCGGCCCCGCCGCCGCCCAGCGGGGTGATCGACAACTCGAAGCGCACGATCGGCGCCGCACTGGCCGCCGGGGAGTCGCGGCATTATCGCGGCAGCGCAGGCCAGAGCTTCGGCGCGTTCCTCGACGAGGGCGTGGAGCTGTCACTCGAAGGCGAGGCGCAGGACTACGTCGGGAAAGGAATGGGTGGCGGCGTGATCGTCATCCGGCCGTTCGCCGGCGACGCCTCGCCAGAACCCGTGCTGGCAGGCAACACCATCTGCTACGGCGCGACTGGAGGCCGGCTGTTCGTGGCCGGTCGGGTCGGCGAGCGCTTCTGTGTCCGCAACTCGGGCGCCATGGCCGTTGTCGAGGGCGCGGGCGATCACTTCTGCGAGTACATGACCGGCGGAGTAGCCGTAGCGCTGGGAGCGGTAGGCTGGAACGCCGGCGCCGGGATGACCGGCGGCGTCGCCTACCTGACCGAGTGGCGGCAGCTCAATGCGGACAGCGTGGTCACGCGCGAGGTCCCCGAGGAGGACGAGGCCGAGCTGCGCGAACTGGTCGAGGAGCATCACCGCAGAACGGGCAGCGTCAGGGCGGCCGCGCTCCTGGCGGATTGGGAATCGGCCCTGCGGCGTTTTCGCCAGGTCGTGCCTGCAGCCAGGTTGCAGCCGGCAGCCTCCGAGCCGGCCGGCCAGTCGACCGAGAGCGCGCCCAAAACTGCTGCATAAGGATCGCGGAGAGGGCAGGTAAACCGGCTGAAGGTTGCGATCCGCGGCGTAGGATCGAGCCATGCGCAAGCTGGCCGCGATCGCTCTTGTCGCCGTCGCTTGCGGGGCAATCAACGCCCACGCGCAAACCCTGTCGCTGAGCTACGCGAAGGGCGCCATACACCACTACACCCTTCACATGACGTCGAACCTCTCGACGGCCATGGGGATCTCGTCAGCGCCTATCAAGATGGACATGACCGCCAAAGAAGCGGTCACAGTGAACTCGGTCGACTCGAAAGGAGTCGCCGATGTGAGCCTCACCTTCGCCGACGTCCACATGGTCATGAGCATGACCAGCTCAAATTCGAGCACCAAGATCGACCAGACCGAGTCGACCTTTCCGACCGTCGACCTCAAGGTCGCCCCTGACGGCCGGATCCTGACCGTCAACGGAATGAATGTCTCCAGCGAGATGGCGCTCGGGTTCGGCGGCACATCGAGCTTCGTGATCGCGGTGCTGCCTGACAATGCCGTCAAGCCTGGCGATAGCTGGATGAAGAGCTACGACCAGCCAAGTCCATTTGGAAACGGCAGCGTTCACATCACGGCGAACGGCAAGTACCTGCGCAACGAAACCTTCCACGGCACTCAGGCCGCTGTCGTCGAGACGACGACGACCGCCAACATCGACATGAG